>Ga0307505_10001250_pt1 | contig 21542 bp, 19 predicted proteins | sample 23_S_MG_FD_202183 | JGI IMG/M metagenome (GOLD analysis project Ga0307505, IMG submission 202183) | Soil microbial communities from Populus trichocarpa stands in riparian zone in the Pacific Northwest, United States - 23_S | ecosystem: Environmental > Terrestrial > Soil > Riparian zone > Trees...
CGGCTCCGTCCCCAGGTTTTCGGCCTGGAGCATACAAGAAAGGAAGCCGGTCCGTCAGTGGGTTCCCGAAGACGCCGCGTCGCGGTAGGGCCGGCCCGTCAACTCCTCCCAACGCGTCACGTGCGTCCGGAACGCCTTGGCGTTGCACGTGGCCGATGCCCGCGATCGTGCCTGGGTCGGCCAGGGGGAGGTCGTTTTTTCTCCGCTTATTGGGGGGCCGCCGTGGTCCGGGACGCCATCAGCTTCTTCAAGAGCTCCGCCGTGTCCTCGTGGACGTCGATGCGGGCACCGCCGCGGCTGTTGCCGCCGGCCTTCCCCATCGCCGAATCAACCGGCGTCAAGCCGCGGTTGTCCTTGGCATCGAGGTTCGCGCCTTGGGACACAAGGAACGTGACCACATCGTTCCATCCCCACCGCGAGGCTTCGTGGAGCGGGGTCAGCCCGCGCGAGTCCTTCTGGTTGACGTCGCCGCCGGCCGCGATGAGTAGCTTCAGCGTGGCGATCGAGCGCTGCTGCACGTCCTCGGTGACGTAGATGCCGCGAGTGTCGGCGTCGGTGGAGCCCAGCCCCGCCGCCGCCATGGTGGGCGTCATCCCCCGCGAGTTGGCCAGCGCCAGGTCCGCGCCCTTGTCGAGCAGCAACTTGACGGCCGGCGCGTCGAGCGCCTTGGCCGCACGGAGGAGCGGCGTGGACCCCGTGGTCAGCATGCCGTCCAGGCCGCGGTCGTTGCCGACGTTCCGGAAGGGCGGCGGCATCTTCAGCAGCTGATTCGGGTTGGCGCCGGCCTCGAGCAACATGCCAATCACCTGTTCGCTGGTGGTGGTGTCCATCGATGGCAGGTCTGGGCGCCCGCCGCGCGGCAGCGTGTTCACGTCCGCCGCCGAGTACAACGGACCCCGACCCCACAGATCCCACTTGTTCGGGTTGGCGCCCCGCCGAATGAGTGCCGCAGCGGTGTCGAACTGCATGTTCATCACCGCCATCAGGAGCGGCGTGATGGCCTCGGGATCCGCCCGGTTGATGTCGGCCCCTGCGTCAACGAGGAGGCCCACGCACTCCACGCACCCCTCGCGCGCCGCGAAGAGGAGCGGCGTCAAACCGCCCGCCGGCCGGTACACGGCGCGGGGCTCGCCCGTCACCTGGCGCGACCAGTCGTTCACGACGGACCGCGCGTTGACGTCCGCGCCGGCGGCGATCAGCTCGCGCACCATGGCGGAGTGGCCCTGGGCGACGGCCCACATCAGCGCGGTCTGGCCGCGCCACGTCTCGACCGCGTTCACCTTCGCGCCGCGCTTGAGAAGCGCACGGGCTGCGTCCACCTGCCCCGTCCGCGCGACGACCATCAGCGCGGTCTGCCCGTCGGCGTTCGGCGACTCCACGTCGGCGCCGGCCGCCAGCAGGCGGTCGATCAGCGCGGGGTTGGCGGTCAGCGCCGCCTCCGACATCGGCGAGGAGCCGAACTCGTTCTTCGTGTTCACCTTCGCGCCGGCGCGCAGCAGCCGCGACACCAGGTCGAGGTCGTTGCGTTGCACGGCCCAGTGGAGCGCCGTGGTGCCGTCTGGCTCGGGTGCGTTCACGTCCGCACCCTTGGCCACCAGCGCGCGCGCGGTGGCCACGTCCCCTGATTTCACGGCGTCCACGAGCGGCGGGGTGACCCCCGCCGCCAGCAGCACCGCCAGCGCAACGCTCAACACGAATACACCTCTAGATTTCGGAGAAGATCTGCGAGCTGTTGCCCACCTTTTCGGCCGGCACGCCCGCCCGGTCCAGCAGCGTCAGGAGCAGATTGGCCAGCGGCGTCCGATCCTCGTACTTGATGTGCTGGTTGCCCTTCAACTTGCCGGCTCCGCCACCCACCACGAGCGTCGGCAACGGGAACTCGTCGTGTGCGTTGCTGTTGCTCATGTTGCTGCCGTACAGCAGGATCGAGTGGTCCAGCACCGAGCCGTCGCCGTCGGGCATCTTCGACAGCTTGGTGAGGAACTTGCCGAACGCCTGGCTGTGGTACGACTGGATGCGGACCAGCTTCTCCTTCCGCACCCTGTCGTTCTGGTGGTGCGACAGCGGGTGGAAGGCATCCGGCACGCCGATGTGGTTGTAGGGCGTGTTGCTGCCCTCGCCCGCCATCATGAAGCTGAAGACGCGCGTCAGGTTGGCCTGATACGCCAGCGCGATCATGTCGAACATCAGGTTCAGGCGCTGGTCGAAGTTGGTGGACACGGGCACGTCCGGCAGGTCCAGGCCCGAGAGATCCTGCGTCTCCATCTTCTGCACGCGCCGCTCGATCTCGCGCACGCTTTCCAGGTAGTCACCCAGTTTGGCTCGGTCGGGCGCGTCGAGCGTCCGACGCAATTCGGACGCCTCCTGCGTGACCAGATCCAGGATGCTCGAGTACTGCTTGGTGATCGCCTTGCGCTCCTGCACCGAATCCCCCTGACCGAACAGGCGCTCGAAGAGCTTGCGCGGGTCGGCCTCCATCGGCAACGGCGTCGTGGGGGTCCGGAACGAGATGGTGTTGCCATACGAGCAGCCGTACATCCGGTCGCAGGCGCCACCGCCGCCGCGCCCTTCGGTGGCGACCTCAATCGACGGCAGCGGGGTGTCCTGGCCGATGTGCGCCGCCGCGATCTGATCCACGGTCACGCCGCCGTAGGGATCCGCCGTGGCACGCGGCGTCACGCAGCTCAGCCACGTACCTGGGTTCAGCGCATGCACGGGGGGCGCGATGGTCGGCTTGTTCTCGAGGCCGCTCACGATGGTGAGCTGCTTCTGGAAGGGCGCCAGCGGCTTCAGGATCGCGGGCAGCTCGAAGTTGGCGCCCGTGGCTTCCGGCGTCCAGTGCTCCATGATCGCGCCGTGCGGCAGGTACATGAACCCCATGCGCGGCTTGGGCGACGCCGCCGTCTGGGCCAGTACGGTCCACGCCGGCACCATGGCATCGAGGAACGGCAACCCGACGGCCACACCCGTGCCGCGCAAGAACGTCCGCCGTGACAGGTGCTTCTTCGTGCTGAACATGACGCGGTCCCTTCCTCTATCCGAGTATCCGACTAGTCCGCCGTAATGGTTTCGGTGGCCGCCGCCTTGCGCATCTGGAACGGCAGGCTGGTCACGATGCCTTTGACGATCGACGAGAACCGGTAGTCGTCGCGCGCGGCGTCGCGCACCACCTTGCGCACCGCCGGCATGTCGTGGGCCTCGACGGCCCGGCCGAGGCCATAGGTCATCAGCTTCTCGGTGATCGTCTGGACGAACTGCTCGGGCCGCTTGGTGAAGGCCGCGCGCAAATCCGCGGGGCCGCGGACGGCGGTGCCGTCGATCAGCGTGCCCGACGCGTCGATCGCTTCCCGCGCATAGCGGTCCATGGTGCGCCACTCGCCGACGGCGTCGAAGTTCTCCAGCGCGAAACCGAGCGGGTCCATCACGCCGTGGCACGCGTTGCACGAGGGCTTGGCGCGGTGCTGCTCCACGATGGCGCGAATCGACAGTGCCTTCTCGCCGTCCTTGTTCTCCCGGAACGCCTCGACATCAGGTGGCGGCGCCGCGGGCGGCGTGCCCAGCAGGTTCTCCAGAATCCAGGCGCCGCGGATCACCGGCGCCGTGCGGTTGGCGTAGGAGGTGGCCAGCAGCACCGCACCCTTCCCCAGCAGCCCGAAGCGATTGGGGTCCGTCAGCGTAATGCGTCGAAACTGCTGGCCGCGCACGAACGGGATGCCGTAATGCAGCGCCAGCCGTTCGTTCACGAACGTGTGGTTGGCGTTCAGGAAGTCGAGGACGCTTCGATCCTCGGCGATGATGCTTCGGACGAACAGGTCGAACTCGGTCCGGAACGCGTCGCGCAGGCTGTCGTCGAAGTTCGGGAAGATCACCGGGTCTGGCTCGATCTCGTCCAGCGCGCGAAGCTTCAGCCACTGGAAGGCGAACGTGGTGACGAGCGAATGCGAGCCCGGCGCGGCCAGGAGCCGGCGCACCTGCGTGTCCAACACTTTGGGATCGGCCAGCGTGCCCTGCTCCGCCAGCTTCAGCAGCTCGTCGTCGGGCAGACGGCCGGTCAGAAAGAACGACAGGCGCGACGCCAGGTCCAGCGGGCTGATGCGGTGCACGGTGCCCGCGGCCACGCCCGAGGGTGTGCGCTCCGCGCGATACAGGAACTTGGGGCTGGCGAGAATCGTCGGCAGCGCCTCGCGGAGACCGGCCTCGAAATCGCCCTCGGCGCGCCCGCGCGCAAAGAACGCCATGGGCGCCTCGAGATCCTGGTCTGTCACGGGCCGTCGGAAGGCGCGTCGCGCCAGCGTGGACAGGATCCGCTTGGCGCACGGTGCCTCGTCGGCCGGCGACGCGGGCGTGCACACGAGCACGCGCTGGCGGCTCGGGGTATTCCCCAGGCCTTCGGTGGTGAAGGGCCCTTGCACGTCGATGCTGCCCACCTTGGGTACGCGCTCTTCGCCGACGCCTGGCCGGAACGAGTAGAGGACGTCGTCGGACTCGGCGAGCGTGCGCGCCACGAAGGTCACGCCCACCTTGTGCGGGCCCGCGGTGACTTTCAGCGGAATCCCCTGGAACTTGCCGCTGATGGCGGTGACCGCGGCGGCCTGTTGCTGGTCCACCGCCTTCAACTGCTCGGCGCCGCCAATCACCCCCTCGAACACCTTGACGCCGTCCAGGAGCACCACCAGACGGTTCTCGTACTCCATGCCGCGCGCGTAGCCCGCAAGGGCCAGGCCGTTGACGTTCACCTTGTAGTCGCCGTCGGCTGGGAAGAGATGCTCGGTCACGAGGCCGCCACGTGTTCCCAGCGGCAACCCGTCGACGCGCACGGTCTGGTCGGTGCCGCGCGCCGGCCGATACGTGGCACTGGTGGCGCGCGTGCCAGGCGTGCCTAGCGCGCGAAGCGTCACGATCCGCGCCGCGTTGATGTACTGGTCCAGGAACGAGGGCGAGACGGCCAGCACGTTGGCGATGTTCTCGAAACCGTCCGCTTCGTCGTCCTTGGGGAGAAGCGCCGCAGGGTCGATGCGCAGCGCCAGCAGATCGTCGATGGCGCCCGCGTACTCGGCGCGGTTCAGGCGGTGCACCGCAACGCGTCCCGGATCGGGTGCGGCCGCGGCCGCAGCATCCAGCGAGTTCGTCAGCCAGGTCACGAACCCGTCCGACAAGGTACGTTCGGGGCGACGCGCGCCCGGCGGCGGCATCATCCCCGCGCGTAGCTTGCGGATCGCCTTTTCCCACAGGTCCGCGTGCTCGCCCACCGCCGAGAGGTCCGCGTCGTCGAACGCCACGTCGGCCGTCTTGACGCGCTGGTTGTGACACGCCACGCAGTAGGTGTCGAGCATCGCGCGGTACGTGGCGGGCGATGGAGGTACGGCGGGAGCAGACGCGGGCCGCGTCTGCGCAGCACCCATCTGCGAGCCACCTACGGCGGCCACCATCAGGGCAACGCCAACGACGAGCGTACGGAACCGATTAGACAACGCCACCCAGCTCCCGGATGTGCAGCCACATCCCGCGATACGACGCCGACACGAAGAGCTCCGGGCGCCCCCACGCGGCGTCGAAGTCCTTGGTGAGACCTGCCGTCAACATGTCCTCGGCGCCCATCCCCTGCCGCATCATCTTGTGCATGCCGTCGCGCATCGCCGACAGCATGTCGTATTGCGCCTGCAACGCGGCACGCGGCTGGACGGGGCCAACGCCGGGCACGAAGCGCGTGTCGGGCCTGGTCATGTCCAGCAGGGTCTTGCTGGCCGTGACCATGCCGCCCAGCCAGCCCCCCGAGTTGTAGTCGGCGATCGGATACTGCCCGGGGCTCAGCATGTCTCCGGCCACCAGCACGTTGGCGTTCCGAAAGAACACGTAGATGTCGCCGTCGGTGTGCGCCTGGCCCAGGTGCCCATACTCTACGTTCTCGGCTCCAAGCGTCATCGAGCCCTTGGTGTAGAACGTCTTCGTGGGCAGGGCCTGCGGGGCGCGCGGCTTGTAGGTGGTGCCGCCCTGCCACTCGAGCGTCATCTCGGTGCCCAGGTACTGCTTGGTGAATTCGTGAGCGATGATCGTGGCGCCGGATTTCCCCAGCGCCTCGTTGGACCCGGTGTGCTCCACGTGCCAGTCGGTGTTGAAGAGCGTGCGCACCGGCCGGCCGCCCGCGAGCTTCGCTACTTCTTCCAGCACGGCGGCTGAACGCGACGCGTGGCCGCCGTTCACCAGGAGCGCGCTATCCGGTCCGACAGCCACAACCACGTTGCCACCACCCCCGCCGATGACCGTCAGGGACTCGGTGAGCTTGGTGACCTCGAGCGACGACGCCACGCCGGCCGGCGTCCGGGCCGTCGCGGGAGCCGCTCCGGCTCGCGTCTGGGCCAGCGCCCGAGGCGCCGCCGTGGCCCCAGCCGCCCCGGCCAGAAACAGGCGACAAAAATCCCGCCGGGAGGACGGCCTCCACATGCGCAGAGTCTAGCGAGGAACCGCCCAATCCTCAATGCCCAAAGCCCAGCAACGGACCAGGTCGCTGAGGACCGTCACGTTAGCAGTATTACTGATATACTGCGTCCATGCAGATCAAGGCCATCATCAACGACCGGGGCGTGATCACCATCCCTGCCGCGCTGCGCCAATCCCTTGGCCTGAAGGCCAACGACGAATTGATCCTCGAGGAGGCCGATGGGGGCATCTTGATGCGTCCCGCGATCAGCGTCCCGCTGGAGGTCTACACAGAACAGCGTATTCGGGAGTTCGCCCGCGACGACAAGGCCATCGGCGCGTACCTGCCGAAACGCAAACGGAGGTGACGTGCGCGTCTTCCTGGACGCGAACGTCTTGTTCTCTGCCAGTAATCTCGACAGCAACGTCGCGCGGCTCGTCGAGTGGCTCGGCGAGAGGGGAACGGCCGTATCGAGCGATCTGGCCGTCGAAGAAGCCAGGCGCAACCTCGTGTTGAAGCGACCGCAGTGGCTGGAGGGCTTCGAGCGCGTCCGCACGCATCTGGAACTGGTTCCATCTGCCCAGTTCGCGCTACCGGTGGTGCTTGACGCAAAGGACGTCCCGCTGCTCTGCGCGGCGATTGCCGCGAAGTGCCAGTCCTTCGCCACGGGCGACAAGCGGGACTTCGGGCGTTTGGCCGGCAAGACGGTCTTGAGCGTCGAAATCATCTCGCTGCTGGGCTTGGCGCAGCTGCTGGCCGCGAAACGCGCGGCCCGTTGAGCATGGAAGACCCGCGCAAGAGACTCCGGTGAGGCCCTACTGAACGTCCAGCGCCACCGCGACGCCCAGCGCGGCCAGCCCCAGCATCATCAACGCCGCGCAAAGTGGCACGGCAAAGCGAAGCCACTGTTGATAGGACACACCGGCTAGCGTCAGCACGGCCATCAGCGCGCCGTCGGTCGGCAGCAACTGGCCCAGCATGCCAGGCACGTACTGCGTCGCCGTCACCAGGGTCTGCCGCGACAGTCCCAGCAGATCGGCCAGGGGCACATAGATCGGCATCGTCAACGCCACGCGGCCGGAGGTGCTCGGGACTGGCAGGGCCAGTAGAGACTGCACCATCGACACGCCGACGGCAAAGACCGTCACGGGGAACTGCGCCAGCGGCGTGACCAGCGCGTTGACGATGGTGTCCACGATCCGGCCCTCGTCGAGCACCACGAAGATGCTGCGTGCGATGCCCAGCATGAGGGCCGCATACACCATGGACCGGCACCCGTCGATGAAGGCGTCGGACATGCCCCGGACGCCCAGCCCGCCAAGCAGGCCTGTCGCCGCGCCCATCAAGAAGAAGACCGCCGACATCTGCTCCAGGTCCCAGCCGTACTGCAGCACGCCCACCGCCAGCAGAGGAAAAGTGCCGACCAGCGCGGCCAGCGTAAGGCCGTGTCGCCAGCCCAACACCACGCGCGCGCTGGAGACCGGTGCCTCTGGCGTCGTCCGCGTGCGAAGCGCGTGGCGCAATGTGCCCGCGGTCCACAGCGTCACCGCGGGGACGAGCACGGCCACGCGAAAAGCCCAGCCAGACATCAGCGGCAGCTCGGCAAACTTCTGCGCGATGCCGACGCCGAACGGGTTCATCGGGCTGAAGGCGGCGCCAACCCCGGCTGCCCCCAGGCTCATGCCGACCGCGGTCACCGCATCGAAGCCGACGCGCCTCGTCAGCACGAGCAGCACTGGGACCAGCGCGATGATCTCTTCCCACATGCCCTCGACCACGCCACCGGTCGCGAAGAACATGCACGAGATTGGCACCACCAGGCGCTCCCGTTTTTGCAAGCGGTCTGCCATCCACTCCACGCCGTGCCGCAACGCGCCCGTCCGTTCCACGATGCCGAACGCGCCGCCGGCGATGAACACCAGGAAGATGAGCGAGGCGCCCGCCACCATGCCCTTGGGGATGGCCACGGCCGCCTGGAACGGGCCCACGGGGCTCGCTGGCACTGAGCGATAGGAGCCGGGCACCACGACGGTCCGCCCCGTGGCCGCGTCGTTCCGCCGATCGAAACGCCCGGCCGGCAACACGTACGTCAGCGTCGCGGCGAAGATGACGAAGCCCACGAGCAGGGCCAGCGGGTTGAGACGCATCAAGCGGCCCGAAGTGTACTCAGTTGTGAGACATGACGTCCGGCCTTGTTTTCGATAGACTCCGCCGCATGAGAATCAAGGTCCTGGTGCGGGCTTCGGTCGCCGGGCTCGCCCTCCTGGCAATCACGTCGATTGTCGGTGCGCAACAACCCGCGCAGATCGACGACAGCGCGCTGCGCAAGGCCGGCGCGGGCGACAACTGGCTGACCTACGGGCTGGACCAGGCCGAGACGCGCTTCAGCCCGCTGACCGACATCAACACGAGCAACGTCAAGGAGCTTGGCCTGTCGTGGTCCGCCGAGGTGGGCCCCGGCGGCGGCGGGCAGGAAGCCACGCCGCTGGTCTCGAACGGCGTCATCTACGGCATCACGAACTGGAGCATCGTCTTCGCGGTGGACGCGCGGACGGGCAGGGAGAAGTGGCGCTGGGACCCGTGGGTCAACCAGGCGGCCACGCGCCCGGCGATCTGCTGCGGCGTCGTGAACCGCGGCCTGGCGATCTACAAGGGCATGATCTTCGCCCCGATCATCGACGGGCGGCTGCAAGCGCTGGACGCCGAAACGGGCAAGGTGATCTGGGAGGCGCGCATCGCCTATCCGCAGGACTACTTCACCGTCACCATGGCCCCGCGCATCGCGAAGGGCAAGGTGATCATCGGCGCCAGCGGCGGCGATCGTCCTACGCGCGGCTTCTTCGACGCCTACGACGCGGCCACCGGCCGGCGCGCGTGGCGTTTCTACACCGTGCCCGGCGACCCCGCCAAAGGGTTCGAGAACGCTGCGATGAAGAAGGCCGCGGCCACCTGGGATCAGGAGTGGTGGAAGAAGGGCGGCGGCGGCGCCGTGTGGGACGGCATGGCGTACGACCCCGACGCGGAGCTGGTGTACGTGGGCACGGGCAACGCGGAGCCGTGGACGTTCCACCTGCGTTCGTCCAAGGAGATGGACAACCTGTTCGCGTGCTCCATCCTGGCGGTGGACGTGAACACCGGCGAGTTGAAGTGGCACTACCAGGTGGTGCCCGGCGACAACTGGGACTTCGACAGCGTGCAGCACCTGACGCTCGCCAACCTCCGCATCGGCGGCCGCGAGCGCAAGGTGATCATGCAGGCCAACAAGAACGGCTTCTACTACGTGATCGATCGGCTGACCGGGCAGTTCATCTCCGCCCAGCCGTTCGGCCACGTCACGTGGGCCAAAGGCATCGACCAGAAGACAGGCCGACCGATGGTGAACGCCGAGGCGTTCTACGGCACCGAGCCGATCTTGATCTCCCCCGGCGGCGGCGGCGCGCACAACTGGGCGCCGATGGCGTTCAACCCGGTGGCGGGGTTGACCTACATCCCCACGTCGACCAACAACAGCTTCGTGTATGCGGCCGAGAAAGTGTTCGATCCGCGACCTGGGTTGATGACGGGCACGGTGCGACCGGCCCCGACTCCCACGCTCCCTCCCCCACCGTCGATTGGCCCTCCGCCCATCGAAGGACCCGGAAACCGCGGCGCGCTGGTGGCGTGGGATCCGGTGACGCAGCAGATGAAGTGGCGGATGCCCGGAGGCGGCGGCATCGGCGGCGGCGCCATGACCACGGCGGGCAACCTGGTGTTCCAGGTGCTGGCCGACGGACGGCTGATGGCCTACAGCGCCGACAAGGGCGAAAAGCTCCTGGAGCTGCAGACGGGGCTTCGCAGCGGCATGGGACCGCCCATCACGTATCGGCTGGACGGCAAGCAGTACATCGCCCTGATGGGCGGTGTGGGTCAGGCGGCCGTGGGCGGCAATGCGGGGCCAGGCAACGTGGCCACACCGTTCACGCCGAAACTGCTGGTCTTCGAGCTGGGCGGCAAGGCCACGATCGCCGGCGCGACGTCAACGCAATAAGACTGTAAGATCTGGCCCATGTCTCAGCAGATTGGCCGCACGGCCACGTGGATCGCCGCCGCGGCGGTGTTTGCGGCCCCATGGGCTGTGGCGCCAATGCGCGGGCAGGCACCGCCGCAGGGGCAAGCGCAGCCGCAGCAGCCGGCTCGGCCCGGCGTGCAGGTCGGCGTGCCGGAAGGACGAGGCGGGCGCGCAGGGGGGCCGATCAGCAACCGCGATCAGGGTCCGCCCCGTGCGGTGCCGCGTCTGGCGAGCGGACGCGTGATGCTGGGCGGTGCCACGCCGTCGGAGAAGGGCGTGTGGCAACCCGGTCCGGTGGTGGGCAACCCACTAGGCATGGACAACATTCCGTACCAGCCGTGGGCACGCGCGATGGCCGCGGACCGCGACGCGAACGAGCTGGAGCCGCACACGCGGTGCAAGGCGTCAGGGGCCGTGCGTCAGTTCCTCACGCCGTACGGCGTGGAGATCGTGGAGCTGCCCGAAGCGCAGCGCGCTTACATCTTCGACATCGGCGGACCACACACGTTCCGCACCATCTACACGGACGGCCGGTCGCATCCCAAGAACGTGACGCCCACCTACTACGGCCACTCGATCGGCTGGTGGGACGGCGACACGTTCGTGGTGGACACCGTCGGCTACAACGAGGCGTTCTGGATGGACCGCGGCCGGCTGCCGCACACGAGCGCGCTGCACACCGTGGAGAAGTTCACGCGCACCGCCTTCAACACCATGCGGTACGAGTACACCGTGGACGACACGGGAGCCTACACCGCGCCCTTCACGGGCGCCATGAACCTGCGCTGGGAGGCCGGCACCGAGCTATTTGAATACCAGTGCCAGCAGGCCAACTACGCCCACGAGCTGATGGTGGGCGAGTTCGAGAAGGTGGACCGCACCAGCTTCATCGTTCCCTAGCGAAGCTCAGCCGGGCGGTGCTAGACTCCGCCCGGCATGAGCACAGAAGACGGCGGCGCGCCCGCGCGGAAACACCGGTCCCGAAAATGGTGGCCGGTTGTCGGCGTGGCGATCGGTACGATTGCTGGCGCAGGCGCCTTCTCCTTCGAGACGCCTATCTACAAGGCGTCCACGTCCCTCATCATCATTCCCCAGCGGGTGCCAGAAGACTTCGTGCGGTCGACAGTAACGGCCTCGCTGAACGAACGGCTGAACGGCATCAGCCAGCAGATTCTCAGCCGGACGAGGCTGGAACGCATCATCGAGGAATTCAACCTGTACGAACGAGAGCGTCAGCAGCTGGTTATGGGAGACGTAATCGAGGGGATGCGCACGGACATCTCCCTGAGCGTCGATGTACCGAGAGACGGCCGCGCAACCTCGTCGTTCAGGGTTTCTTTCCAGTCGCCTGATCCGCGGACTGCCATGCGGGTGACCGAGCGCCTGGCCTCCTTGTTCGTTCAGGAGAACCTCGAAGACCGCTCGCTGATGGCGGACCAGACCAATCAGTTCCTGCTAGGGCAGGCCGGCGAGATGCGGCGACGACTAGTCGAGAGTCAGACGCGCCTCGAAGAGTGGGACCGACGAAGGGCAGGGCCGAGGCCGCAGTTCCTCGTGGCAGAGAACGAGGTTCTTCAGGACATCTACCGGTCCCTCATCCGCAAGCAGGAGGACGCGCAGATAGCAGTGAGCCTGGAGCGACGCCAGATCGGCGAACAGTTCCGGGTTCTCGACGGGGCAAGGATCCCTGAAAAACCGATCGGCCCCGCGCGCCTGCCGTTCCTCGTCAGGGGAGCCGTCGGCGGACTGGCAACCAGCCTCCTGTTGATGCTGATGTCTTCCTTGTGGCGCCGCCGGAAGATCGCATCACCGACCTAACGTCTAGCGCCCTCCTGCGGCCTGGGGCGCCACAACCGGATTGGTCAGCGTCCCCACGCCGTCATACGTGCACGTCATCCGGTCCCCGGCCTTGAGCAGGATCGGAGGGGTGCGAGCCGACCCCACACCAGGCGGCGTGCCGGTGGCGATCACGTCGCCCGGCCGCAGCGTGATGATGTTGCTGGCGTAGACGATCTGCTCGGGCACGGTGTGGATCATCTGCGCCGTCGTGCCCTCCTGCAGCAACTGGCCGTTCAACGAGAACTTCATCCCCATGTTGCCGACGTCCTTGATGAACTCCTTCGGCGTGATGAAGGGCCCCATGGGCGCGAACGTGTCGTGGTTCTTGGTGATGAGCCAATCGGAGCCAAAGCGCGTGTCGCCGCGGCCGCCGCGGTCCGACATGTCGTTTTCCAGCGTGTAGCCGAACACGTAGTCCATCGCCTGCGCCTGCGGGACGCGGCTGGCCGGCCGGCCAATCACCACGCCCAACTCGCACTCCCACTCCACTTGCGTGCGACCCACCGGCAACCGCACGGGTTCGCCTTCGCCCACGATCGCTCCGGCCGTCTTGATGAACATGAACGGGTTCCAGCGCGTGTCGCCGGCCGCACGTTCCCAGATGCCGGGGGCGCTGGCGGTGCCCGGCGGCGCGTTGCCCGCTGTGGGCGCCGGCGTGCCGGCGGCCCGGTTGCGCGCCATCTCGATGTCGTGTTCGCGGTAGTTCACCGCCACGTTCAGCATGTTGGTCGGATAGATGATTGGCGGCAGAATCTTGAGCGCGCCGACGTCGTAGACGTACGCGGGCCGGTTACCCGTCGCCGCGGCGCCCACAGTGCGCACGATGTCGAGGATGCGCGCCCGCACGCCGTTGTCGTAGCGAGCGATCAGATCCTTCATGTCGGTCGGCGCCGCCAACGTCGATGCCGGTGTTCTGATGGCGGCGTGCGCCGCGCCGAAGTCGATCACCACCGACTCGCGCAGCACGATGCCCACGAAGGCCCGCCCCTGGCGCTCGAACGTGCCCAGCTTGAAGGGCGAAGGTGCGCCCTGGGCGAACACCGACGTGCTCGCGATCACCGTTGCCGTCACCACAAACGCCGCTCGCAGTCGTGTCATCGCCGTTGCCTCCAGGAGGGAACTACCGGTCGAGCGCGATGATTGTAGTCCCCTGCACGACGACAAGTCACAACTCAGAACCCGGGGAGGCTGGACGGCACATTCAGCCACGCCACTCACCAGCGATGGGTCGGTTCCTGCCGCCCATGACCGCGCGCCGAGAGCAATCCGGCGAGATCCAGGCCGTCGCCAGCCCGGCATGCCGATGGCATCGCACGCGCTAGAATGAGCCTCGTGCCCGGTCGTGACGCGACACAACCGCCTGCTCCTGGCGTGAAGCTCACCTACGACGATTTCGTGCTCTTCCCTGACGACGGGAAACGGCACGAACTCATCAACGGAGAGCACCACGTGACGCCGTCCCCCAACAGGAAGCACCAGGCCATCGTGTGGAATCTCACCGGCATGCTGTGGAACTACCTCCGAGCCCACCCAATCGGTCGCGCTTTTTCTGCCCCGTTCGACGTGGTGTTCTCGGATCTCGACATCGTCGAACCAGACCTCCTGTATGTCTCCAATGCCAGAAAGAACGACGTGCTCACCGCCCAGCACGTACGGGGCGCGCCGGACCTGGTCGTCGAGGTTGGCCCGCCTGGTACGCGGCGACGCGAGGAGAGGTTGAAGCACAGGCTCTACGAACGGCATGGCGTGGTCGAGTACTGGGTCGTGGACGCGGAATTCGACCTCCTCAAGGTCTACAGACTTGCGGACCGCCGGTACGTCCTGTCTCAGGAGCTGTCTCTCGTCGCAGGCGACGTCCTGACGACGCCGCTGCTGCCAGGTCTGTCGATGCCGCTCGAGCTGATCTTCGAGGACTGAGCAAGCTCGCCACCGAGTCGGGTGGTTTCGTCAGCGGGCGGCGGCCATCCGCGCGCGAAACGCCGGCCGATCGACGCGGCGGCCGTCGATGTACACGTCGGCGATGCGTCGCGTGTTGGTAATGTCGTCCAGTGGGTTCGCGTCCAGCACCACGAAGCTGGCGGCCTTGCCAGGAGCCAGCGTTCCCAGGTCGCCCAACCGCAGATACTCCGCCGAACGGCTGGTGGCCGCAACGAGGGCCTGCATCGGTGTGGCGCCGGCTTCGACCAGCATCTCCAACTCGCGGTGGTCGGTGAACCCGAAGGGGTGGTCCTGGATGCCGGTGTCGCTGCCGAGGAGCAGCTTCGCCCCCGCCTTGGCCAGCCTGGCCACGCTGCGCTGCAGGATGACGTAACGCTGGCGTGCGGCGCTGGCGGCCTCGGCGGTGCGACTGCCGAACGCGGCCTTCACGCGCTCCGCGACCGGCGCGCCCAGCGCCATCGCGTCGGGACTATCCAGCCACGCGCTCAACGATGGCGGCACGCTGGTGTGCGTGGTGCGCTCCGGCGTGGCCAACGTCGGCATCACGGCGACGCCGCGCTTCACGATGGCCGCCACGGCCGCGTCGTCCAGTTCGAGGTCGCGCGCCAGATGCGCCAGGCCGTCCACGCCCGCCTCCACCAGCTGCTTCAGATCCTCCAGATAGAACACGTGCGCGTTGGCCCTGAGGCCGCGGCGATGCGCTTCGTCGATGATCGCGCGAAAGGCGGGTTCGGACAGCCGGGGTGCGCGCCCGTTGCGATCGTCCACCCAGATCTTGACCATGTCCACCTTCTGCGCGGCCAGTTCGGCTACGGCCGCGCGGCCGGCATCGGGGGTGGTCAGCTCGTAGGCGATGCCCTGATAGGCTGCCGCGCCGGGCCCGGCGTTGGGCGAGCCGATGCCGCGCCCGGCGTGGAGCAGCCGCGCGCCGCCGACACGGCCGGCCGCCTGGTCTACGCGAATTTGCGACGCGATGTCTCCTGGGTCGATGCCTTGCGACAGCACCGCCGCCACGCCGAAGTAGTGCGCGCGCTCCAGGTCCTGGATCACCTGCTCGCGCGTGTAGTTCTCGCGCGCGTAGCTGGCGCCGCGCTGGAAACCGGGATGCGTGTGTGCGTTGACCAGCGCGGGGATGACCGTCTTGCCGCCGAGATCCACACGAGCGGCACCTGAGGGAACACCGACAGACCCTGCCGCGCCCACCTGCCGAATGCGTCCGCCCTCGACAAGCAGCACGCCGCGCTCGATCGCCGGACGGCCGTCACCTGGAATCAGGCGCGCACCCTCGTAGGCCACGACGCCCGCCGCCGACTGGGCCAACGCGGGGTGCGAGGGCAACGCCACGGCGACCCACACGCCCGCGGTCGCCACGACAGCCGCCGCGGCAAGCGCGAACGCGCCCTGCGTCAGCGCTTGGTGTAGGCGACGAACCATTTGTCGGTGAAGAGCGCGTGGTCTTCAGACTGCGCGAAGGCGATGCCGGACATCAGCTGTGCGCCCTGCTCCTTGCTGACGACCAGCGTGGGCATGTCCTTGTGTGGGCTGTCCGCCGCGGTGTACTCCACCACCACGATACGCGCGCCGGGTTTCAGGTACGTGGCCAGGCTCTGGAGATACGCGGCGCGGTTGTCGATGTGGTGCAGGACGTCGTGGAAAAACGCCACGTCCACGTCCTTGGCGGGCAGCGAGGGATCGGTGAACTGGCCCCGCACGGTGCGGACGTTGCTCAGGCCCGCCGCCTTCACCTTGGCTTGGATGTGCGGAAAAAACGCCTCGTCCAGCTCCACGGCATACACCCGGCCCGACGGCACCGCCTTGGCCAGCGCCACCTCGAAGAGCCCGGGGCCGGCGCCCAGATCGGCCACCACGTCGGTGGGGCGAAGCCGCATGCGCGCCACAACCTCGTCGATCTTCAGGCCGGCCACACGTGCCGGCTGCTCCAGCGTCTTCACCCAATCGTCGGCGGGGCGCCCCGCCAACTGCGCCCAGGCGGCGGTGGTGCTCAATCCCACCAGCGTCGCCAGCGCGACACCAGACACGACACGACGAACGTTCATGCGGCGAGGCTCCTCAGCGGGGGTTCGAGTGAAACGAGCCGTCCACCATGTGCGGCAGGTCGCGATCCTCGCACCGTGCCGGCTCGGCCAGCTCCTGATCGCTCACCCACAGGGTCAACGGCCGCAGCGCCCACGGCTCGGCCAACACGGCGGGATCATCGGCCACGGCCTCGTAACGGATCGTGTCGCCGACGCGCGTGAACCGCTCGGTAACCTTCAGGTCGGCGGTGTGGAACGCGCCGTTGTCGGTCAGCCACGTCTCCTCGTTGAGGTTTCGCGTTTCCACGATCAGCACGTCGCCCTCGTAGCGTCCCACGGCGTCGCCCAGATAGCTCGGCTCCGTGTCGGTGGGGTGCGGACGCCCATCGGTCGGGATGATCCGGAAGAACCCGCCGTTGACGTCATCGTACAGGAACACCACCTCGCGCGCGTTCTGGATGATCTTGCCCGGCGGCCCGATGCGAGGCACGCCGGGGGCCGCGCACTGCAGGTTCGTGTCCACTTGCACCTGGCGATCGCTCAGGTCCTTCACCTTGGCCAGGAACTCCGGCTTGTAGGTGGGGGTGCCGGGCCCCATCGGGGGCGGCGGGCCCCCGCCGCGTCGCGCACCACGGCCCTCTCCACCGGGGGCGCCCGCGGGCGGGGCGCAGCCGAACACACACACCGAGCCGTCGGCCGCAACCTCCGTGCGCACGCGCACGAACTCGATGCCGCCCAGGTGATCCCAGGTGGCGTTGAAATCGGGGCGCCCGTCGGCGAGATGCGGCGTGGGGCGCGCGGCCAACGCTTTCAACTGTTCCTCCGAGCCACGAGTGCCCGGCGCGGCCGCCGCGGCAACAGGATCCGCCGGCGGCGCGGATCCGCAACCGGCCAGCATCAACACGGCCACGGCGGCCGGACACGTCAGGAGCAGCAGTCGAGTTGGCATGAGCGTCGCCTCGCTTAGGAGCCGGCCAGTTGCACGACGTGGCCGTCGGCGTACGTGATCTTGTTGATCCACCCCAGGTTCTTGGTCCCGTCGCGGGCGGGCACGGCGTTGACGGTCACCATCTCGCCGGGTTTGCCCGACAAAGCGGCCTTGGTGATCTTCGAGCGACGCATCATGGCCGTGGGCAGCGTGGCCAGCGCCCACGTGGTCACCGTGCCGCGCGCATCCTTGACGCTCAGGTGCACGTAGATATGCGGGTTGATCCAGTCCACCTTCGCAATGGTGCCCGTGAGCACCACGGGCTTCGAGACGTCGAACTGCCCCGGCACCGAGTGGTGTGTCAGCACTGGGACCGCCGCCACCAGCATCACCCAGGCGAAACCGGCACACAGGCGCTGCAGCAACATGGCTTTTCCTCCCCGGCGCGTCAGTATAGATGATTGCCGGCGACGCCCTCGGGATTGCGTCCCCTCGACTACCAACTACCAACCACGAACTACCAACTCCGTCTCGCCGCTACCGTGGCTGGGCGTCGAGCCGGCGGAATTTCTGGACCCGCTGCCCCGTGTTCACTTCGGTCGTGTAGAGGTTGCCCTCCTGGTCCACCGCCACGTTGTGGACCACGTGGAACTGGCCGGCGTAGCGCCCGGGCCGGCCCAACCGGCTCAGCACGGCGTTGGTGACGCGGTCCACGATGCGCAGCTCGTTGTTCACGCCGTCCACCATGTAGACGAACTGCTGCGCGGGATCGGGCGAAAACACCAGCTCCGACACCGAACCGTTCAGCCGCGTCTCGCGCTCGAAGAAGGCCTCGGACACGAACGTGCCGTCCTTGCGGAACACCTGGACGCGGTTGTTGGTCCGGTCGCACACATACACCAGCCCGTCGCGCGTGAACCGGACGCAGTGCACCGGGTTGCCGAACTGCGCGGAGGGCGGCCGGGCCGGGTCGTACGCGGGCGTGGGCGCATCGCTGGGCGTCTTGCCGTACGCGCCCCAGTGCCGTTTGTAGGCGCCGGTCTGCGAATCGAACACCACGATGCGGCGGTTGCGGTATCCGTCGGCCACATACAGCTCGCGAGCCGCCACGTCCACGCGCAGGTCCGCCGGGCTGCCCAGGTTGGCGGTGTCGTTGCTGCCCTTGGACTGTCCGCTGCGGCCGATCTGCAGCAGGAACCGGCCGTCGAGCGTGAACTTCAGCACCTGCGCGTCCTTGTCGCCGTTGCCCGCCAGCCACACGTTGTCGTCGTCGTCCACGTAGATGCCGTGTTCGCTGTCTGGCCACTGGTAGGCCGGGCCGGGCCCACCCCAGGACCGCACCAGGTTGCCAGACTGGTCGAAGACCAGCACCGCCGGCGCGGCGCGGCAGCACGTGCTGTAGGGCGGCGACTGTTGCGCACCCAGCTCGCGCTCCGAGAGGCTTCGGGGGCGCTGCACCACCCACACGTGGCCGCGCTTGTCCACGGCCACGCCCGACACCTGACCCAGGATCCAGTTGTTGGGGAGCGCCTTGGGCCAGAACGGATCCACCTGGAACTGCGGTAGGGCGACTTGCTGCGCCAGCAGGGCCGTGTCGAGCGCACTCGTCCCACAAACGACGAGCAACGCGATGCATGCGCGAACCATGGTCACACTCCTGTCACGCCATATAATCCAGATAACACTCCCCTGCGTCGAGCACGATCATGCCGCGCGCGCCGATCACCGCCGTTCTCCTCGCCCTGGCCCTGCTGACCGCCGGGCCGCGGCCGGGCTTTGCTCAGGCCGGCGCGGCCTTGTGCGACATCCGAACCACGGAGCGCGTGGTCGCCATCGGCGACGTGCACGGCGCCTACGACCCGTTCGTCGCCATCCTCCGAGAGGCCGGGCTCGTCGACAACCGGCAGCGGTGGAGCGGCGGCCGTGCGCTGCTCATCCAGACCGGTGACGTGCTGGACCGGGGCGCCGATTCCCGGCGCGTCGTGGACCTGCTGCAGAGGCTCGAACGCGAAGCGGCCCGCGCCGGCGGCCGTGTGTTTTCACTGCTGGGCAACCACGAGCTGATGCGGGTGGTCGGCGACTGGCGCTACGTCAGCGAGGGCGAATACAAGGCCTTCGCGCGAAGCGATTCGGAGGACGTGCGCAACGCCGTCCTGGAGCGTGTCATGACGGCTGCCGGCGATCGCGCGGCGGCGCAGAAGCAGCCCTTCGATCGCGCGGCCTTCCGCGAGCAGTTCCTCAAGGACGTGCCGCTCGGGTTCATCGAGATGCGCGTCGCGTTCGAGGCCACCGGCAGCTATGGGCAGTGGGTGAGAAGCCGACCCACGATGGTGAAGGTGAACGACATCGCGTTCTTGCACGGCGGGATTAGTGATGCGGTGGCGACGCTTGGTTGCGAAGGCCTGAACGAGGCGATGCGAAAGGACATGGCCGCTCTCCCGACCGACCCCGAGCGGATCATGGCGCTCCTGGGCACCACCGAGACGGGACCGCTGTGGTATCGGGGGCTGGCCAATGAGCCAGAGGCCATGTTCGAGCCGACCCTTCGGGCGATCCTGGAGCGCGTCGGAGCGAAAGGCTTCGTGATCGGTCACACGCCGGTACCGGGTGCGATGGTGACGCGGTTCGGCGGCAGGGTCGTCCAGATCGACTCGGGCATGTTGAACGGCACCTTCTTCTCGAAGGGTGTGCCCTCGGCCCTCGAACTGCGCGACAACTCGTTGACGGCGATCTACCTGGGCGGACGCCGCACGCCGCTACCGCGCCAGAGCGAATAAGACCGCCGCTTCGCCACGCGTGGCGATCCGCCCTTCGTAGTGCTTGACGATGGCGTCGCGTCGGGCCAGAAGCGCCGATATCTCCCCGTCCGTGATCGCTTTGCCGATGGCGCCGCGCAGCGTCGCCTTCGTCAGGCCTCTCAGCCGGTCCAGGAGCGGGCCGTCGCAGCGGCTCAGGTTGTCGGGTTTGTCCAGCTTGGTGCCGAGTCGGAACGCCCGCGTGTGATCGATCAACCACAGCTTCCAGTCGCCCGTCCACAACATGTTGCCCTGGTTGCGATCGGTGTTCTGGATGAGGACGTCGAAGACGCGCATCACCTGGACCTGCATGGACGTCCGAGCCGGATCCGGCCCCGCGGCCTTCTGCTTCATCCGTTCCTTCTCGTCCATCTTCACGTCGTCGACCCACCACGTGAACGCGGCGGGCTTGCCATTGAAGAAGCGCTCCACCGACATCGGCACGTTGTCCATGCCCAGGAGCCTGGCCAGCCGGTACCCCGTGATGTTGTAGCGCGCGAGATCCTTGAAGTTGAGCTCGGTTTTCTTTCCCGCCTCGAACCTGGTGCGCTCCTCGTTGACAACCTGGATGTGCACGTCGTGGCTGAACGTGCCGTCGGTCAACGTGGCCCGTCGGGAGCCGGTCACGCCGTTGCCGGCGTCGCGCACGCGGGCGATGTCGGCCTTCAACAGGAAGACCTCCATCTGGTCCGGTGTCAGCGAGACTGGAGGGGCACCGGCGGTCTGGCCCACGGCCAGCATAGGAGCGAGCGAGAAGGTGAATGCGACAACGCCCAGGGTCACGATGCGACGGGCCAACTTCATGAACGACCCCCATGTATGGCGTAATGCCGCGCACATCCTATCCCAACTCTTCAGTTCCTGAGGACGCCGCTGAAAAGGCCCTGCATCAGCTCGACGTGGTCCGTCAGCACGGTGAACAGGTCCTGCCGATCGAGGCGCAGCGCCCGCCCAGCCTCCGTGACAGTGGTCCGCCATCCCGACGGCAGTCCAGCCAGCGTTTCGGCCACGCCCAGCGTTGCCCCCGCACCGACCTCGGTCGGCGCGGATCCCTCCCGTTCCAAGCGCACCCGTCCATCGAGAACAAGGAAGAGGGACGCGGGCTCGTCGCCCGAGAAGAGCACGCGGCCACGATCGAGTGACACGGCGCGGGCGGCACCCACCAACTCGAGCAGCTGCGATGCCGTCGCTCGTCCCAGGAGGGGATGCTGGCGAAGGAGCAGCGCCTGATCGACCGGCTGCAGAGGGCCGGACCTCGCGCGCCACGGAGTGACGGCCAGCAAGGCGTCTCCCGATCTGGACGCCCCTCGCGCGGATGGTGCCAGCAACATGCTGAACAGTCCCTGGGCCAGCAGCACGTTGTCCGACACCATGGTCATGAAGTCGGAGGCGCGAATCCGAACGGTGACGGCGTGACCGGTGGTCCACACGCCGAACCGGGCCGGAGCGCTTTGCAGCACCTCCTCGACGCCAATCGCGCAGGGCGCCTGCATCTCCGTGGCCCGGCCGTCACCAACACCGACGCGCACGGCCCCCTCGA
>Ga0307505_10001251_pt1 | contig 21541 bp, 20 predicted proteins | sample 23_S_MG_FD_202183 | JGI IMG/M metagenome (GOLD analysis project Ga0307505, IMG submission 202183) | Soil microbial communities from Populus trichocarpa stands in riparian zone in the Pacific Northwest, United States - 23_S | ecosystem: Environmental > Terrestrial > Soil > Riparian zone > Trees...
ACGCGGAAGAGCGGCGGCGCCGGCTCGCCCATCCGCACGACGAGTCCGCTGGCGGGACGGTAGATGGCGACGTATAGCGCGGGCTCGCCATCGAGCGCGCCGGCGTCGGCGTGCTCCGCGTGTCCGGCCCCCGACTGCAAGGCGCGCGTCACCTCCGGCTGCGCGAAGAACGGCGTCGCCTCGCGCGCCGGCCCGGAGGACCACAGGAGCCGCCCCGGCTGCCCGTCGCCCGGCGCGCGGGCTACCGCGAGATCGATGTCCTGGACATCCGAATACGCCGCGTCGAGGGCCGCGACGGCGCCCGGTTCGGGCTGCGCATCGAGCAGTGCGGCGACGCGCTCGGCCTGGCGATGGAGCGTCTCCAGCGCCGCGTCGTGGACCTGCCCGCGCAGGACGAGGAACGCGTAGAGATTGACACCCACTACGGCCGCGCCCACGAAGAGGGCGAACGTGAGCATCATCCACGTCTGCGTGGATGCACGGCGCGGAAGCAGCCTGTCGCGGATCGCGCGCCAGCGGGGCATCGGGTGTGCGGTGGGCGGGGTCACGCGGCGGCGGCGGCGTGCCCGGAGCGCCGGCGCCGACGCCCCGCAATCTCGCGCGGCCGCTCAGTACGACCGCCGGCTCCTGTCAGTCCTCGACGGGCTCCTCCTCCACGAATCGGTAGCCGACTCCGCGGACTGTCTGTATATGCTTGGCGAAGTCGCCCAGCTTCTCGCGAAGGTTCTTGATGTGCGCGTCGACCGTCCGCTCGGTCACCATCATCGCGTCCTTCCAGATGGTCTCCAGGAGCTGCTGGCGGGTGAAGGCCTTGCGCGGGTGGCGAACGAGGTAGCGCAGCAGCTCGAACTCGGTAAGGGTCAGGCCGAGGTCCTCCCCCTCGAGCGTCGCGCGGTACTCGTCCTCGTAGATCAGCAGCCCGCGCACGCTGAGGGTCTTGCTCTCCTCGGTGCCGGTCCGGCGAAGCACGGCGCGGATGTTGGCCAGCAGGACATGCGGGCTCACCGGCTTGGTGAGGTACTGGTCGCCGGTAGCCAGGCCTTCCAGCTGGTCGGCCTCCTCCCCCTTGGCCGTCAGGAAGATGATCGGGATCTTCTCCGTCTCCACGCGGCCGCGAAGGCGGCGCGCGATGTCGAACCCGCTCATCCCGGGCAGCATCACGTCGAGGACGATCGTGTCGATGTCCGGCGAGGCCTTCTCGAGGGCCTCGTCGGCGTCGTGCGCCGTCGTCACGTGGTACCCCTCCTCGCGCAGGAAGTGGGCGATTACCTCGGCGACGTCCTCCTCGTCGTCTACCACGAGGATCGAGATCTCTGACGGGGTCGACGTGGCCATAGCGATGGGAGGGTGTTAGAGGGGCCGTTCGAAGGTAGCGGACAACGCCCGAACCCGCTCTCGGTTCGTTCGCGTCGGCTAGCGGCCCGCCTCGGCTTCCGCTTCGTCGGTGTCGGCCACTATCCGGGGGCCGTTGCTGGCGCCTACATAGACGCGCGGCACTCGCGCCGTGAGCCCGCTGGTTAGCGCATAGGCGATCGACTGGGTGTCGCCGGCGGCGGTGATGGCCGTCGGGCCTCCCGGGCCGAATAGGACCGCCTCGTCGCCGACGGCGACGCCCGCGCCGGCGCCGTCGGGCGGGCCCAGGTCGAGCATCATCATGTCCATGCACACCCGGCCGGCGACGGGGTACACGCGCCCGCCGATTCCGACGGTACCCGTGGATGGCAGCCCTCGCGGCAGACCGTCGCCGTAGCCGGCTGCGATCGTGGCAATCAGAGCCGGCGAAGCGGCGGTCCACGTGCGGCCGTAGGAGACGGTCTCGCCCGCCGCCAGCTCCTGGACGTGCACCACGCGGCTCACCAATCGCATGACGGGACGCAGGCGGAGGGCCTCTACGCTGGCTGAGGCCGAGCGGTCGAGCACGAGGCCGTAGAGAGCGCCGCCGACGCGGGCATCCGTGCGACCGGCGGTGGCCTCGGGCACGTGCAGCACGGTGCCACTGTTCGAGACGTGAACGCGCGGCGGCGTGTAGTCGCCCAGGGCGGCGAGGACGGCGTCGAAGCGGCCGAGCTGCTGCATCGTGAACGTGCGATCGACGTTGGCGAAATGCGTCATTATCCCTTCCACCTCGACGCCCGGCGCGTCCTGCAATGTCCGAACTACGTCGAACGCGTCGGCCGGCCCGACGCCCACGCGGTGCATGCCCGAATCGACCTTTACGTGCACGGTCAGCGGCCCGGCGAGCCGTGCGGCTTCCGCGACATCGGTCGCGACCGTGGGCGACGTGACGGTCACCTGCAGCCCGTGCCGGCTGTACGCCGGCAAGTACTCCGGTAGTGGCGCTCCGAGCACAAGGATCGGTGCCGCGATCCCGGCTTCACGCAGCTCGATGCCTTCCGGCACGTTGGCAACCGCCAGCCGGCGCACGCCTTCCTCGACCAGAACGCGCGCCACCGCGACTGCGCCGTGCCCGTAGGCGTCCGCCTTCACGACACCCATGAGTTCGGCGGCGCCGGCGCGCTCGCGCAGCACGCTCACGTTGTGCCGCAGCGCACCTAGGTCCACCTCGGCGCGAATGCCGGTGAGGCGGTGGTACGTCGATGGCAGGGCGAGGAGACTCATCGTCGGAGCGGAGCAAGCTGACGTTAACCCGGCGCCGGCTCGCACGCCGCCAGCTCAACGGGGGCCGGCGCTGGCGCCGGCCGATAGCCGTGGATCGCCGCAGCGAGAAGCTCGACCGCGCGGACGATGGAGGGGCCCGGCGCGACCACGTAGCGCCGGCCGTCGATGGCAACGGTCGGCGTGCGGCGGAGCGGCTGCCAGCCGGCGCTCGCACGCAGCACTCCGTGGGTACGGAGCGCGCCGGCAACGTGGACGCCCGGCAGCGCGAGCACCAGTAAGGCCGGCCCCGCGCGGGCCAGCTCTGCCGGCGTAGACGACAGGTCGTCCTCGCCGGCGCGGACGAGCACCGCTTCCGCGCCGGCGGCCGCCGCCAGATCGGGTACCCATCGGCCCCCCAGGACTATCTCGCCCTCGGATACTGCCGTAGCGATCGCGACCCGAGGGGCCGGCTGCCCGCCGACGGTCCCACCGCGACGGTCGCGGCCGATGGCCGATCCGACGGCGCCGATCCGCATCTCGATCTCCGCCAGCATCCGCATCGCGTCGGGCAGGCGGTCCGCCGCGCGGGCCAGGGACAGCACGCCGTCGAGCGCCTGCTTGAGCGTAGCCGGCGCGAACACCGGCGCGACAGGAGGCGCCGGCGCGCCCATCGCGGCTAGCCAGTCGTTAGCGGCTTCCAACCCTTCGTGTCCGCGCGGTGTTGTCGATGGATCCCGCGGCCGGCGGCCGCCCGCCGCGCTCAGTAGCGCATGTGGAAGGTCGTCTCGACACCCAGCGGCGTGTAGACGGAGTCCGCAATCCACCGCGTCTCGCCCGCACGATGGACGCTGACGATCACCGGGGTGTGGCCGTTCCCACGCGCGCACGGCGTCGTTACCGGGCTCGGCCCTCCCACGCAAGGCAGATGAAGCATGTAGCCTTCCACATGACCCAGCGTCGAATCGGGCTCGGCGAATACGGTCAGGCGCGTGTAGGCATACACCCGGACCTGCAACTCCGTGCGTTCGCCTGACATGACGTGTATTTGACGGTTCTGAAATCGCGGATCATAGGGCTGGTCGTTAACCGCCACGTCGAGAATGCCTCGGCGCGAACCTGGGTCGTACGTGAGCATGAATCTGCCGGCGGCGTGGTCACCGCGGCGTCGCGTACCGGGTGCAGCCAGCTGCTGGATTCCCTGAGTGTTACGCCGAGGCCGGCGAGCGGCGCCCCGGTCGACGCGTTCGTCACCGCGCCGACCACCTCCAGGGTGTTGTCGCGGGGCGGCAGGAGATCGCAGCCTCCCACGAACAGCAAGAGCGTCGCCGCGAGCTGGCGTGCGATCATATTCCCGACGCGATGAGCAGCTCGATGTCGCGGTGGGGCATCCCGAACATCGACGCCAGGCTCTTCTTGGTCAGGTGCCGGCGGTAAACGTACACGCCGGTCCGGAGGCTGGGATTGGACCACAACGCGTCGTTGATGCTGCCGGCGTCGCCGATCTCCAGCAGGTACGGAATCAGCGCGTTGGACAGGGCCACCGTCGCCGTGCGGGCCGCGTTCGACGGCAGGTTCGGGATGCAGCAGTGGACGACATCGTGCACCACGTATGTCGGCTCCGCGAGCGTGGTCGGCCGGGCAGTCTCGATGCAGCCGCCCTGGTCGATTACGACGTCCACGATCACCGACCCGGGCCGCATCCGGCTGACGGTCTCCTCGGTGACCAACATCGGAGACCGCTGGCCATGCGCCATCATTGCGCCGATGACGACGTCGGCCGTGCGGACGGCCTGACGGACGTACGGCGCGTTCGCCATGGCAGTCGTGATCCGCCGGTCGAGGTAGTGCTCGAGCGAACGCAGCGCGCGGAGGTCGTTGTCGAGCACGATGACATGCGCGCCGAACCCAAGCGCCGTGCGCGCCGCCCATTCCCCCACGACGCCGGCGCCGAGGATCACGACCGTCGCGGGCGGAACGCCTGAGATTCCGCCCAGCACGATCCCGCGTCCGCCGGCGGCGCTCTCGAGCAGCCGCGCAGCGGTCTGGACGGCCAGCGATCCCGAGATCTCGTGCATCATGCGCACGATGGGCAGCGCGCCGTCGGCGTCGGCGATGAACTCGAAGCCGATGCCCGTCACGCGGAGCTCCATCAGCCGCTCGAGATAGGCCGGCGTCATCGCGCCCAGGTGCAGGGCGGAAATCAGCGTCTGCCTCTCCTGCATAAGCGCGAGCTCGTCCTCGCGCGGCGGGAAGACCTTCGCGATCAGGTCCGCGCCCGCGAACACTTGGGCGGCGCCCTCTACGACCTCGGCGCCGACCTCGGCGTACTCGCTGTCGGCGAAGTGGGCCTGCCGGCCGGCGCCGGCCTCGATGATCACGTCGTGCCCCGCGCCGATGAGCATACCGGCCGCGTAGGGCGCCAGCGCAACGCGGCGCTCGTCGTTCGCTGCCTCCCCCGGCACGCCGATGCGCAGTCGCTGCGCGCGCGCCGCCACGGCGGCCGGCCGCTCCTGCGGCAGCAGCGAACGCTCGAGCTTCAGCCCCTGGATGGCGGGTATCTCCACGGATTACTGGGGAAAGGGGCCGCGCCGGAACCGTCCGCGCTGTCGAAGTTACACGTTCCCCCCGCTCCGCCCGGTCCCCCATGCCCTCGTCCCGCCTCACGACTCCGCTTGGCCTCGTCGCGTCCGCGCTGCTCGCGCTCTCTTGCTCGGCAGAAGCGCAGAGCCCCGTGGTGTTCACGCCGTACGTATCCGGCGTCGCCGGTGTCGTCGACATTCAACCCGCTCCAGGAGACGCCACGAGGCTATTCCTGGTGCAACAGGGCGGTCAGCTACGCGTGGTGGAGAACGGCACGCTACTCACGACTCCGGCGCTGAACCTGACCACCCGGATCCTGAGCGGCGGCGAGCGAGGCTTCCTCGGGCTCGCGTTCGACCCGGCGTGGCCCGATAGCGCGTATATCTACGTCAACTACACGCGCACCGGTGATGGGGCGAACAGCGTCGTCCGCTACACCCGCTCGGCCGGCCCCGGCGTCGCGTTCGACCTGGCCAGCGAGCGAGTACTGCTGGCGATACCCGACTTCGCCTCCAATCACAATGCCGGCGCGCTCACCTTCGGGGAGGACGGCTACCTCTACGTGACCACCGGCGACGGGGGCTCCGGCGGCGACCCCAACAACAACGGGCAGACGCTGACGGCGCTTCTCGGGAAGATCCTGCGCCTCGACGTGCGCGGCGTGCGCGCCACGATCGAGTGCGCCGGCGGCTCAACCAACTACGCGATCCCACCCGACAACCCCTTCGTTGGCTCGCCCACGGCCGCGTGCGATGAGGTCTATGCGTTTGGCTTCCGCAATCCGTGGCGGATGAGCTTCGACCGTGAAACCGACGCGCTCTGGGTCGGCGACGTCGGCCAGGAGTCGTGGGAGGAAATCGACACGGTCCAGGCAGGAGGCAATTATGGGTGGCGGAGGATGGAAGGCACCCATTGCTACAATCCGTTGACGAACTGCCAGACGGGGAGTCTTCTGCTGCCCGTGTGGGAGTACAGCAGCGGGTCCGGTTCGGGTAACTGCTCGGTGACCGGCGGATACGTATACCGTGGCGAAGCCATCCCCGCGCTCGTGGGGCTGTACGTCTTCGCCGACTACTGCAGCGGGCGCGTGTGGTCTCTCGAGTACGACGGCCCGGCCAGCGCTACTCAGATAGGTACACGCAGCAGCCCCACAACGTTCGGAGAGGACATCGGAGGCGAGATGTACGTGGCGGCCGGTAGTTCCGTCTACCGGCTTGATCCCAACCCCGTAGCTGCCGAGGAAGTACGTGATGGCGCAGAGCTTTCGCTTGCGCTGCTCGGCCCGAACCCGGTGGCCGGTCGGACGGTTCTCGCACTCGGCTCCGCTGAGGGCGGGCGCGCCCGGCTCGAAGTGTTCGACGCCCTCGGCCGCCGAGTCGCCGTTCCCTTCGATGGCCTGCTCGAGGCCGCCACCACGCGCCAGGTCGCTTTCAACGCGGCGGGGCTTGCCGCGGGCGTGTACGTGGCGCGGCTCACGGTCGGCGCCGGCGCTCGTAGCCTCCGCCTCGCGGTCGGCAACTGATCATCTCCCTATGCTCCGATTCGCACTTTTCTGCACGGCCTTTCACCTCGCGTCGCCGGCTGCGGCTCAGCAGGTCGTCTTGACACCCGTAGCGGCCGGATTCCACAACGCCACCGACATCCAGTTTCCGCCGGGCGATGCCACCGGGTTCGTCAGCACCCAGACGGGCGTCATCCACGTGATCGAGGGGACCGGTCCGCGGACGACTCCGTTCCTTGACATCAGCGACCGAGTGGTGAGTATCGGTGAGTCGGGCCTACTGGGATTCGCCTTCGATCCGCAGTGGCCGGCCGATCCGTACGTCTATGTGCACTACACGCGGGAGCTTCCGACGAGCCCCGTGACGTACCAGGCCGTGTTCGCGCGCTATCAGGCGGACCCGGCGACGCGCGTGGCGAGCCCGGGGTCGGAGGCTGTCGTCCTGCGTATCACCAAGCCCGAGGACGGGCCCGATCGGCCGGGCAATGGCCACCAGGGCGGAGCGATCGTGTTTGGAAGCGACGGTCACCTGTACCTCACCGTCGGCGACGCGCAGCAGCGTGCTAATGCGCAGATGACGACCAACCTCCTGGGGGCCGTGCTGCGCGTGGACGTAAACGGTGGTGGGACCCCCCTGGACTGCGGCGAAGGACAGGGGATCGGCACTGTGCCCACCGGCAACCCGCTGTCGGACGGACCGGGCGCCGACTGCGACGAGATTTTCGCGTACGGATTCCGGAATCCATGGCGGATTACCCGCGACCGTGGCACCGGCGCCATCTGGATCGGCGACGTGGGCGAGGCCTCCTGGGAGGAGGTCGACGTCCTACAGGCCGGCGGCAACTACGGCTGGCCCATAATGGAGGGCACCCATTGCACGGATACGAACCCGGGGTGCGACCAGTCGCCCTTCGCGCTCCCGGTCTGGGATTACGGCCGGTCGCAGGGGGGGGCGATCAGTGGCGGCTACGTCTACCGCGGGTCCTCCATTCCGTGGCTACACGGGCACTACGTCTACGGCGACTTCGTCAGCGGCCGCGTCTGGGCGCTCGACCCCTCCAACTGGACGAACCAGCAGATCGCGTCGATTCAGGGTCTGATCTCTGGTTTCGGGGAGAGCCCTTCGGGTGAGCTGTACCTCCTGGATCTCACCCTCGGCGTGTATCGCATAGATGGCGGCCCCGTCGGCGTGGCGGAGGGACCCTCGCGCGAGGCCCTCTCCCTGGTAACGGTGGGTGCGAACCCCGCGGGCTCGCGTTCATCGCTCCGCGCAGTGGACGCGACAGGCGGACCGGCTCGCGTGGTGCTGCTTGACCTGGTCGGCCGCCGGGTCGCCACGCTGTTCGAAGGCCTCCTGGAGCCCGGTCAGCCGCGCCTCGTGCCGCTCGATGCGTCGGCGCTCCCACCCGGGGTGTACGTCGCGCAGCTGATCACCGGCGCCGGCCAGGCCTCCGCGCGCGTGGTAGTCACCCGCTGACGCCGACGCGCCAACGGTGCATCAGTATCCCGGCGGCGACGGCGACGTTGAGTGACTCCACGCCGGCGCCTGCGCCGGCGTGGGCGATAGCGACAGTGCCGTCCAGTAGCAGGCGGGCGCCCGGCGAGATGCCATCTGCCTCGCCCCCGAGCACCAGCGCCGCCCGGCCGCCCGGCTGCCATTCCGACAGCGGGGCGCCGCCCGCGTCGGCGCCATGGAGGGCGAAGCCGGCGCCGGCGAGGATAGCCGCGGCCGCGCCGGCGTCGCCGGTGCGCGCGATGCCAAGGTCCCACAGCGCGCCGGCCGCCGATCGGACGACCTTCGGACTCTCTGGATCCGCGGTCGCGCCGGCCGTGACGACCAGTTCGATGCCGAACCACGCAGCCGTGCGGAGGATCGTGCCCACGTTGCCGGGGTCCTGGACGCCGTCCAGCACGAGCGCCGTGGATGCGGCGGCGGCGATGCTGGCGTCGAACGGCACGACGACAGAAGCCGAAAGGCCGGCGAGCCCCTGTCCCGTGTGGGCGTCGGAGAGTCGGTCAAACTCGCGAGCGCTCACGTAGGAAACAGGCACACCGGCGCGTCCCAGGAGCGCCGCCACGCGGGGCGTGGCCGCCGCATCGGGCGTCACGACGAGCTCCACGAGGGGTGCGCCGGCCGCGACGGCCGCCTCGACGCCACGCACGCCTTCGACCAGGAAGTGGCCCAGCCGGGCCCGCTCGCGCCGGCGCGCCAGGCCAGCGATCTCTCGCAGGCGGGCACGTGTCAGGGGGACCGGGACTGGCTGGCTCACGGGAGCAAGGGTAACTGACGAGCGCGGCGCGGGGCCACCTCCACCATTCCCTCACGCCTCCTCGACGATCCCCCGGTAACTTCGCCTTCCATCTCATAAGGCCCGTCAGGAGCCATGCCATGCCGCTGAATCAGGACGTTCGCAAGAAAGCGGTCTACCAGGAGCCAACCCCGATCCTGGACCACGACAACCCGTTCCAGTCGATGATGGAGCGGTTCGACCACGCGGCCCACCTGATCGGCCTGGACCCGGGGCTGTACGAGTACCTGAAGAGCCCCGCACGCATCCACATCACATCGGTCCCCGTCGTGATGGACGACCGCTCGATCCGCGTCTTCCAGGGCTACCGCGTGATCCACAACGAGGTGCTCGGGCCCTCCAAGGGCGGCATCCGTTTCGCGCCGGACGTCGACCTCGACGAGATCAAGGCGCTCGCCGCCTGGATGACGTGGAAGTGTGCCGTCGTCGGCGTGCCTTTCGGGGGAGCCAAGGGAGGGGTCACCTGCGACCCCTCCACGATGAGCGCCGGCGAGATCGAGCGCCTCACGCGCCGCTACACAGCGAACCTCATGGACGTGTTCGGTCCGGACAAGGACATCCCGGCGCCGGACATGAACACGAACGAGCAGATCATGGCATGGCTCATGGACACCTACTCGATGCACGTCCGCCGCACCGAGACGGCCGTCGTCACGGGCAAGCCGCTCATCCTGGGAGGCTCGGCCGGCCGGCGCGAAGCAACGGGCCGCGGCGTGATGACGACCACGCTTTCGGCGATGGAGCGCATCGGCCTGCGGCCCAGTCAGAGCACGATCGCGGTCCAGGGCTTCGGCAACGTGGGAAGCATCGCGGCGCAGCTCCTCCGCGAGCAGGGCTGTAAGGTCGTCGCCGTCTCCGACGTCAGCGGCGGCTACTACAACGCCGATGGGATCGACATCGAGGCCGCTATGCGCTACGCGGAGGGCCACGGGCGCAGCCTGAAGGATTTCGATGGTGCCGAGCCAATTTCGAACGACGAGCTCCTGGCTCTCGAGGTGGACGTGCTCGCTCCTTGCGCGAAGGAGAATCAGCTCACCGGCCGCAACGCCGGCGCGGTCAAGGCGAAGATCATCGCCGAAGGCGCCAACGGACCCACCACCGCCGACGCGGATACCATCCTCGAGGAGAACGGCGTGCTCGTGATCCCCGATATCCTCGCCAACGCGGGCGGGGTCACGGTCTCCTACTTCGAGTGGGTGCAGGACCGTCAGGGCTACTTCTGGACGGCCGACCGCGTAAACCGGCGCCTCGACCGCATGATGCGTTCGGCGTTCGACGCGGTATACGGCGCCAAGGAGGAGTTCTCGACCACCATGCGCATCGGGGCCTACGTCATCGCCATCCGCAAGGTCGCCGACGCGCTTCGGATGCGCGGCATCTACGCGTGAGTGGAGGCTGAGCGGCGGCCGCGTCGCGGGCGACGGATCGCGCCGACAGGCGCTCCGCTGCTCGCGCTCGCATTCCTCGCCGGCTGCGCGACGCCGCTCCGTCCGTCCGGCGGCCCAGAGGACCGTACACCGCCCCGGCTGCTGGCCTCCGAGCCGGCCGCCGGGGCGGTACGCGTTTCGTCCCGACGCATCGTCCTCACCTTCTCGGAGCGCGTCGACGAAGCGTCCCTCCGGCGCGCGCTCTCCGTCGCGCCGGCGCCGATACTGCCGCCGGACGTCCGCACACGCGGACGGGAGGCGGAGATCCTACTGCGGGACAGCTTGCGGAGCGACATCACCTACGTCCTGACTATCGGCTCCGAACTACGCGACCTGCACGGTGTGATGCTGCCGGCCGCCCTGACTTTAGCCTTCGCGACCGGAGACCGGATCGACGCCGGACGTATCGAGGGCTCCGTTTCCGACGCCGCCAGCGGCCGCGCGCTCGCCGGCCTGACGGTCGTCGCCCACCGAGCCCCGGCCGACTCGTCGGTCGCGCCGGACCCCCGCACCGCGATACCGCACTACCGCTCGCAGACGGCCGCCGACGGCTCGTTCGCGCTCGGCTACCTCCGCTCCGGCCGTTACTTCATCGCCGCCCTCGACGACCGGGACAGGGACGGCCTGGCCGACGCCGGCGAGGCCTTCGCCGCGCCCCCGACGCCGGCTATCGCCGCGGCGGATTCAGGCGATGTGCCGCGCCTCACACTCTTCCTACTACGCGCCGACACCACCGGGCCCCAGCTGCGAGGCGCCCGCGCCGAGGATGACGGCGTCGTCGCACGGTTCGATGAGACCGTTGCGCTCGGCGCCGGCGCGGCAGGGGCCTTCGCTCTTGAAGACTCGGCTTCCGGCCGTGCCGTCGCTATCGCCGGCGCGTGGCTCCGACCGGAGGACAGACGGGAGGTGCTCCTCGAGTCCGGACCGCTGGCGCCGACGCGATATACGCTGACCGTTGCACCCCACCCTGCCGTCGCCGACTCCTCGGGCAACGTGGTCGCGGCCGGCCGGTTATCCCTCACCCCACGTCGAACGCCGGCCGACACCGCGCGCGCACGCTTCATCCGCTTCCTCCCGGAAGCGCCTGTCGCGGCCGACTCGACCTACCTCCTCGTCCCCGGCGAACAACCCGGCGTGCGCTTCTCGCGTGCGGTCGACACGCTCGCCGCGCGAGGACGCCTCGCCGTGCGGGACGCCTCCGGCGCGACGGCAGCGTTCCGCGTCTCTCGGGCGGACGCCTCGTCGGTGCAGCTCGAGATCGGCGCGGTCGAGTACGTCGTCACGGTCGGCTCGGCCGAGCGCCACTACCGCGCGGCGACGTCCGACGACCTCGGCGCCATCGTCGGCCGGGTGGCAGGTGCCGGCGCCGACGGAATCGTCGAGGTCGTCGCGGAGGGCGCCGGCCGGCGCGTCCGGCGGACCGTCCGCACGGACGTGGCCGGCGCGTTCGCCCACCGCGGCCTGCCGCCGGGGGCCTACCGCCTCCGCGTGATGATCGACCGCGACGGCGACGCCACGTGGGACGGTGGGCGTCTCGCACCGTACGCGTCGCCGGAGCCCATGGGCTGGCTTCCGGGCACGGTTCGGGTCCGCGCGCGCTGGGACACTGACCTCGGCGCGATCACGCTCGGCGGAGGCACCGCGTCGGCCGAGCACGGCGATGAACAGGGCCGAGAGGAAGCGCAGTAGAGGTGGAGCCGGCTTATGCTCCCTCCCTCGCGCATCGCCCCAGTGTCCCTCGAACCGATCCTCAACGCAGCCGCGATGCGTGCCGCCGACGCGCACGCCATCGCCGCCGGCCTGCCGGGGCGGGTGCTGATGGAGAACGCCGGCCGTGCCGTCACGGCCGCGATCGAGGCCAACTTTGAACCACTGGAGGGCTCAGAGATCGTGGTCCTCTGCGGGACCGGCAACAATGGCGGGGACGGCTACGTCGTCGCGCGCGCGCTGGTCGAACATGGCGCGCGCGTTCGCGTCGCGACCGCCGGCGCGCCGGCCACCGACGACGCCGCTGCGAACCTCGCCGCCCTCCGCGCGCTCGCCGGCGACGCCGTCACCGTGCACGAGGCGGCCGGAGCCAGGGCGCTCGCAGGGGCGCGGCCGGCGCTGATCGTCGATGCCCTTCTCGGCACCGGGCAGGCCCCCGCCGGCGCGGGCGAGAGCTGGCTCCGAGAGCCCGTCCGGACCCTAGCCGTGTGGGCCAATCGGCAGTCGGCCCCGGTCGTCGCGGTCGACCTCCCGACGGGAGTCGATGCCGACACGGGCGCCGCCGACGCCGCGGCTGTGCGCGCCACGCTCACCGTAGCGTTGGGCGCGCTGAAGCCCGGGCTGCTACTCGCGGCCGGCGCCGACCTCGCAGGCGAAGTGACCGTCGCCGACATCGGGATCCCTCGGTCCGTACTCAAGGCCGGCGCGACGGCCTGGCGGGCGACGGACGCGTGGGTGGCGGAACGCCTGCCGGCGCGGCCGGTGGGTGCGCACAAGTACGCGGTCGGCCGCGTCCTGGCCGTCGTGGGCAGCCGCGACTATACGGGCGCGGCCGCGCTCGCGACCGGGGCCGCTTACCGCACCGGCGCCGGCGCGGTGACCTGCTGCACGCCCCGCAGCGCCCAGCCCGCGATCGACGCACTGCGGGCGGAAGTGATGGTGCGGCCGCAGTTCGAAACCGAGGAGGGCACGCTGGCAATCGCCGCGTACGACGACATCGTAGAGTCCCTGGGCGCCGCCGACGCGGTAGTGCTGGGTTGCGGACTCGGTCGCGTCGCTGAGACGCAGCGGCTGCTGAAGGCACTCATGCGCCGGACGTACGTGCCCACCGTCGTCGACGCCGACGGGCTCAACGCCTTCGCCGGCGCGGCCGAGAAGCTCGCCGACATCCATGGTGCGCTCGTGCTCACCCCGCACGCCGGCGAATTGGAGCGCCTCACGGGCGAACCGCTGGGCCCCGACCGACTGGCGACCGTGCGCGAACGCGCTTCGCGGTGGAACGCCGTGGTGGTTCTCAAGGGGATGCCATCCGTAGTCGGCGCCCCCGACGGCCGCACGTTCGTTGGGCCGGCGCCGGCGCCGGCGCTCGCCACCGCCGGCAGCGGAGACGTCCTGGCGGGTACCATTGCGGGGCTACTCGCCCGTGGGATGGAGCCTGCGGAGGCGGCGGTCGCCGCGCTGCACATCGGGACCGCTGCCGCGGAGCGGTTCGGTCAGACGCGTGGGCCGGGGATGGTCGCGAGCGACCTGCTGGACCATATCCCCGATGTCCTCGCCGACCGCTTCACGTCGGGATGAACCCCGCGGTCGCACCCCATCGGGCGCGCCTTCGCGTCGCGGTCGTCTTTGCGCTGGTCATCTGGGCGGCCTGCTCGATACCTGGCGAGAGCCTGCCGGAGTCGATCCTCCTTTCGTGGGACAAGCTCTGGCACCTGTTGGCGTTCGCCATGCTGGCGGTTTTGTGGGTGCGCGCCGGCTTCGGCTTCGGAGCGGTCGCGGGCGGCACCTTCGCGTTCGGCGCCGGGATCGAAGTGTGGCAGCACTTCGCGCCCATCGGACGGTTCTTGGACCCGCTCGACGTACTCGCAAACGGCGCCGGCATTGCCATCGGGCTGGCGTGCGTGGCCGTCGCCGGCGCCGAGGGCCGGCGATCCTAGGACACGCGGCGCACGACGCTGCCATCGGACATCCCGACGAGTGCCTCGGCTGCCGTGCCGACGAAGAGGCCGTGGTCGAGTACGCCGGGGATGGCGTCGAGCTCGCGGGCGAGCGCCTCCGGATCGTCCACGCCGGCCCGGAAGTGGGCGTCGATGATCCAGAAGCCCTGGTCCGTTACGAGCGGACCGTCCTTGCCGCTGCTCTCGCGCAGCACCGCGTCGCTCCCTAACCCACGAAGTGCGCGCGCGACTGCCGGCGCGGCCATCGGGAGGACCTCGACGGGCACGGGCGAGCGCGTGCCGATGCGCTCCACGATCTTCGACTCGTCGGCCAGCACGATGAAGCGGGCGGCCAGCGCCGCGACGACCCGCTCGCGCGTGTGTGCCGCGCCGCGGCCCTTGATAAGCGTCAGCGCCGGCCCGACTTCGTCGGCGCCATCCAGCGCGAGGTCGAGCGCCGGCGCGGCCGGCGCGGAGGCCTCGAGTCCGAGGTCGTCGAGCGTTAGAAGCGGCACGCCGTGCTGGCGCGCGAGGCGCTCCGCGGCGAACGAAGTCGGCACTCCTGCGATGCCCAGGCCCTCGTCGCGGATGCGCCGGCCGAGAACGGCGATCGCTTCCGCGGCGGTCGACCCCGTGCCGAGGCCGATCCGCATGCCGCTCTCCACCATGGCTGCGGCGGCCGCGCCGGCCGCGCGACGCGCTGCAGCCGGGTCGTTGGTGGAGGAATCGGAGGCGATGGCCGTGTGGGGAGGGGAGCCCTAACTTCGCGCCGGCCACCCGAATCGATTTCACAAGTGTCGAAGACGCGCGTACTCGTCGAGTTCTGGCGCTTCCTGCGGGTGCGGAAGAAGTACTGGCTCTTCCCGATTGTAGCCGTCCTCCTCCTGCTGGGCGTGCTCGTGGTGTCCGTCGGAGGGAGTCCGCTGGCACCGTTTATCTATGCCTTGTTCTAGGAAACGTGATTGGTGATGGGTGATGCGTGATTCCGGGCGGGCGCGCCGCTGACCGCGCCGTCGCCGCCGGGCATGACGAACGCCGACTGCAGGTCCAATCGAGCGTGAACGGGATGCGTGACTCGGGATCCGGAACCCCTCGCGGAATCCTGTCGCCGATGACCACCAACCACTATCCGCCGGCACAACGACCCGGAATCAGACAGCACCCGTCACCATCACCCATCACCTATCCGGGCACCACGACGCGGAATCACGCATCACTCATCACCAATCACCATCCCGTCACAACGGCCTTTCCAGCCTCACCCGGAAGTCGCGGTAGGCGGCGTTGTAGCCGGCGGCAGTGACGGAGAACCCCTCGGCGAGGCCCATCACGATCATTCCGGGGTGGCGGTTGGGGAAGGTGTCGTAGGCGAACCGGCGGTAGCCCAGCGCGCGCGACTCGTCCATCATCCGGTGGAGCATCGTGCGCGCGAGGCCCATCCGGCGATATTCCTCCAGCACGCCGCCCTTGGCGCTGTAGAAGGTGGCGGGGCTCTCTCCGTAGCCGATCTTGAACGCCACCGGCTGGTCGGCGACGGACACCAGGAGAAGCGTAAGGTGCGGCCGATCGAGCCGCTGAATCACGCGCTCGTCGCCGAAGATCCTGTCGTTCAACGCCCGAACATCCGCAAAGCGCTCCAGCCCGACGCGCTCCACGAGGAGGGCCGGGGTGCTGCGGATTGGCGTCGAGAGTACTTCGGGCTCCAAGGAGTCGCGAATCGGGCGGGGGCCGTGGCCCAAGGTAGGAGCGCGAACGCAAACGAATGGCGCAATCGAATGTGCCCGCGCCGGCCCCGAAAAGGCGCGGTCTGATATGCAATGGCTGTGCGCTAGTGCGCCGGCAGCGCCGGCAGCGAGTCGCTGTTGCCCTCGACGAGGGACCACGGCTCGAGGAGGTTCTCTTGTACCGAGGCAAGGAAACGGCTCGGCTCGGTCACGTACTGGCCGGCGCCGCGCGCGTGCCCGACGAGCGGATACGTGACGAACAGGGCCCGTTCAGCCCGGGTGAGCGCGACGTACATCAGCCGGCGCTCTTCGTCGAGCTCCTCCGGATGGCGCAGCGAGTACTGGCTGGGAATCACGCCGTCGAGCGCCTCGATAACAAACACGGTATCAAACTCGAGTCCCTTGGCCGAGTGGATGGTCGACAGCACCAGCGGTGCCTCGTCCCGGAACGCCGCCTCCGACTCGTCGGCCGCATGGTCCAGCGGGTCGAGTGCGAGAGCCTCGAGAAGCGTCCGGCGCGACGAGTGGTTCAGGGCGAGGGATTCCAGCGCGTCCAGGTCGGGCGCGCGCCGCGGGTGGTCGTCGGGGTAGGCGCGCTCGAACAGGGGGCGGTAGTAGACCAGGAGAGCGGCTACCTGCTCTTCCAGCGCCGGCTCGCCGGTGCCGGCGCGGAGCGTGCGCAGGAGCTCCGCGAGGCCACGCAGCCCGGCGGCGTAGCGCGGCGACGGCGCGATTGCATCGACGGCGTACGGGTCGGCGGCGCCGGGGAGCGCATCGAGGATCTGGCGCACGGTCTTAGGCCCAACGCCTTCGAGCAGCCCGAGGGCACGATTCCAGGCGACGGCATCGGCCGGATTCTCGGCGAGGCGCAGATGGGCGACGACGTCCCGCACGTGCGCCGCTTCCGCCAGTTTGAGGCCGCCGTACTTCACAAACGGAATGCGCCGGCGCGTGAGCTCACCCTCCAGGGCGTACGAGCACCAGCCGGCGCGGAACAGCACGCCCATTCGGCCCAGCGGCACGCCCTCTTCTCGGTGGTCGAGGACCACCTGAGCCACGAACCTCGCCTGCCAGTCGGCATCGGGCGCGCGCACCAGCGCCGGCAATTCGCCGCCTTCGCGGTCCGTCCAGAGCCGCTTGTCGACGCGCTCCGCCGCACCGGCGATGACGGTGTTGGCGAGGTCCAGAATCGGCTGCGTCGAGCGGTAGTTGCGCTCGAGCTTCAGGATGCGTGTATCGGCGAAGCGCTCCGAGAACCCCAGCAGGTGGTGCACGTCCGCTCCGCGGAAGCGGTAGATGGCCTGGGCGTCGTCTCCAACGGCCGTGACGTTGCCGTGGATCGATGCCAGGAGCTCGACCATTCGCGCCTGGAGCCCGTTCACGTCCTGGTACTCGTCGACCAGCACGTGGCGCGTGCGGCCGGCCTCCGCGCGTCGCACGTCGTCGTCGTTCTCCATCGCGGCGACCGCGAGCGCCAGGAGGTCGTCGAAGTCGGCCAGGCCGTGGCGCATCTTGTAGGCCGCGTAGCGCCGCTGCAGTTCCTCGAGGGCGGCGAGGTGGGCCGTGTGCTGTGGCCAGCCCTGGTCGAGGACGCCGGCGAGCGCGAGGTCGCGGTTGGCGGACGCCGAGAACATGGCGTGGAGCGTCTCGTGCCGCGGGAAGCGCGCGCCGGCGCGGTCGAGGCCCGCCTCCGTGCGCAGCAGGGCGAGAACGTCGGCCGCGTCGGAGGAGTCCAGGACGGTGAAGCGCGGCGGCAGCCCGGCGGCCGGCGCGTGCCGGCGTAGGATCTCGAGCCCCAGGGCGTGGAACGTGCCGGCGCGGACGTCCGCGGCGCGGCCCTCGAGCAGGGCGGCCGCGCGGTCGGCCATGGCCTTCGCCGCGCGCCGGGTGAACGTCAGCAGGGCGATCTGCGCCGGCGCAACGCCGCTCTCGACGAGGTAGGCGAGGCGGTAGACGAGCGTGCGCGTCTTCCCGGTGCCGGCGCCGGCGACGATCAGCGTCGGGCCCCCGCCGGCGGTCGCCGCGGCGAGCTGTTGCTCGTTGAGCTCGCCGGCGTAATCCACCGCGAACCCCTCGTGCGCCGGCGCGGCCGAGTCGGGTCGGAGGACGTAGCGGCGGGACATGTGGAAGGGCGCGATTCAGTGATTGAGCGATTCGGCGATTGAGCGATTCAGCGATTCAGCGATGCCGAGCCGGATATGGGGGGTATCGGGGTATCGGGGTATCGGAGTCTCGCCCCTGGCAAGGTCGATGTACTGTCACAGTGCGCCGGCCCGAGCAAGCTGACAGCTATAGCTGATAGCTGATAGCCGATAGCTGATAGCTCAAAGCCGACACTTGCCGGCCGCCATCCGCCCACTCCACCATCTGTCCACCAGTTGTCCACGCCGGGTGGTCGGGTGAGGGGGGCGTCTATATTCGGCGAGCGGGTCGAAAGGCGGCCCGCGCACGCGCCTCCAACGGTCAAGGATGGGGAAGGTCATCGCGGTCGCGAACCAGAAGGGCGGGGTCGGCAAGACCACCACCGCGGTGAACCTCGCAGCCTCGCTCGCGGCGATCGAGCACCCCACCCTGCTGCTCGACATCGATCCGCAGGCCAACGCGACCAGTGGAGTCGGGATCGAGCCGCGAACCGTCACGGCGTCGGTCTACGAGGCCCTCACGGGCGCCGTAACGCTCGACGAGGCGATCGTCCACACCGCGATGCCGTTCCTCGACGCGGTGCCGAGCCACATCAACCTGGTCGGCGCCGAGATCGAGATGATCGATGTACGCGAGCGCGAGCAGGTCCTGAAGCGCGCCATCGCCGACGCCCGGCGCAGCTACGACTTCATCGTCGTCGACTGCCCGCCGAGCCTCGGCATCCTGACGCTCAACGCGCTGACGGCTTCGGACTCGGTGCTGATCCCCGTGCAGTCCGAGTACTTCGCGCTGGAGGGACTGGGGCAGCTCCTCAACACGATCAAAATCGTCCGGCAGCACCTCAACCCGGACCTCGAGATCGAGGGCGTCTTGCTGACGATGTTCGACGGGCGCCTGCGCCTCTCGAATCAGGTCTCGGAAGAGGTGAGGCGCTACTTCGGCGAGCGCGTGTTCGACATTGCGATCCAGCGGAACGTCCGGCTTTCGGAGGCGCCTTCCTTCGGCGTGCCGGTGCTCTTGTACGACGCCCTCTCGGTGGGCACGCGCAACTACATGGCGCTTGCGAAGGAGGTGTTGCGCAACAACCAGCGCTTCCTCCACGACACGCCGCCCGAGGCGGCGCTGCCGACCCTCGCGACCGCCGGCGCGGCCGTGGCGCCGGCGCCGCGCGCGGCCCCCTCGGAGGGCGACGGTGCGGCGCCGACGAGCATCCGCCTGGCATCGCGAGTAAACGGCGCCGACGCCTCCCCCCGCCGCGCATCGCGCCGGCGCACGAACTGATCCCCCAATGTCCGCCCCCCGCAAGGCCGCCCTGGGCAAGGGACTGAGCGCCCTCCTGCCGCAGCTTCCCGCCGAGGGAATCGATGAGTTTGGCGAGGGCGAGGCCCGGTCGCGCCTGTACAGCTTCGAGGACCACGTCCGCCTCGCCGGCCGCGTGACAGACCTCGACGTCGACGCCATCCGCCCTAATCCCTACCAGCCGCGGACAGACTTCGACGAGGACGCGCTCGACGAACTAGCCGCGTCAATCCGGCAGCTCGGCATCATCCAGCCGCTGACGGTACGCGCGCTGCGCGGCGGGCAGTACGAGCTGATCTCCGGCGAGCGCCGCCTGCGCGCATCGCGCCGCGCCGGCCTGAAGCGCGTGCCGGCGTACATCCGGGAAGCGGACAGCGAGGCAATGCTGGAGATGGCGCTGGTGGAGAACGTTCAGCGCGCGGATCTCAACCCCGTCGAGGAGGCGCTGGGCTACCAGCGGCTGATCGATGAGATAGGCCTGACGCAGGAGGAGGTTGCCGAACGCGTGGGCCGCAGCCGTCCGGCGATCGCGAACTCGCTGCGCCTCCTGCGCCTGCCGCCGCGCATCCAGGCGTCGCTGCGCGACGGCTCGATAACGGCAGGCCACGCCCGTATGCTCGTGACAGTGGACGACCAGGACGCCCAGCTGCGACTGCACCGGGCGATCGTCGATCGCGGACTCTCGGTGCGCGAGGTCGAACGCCTCGCGCGCGAGCTGAGGGCGCCGATCCAGCCGCCCGAGAGCGCGAAGCCGCCGAAGGAGGCCCCGGCGCGCGCCGGCCGGCGCGACACGCTCGAATTGGAGGCCTTCGCGGCGCGCCTCCGCGACCACCTCTCCACGCGCGTGGAGCTCCGCCCGCGCGGCGACGGCGCCGGTTCGATCTCGATCGAGTTCTACTCGACCGATGACCTCGAGCGGCTGATGGAGCGCCTCCTGCCGTGATCCGCACGGGCGCGGCGGCGCTCCTGGCGCTGCTGTTGGCCGGCCCGGCGCCGGCCGTGGCGCAGTCCGACACCACGTCAGCCGCCTCCGGCCCGACGCCCGGCGGCGCGCTGCGCCGGTCGCTGATCGTACCAGGGTGGGGACAACTACACGTTGGCCGGCCGGCGCGCGCCGTCGTCGCCGCCGGCGCTGTGGGCGGCCTGGTAACCGCGGTGGTGCTCACGAACGGCCGTTATGTCCGCCTCCGCCACGCGTACCTATACGTGTCGCGCGAGGACGCCGACCCGACGACACCGGACTCGACGAACGAGTTCGTGCGGTACCAACAGCAATGGCTCGACGCCGGCGCGCCGACGGCGGCCGATGCCCGTCGCCAGCGCGACGGCGCCCGGCGCACCCGCGACCTCGCTGCTGTGGGCTCGGCGCTGGTTTACGTCCTGCAGGCGCTCGACGCGTACGTGGCCGCCCACCTGCTCGACTTCGACGTCAGCGAGGACCTCTCGCTGCGCGCCGCGCCGGCGCCGGGGGGCGTCGCGGCGACGCTCACCGTACGCCTATAGGTCCTCTCGGGCACCGGTCGGCCCTCGTTGCGCCGGTTATATTGCTCGCGAGGGCCCCGGCCCTACCTTCGCCGACCCCGCCACAGGGCCCCCGGGCCCGTCCGCGGCCGCGCCCACGGTGTCCGCCCCCGCCTATGAGTCTGTCCGACAGCTCCGCGGCCGCCGCGGCCTCCACGCCCTCTGAGGCGGGCCGCGCGAAGGTCGGCGCCGGAAAGGTCAGCGCCGGAAAGCTGATCTTCGATCGCGCGGCGGAGTTCGTGGATCCCTCGGGCGAGTACGCGCGGGTCAAGGCGGCCGGCCTGTACCCCTACTTCCAGCCGATCCAGGTCGCCGAGGGTACCCGCGCAGTTCTAGGTGGCCGCGAGGTCATCATGGCGGGGTCGAATAACTACCTCGGCCTCACGAGCGATCCCCGGGTGCGCGAGGCGGCCATCGAGGCCGTCCGGCACTACGGAACGGGCTGCACGGGCAGTCGCTTCCTGAACGGCACGCTCGACATCCACCTGGAGTTGGAAGAGCGCCTTGCACGCTTCATGGGCTCGGAGGGCTGCGTGCTGTTCACGACGGGGTACATGACGAACCAGGGCGTCGTTCAGGCTCTTGCCGGGAAGGGCGACCTGGTCTTCTCCGACAAGGACAACCACGCGTGCATCGTCGCCGGCACACAGGTCTCGCTCGCCGAGACGGTGCGGTTCCGGCACGACGACATGGAGCACCTGCGCTTCCAGCTCGAGCGCTATGCGCACGAGCGACCGGAGGCAGGCAAACTCCTCGTTTCCGACGGTGTGTTCTCGATGAGCGGCACCATCGCGCA
>Ga0307505_10001252_pt1 | contig 21537 bp, 20 predicted proteins | sample 23_S_MG_FD_202183 | JGI IMG/M metagenome (GOLD analysis project Ga0307505, IMG submission 202183) | Soil microbial communities from Populus trichocarpa stands in riparian zone in the Pacific Northwest, United States - 23_S | ecosystem: Environmental > Terrestrial > Soil > Riparian zone > Trees...
CCCAGTAACCCCCGCCTGCGCAACCCGCAATCCCTGCGGGATCAAGCACTTACGTCTCTGGGAGTGTCAAAGTTCGGCCTAAGGCGCCTGCTTCAGCCGCAGCCGCACCATCAGCCCGCCGTCGGGGGCGTTCGCCAGTTCCAGTGTGCCGCCCATGCGCTGCAGCGACTTCTCCACGATCGCCAGGCCCAGGCCGGCGCCGGTGGCCGCGGTGCGCGCCGCATCGCCGCGGAAGAAGGGCGTGGTCAGCTGGCCCAGCTTCTCGGGCGCCACGCCCGGGCCCTGGTCGCGCACCGTGACGATGACCCACGGGCCGGTCTTGGCATAGCTGACGGTGACCATGGCGACCCCGGTGTCGGTGCTGCGGCCGTAGCGGCGCGCGTTCTCGAACAGGTTCGAGAAGACGCGGCCCAGTTCGGTGTCGTCGGCCATCACCGCCAGGTCGATGGCCACGCGCGAGTTGATGCGGATCTCCTTCGGGTCGCGGAAGGGCAGCGCCTCGCGGTCGATCAGCTGTGACAGGTGCACCGGCCGCATCTCGGTCTCGCCGGGACGCGCATAGTCCATGAACTTGTCGATGATGGCGTCGAGCTGCTCGATATCCATCGCCATGTTGCGCTTGGCCTCGTCGTTGCCGACGCTCATCTCGGTTTCCAGCCGCAGCCGCGCCAGCGGCGTGCGCAGGTCGTGGCTGATGCCGGCCAGCATCACCGCGCGGTCCTCCTCCACCTTGGCCAGCTCGCGCGCCATGCGGTTGAAGCCGCGGTTGACCTCGCGGATCTCGCTGGTCAGCGTGTTCTCGTCCAGGCGCGAATCGAGGTCGCCCTCGCGGATGCGGCTGGCGGCGAAGGACAGCTCGCGCAGCGGCCGGTTGATCAGCCGCGCGATCACCACCGAGCCCACCAGCGTGGCCAGCAGCGCGATGCCCACCCAGACGAACCAGGTGCTGCTGGTCAGCGGCCCGGCGTGGGCAGTGTCGGACTGCAGCCAGTAGCGGTCCTTGTCGATGGAAAAGCCCACCCACATGCCCGGCTTGCCGTTGACGCTGCGCGCCACCACCGCGTCGGCGCCCAACCTGGACATCAGCTCGGCCGTGACGTTCTGGCTGAAGCGGTCGGTGGCGTAGGTCTCCCAGGTGTCACCGGGCTCGCGCGGCACGACGCGCACGGTGTCGCGGCCGCTCATGGTCTTGACCAGGGCCACGCGGTTGATGGCGTCGGCGGTGCGCAGCGCGGTGCGCGACAGGTTCACCAACTCGGCCGTCTGCTGCGCCGCCTGTACCGCGCGCGGCTCGAACTCCAGCGCGCGCAAGGTCTGCACCCACGCGAAGATGCCGCCGGCCAGCAGCAGGGCCAGCAGGAAAAAGGTGCGCCAGAACAGGCTCAGTTCGACGGGTTGGCGGGCCACGGACAGACGACCGATCGACAGAAAAGCCGGCCATGCCGTCCGGCGGCGCGGCGCGCGATGCGCGCTCGCCACCTGCGGCGGCAGCCAGGCACTCATGGGGCGCGCGCCTGCGCGGCGGCGTCAGTTGTGTGCGCCGTCCGGCACGAACACGTAGCCCACGCCCCACACCGTCTGAATGTAGCGCGGCTGCGCCGGGTCGGGCTCGAGCATCTTGCGCAGGCGGGAGATCTGCACGTCGAGGCTGCGGTCGAAGGGCTCGAACTCGCGGCCGCGCGCCAGCTGCGCCAGCTTGTCGCGCGACAGCGGCTGGCGCGGGTGGCGTACCAGCGCCTTGAGCATCGAGAACTCGCCGGTGGTCAGCGAGATTTGCTGGCCCTCCTTGGACAGGCGGCGCAACGACAGGTCGAACTCGAAGGGGCCGAAAGTGACGGTCTGCGCCTCCTTCGACGGCGCGCCGGGCGCTTCCATCGCCGGGCGGCGGCGCAGCACCGCATGGATGCGCGCCAGCAGCTCGCGCGGATTGAAGGGCTTGGGCAGGTAGTCGTCGGCGCCGACCTCCAGGCCGACGATGCGGTCCACGTCCTCCACCTTGGCGGTGAGCATGATGATCGGCGTGGTGTCCTTGACCGAGCGCAGCCGGCGGCAGATGGACAGGCCGTCTTCGCCGGGCAGCATCAGGTCGAGCACGATCAGGTCGACGGTCTCGCGTGTCAGCACCCGGTTCAGCGCCTTGCCATCCTCGGCCAGCAGCACGTCGAAGCCTTCCTGCGTCAGGTAACGGCGCAGCAGATCGCGGATGCGCGCGTCATCGTCGACAATCACCACGCGGTTGGGCCGCGTGTTCGGTGCCTGGGTCATTGCGGACTCCAAATTTGTAACAACGGCATTGTGCAGGTCTTCTGAAGCTGTGTTTCGGCGCTTTTGACCATCTGTTACAGCTCTTTTCCCCGAAGTTTTCGCGCTTGCGCGTCAACCCGTGACCAATGCCACGCGCTAAGGCATGGACCCCCTATCAGGATGCTCCGTCGATGAACCTGCCTTCCGTCTTGTCCCGTACCGCCTGGGCCGTGTTGTGTCTGGCCTTGGCTTCGCCGCTGGTGCGTGCCGACCCGGCCGTCGTTGCCAACCAGCTGTCCTTGTCGGCCTCGGCCACGGCCGAGGTCACGAACGACGTGCTCGTCATCACCTTTTCCACGCAGCGCGAAGGCGCCGACCCGGCCTCGCTGCAGGCTCACCTGACGCAGGCGCTGAACAGCGCGCTGGCCGAAGCACGCAAGGTGGCACGGCCGGGGCAGGTGGACATCAGCACCGGCAACTTCTCGGTGCAGCCGCGCTACACCGGCAAGGACGAGCCGATGAAGTGGCAGGGTGTGGTCGAACTGCGCGCCGAAGGCAAGGACTTCGAAGCATTGGCGCAGCTGGTGGGCCGCATCCGCACGCTGAGCGTGGCGCAGGTCGGCTATCGGCTGTCGCGGGAGGCGCGCGAGAAGGTCGAAGCCGAGGTCGGCACGCAGGCCATCACCCGCTTTCGCAGCCAGGCCGAAGCCCATGCCAAGGCCTTCGGCTTCAACAGCGTGACGCTGCGCGCGGTGGAGGTCAATACCAGCGCCTCGTCGGGGCCGCCGATGCCGCGCTTTCGCGCGGCCAGCGCCGAGATGGCGATGGCGGCGCCGCCGCTGCCGGTGCAGGCCGGCACCTCCGAGGTCAGTGTGGTCGTCAGCGGCTCGGTGCAGATGCTGAAGTAGCGTTGCTACGATGGTCGCCCTGACACAGGGAGAAGACCATCATGAACGAGCCGGTGTTGCGCGACGTGCAGTGCCTCGACAGCCGCGGCCTGCACCGCATGGCCTACTGGCAATGGGGCGATGCCGCCAACCCGAAGGTGCTGGTGTGCGTGCACGGCCTGACGCGCCAGGGCCGCGACTTCGACGCGCTGGCGCGCTCGCTGTGCGGCGATTACCGCGTGGTCTGTCCCGACGTGGTCGGCCGCGGCCGTTCCGACTGGCTGGCCGACCCGGCGGGCTATGTCGTGCCCAGCTACGTGGCCGACATGGTGAGCCTGCTGGCGCGGTTGGACGCCCAAGCGGTCGACTGGGTCGGCACCTCGATGGGCGGGCTGATCGGCCTGGGCCTGGCCAGCCTGGACGGCGCGCCGGTGCGCAAGCTGGTGCTCAACGACGTCGGCCCGGTGATCGAGGCGCCCGCGCTGCAGCGCATCGGCAGCTACGTGGGCCAAAGCGGCTTCTGGCGCACGCTGGACGAGGCGGCCGACGCCGCCTGGGCGCTGTCGCAAGGCTTCGGTCCGCACAGCCGGGAGCAATGGCTGGCACTGACCGCGCCGCAGCTCAAACCCGCCACGCGCGACGGCCAGGACGGCTTCACCACGCGGGTCGACCCGGGCATTGCCGTGCCCTTCCGCGCCATCACGCCCGAGCTGGCCAGGGCCGGCGAGGCGATGCTGTGGCAGGCCTACGACCGTCTGCGCTGCCGGACCTTGCTGCTGCGCGGGGCGCAGTCCGACCTGCTGTCCGCCGACACCGCTCGTGCCATGACACAGCGCGGCCCGCGCGCGCAGCTGCATGAGTTTGCCGGGGTGGGCCATGCGCCGACGCTGGTGCACGACGACCAGATCGAGGTGCTGCGCCGCTTTCTGCTGTCGCCATGAAGACCCTGGGCGCCAGCGCCACGGCGGCGGCCGAGGATGCGGCCTCGCCGATCGTGCGCCTGGCCGATGCCGGCGACGACGCCGCCGCGCCGCGCCGCGCCCGCGCCTTTGCCGAGCCGCTGCTCGCCGGCCAGCACCTGGACACCCGCGAAGACGCGTTGGCCCATGCCGACGGCGTGGCTGCCATCCTGCAGGGCATCGGCGCCGCGCCGTCGATGCGCGCTGCGGCCTATCTGGTGTATGCCGGTGACTTCCTGCAGCGGCCCGAAGAAGTGGTCAGCAAGGCCTTCGGCGAGTCCTATGCCGCCCTGGTGAGCCACACGCGCAAGCTGGTGCAGGTCCAGCGCTCGGCGCGCGATGCGACGGTGCAGACGCAGCGCCGCGCGCTGCAGACCGAGCGCGTGCGCAAGATGCTGCTGGCCTTTGCCAGCGACCTGCGCGTGGTGCTGCTGCGCCTGGCCTCGCGGCTGCAGACGCTGCGCTGGTATGCCGCCAGCAAGCGCGACTGCCCCGAGGCGCTGGCGCGCGAGTCGCTCGACGTGTTTGCGCCGTTGGCCAACCGGCTGGGCATCTGGCAGGTCAAGTGGGAGCTGGAGGACCTGGCCTTCCGCTTCCTGCAGCCTGGCGACTACCACCGCGTGGCCGCGCTGATGGACGGCAAGCGGCTGCAGCGCGAAGCCGCGGTGGAGCAGGCACGCCGCCGACTGGCCGACGAGCTTTCCGTTGTCGGCCTGCCATGCGAAGTGCAGGGCCGGCCCAAGCACCTGTACAGCGTGTGGAAGAAGATGCAGGGCAAGGGCCTCGATGTCGCGCGCATCTTCGACCTGCGCGCGCTGCGCATCATCGTCGACGACGTGCCGGGGTGTTATGCCGTGCTGGCGCGCGTGCACGAGCTGTATGCGCCGCTGCCCGACGAATTCGACGACTACATCGCCAAGCCCAAGCCCAACGGCTACCAGTCGCTGCACACAGTGGTGCGTGGTCACGACGGCGCGGCGCTGGAAGTGCAGATCCGCACGCGCGCCATGCACGAGCATGCCGAGCACGGCGTGGCCGCGCACTGGGCCTACAAGGAAGCGGGTGCGCGAGGTTATGCCGGCGTCAGCTCCGCGGGCGACTTCGAGGAGCGAGTGGCCGAGGCGCGGCGCGCGGTGCTGCGCCAGCTGCTGGCCTGGGAGCGCGAGGTATCGGAGCGCGATGCCGCGCAGGCCGAAGGCGGCATGTTCGACGACCGCATCTACGTCTTCACGCCGCAGGCCGCGGTGATCGAACTGCCGGCCGGTGCCACGCCCGTGGACTTTGCCTACAGCCTGCACACCAGCGTCGGCCACCGCTGCCGCGGCGCGCGTGTCGACGGCGCGCTGGTGCCGCTGCACACGCCGCTGCACAACGGCCAGACGGTGGAGATCATCGCCGCCAAGGAGGGTGGCCCGTCGCGCGACTGGCTGAATGCCGAACCCGGCTATCTGAAGAGCCCGCGCGCCCGGGCCAAGGTGCGCGCCTGGTTCAACGCGCAGCAGCAGCAAGCCACCATCGCCCGCGGCCGCGAGCTGGTGGAGAAGCTGCTGCAGCGCGAGGGGCGCACCGCGCTGAAGCTGGAGCACCTGGCCGAGCAACTGGGCTTCAAGCCGGCCGAGGCGCTGTTCGAGGCGGTGGGCAAGGACGAGTATTCGCTGCACCAGATCGAGAACCTGCTGCGCCCACCGACGCCGGCGCCGACCGCCGATGAAATCATCGCGCTGCGCAAGCCACGCGCGCCGGCCGAGGGTGACAAGGGCGGCGTGCTGGTGGTGGGCGTGGAGTCGCTGCTGACCTCGCTGGCGCGCTGCTGCCGGCCGGCGCCGCCCGATGCCATCGGCGGTTTCGTCACGCGCGGCAAGGGCGTGGCCATCCACCGCGCTGACTGCAGCAACCTGCGCCACATGGTCGCACGCGCGCCCGAGCGGCTGATTGCCGTCGCCTGGGGCGCGCGCCGCGCCGATGCGCAGGCCGTCTATGCGGTGGACCTGCTGGTCGAGGCCGAAGACCGGCAGGGCCTGCTGCGCGACATCTCCGAGCTGCTGGCCAAGGAGAGGATGAACGTCGTCGGTGTGCACACGCAGTCGGTGAAGGATGCGCGCGGCAGCACCGCCTGGATGACCTTCACCGTCGAGGTCGGCGACACCACGCGGCTGGCCGTGGTGCTGGCGCAGGTGGGGCAGGTCAGGGGCGTGCGCCGCGCCCGCCGGAAGTAGTCGGCTGCGCTGCTAAAATGCCGGCCACCCCAGGCGCGTAGCTCAGCTGGTTAGAGCACCACCTTGACATGGTGGGGGTCGTTGGTTCGAGTCCAATCGCGCCTACCAATCGCAGGCCCAAGCAAGTCATCGATTTGCTTGGGCTTTTTTGATTTTCCGGGGGTGGCGCAAAGCATCTTGTACACGTCATGCGGCCGAGATGCGGAAGGGCGCGTTGGCGCAGGGCAGCGCCGTCGTCACGAGCCGCTTGCGGATGGCGGGAGCGGGGTCTGACGTCCGGCGGGCAGCAGTCGTCGGCCGCAGGCCGGTCGCCGCATCAGTGCCCGGCCAGCCAGCGCTGCAGCCGCTGCCAGCCGGTTTGCAGCCTGGCCTCCAGCCCGTCGAGCTGGGCCAGCGTCTGGTCATCGCCGAACAGCCGCACACCGGCGTAGGCCGCCGCCAGCAGCAGGGCCAGCGTGGCCCAGCCGCGCAGGTGCCGGGCGATCCGGCGCAGCAGGCGGGACCCGAGGCCGAAGCCAACGGGTGACGATGGCGGCCGCTGGGCCGGAGCCAGGCGGACCTGTTCCAGCACCGCCTGCGCGATCTGATGCAGCGCCTGTGCCGGTGTGCCTTCCGGCTCGGCCGGGGCCGGCCATGTCGACGGCAGGTCGGGCACCAAGGTGCGCAAATGCTGCAGCAGCAGGGCCATGTCGGCGGCCCAGTGGCGGTCGCTCATGGACAGAGCCTGCAGCCGTGGCAGGCGCTGCAACGAGGGTGGCAATGCGGCGGGCGCCGGCATGGTGGCGCCGCCGACCAGCACCGGGATCACGGGCTTGCCCAAGGCGAAGGCCGATTCGATCTCGGTGCGCACCCAGTCGGCTGGCTCGAACAGCCGCGACGCATGGCCCAGTGCCGATTGGGCCGCCCAGCGCCGGCCGATCACGACCAGCAGGACGTCGCTGGCGGCAATGGCGCCGTGCAGCACCTCGGAGAAGTCCTGGCCCGGTGGGATCTCGACGTCACTGAAGACGCGGTTCTCACCCAGTGCCTGGCTCAGGTCCTGGGCCATGCGGCCGGCATAACCCTGGCTGTCGTCACGGCGGTAGCTGATGAAGAGGCCGGCCATGGTGCATTGTCGATGCGCGATGCCGTCGCAAGGCGGCCTCCGCCCGCGAGGGGCGTGCGTCGCCAATGACAAACGGCATTGACACACGGGTGCCTGCAAGTCGAACAGGCTCTAGACTGGTACGAGGCGCGTGCCGCGCTCTCACGAGCCGCCCATGTCTTCAACGTCCCCCAAGTTCCGCGAACCGCTGGACACGCTCACAGACATCAATCTGGACGACCTGCTGGACGCCGCCGCGCTGCCGTGGCTGCGCCGCACGCCGCTGCGCCGCCTGTTCCACCCGCCGCCGTGGACAAGCCTGCATCGTGCTACGTCAACGACCCTCATGGGGCTAGAGGTTGCCTCATGAGCGTGCGCGTCCACTTCGGCCCGGTGCAGCATGCCGTGGCGGGTGATGCCGCATCACTGCGTGCGGCGATGCTCGCGCAGGCGCGGCAGCTGATCGAGGGCCTGGCCCGCGACGCGGGCGCCGTGGGCGCTCGACAGCGCACGACGCGCGGCGGCGGATGGCAGGTGGTGCATCGATGAGCCCGCAGGCCGCTACCGCCTGCTGGCTGGTCGAGCCGGGAAGGGCCGAACTGCGCCACGAAGACCTGGCGCCGCCGCAGACCGGCCAGGTGCAGGTGCGCACGCTGCACAGCGCCATCAGCCGCGGCACCGAGACGCTGGTGTTCCGCGGCGAGGTACCGGCCAGCGAATACCAGCGCATGCGCGCCCCCTTCCAGGCGGGGGACTTTCCCGGGCCGCTGAAGTACGGCTACAGCAGCGTCGGCGTGGTGGAGCAGGGGCCGGAACACCTGCTGGGACGCGCGGTGTTCTGCCTGTACCCGCACCAATCGCGCTACGTGGTGCCGGCCGACGCCGTGACCCCCTTGCCGCCGGGCGTGCCGCCCGGCCGCGCCGTGCTCGCCGCGCAGCTCGAAACCGCCATCAATGCCTTGTGGGACGCTGCTCCGCGCATCGGCGACCGTCTGGCCGTGGTGGGGGCCGGCGCTGTCGGACTGATGGTGGCCTGGCTGGCGGCGCGCCTGCCGGGGTGTGCGGTGCAGGTGGTCGACACGCAGCCGGCGCGCCGTGCGCTGGCCGAACATCTTGGCGCCGGCTTCGCCACTCCCGAGGCTGCGCTGGACGACGCCGACCGGGTGGTCCATGCCAGCGGCCAGCCGGCCGGGCTGGCCACGGCGCTGCGCTTGGCCGGCTTCGAGGCGACCGTGCTGGAGCTCAGCTGGTACGGCACACGCACGGTGACCCTGCCGCTGGGCGAAGCCTTCCATGCGCGCCGCCTGACGCTGAAGAGTTCGCAGGTCGGTCATGTCGCCGAAGCGCAGCGCAGCCGCTGGACACGCCGCCGGCGGCTGGAGCTGGCCTTGTCGCTGCTGCGCGAGCCCGCGCTCGACGCGCTGGTCACCGACGCGGCAGGCTTCAGCGATCTGCCCGCGGTGCTGGCACGGCTGGCCGCGTCGTCCGGCGACGCCACCCTGTGCCAGCGCATCGACTACCCCGCTTGACGGCCTGGAGGGCTGCCCATGTACAGCATCGGCGTTCGTGACCACATCATGATCGCGCACAGTTTCGAAGGCGAAGTCTTCGGCCCGGCGCAGCGCCTGCACGGTGCCACCTACGTGGTCGATCTGGAACTGCGCCGTGGCGCGCTCGACGCGCAGGGCATCGTCGTCGACATCGGCCTGGCCGGCGGGCTGCTGCGCAGCGTGCTGGGTGCGCTGAACTACCGCAATCTGGACGACGAGGGCGCGTTCGCCGGCCGCAACACCACCACGGAATTCCTGGCGCGCGTGATCTTCGATCGGGTCGCCGAACGCATCGCCGCCGGCGCGCTGGGCCCGGGCAGCGAAGACCTGTGCGCGATGAAGGTGACGCTCAACGAGTCCCACATCGCCTGGGCGGCCTACGAAGGTGCCCTGCCTGCCGTCGCCGGGGGCTGAGCGTGCCGCCGGGGCGCATCACGTTCCTCGTGCCCGGCGATCTGGCCAGCCTGACCGGCGGCTATGGCTATGACCGGCAAATCATTGCCGGGCTGCAAGAGCGTGGGTGGACGGTGGACCGGGTCATGCTCGGCGGCGGTTTCCCATGGCCGGACGCCACGGTGCTGCGGCAGGCTGCAGCGCAGATCGCGGCCATCCCCGACGGCTCGACCGTCGTCGCCGACGGCCTGGCTTTCGGCGCGCTGCCCGAGCTGGCCGCGATGCATGCCTCGCGGCTGCGCTGGGTGGCGCTGGTGCACCACCCGCTGGCGCTGGAAGGGGGACTGCGCGATCGGCAACGGCGACAGCTCTTCGATAGCGAGCGGCGCGCCCTGGCCCACGCCAGCGCGGTGATCGTCACCAGCGCGGCCACCGCGCGGGCGCTGGTCGGCTACGGCGTGGCGGCAAGCCTGTTGCAGGTGGTGATGCCTGGCACGGCCCGTGCGGCGCTGGCCACGGGTTCGGCGGCGAGCCAGGGCGCACTGTCGTTGCTGTGCGTCGCGGCGCTGATCCCGCGCAAGGGCCACGCGCTGCTGATCGAGGCGCTGGCCGGCCTGCGCGACCGCAAGTGGACGCTGCATTGTGTAGGCAGCACGACGCGGGATGCCGCCACCGCGGGCAGCGTGCGCGCGGCCATCGCAGCCCAGGGTCTGGAAGCACGCGTGCATCTGCATGGCGATGCCGATGCGTTGCACGCCTTCTACGACCAGGCCGATGTCTTCGTGCTGCCTTCGCTGCATGAAGGCTACGGCATGGTGCTGGCCGAGGCGCTGGCCCGCGGCCTGCCGGTGGTCAGCAGCACGGCCGGCGCGATCGCCGACACCGTGCCGTCCGCAGCCGGCCTGCTGCTGCCGCCGGGCGACGGCTTGGCGCTGCACCGGGCTCTGGCGCGTGTGCTGGACGAACCCGGCCTGCGCGCCGAGCTGGCCGCCGGGGCACGCGCCGCCCGCATGCGGCTGCCGAGCTGGGCGCAGGCGGTGGAACATTTCGCGGCTGCGCTGGGGTCCGGCCTGCCGCAGCCGGCGCCATGAACAAGCCCCGGGAACAGGCTGCGTCGGCCGGCTTCAGCCGCGAGTGGTTGAGCCTGCGGGAGCCCTTCGACACCGCGGCGCGCGCGGTCGGTGCCGCGCAGCCGGCGATGCACGCCCATCTTGCGCACTGGCGTGCAGTCCATGCCAGCGGATCTGTCGGTGTGCTGGACCTGGCCTGCGGCGACGGCGCCAACCTGCGCGCGCTGGCGCCCCGGCTCGGCGGGTTGCAGCATTGGCGCCTGGTCGACGAGGACCCGGCCTTGCTGGCCGCCTTGCCGCAGGCCTTGCAGTGCTGGGCGCAGCAGCAGGGCTACCGCTACACGGCGGATGCGGCACCAGGCGGCTGCCGCATCGATGGCTGCGGCTTCTCGGCCGCGGTCCTCTGGCAGCGCCTGGACCTGTCGCGGGACCTGCCCTCGCTCGATCTTGCCCACACCGCGCTGGTCAGCGCATCGGCCTTGCTGGACCTGGTCTCGGCCGCGTGGCTGCAGCAGCTGGTCGAACGGGCCCGCGGCGCCGGCGCGGCGATGCTGTGGGCGCTGAGCGTCGATGGCCGCCTGTCGTGGCAGCCGGCCGACCCCGACGACGCCGCCGTGCACACCTTGTTCTGCAGCCACCAGCAGCGCGACAAGGGCTTCGGCCCGGCGCTGGGCCCTGCGGCGCCGGCCTTCGCGCTGGCGCAGCTGGCGCGGGCCGGCTATCGAAGCACCGCGGCACGAACCGACTGGCACATTGCCGGCGAACAGGGGGCGTCGATGCAGCGGGCAATGATCGACGGCATCGCCGACGCAGCGCTGGAGCAGGCCCCATCGATGCAGGCCCGGGTGCGTGCCTGGCAGGCGCGTCGCGCGGCCGGCATCGAGCGCAGCCGCCTGCGGGTCGGCCATCTCGACATCCTCGCCACGCTGCGCTGAATCGCCACCCACTCAAGGTGGCGCGCGCAGGTCCAGGTCCCACAGCTGGTCGCTGCCCAGGCGGAACACCCGGCAGCTCGGCCGCAGGCAATCGGCCAGACGCTCGGCGCCGCCGAAGCGCAGGCCCGGCCGGCCATCGCCGATCAGCAGCGGCGCCACCGCCAAGTGCAGGCGGTCCAGGCAGCGCCTTGCCAGGAAGCGCGAGACCGTCACACCGCCGCCTTCGACGAACAGCCGCGTCAGGCCGCGCGAGCGCAGCGCCGCCACGGCATGCTCCAGTTGCAGCCCGCCGCCCGGCATCGACAGGCCCGGCACGGCAAGCACCCGCGACGCGCCGGCCCGTGCCGCGGCCTGTTCCTGTAGCGACGCATCGCACAGCCACAGCGTCCGTGCTTGTCCATCGTTGAACACATGGGCGCTGTCCACCAGCGGCACCAGCCTCAATGTCGGGTCCAGCAGCACGCGGACCGGATGCGGGCCGCTGACGCGGCGCGTGGTCAGCCGCGGGTTGTCGCTGGCGACGGTGCCGGCACCGACGATCACGGCGTCGCTCAAGGCCCGCAGGCGATGCAGGTGGGTCAGGGTCTCGGGCCCGTTGATGAAGCGGGAGTCGCCGCTGCGCGTGGCCACGCAGCCGTCGAGGCTCTGGCCCAGCTGCCCGACCACCCAGCCGTTGCCGTCGCGCTGCGCGTCGAGCAGGGGCTTGTACAAGCCGAACATGTCCTGCGCGGCGCTGTCCCACGCCCCTTGCAGCGCCCAGCCCTGCCCGGGCTGCCAACCCAGGCCGGCCTTTTTCTCGGGTATCACGCTGCCGGCGCGGCGCACCTGGGCGATCGCCAGGAGCAGGGGCCACAGCTCATCGGTGCATCCAAGCATCTGAAGCCAGCTTGTCTCGCGCGGCCGATCATAGGCGCGAGACTCGGGATCCGGCGGCGGCGATGCCGGCGATGCGTCCCGGTGGCCGGCGCTCAGGCCAGGCTCGAGGGCATCAATGTCTCGCGGTGCTGGCGCACGGCATCGCGCACGATCTCCAGCAGGCCGGCGTCGCCGGCGTCGTCCACGTGTTCGAGCAGCGCACGGCGCATGCGCGGCTCCCAGAACTTGCGCAGGTGCTGGGCGATCTCGCGCCGGGCTTCGTCGCGGTCGGGCATGGCCTGGAAGAACTCGCCGATGCGGTTGGCCATGTGGACCAGGTTGTCAATGTGCATGCTGTGTTCCTTGCGACGAAGCGTCGAGCCCGAATCTCTCGGGAAAGGTGTAGGCCACCAGCGTGTCGCCGCGTACGAAGCCGGCCAGCGCCAGGCCGCATTGCTGCGCGGTCTGCACCGCCAGCGCCGTCGGTGCCGACACCGCGGCCAGCGCACCCACGCCGGCCATCGCCGTCTTCTGCACCATCTCGAAGCTGGCGCGGCTGGTGATGCAGATGAAGCCTTCGCCGGCATCGATGCCGGCCCGCACCAGCGCGCCGATCAGCTTGTCCAGCGCGTTGTGGCGGCCGATGTCCTCGCGCACCAGCCGTACTTCGCCATCGCTGGCGCACCAAGCGGCGGCGTGGGTGGCGCCGGTCAGCTGCTGCACCGCCTGTGACAGCCGCAGTTCGCGCTGCGCGCGGGTCAGCGCCTGCGCGCTGAACTGGCGTGCCGGCACCGGCGGCAGCGTGCGCCGCACCTGGCTCAGGCTGTCGGTACCGCACAGGCCGCAGCCGGTGCGGCCGGCCAGCGTGCGCCGCCGCTCCTTCAGCCGCCATTCGCAGGCGGCGGCCACCTCCAAGTGCACTTCGATGCCTTCGGCCACCGCCTGCAGCTCGACGCCATAGAGCTCGGCCGGGCTGTCGAGCAGGCCTTCGGTGAGACCGAAACCGAGCGCGAAGTCCTCCAGATCGGCGGGGCTGGCCAGCATCACCGCGTGCGAGATGCCGTTGAACACCAGCGCCACCGGCACCTCGTCGGCCAGCCAGTCGGCCTGCGGCTGCGCGCGCGCGTCGCGCCAGGCCGTCACCTGCACCGGGCTCACGCCCGGCGGCAGCAAGGGGGCGTCGAAGGGCTTCATTCGCCGGCCTGCGCCAGCAGCTCGAGCTGCCGCTTGTTGAAGTCGGCGTATTCGCGCTGCCAGTCCGAAGGCTGCATCACCTTCGTCACCTGCACCGCCGTCACCTTGTATTCGGGGCAGTTGGTGGCCCAGTCCGAGCTGTCGGTGGTGATGACGTTGGCGCCCGATTCGGGGAAGTGGAAGGTGGTGTAGACCACGCCCGGCTGCACGCGGTCGCTGAGGTCGGCGCGCAGCACCGTTTGCCCGGCGCGGCTGGCGATGCCCACCCAGTCGCCCTGGCGGATGCCGCGCTCTTCGGCGTCGTGCGGGTGGATCTCCAGCTGGTCCTCGTCGTGCCACTGGCTGTTGGGCGTGCGCCGCGTCTGCGCGCCCACGTTGTACTGCGACAGGATACGCCCGGTGGTCAGCAGCAGCGGGAAGCGGCGCGTCACCTTCTCTTCGGTGGGCACGTACTGCGTGATGAAGAAGCGCCCCTTGCCGCGCACGAAGCGGTCGATGTGCATGATGGCCGTGCCGGCCTCCTCGGTGCTTTCGTTGCAGGGCCACTGCAGGCTGCCCAGGCGCTCGATCTTCGCGTAGCTGACGCCGCGGAAGCTGGGCGTCAGTTCGGCGATCTCCTGCATGATCTGTTCGGGGTGCGTGTAGTGCATCGGGTAGCCCAGGGCGTTCGACAGCTTCATCGTCACCTCCCAGTCGCCCAGGCCGGCCAGCGGCGGCATCACCTGGCGCACGCGCGAGATGCGCCGTTCGGCATTGGTGAAGGTGCCGTCCTTCTCGAGGAAGCTGCTGCCCGGCAGCAGCACGTGCGCGTACTTGGCGGTCTCGTTGAGGAAGATGTCCTGCACCACGATGCATTCCATCGCCTCCAGCGCCGAGGACACATGCTGCGTGTTGGGGTCGGACTGCACGATGTCCTCGCCCTGGCAGTACAGGCCCTTGAAGCTGCCACCCAGCGCGGCTTCGAACATGTTGGGAATGCGCAGGCCCGGCTCCGGGCTCAGCTCCACGCCCCAGGCGGCCTCGAACTGGCTGCGCACCGTGGTGTCGGAGATGTGGCGGTAGCCCGGCAGCTCGTGCGGGAAGCTGCCCATGTCGCAGCTGCCCTGCACGTTGTTCTGGCCGCGCAGCGGGTTCACGCCCACGCCTTCGCGCCCGACCATGCCGCAGGCCATCGCCAGGTTGGCGATGCCGATGACCATGGTCGAACCTTGCGCATGTTCGGTCACGCCCAGGCCGTAGTAGATGGCCGAGTTGGGCCCGGCGGCGTACAGCCGCGCGGCGGCGCGCACCTCGGCCGCCGGCACGCCGGTGGCGGCCTCGAAGGCCTCGGGCGAGTTCTCCGGCCGGGCGACGAATTCGCGCCAGTCCCTGAAGCTCTGCGTGTCGCAGCGCTCGGCCACGTAGGCTTCGTCGAGCAGGCCTTCCGTCACCACCACGTGCGCCAGCGCGGTGATCATCGCCACGTTGGTGCCGGGCTTCAGTGCCAGGTGATGGTCGGCCTTGACGTGGGGCGCGTTCACCAGTTCGATGCGGCGCGGGTCGATGACCACCAGCTTGGCCCCGGCGCGCAGCCGCTTCTTCATGCGCGAGGCGAACACCGGGTGCGCATCGGTGGGGTTGGCGCCGATGACCATGATCATGTCGGCCTGCTCCACCGACTTGAAGGTCTGCGTGCCGGCCGAGGTGCCGAAGGTCTGGCCCATGCCGTAGCCGGTGGGCGAATGGCACACGCGCGCGCAGGTGTCGATGTTGTTGGTGCCGAAGGCGGCGCGGATCAGCTTCTGCACCAGGTAGACCTCTTCGTTGGTGCAGCGGCTGGAGCTGATGCCGCCGACCGAGTCCTTGCCGTACTTGGCCTGGATGCGCTTGAACTCGCTGGCGGCGTAGCCGATGGCCTCGTCCCAGCTGACCTCGCGCCACGGGTCGGTGATCCTGGCGCGGATCATCGGCTGGGTGATGCGGTCCTTGTGCGTCGCATAGCCCCAGGCGAAGCGGCCCTTGACGCAGGAATGGCCGTCGTTGGCCTTGCCGTCCTTCCACGGCACCATGCGCACCACGGTGTTGCCCTTCATCTCGGCCTTGAAGCCGCAGCCGACGCCGCAGTAGGCGCAGGTGGTGATGACGCTGTGCTCGGGCTGGCCCAGCCAGATGACGCTCTTTTCCTGCAGCGTGGCGGTCGGGCAGGCCTCGACGCAGGCGCCGCAGCTGACGCAATCGCTGTCCATGAAGGCTTGGTCCTGGCCCGGCGAGACGCGGCTGTCGAAGCCGCGTCCGCTGATGGTCAGCGCGAAGGTGCCCTGCGTCTCCTCGCAGGCGCGCACGCAGCGGTTGCAGACGATGCACTTGCTCGGGTCGTAGGTGAAGTACGGGTTCGATTCGTCCTTTGCCGAATCGCAATGGTGCGCGCCGGCCGCGGCCCCCACGCCGTAGCGCACGTTGCGCAGGCCGGTGACGCCGGCCATGTCCTGCAGCTCGCAGTTGCCGTTGGCGCTGCAGGTCAGGCAGTCCAGTGGGTGGTCGCTGATGTACAGCTCCATCACGCCCTTGCGCAGCTCCTGCAGCTTGGGCGTCTGCGTGCGCACCACCATGCCGTTTTCGGCGGGCGTGGTGCAGCTGGCGGGGAAGCCCTTGCGGCCCTCGACCTCCACCAGGCACAGCCGGCACGAACCGAAGGGTTCCAGGCTGTCGGTGGCGCACAGCTTGGGCACCTTGATGCCGGCGTCCACGGCGGCGCGCATCAGCGAGGTGCCCTTGGGCACGGCGACGTCGTAGCCGTCGATCTTGAGCGTGACGGTTTCCGACGATTCGCGCGCCGGCGTGCCGTGGTCGATCTCGAGCTTCAGGTGTTGCAACATGGTCAGGCAGCCTTCGTGTCGGGCACCGAAAGACCGAAGTCTTCGGGGTAGTGGTTCAGCGCGGAGAGCACCGGGTAGGGCGTCATGCCGCCCATCGCACACAGGCTGCCGTGCAGCATGGTGTCGCACAGGTCGCGCAGCAGGTGGATCTGCTGCGGCCGGTTCTGGTTGGCAATGGCGCGGTCGATGGCCTCCACGCCGCGCGTGCTGCCGATGCGGCAGGGCGTGCACTTGCCGCAGCTTTCCAGCGCGCAGAACTCCATCGCGTAGCGCGCCAGCTTGGCCATGTCGGCGCTGTCGTCGTGCACGACGATGCCGCCATGGCCCAGCACCGCGCCCACCGCCGCGTAGGCCTCGTAGTCCAGCGGCAGGTCCCACTGCGATTCGGGCACGTAGGCGCCCAGCGGGCCGCCCACCTGCACCGCCTTGACCGGCCGGCCGCTGCGCGTGCCGCCGCCGAAGTCGAAGATCAGCTCGCGCAAGCTCAGGCCGAAGGCCTTCTCGACCAGGCCGCCGTGTTTGATGTTGCCGGCCAGCTGGAAGGGCAGGGTGCCGCGCGAACGGCCCATGCCGTAGTCGCGGTAGAAGTCCGCGCCGCGCGCCAGGATGATGGGCACGCTGGCCAGGCTGATGACGTTGTTGATGACGGTGGGCCGGCCGAACAGGCCTTCGATGGCCGGCAGCGGCGGCTTGGCGCGCACCACGCCGCGCTTGCCCTCGATGCTTTCGAGCATCGCCGTCTCTTCGCCGCAGACATAGGCGCCGGCCGCCTTGCGCACCTGCAGGTGGAAGGCGCGGCCGCTGCCGCAGACATCGTCGCCCAGGAAGCCGGCCGCCGTGGCGCGCACGATGGCCTCGCGCATCACGGCGATGGCATCCGGGTATTCCGAGCGGATGTAGACATAGCCCTGCGTCGCGCCCACGGCCAGGCCGGCGATGACCATGCCTTCGATCAGCATGTAGGGGTCGCCCTCCATCACCATGCGGTCGGAGAAGGTGCCCGAGTCGCCTTCGTCGGCATTGCAGACCACGTACTTCTGCGGTCCTTCAGCCTGCAGCACGGTGCGCCACTTGATGCCGGCCGGGAAGGCGGCGCCGCCGCGGCCGCGCAGGCCGGAGTCCAGCACCTGCTGCACGACTTCAGCGCCGTCGAGCTGCAGCGCGCGCCGCAGGCCGGCCCAGCCCTCATGCGCCTCGTAGTCGGCCAGCGACAGCGGGTCGTGCAGGCCCATGCGGGCGAAGGTCAGCCGTTCCTGCCGTGCCAGGTAGGGGATCTGCTCGGTCAGGCCGTGGCACAGCGAATGCGCGCCGCCCTGCAGCAGGCCGTGGGCCAGCAGCGATTCGATGTCCTCGGCCTGCACCGGCCCGTAGGCCACGCGGCCCGCGGGCGTGACCACTTCGACCAGCGGCTCCAGCCAGAACAGGCCGCGCGAACCGTTGCGCACGATGTCGACAGCCAGGCCGCGACGCGCGCAGGCGCCTGCCAGTGCGGCCGCCACCTCGTCGGCACCGGCGGCCAGCGCGGCGCTGTCGCGCGGCACGAAGATGCGCACCGCCGCGCTCATCGCTGCAACCCCAGCGCGCCGACCAGCGCATCCAGCCGCTGCGGCGTGACGCGCGCGTGCAGCCGGTCGTCGATCTGGATCGCCGGCGACGAGGCACACAGCCCCAGGCAGTACACCGGCTCCAGCGTCAGCGCACCGTCGGCGCGGGTGTGGTGGCGCTCGCAGCCCAGCGTGCGCTCGGCATGGGCCAGAAGCTCTTCGGCGCCGCAGGCCTGGCAGGCCTCGGCGCGGCAGACCTGCAGCACGTGGCGGCCCGGCGGCGTGCTGCGGAAGAAGTGGTAGTAGGTGATGACGCCGTGCACCTCGGCACGCGACAGGTTCAGCGCCTCGGCGATGGCCGGCACCGCGTCGGCGGGCACGTGGCCCAGGGCGTCCTGCACGGCATGCAGCACCGGCAGCAGCGCGCCCGGCTGCTGCGCATGGCGCTCGAGCGCGTGGCGCACCGCGTCGGCCGATGCCGTTGTGCTGCCTGGGGTGGGCGGGTTCATCGCGTCTCCTTGCCCTGCGGAAGGGCATCGTGATAATGGCCAGGCGCCTTGTCGGCGCGGGCGTATGGTCGTCGCGCAAGGCCGCTCGCGCAATATGAGCGCGTCAGCGCAGCGCATGTGAACTGCACCGCATAAAGGCGAACCCTGATGAAGCGAGTGGCCATCAAGCCCACCTGGACCATCCAGGAGCCCGACGGGCCGGCGCTGCCGCCGCGCCTGATCGAGCTGCTGGTGCAGGTGCATGCGCATGGCAGCCTGCTGGCCGCGTCGCAGCAACTCGGCCTGTCGTACCGCCATGCCTGGGACCTGGTGCGCCAGGGCGAGGCACAGTTCAATGCCACGCTGCTGCACATGGAACGCGGCAAGGGCTCGACCCTGTCCGCGCTGGGCGAGAAGCTGGTGTGGGCCGACCACCGTATCGCCGCGCGGCTGAAGCCGGTGCTGGATTCGCTGGCCTCGGAGCTGGCGGCCGAGATCCGCAGCGCCATCTCCAGCGAACCGTCGACGCTGCGCATCCATGCCAGCCACGGTTTTGCCATCGAGCGCCTGATCGAAGGGCTGACGCAGCAAGGCCTGCGCATCGAGACCACCTATGGCAGCAGCACGGCGGCGGCAGGCGCGCTGCGCGACGGCGCCTGCGACGTGGCGGGACTGCACATCCCCATCGGCGCGATGCAGGATGCGGCACTGATCCACTACTGGCGCTGGCTGGCCGGCGAGGACTTCACCGTCATCGACATCGCCACGCGGCGCCAGGGTTTCATGGTGGCGGCCGGCAACCCGAAGAAGATCTACGAACTCGCGGACCTGGCGCGAGCCGATGTGCGCTTCATCAACCGGCAGGCCAGTTCGGGCACGCGCTTCCTGCTCGAAGGGTTGCTCAAGGCGCAGGGTATCGAGCCCCGCCGCATTGCCGGCTTCGAGCAGGGCGAATTCACGCACGCCGCGGTGGCCGCCTACGTGGCCAGCGGCATGGCCGACGTGGGCTTCGGCGTCGAGACGCCGGCGCGGCACTTCAAGCTGGACTTCGTGCCGCTGGCCAACGAGCGCTACTTCCTGCTGTGCCGCACGGCCCTGATGCCGACGACGGCCATACAGGCGGTGGTGGCCGCGCTGCACGACCCCGCACTGCGCGAGGAACTGAATGCGCTGCCGGGCTACGACCCGGCCATTGCCGGTGCGGTAACGCCGCTGCGCGAGGCCTTTGCGGCAGCGGCAGGCCTGGGCTGAGCCTGGCAAGGACGACGCAGGGTTCGTCGCCGAGGTGTGCCGTTGGGCCAGCGAGCCGCCGTCGCGCCGGCGGCAGCCCGTGCCCAAGGACCGGAGCCTGCCTGCGGCTCGCTCAGGAGGATGTGAGGCCCAGCCGCTGGCTGCTGCGGAACACCGGCTGCTCCGCGTCGCCGTCGGCGGCCACCGCGCGCGAGCGGCCCAGCCGCTTGGCCTCGTACAGCGCCAGGTCGGCGCGCTGCAGCGTGTCGTCGATGCTCTCGCCGCGGCGCATCTGCACGATGCCGAAGCTCAAGCTCAGCCGCGGAAGCGCATGTGCGTGCGCCTGCTGCTGCAGGTGCGATACCAGGCGCTCCGCCACCTGCATCGCGTCCTGCGTGGAGCTGCGCCGCAGCAGCATCACGAACTCGTCGCCGCCGTGGCGACCGGCCACGTCGTGCGCGCGCAGCAGCTCCAGCGTGCAGCGCGACACGAGCTTGAGCGCGCGGTCGCCGGCGGCATGGCCGAGCCTGTCGTTGATCTGCTTGAAGTGGTCGATGTCCACCAGCAGCAGCGCGGCGCTGCCCGCTTCGTCGGACTGCAGCGCGCGGCGCGCCAGTTCCTCGAAGCGCCGGCGGTTCGGCACCTGCGTCAGCATGTCGATATTGGCCAGCACGCGCAGGCGGCGGCGCGACTCGCGCAGTTCGCGTTCGGTGCGCTGGCTGCTCAGCGCCAGCACCATGAAGGCCATGACCACCGAGCCCAGCGTGACGATGCTGGCATGCAGCGCCGCGCCGTGCCGCGGCTGCGCCCAGACCGTGCCCAGCGCCGGCAGCAGTGCGACCGCCAGCCACATCGCGCCCAGGGCGCGTGTGCCCGGTGCGTGCTGCGACCGGGATGCCAACCCGGCAACGAAGGCGGCGTACAGCGCTGCGGCGCTGCAGGCCGTCAGCGGCGCCAGCGCGCCCAGCGCCGCATCGGCAAGCAGCAGCGGTGTCAGCAGCGCCGCCATCGACAAGGCGGCCAGCAGCATCAGGTCGGTGCGGGCGCTGCCCGCCAGGGTGTTGCGCGCATGGAAGTGCCGCAGGCCCAGCAGGCCCAGCAGCGGCCAGGGCATGAACAGGCTTTGCAGCAGGGGCGAGGCGCCGTTGCCCGCATCGAGCAGCGCGATCACGCCGGCGCCGGCCGCATTGAGCCACAGCGCGCCGATCCACCACTGAAAGCCGCGGTAGCCGCGCTGTCCATGGTCGATGGCGCTCAGCGCCGATGCCGCCGCAGCCAGTACGGCGGTACACAACCAGAGCGTTTGTGCGAGCGCGTCCATGCGTGAAATTGTGCAGGGCAGTACCGCGAAACGCCTCATCCTGCGGGTAGAGCTTTGCAACAGGATGCGTCGTCTGCAAGCGCCCTGTCACGCCTGGCGCGAGCCTGAAGCCGGGCGCGCCGATGCCCTATGCTGCCCGCATGAAGGAACTGGCCGACTCGTTCTGGCGCGCTGCCGCCTATTGCCTGCATCCCAAGGTCATCCTGCTGTCGCTGCTGCCCTTGCTGTTCGCGGTGGCGGCGGTGCTGGGCCTGGGCTGGTTCTACTGGGAGATCGCCGTCGCCAGCGTGCGCGCGACGCTCGAACAATGGTCGCTGGTGCTCAGCTTCCTGGCCTGGCTCGATTCGATCGGCGCCGCCGGTTTCGGCGCCGTACTGGCGCCGTTGATCGTCGTCGCGCTGTCCCTGCCGCTGATCGTCGTGGCCTCGCTGCTGCTGGTGGCCTGGCTGATGGCGCCGGCCCTGGTGGACCTGGTGGCGGCGCGGCGCTTCGGCGCGCTGGAGCGCAAGCGCGGCGCCGGCTGGTTCAGCGCCGCGCTGTGGTCTGTCGGCTACATGCTGCTGGCGCTGCTGCTGCTGGTCTTGAGCCTGCCGCTGTGGTTCATCCCGCCGCTGGTGCTGGTGCTGCCGCCGCTGATCTGGGGCTGGCTGACCTACAAGGTGATGAGCTACGACGCGCTAGCCGTCCATGCGAGCGCCGACGAGCGCCAGCA
>Ga0307505_10001253_pt1 | contig 21535 bp, 16 predicted proteins | sample 23_S_MG_FD_202183 | JGI IMG/M metagenome (GOLD analysis project Ga0307505, IMG submission 202183) | Soil microbial communities from Populus trichocarpa stands in riparian zone in the Pacific Northwest, United States - 23_S | ecosystem: Environmental > Terrestrial > Soil > Riparian zone > Trees...
AGCCGTCAACCGTAGCCGCAGGTCTTCAGCCTGCGCAACCGACCAGCCGGGCCAGCCGCCAACCGTAGCCGCAGGTCTCAGCCTGCGCACCCGACCAGCCGGGCCAGCCGTCAACCATAGCCGCAGGTCTTCAGCCTGCGCACCGCGTGAAAAGGCTGGTCAGAACTCGTACGCGACGCCGGTGAGATCCTCGGAGATGGCCCACAGCTTCTTGGCGGTTTCCTCGTCGCGGGCTCGAGAGGTTGAGTGCACGACGATCGGGTGACCGCGCGACTCGCCGAGGCGGTCCGGGCCGATGTAGTCGCCACCTGCGACACGTTCGCATGTGGCGGCGTACAGCGTGGGCAACGCGCCCATTGCCGCGCTCTGCGCGAAGAGCCGATTGATCCAACCCCACGCGGTCTCGCCCAGCGACGAGCCGGCCATGCGCGGCCCGGCCGATTGTAGGTTGGTGCTGGCGTAACCCGGATGGCAGGCGACGCTGATGGTCTTCGCCGCAGCGGCCGACAGGCGGCGCTGCAACTCGTAGGTGAACAGCAGGTTGGCCAACTTGCTCTGCGCGTAGGCTCCCCACTTCCAGTACGTCTTGTCGCCGTGCAGGTCGTCGAAGTTGATCCGCCCGGGCTTGTGGAAGGTGCTGCTGACGTTGACGACCCGCGAACCCGGCGTCGCCAGCAGCTTCTCGAGGACCAGGCCGGTGAGCGCGAAGTGGCCGAGGTGGTTGGTGCCGATGTGCATCTCGAATCCGTCGGCCGTCTTGCGCTTCGGCAGCGCCATGACGCCGGCGTTGTTGCACAGCACGTCGAGTCGGCCGCGCGCCGCGTCGAACGCCGACGCGAACTGGCGGATCGACGCGAGGCTGGCGAGGTCGAGTTCCATCGCCTCGACCTTCGCCGCGGGATATCGCTCGACGATCGCTTCGGCCGCGGCACCGGCGCGCTTCAGGTCGCGACAGGCGAGGATGGTGTCGGCGCCTTTCGCGGCCAACTGAAGCGCCGCTTCGAAACCGATGCCGCTGTTGCCGCCGGTCACGACGATGGTCTTGCCGGTGAGGTCGGGGATGTTCGCTGCCGTCCAGGTCATGCGGGGGTAAATACAGGGGCTAGGGGTCAGGGGCCAGGGGTCAGGGGTCAGGGGTCAGGGGCTGGGTCTGGGGTCGAGGGGCTGGGGGCTGATGTGTTAGGGGGTTCCTCCATGGTTTCGGTTGTGCTGCCGCATCATTCTTATGACGTCGTTGTCGAGGCGGGGGCGCTGGGGCGGTTGGGGGCGATTGCGCGCGGGGCGGCTCCGTCCGATCGCTGCGCGCTGGTGGCTGACGAGAATGTCGTCGCGTTGCACGGGGGCGCGGCTCGCGCCGCGCTCGAAGGCGCTGGGTACGATGTCTTGGCGATCACGTTGCCGGCCGGTGAGGCGCACAAGACGCTCGACACGGTGCGGCGCGTTTACGAGGCGCTGCTCGACTCCCGGCTCGAGCGGCGCAGTCCGGTGATCGCGCTCGGTGGCGGCGTGACCGGCGACACGGCCGGCTTTGCCGCGGCCACGTACCTGCGCGGGGTTCCGTTCGTCCAGTGTCCCACCACGTTGCTAGCCATGGTCGACTCCAGCGTCGGCGGCAAGGTCGGTGTGAACGTTCCGCAGGGCAAGAACCTGATCGGCGCCTTTCACCAACCGGTCGCGGTGGTCGCCGATCCGCTCGTTCTGTCGACCTTGCCGCTGCGCGAGGTCCGCTGCGGCCTCGCGGAGTGCGTCAAGCACGCCATCATCGCCGACGCCACGCTGTTCGACTTCATCGAGGAAGACGCCGACGCGATCCTCGGCCTCGACGCGCGCGTCGTGGCCGAGTTGGTCCGCCGCAACGTCGAGATCAAGGCCGCGGTGGTCACCGCCGACGAGCGCGAGGCCGGGGTCCGCGCCCACCTCAACCTCGGGCACACCTTCGGTCACGCCATCGAGGCGACGACCGGCTACGGACCGATCCAGCACGGCGAGGGGGTTGCGCTCGGCCTGATCGCGGCCGCGGAAGTCGCGGCGCGTCAGGGGCTGTGCGACGCCGCGTTGCCGGCGCGGGTACGCGCGCTGCTGGCGCGCCTCGGCCTGCCCGTGCGCGCGGCTCTGACCAGCGACGAGGACCTGATGGCCGCCATGCGGCTCGACAAAAAAGTGCGGGACGACCGGATCCGCTTCGTCCTGCCGACCGGCCTCGGCGGCGTCACCATCCGCGACGACGTGCCGGCGGCGGTCGTGGCGGAAGCCTGGCGCGCCATCCGCGAGTGACGGCGTTCCAGGCAAGGACTGCCGACGCCTTCCCCCTTTGGAAAAGGGGGGCATCGGTGCCATGGAGAGGCTAGCAGCGGGAGATCGGATGAGCTCGGCTCGGCGGGAGCCTCGCCCTCCTGGGAGATCCGAAAACAGGATTTCGCCCCCTGCCCGGCCGAGTTGGAATCCGTTCGGATCCGGGATAATCCCACCCCCTTGGAGGAACCATGCGCAAAACCATTCTTTGCACCATTGCATTCACTGCCTGCTCGCTTCTCGCCACCGCGGCCGTAGCCGAACCGCTGGCGACCGTCGGCGATCGCAAGATCGAGCGCGCCGACGTCGAGAAGGTGGTTGCCGGCCAGCTCGTGGCGATCGAGAACAATCGCTACAAGGCCCTGCGCGAGGGCCTCGACGCCATGGTCGCCGAGACCTTGATGGAGCTCGAGGCCAAGGAGCGCGGCGTCACGGTTCAGGAACTCGCCAACGCCGAGATCATGGCCAAGGCGAGTGAGCCGACCGACGACGAGGTCAAGGCTCTGTACGAGCAGCACAAGGACAGCTTCAAGGGCGCGTCGATCGACGACATGCGCCCGCGGTTGGTCGACTATCTCAAGCAGGGCAAGTTGGCAGCACAGCAGGAGACGCTGTTGACGGCGCTGCGAGCGAAGTACCCGACGACCATCGCGCTGCGGCCGCCGACGGTGAAGGTCGAAGTCGGTTCGCGGGTCAAGGGGCCGGCCACCGCGCCGGTGACGATCGTCGAGTTCTCGGACTACGAGTGCCCGTTCTGCAAGCGCGCCGAGCCTTCCATCAAGCAGGTGTTGGACACCTACGGCGACAAGATTCGCCTCTCGTACCGCGACTACCCGCTGGACTTCCACGCCAACGCGCGTCCCGCGTCGCTAGCGGCGCACTGCGCCAACGCCCAGGGCAAGTTCTGGGAGTACCACGAGAAGGTGATGGCGAGTGAGGACCTGTCGAAGGCCGCGCTGGAGAAGATCGCCGACGACTCCAAGCTGGACCGCGCCAAGTTCGACGAGTGTTTCGCGAAGGACGAGTTCAAGGCGGCGATCGACGCCGACATGGCAGCGGGCGTCGCGGCCGGCGTGAACGGCACGCCAGCGTTCTTCATCAACGGCCGCATGCTGGACGGCGCGCAGCCCTTCGAGGCGTTCAAGGAAATCATCGACGAAGAGTTGGCCTGGCAGAGCAAGAAGTAACCTCCTAATTAGGGGTCAGGGGCCGGGGGTCAGGGTCGGTGGCGCGCCCCTGGCGCGCATCCAATTAAACAAGTACCTCAGCCCCTGATCCCTGGCCCCTAGCCCCTGACCCCTGCGTTTTCATGATTGAACTCACCCGACAAGGTCCCGTCTTCGTCCTGACGATGAACGCCGTCGAGAACCGCTTCAATCAGCGGTTCATCGAGGCCGTCAATGCGGCGCTCGACGAGGTCGAGGCGTCGGAGGGGCCGGCGGCGATGGTGACGACAGGGGGCACCGAGAAGTTCTACTCGAACGGTCTCGATCTCGACTGGATGGTGGGCGAGGGTTCCGGCGAATCGCAGGCGATGCTCGCCAATCTCCTGCGCACTCTGGGGCGCGTGCTGGCCTTCCCCGTGCCATCGGTGGCGGCGATCAACGGACACGTGTTCGCCGCCGGGGCGATGTTCGCGATGGCGCATGATTTTCGCGTCATGCGCGCCGATCGCGGGTACTTCTGCTTGCCCGAGGTCGATCTCGGCCTGCCGCTGGCCGATGGGATGGCGGCCGTGCTGCACGCCAAGCTGACGACGCGCGTTCTCAACGAATTGCTCCTGACGGGCGCGCGATTCGGCGGCGGCGACTGCCTCGAGCGCGGCATCGTCGACGAGGCCGTCGACGGCGGCCAGGTTCTGACCCGCGCCATCGAGCGGGCCGCGGCGCTGGCGAACAAGCCGCGCCGTATCTACGCCTCGCTCAAGCGCAGCATGTACGCGCCGGCGATGAGCGTGCTCAGCGAAGCCAAGCTCCCCAGCTGAGCGTCACGCCGGCGGAAGCCGGCATCCACCCCGGCACCCCTCGTCACGAAGTCGCACCGCTTGGCGTCCCGCCTGGATGCCGGCTTTCGCCGGCATGACATGCAAAATGAAACGGGGGCGGCTCGTCAGGAGCCGCCCCCGTTTTTGCGCTGCTGCAGCGATGCTGACTACGGCGTGTCGGTGGCCGTTGGTGTGTTCGTCGCCGTCGGCGTCGGCGTGTTGGTCTCTGTCGCCGTCGGGGTTTCCGTCGGCGTCGGCGTGTTGGTCGGCGTCGACGTCGACGTGGGGGTGTTGGTCGGCGTGTCGGTGTTGGTCGGCGTCGCCGTGTTGGTGTTGGTCGGCGTCGCCGTCGGGGTGTCGGTCGGCGCCACGGTGTTCGTATTGGTCACCGTCGGGATCGGCGTCGGCGCCGCGAGTAGCGTGCCGACGCGCGATACACTCGCCGATCCGTTGCCACCGGGTGCGGTGCCGCTGGGCGGAGAGTTGATACTGACGATGACTTCGACCGACTGGTTGGCCGCCCCTTCGCCCGGCGCGGCGTCGATCACCGAGAAGGTGAAGAGGTTCACTCCCGGGATTGTCTGACCGAAGCTCTGCGAGCCTTCGAGGGTAAATGAACCGGGGATGCCGCGCAGCGACAGACCGTCGCCCGGCGTGATGCTGATCGTCGTCCCGGCGACCAGCGGATTGTTGAGACTGTCCGCCACACGCAGGGTGAAGTCGACACCGCCGCCGTCGGGGATGATGAAGCCACTGCTCGGTTCGAGCGTGACAACCGTGCCACCCGAGAAGGTGACCGGCACCACGTCGAAGATCAGCGCGTTGGAATCCCATACTCCCGGACCCTGGGCCGCGTCCCAGGTGCCGTTGCCGTTGACGTCGACGAACAGCTCGAACGCATCACCCGGGTCGTAGACGCCGTTGCCGTTGGCATCGATGAACGGCTCGGGCACATCGAAGAACGTCTCGCCGGGGTTGTAGATACCGTCGCCGTTGGCGTCGATGAACGGCTCCTCGCCGCGCGTGAAGCCCAGGACGCGGACGATGCCGTCGGGAGGGAAGCGTCCGCCTTCGGTGAGCAGAGTCGCCGAAGCGCGGCCGTCGGCATCCGAGGTCGCCGGGTTGACGACCGAGGATGCGTTCGACAAGAAGCTGACCGCCGTGCCCTCAGGCACCGCGTTGCCGAAGCGGTCGTTGAGGAACGCGGTGATCACGTCCTCGAGGCCGAGAGTCACGCGACCGGCGACGTTGACGAACTGCGCCGCCATGCTGAAGCGGTCCGCGGCGGGCGGAGCACCGACGACGGTGATCCCGGCCGAAACTGTGAAGATGGAGGTGTTGGATACCAGTTCGGCGCGAACGCGCACACTCGACGTGCGGCGGCCGGACGTTACGACCGTGGAAACCCTACCATCTGGACCCGTAACCGCCTCGCCGGGCGAAACGGTCTCCCCGCCGATCGACTGTACGCTGAAGCGCACCGCCACACCGGCGATCGGATTCGCCTGGTCGTCGGTAACGCGGAAGGTGACGATCGACTGTTCGGGTATCCCCGCGCCGCGCACCCCGATCATGGGCGGATCGGCTCCGACAAACGCCATCGCACCGGGACGCGGCGTGAAGGTGATCGTCGGCGTGGCCGTGTCCTGAATGGTCGGCGTCGGCGTGGACGTCGGGAGTGGAGTGGCCGTGTCCACGGGTGTCGTGGTCACCGTCGGCGTGGCCGACGGCAACGCCGTTGCGGTCGGACGCCGGACGAATCGCACCGGGACGTTGAGGGCGATGTCCCCGTTTGCTCCTGGAGGACCTTCGTCATCGTGCGTCACGAGAATGCGGAAGGTGTTCACGTTCGAATCCTGGAATTGGCTGTCGTCGATCATTCCGATGCGGAACAGATTGACTCCTACCACGTCCGCGCCGAAGGTCTGGACGTCGGGGATCCGGAGATTGAAGCTATCGATGGTCATACCGCCGCCGGTAGTTTCGGTGCTTACTCGCAGAGTGTTGGCGCTCGTGATGGAATTGTTGTCGGCATCGCCGAGATGCAACGTGAACTCGACGCGCTCTCCGAAGAATCCCGTAAGTATCTCGGGCTCGGCTCTCGCCACCGTGGACCCTGAGAAGGTGATGTCGAACTGAGTGAAGAGAATGACGTCTTCGTCATAGACGCCCGGGCTCTGGGCGTCGTCCCAAACTCCGTTGCCGTTGGTGTCGATGAAGGTTTCTAGCGGCTCGTCGGCATCGAAGCGACCATTGCCATTGGAGTCGATGAACGGCTCGGGGTGATCGGTGAACGTTTCATTCGCATCGCGTTGGCCGTTTCCGTTGGTATCGGCAAACGCCTCCTCACCCACCGTCGTGGCGAGAATGCTCACGATACCGGTCGGGGAAATGGTCGGTCCAGAGACAAGGACCGCGGTGGCAACTCCGCTCTCGTCGGTGGGCTCCGGTCTTACGATGCTGCCGCCGTTGGAGGAGATGCTAACGACGGTACCGGGTGCCACAGCGTTTCCAAATCGATCGTTTACAAAAACGGAAATCTCATTCTCGATCCCCGATCGAACGCGACCAGCGATGTTCACGAACTCGGGGGCAATGGAGATCCGACCCGCGCTGGGGCGGCCGCCGACGACGTTGACGACTTGCGAACGCGCCACCAGATCGGCTGTCCCGTTCCCGTCGACGTCGACGGAGGCGGTCACCTGGATGGGCGAAGTACGACTGCCAGCCAACACCGCGGTCTGGGCGATCCCTTCGGAGTCAGTGACGGCTCGGGCCGGCGATACGCGGACGCCGCCGAGTCCGTTGACGAAGAAGTCGACGGGAATGCCACCTACCCCTTCGCCGTCGGAGTCAACGATCGCGAAACGCACGATCGACTGATCCGGGCCGGAGGCGCCTTGCACCGTGATGTTCGGCGGCGTCGCCGAGACAAAGCGAATGGACTGAGGCTGACCGCCTATCGGAGCCTGACCGCTGGCCGTGTACTCGACATCGACCACGTTGGCGATCGCGCGAATGATGCCGCCTCCGTATACGAGAACCGAAACCGATCCTTCGGGCTGGCCTGTCTGTCCAATTTCCAGGGTCGCGGTGGCGACCCCGTTGGAATCAGTGCGATCGCGCGTGATCCACGGCGGGACGTTGCCGGCGCCGAAGTTGGCAGACGCGGGATCGGATTCGAACTGCAATTCGACATTCGGTACCGGGTCGCCGCGGTTGTCGAGGACGACCGCGGTGATCAAGGACACCCCGGGCTCGGTCTCGGTCACACGAACGCGTGCCGGACTCGGCGCGGTGATGAGGTCGAATACGATACCGGGCAGTGTCACAACCTTGGAGGTCGAGATCCCGGCGGAGGTCGCGACAAGCGTGAAGTCGGCACCTACCAGATTAGCCGGAAAAATGAGGCAGGTGATGGCGAGGCCTGGTTGCGGCGTCACCGGAAAGGTTTGCTGGGCCTCGAACTGGCTCACGTCGCACGGCGCTTCACCGTTGGTGACGGGAAAGCCGACGACCGCGATGCGATCTCGCACCAGTCCGTCGTCGCCGAGCGAACCGACCGTGACCAACACCGGCGTTCCGTCGGGAACCGTGTTCCCCTGCCCGTCGGTGACGCTGACAGCGAGGGTGGTTATCAGCGTTCCGTCCTGGTTGTTGAAGAAGACGGTGTTCAACGAAAGTGCGAGACGGCCAGGGCCGCCCGCCGTGACCGTCAGAGCGACCGACGTGGCTCGGACACATCGCAGTCCGGCGTCGTCGGGATGCGAACATGGAACGGTTTCACTATCCGCCGCATCCGACACCACTTCGGCGCCGATGGAGATCGTGCCGATCTGCGAACCGGCGCGCACCGCGATCTGCGCGTTACCGGCCTGGTCGGTGATGGCGACGAAGCGGTTGTCGCTGTCGATCTCACACGTCTCGCCGTCCGGGCAATCCGCCGGCGTGGTACCGCATACTCGGTTCGTCACGGAACAAAACCCCGAGCCTGGATTCGAAGGCAGCAAGGTCGCGCCAGCGGACGTCGTGGTCGGGTCGATGAAGAATCGAACTCGCCGATTGGGGACTTCGTTGTTGCCGCTGTCTCTGATGTCGGCGCGAACCTGCGAGATCTCGACCGCGCCGTTGCCGCGCACGCGGATCGTCTTGTTGCCGGCGCTCAGAGTGATCGACGACGGCTCGCCGCCGCCGGCGGTGGTGCGACCATCACAGGGTTCACGGCCGGGCACGATGAAGACCTGTGCAGTGCCCTCGATGCCGCCCGCACGGGCGCGGAACTCGTAGGGAAGAATGTTGCCGAGCGCATCGAAACGCACCGGCGCGCCGACGGGGATCTGCAATGTGGTCTCGGCGACGCCGTCCTGGTTTCCGACCAGACTCGTGCGCTGGACCAGCGGGAAGAATCGGCCGAGACCCTGGTCGGTGAGGAACAGGACATTGACATCGGACAGTGGCTGGTTGAGGGCGTCGAACACGATGGCGCGCATGACGATCGAGCCGCCGCTGTCCGAGCCGCACCGAGCGTCGGACGTTTCGAGCAGAATGGTGGTCGGCGGGCGACGTGCCGCGCCGGGCACGACCGAGAACGTGACAGAGCCCGACGCCGTCGGCGACGTAGCCGTCACCGTCACAGTCCCCGGGGCCGCCTCTTCCGGCGGAATCTCGATGACAATCTCCGCCACCCCGTCGATCGGTCGACCGTCCTCGATGATCGATCGCGTCCGCGTGGTGATCGGACGCAGGGTGCCCACTTTTGGCTCGAAATCGAACAGGAGGTTGACGTCGTTGACCGGTTCGTTGTTGGCGTCGAAGGCGAATGCGCGCACGAGCACGTTCCCGCCGTTCTCGGAGCTAATCGAGAATACGTCGGTCTCCATATAGATCGTCGTGACCTGCGCCGCGGACTCCGGCGTCGGCGTGAACGTCGCCGGGACGACCGTTCCCGTCTGCGTCCCATCCGGCGTCGGCGCGACGCCGCCGCGGATGTTGACGCGCACGAAGACCTCGAGATCGAGGTCCGGTGCCGAGGCCGTGATGACCGCCTGGCCGCCGAACAGCGCGGTCAGCGTGCCGACCACCTGGCCGTTCTCGTTCGTCGTGCCCGAGCCCGGCGCGATGTTCACGTTGGATCCATTGCGGATCTCGACGCGAACGCCCGACTGCCCGGCGCCACCGCCCGTGAACGCGGTCACGACGTAACGAGTCGCCTGACCGGATTGGAGAGTCAGATCATCGACGCCCAGGCAGAGCCGTCCCGTTCCCTCGCACACCTGGTGATTCGCGGTCACCGCGCCACCGCCAGGGATCGGGGTGTTCACCGGTGGGACGTTGCCGCCGCCACCTCCACCTCCGCCGCAAGCGCTGAGCGATGCCGATACCAGGAACGCGATTCCCACTGTCACCCGTCGGCCCATCCTCAAACCTCCCAATCGATCCGTTGCTCTCGTAGCTGTCATATTCATTGCCGCCATCTCGACGCAGTTCGACGCGACGATCCGCCGCCGGCTCAGTTCTCTTCGCAGTTGTCGAAGTTGGCGATCTCGAGGTTCATCCCGCCGCTGATGGCGAAGTCCTCACCGGCGGCATCCTCGCCGCGGAGGATCACGAACGATGGAATGATGAACGGATCGAGACCGGTCGCGCAGCTATCCCCTGCCAGCAGACTCTTGCGGTCGAGGGAGAGCATCGTGAACGGGATCGCGGTCTCCGAGGTCACGCACAGCTGACCACCGCATTCGAAGTCGGCCGCGCACGACTGACCCGGATTGTTCGAGCAGCGACCGCCGGGAATCGCGAAGCCCCCGGCGACCGAAGTGTTGAGGTCGACGAGTCCCGAATTCGGGTAGCTCACCTGGATACTGCGAACGGTGATGTCCGACTTGCCGCGATTGACGACGATCGCCGCGACCTGGGTCGAGGTGAAGGGCTCCGGCATCAGCTCTCCTCCACCGCCGCCGCCGCCCTGTTGCATGCAGATGCTCTGGCAGACGTCGATCTGCGCGCCCGTCGCGTCCACCGCGTCCGGCTGATCCAAGGAGCCGGTGGCAAAACGCGTCAACTGGAGCGTGCCCTGGCCCGTACCGCCGAAGCTATCCGAACCACATCCCCACACCATCAGGCTCAAGCTCAAGCCCGTCACCACCATCGCCGTTCCTCTCAACCACCGCATCATTGCCTCCGTATCGCGTTCTGAATTCGTGTTAGTGCGCCGCCGTCTGGAGAAAGGACTGAATCTCGTCCACCAGATCCGCGACAGCACGGTTCGTAGTATCCATCAGCAAATCGGCCCGCGCGTACGCCGGCTCCCGAAGTGCCAACAGCTCTTCAATTCGTTTTCTCGGCTCCGCACCGGCGAGCAGTGGACGCGCCGAACCGCCGGCGCGCGCGCGCGCCTCGATCGCCGCGGCGCTGGCGCGCAGGCAGACAATCGGCGCCGCCGCTTGCATGGCCCGCATGTTCTCCGGGTCGAGCACCGCTCCGCCGCCGGTCGCCACCACCGCGTCCGGCACCGCCAGAGCCGCGGCGATGGCCGCCTTCTCCGCGGCGCGGAAGTATTCCTCGCCATCGGCGGCGAAGATCTCCGCCACGGAGCGACCTTCGGCCTTCTCCACCAAGGTATCGGTGTCGACGAAGGGGACCGAAAGCCGCTGCGCGAGGGCGCGCCCGACGCTACTCTTCCCAGTCGCCATGAATCCAGTGATCACCACGGTCGTCATTCCACCTGTTGCTCAGCGCCGCGGTTTCCCGCGAGCACGTCGCCAACCCATCCACTCACACGCCGTCTCGTCTTCTCTCACCGGGCTCAGCCGGGTTCCCCACGTCGCTGCCAGAGTTGCGACCCACTCGGAAGATTCTTCACCCGATAGGGGCCGAGCACGCGCGGAGTGATGAACACCAACAAGTCCTCGCGGCGCTTGATGCGCGACTCGCTCTGGAAGAGCCAGCTGAGGCCAGGGATCTCGCCGAAGAACGGCAATCCGCGCGTGGCGAGCGCGTTGGTGTCGCGGTAGATGCCGCCGAGCACGACGGTCTGCCCGTCGCGGACCAGAACCTGCGACGTCGTCTGTCGCGTGATTTCCGTCGGAATACCGTCGACCTGGCGGGCGAAGTCGGCCTGACTCGACTTGGCGAACATGTCGAGCAGGATGAATCCGTCGCCGGACACCTGCGGCGTCACCTCGAGAGTGATGCCGGTTTCGATGCGTTCGGTCGCGTTCACCTGAGCGCCCGCGGCGCCGCCGGCGCCCGTGTTGATGACGGTACCGGTGCTGGGCAACCGAACGCGAATCACGGTCAAACTCTGGATCGTCGCCGGCACGTTGTTCAGCGTGACCACGCGCGGACGCGAGATCACCCGCCCCTTGCCCTTCTCCTCGAGGGCCGTGATGCGCATGTTGAGCGCCTGCGCTCCGGTGAGGGAGCCGAGGGCCAGATCGAGCGCCGAGCCGCCGTTCGGGCCGACGCCGGCGGCGGGAAAGTCGAACAAGAACGGGACGCCCGTCGACCCGTTGCCGAGGCCGCTGCCGCCGAAGTTGATCGTGCCGGGAAAGTTCTTGCCCGTGCTGGTTCCGGTCTGCGGGCCGATGTTGGCGTTGTAGCCCCACTGCACGCCGAGTTCGCGCGTGAAGTCGGTGGTCGCTTCGACGATGCTCGATTCGATCAGAACCTGCGGGATCTGGACGTCCAGGCGGCGAACCAGATCGCGCGCCGACTCGATGCCCTTCTCCACGTCGCGCACGATCAGGGTGTTGGTGAACTCGTCCACCATGACGCTGCCGCGCGAGGACATCACGCCGACTTCGCCGATGTTCTCCTGCGCGCCACCGCCGCCGGCGCCGCCGCCGGCGCCACCGCCGCGCGTGCGCATCGAACGCGCCGCGCCGCTGATCAGATCGGCCACCAACTTCGCCTTGTGGTAGTGCACCCGCAGGTATGCGACTTCGAGCGGCTCGATCTCGCGCGCCGCCTCCTGCGCCTTGGCGATCTCCTCACGTTCCTCGCGCAGGCGCTTGATCGTCGAAATGCGGACGACGTTGCCCTCGCGAACGCTCTCGAGGCTCTGCACCTGGAGAACGATGTCGAGTGCCTGATCCCACGGAACGTCGAAGAGTCGCAGCGTGATGGTGCCCACCACGTCGTCCGTGGCGACGATGTTCAAGTTGCTGACGTCCGCCAGCAGGCGGATGACGTTGTTGATGTCCGCGTCTTTCAGGTCGAGGGAGATGGGCTGGCCGACGTACGCCTTCTTGGAGCGACCAAATGTCGGACCGCCAAACAAGCCGCCGAGGTCGAGGCCGCCGCTTTGCATTTCCTCCTTCGGTCCCGGCGCGGTGTCGATCAGATCCTGCATCGCGATCTGGGAATCCTCACCCATCGAAGGAATCGATGGTTTCGAGGGATTGGTCGGCGGAATCACCACCGGCTCCTGATCCTGGAAGATCGAAACCACCGGCGCCTTGCTCTCCGATGCGCCGACTCCGGGCGAAACGCGAAGAGTGGGCGCGGCTGGAACGGATGCCACCGCGGCCGGCGGCGCATCCGCGCCAGGTACGGCGCGATCGGTGAACACCACCTGCTCGCGCACCGGCTGCACCGTTCCCTGCGGCTCGCCGATGAACGCAACCAGCGTGTCGCTCAGACTGTCGACCGTGTACGGCGGCACCGACGATCCGCGCATCTGGATGGTCAGGCGAATCTTGCCGCTGTCGCTGCCGAGCTGGATCTGATCGATCAGATCGTTGTCAACTGGAAAGCGCTGCGACGCGATCTCGCCGGAGGTCTCGCCGTACATTTCGACGACGAGGCGACTGGGATTGTCCAGCGTAATGTAGGAGACATCGCGCGGCGGTCCCGACAACTTCGCGAACACGCCCTGCTGGCCGTTGTCTTCGATGATCCTGACTTCGCGAACCCCGAGAGGCGTCGCGCTGTAGCCTGACACCCCGTCGAGCCCCGACGATGAGATCGCCGGGCCGCTCACCTCCGTCCGGCTCGACTCCTCTTCGAGGATAGCCGGCTTCGGCGCGCATCCGCCCAACATCACAGCCGTTGCCACCACCAGCGCTGCCGAACGCACCACACCCATCCCACTGACCCGTCGCATCATCATCTCTCCTCACCCCTCACTGCTTCTTCTTCGCCGACTGCGGAGTCACGGCTTCGTCCGCGGGCATTTCCATGATTGCCTGGCGGACCTGCTCGCGACCGTAGAAGTCGACGTACGTCTCCTCGACGATGATTCGCCGCGGTTGCACGTCGGTCACCACACCGTGCTGCCTACCGATCAATGTGCCCGGGGTGACGATGTACCCCATGCCGGCATCGTCCTGGACCATCGCGCGCGGTGGCTCCAGGTCGAGCATGACGCCGGCGACGGTCAACTGCGCCAGGTCGTAGCGCTGCAGCGGCGTCAAGAACTCGTCCTCCGCAACCGCCTTCGGCTGAAAGTCGAGCGTGAACGGACGGAACGGGTCGCGCTCACCCGGAACGGCCGCACGCGGTCCTTCGGGATCGCCCGGAGCGATCTCGAGCCCATCGGGCCCGAGGGCGGGCGGCAACTCGGGAGGCAGCGCCGGCACCGGCGCCGCGGCTTCTTCCCCCTCTTCGAGAGGGCGCAGCGACGCGTGACCGACCGGCGGCCGAGCGGGCGCCGGCACTTCACGGACGATCTCCTGTGCGAGCGACACGCCAAGTCCGCCCAGCACGACTACGACTCCTACCGCTGGGTACCTCACCGCTTCTTCCCCTTCTGCTGCGCCTCGCGTTCCAACCGGATCCGCTCTCGCTCTTCCTCGTCGAGGAAGCGGAACGTCGTCGCGGAGCACGAGATCTGAAGCTTGACGGGATCCTCCTCAACGACATTGGGCCCCTTCATCCCGATGTCCTTGACGTTCACGATTCGCGTCAGCTGGCCGACCTGATTGAAGAACTCTTCGACCTGGAAGTAGGTACCGCGCACGAGAATCTCGACAGGCACCTCGGCGTAGAAGTCCCGATACACCTCCGGCCGCTGGCGAAACTGCGCGATCTCCAGTCCCGACTCGCGCGCGACCGCCGAGATACCGCTGAGCAGATCCGGGATCTCCTTGGTGTCCGGCAACTGGGCGACGGCCTTGCGCAACGCCGCCCTGAGGTCGTCGAGTTCTCTCTTCGCCTGCGGGAGATTCGCCGCCAGCGCCTTCTTCTTGTTCAGATCGTCGACCTTCATCTGCAGGTCGGTGCGCATCGCCGCGATCTGATCCACGCGCGGCCAGTAGATGAAGTACGCGTAGGCAAAGAAGGTCATGAACACCAGTCCCACCAGCATCAGAACGCGCTGGCGAACCGGCATATCCATCAAGCGATCAATGAGATCATTCATGAGTTCTTCTCCCGACCCGTCGCCTTCGCCTCGACTTCCTTAGCCTCGGGAACCGCCGGCTTGACGCCGTCGCGCCCGAAGTAGTCGATCGTCGCCTTGACGATGAAGCGGGTGAACGAAAGCGGCGTCCCGGCATCGGCCGGACCCGTCGGCGCCCGGCGCGAGGTCTCGACCAGGTCGACCGCGACGAAGTAGTTCGAGGAGGACAGCTGCCGCATGAAGCGGGCGATGGTCTCGTTGTCGAGCGCCATGCCGGTCAGCGTCGCGTTGGCGTTGCCCTCGTTGAAATCGAGCAGCCAGAGGTTTTCCGGCGTGGCGATGCTCAGGTCGTGCAGCATCCGAGCCGGACCGACCCGTTGGTCGTTCAGATCCTGAACCACCTGGAGCTTGGCCTCGACGTCGGCCCGCACCTTCTCCAGGTCGTGCACCTCGGCGACCTTCTTGTTGTAGACCACGATCTGTTCCTGGGTCTCGACGATCTCGGCCTCGATCTGCCCGATCTGTCGTCCCTGGATCATGTACGGCACGATCATGATGAGCGCCGAGATGGTCGCCCCGAGGGCGATCAGCGACATCTGATTGCGCCGGCCGACGGCGCGCTCCGCGTCGCGGAGCGGTAGCAGGTTGATGCGAATCATTTGTCTACCGGCCTCCTCACCGCGAGACCCATCGCGATGGCAAACTCGGACGAACGGCGGCGCAGTGCCGCCACATCGACCGCTTCGTTGATCAGGATGCGGCCGAACGGGTCCGTGACTTCCACGGGCGCTTCGGCGCGCTCGGCCAGCCGATTGGCGAGTTCGGGCGTCTGCGCACCGCCTCCGCTGAGGTAGAGAACGTCGATCCGCTCATCGGTCGCCGCCGTCCAGAAGAACGACAACGCGTAGTGAACTTCCTCGATCAACGCGTCGACGGCGGGGATGAGAGCCATGCTGATCTGCTCCTCATCGAAATCTCCCGCCGAGGCGCCGATCTTGATGCGCTCCGCCTCTTCGGCGGGAATGCCGAGGTCGCGCACCAGCGCTTCGGTGATGTCGCGGCCGCCGACCGGGACGTCGCCGGTGAACGTCGATCGCCCCTCCTTGAGAATGTTGATCGACGAGTAGCGGGAGCCGATGTTGACCAACGCCGCCACCTGATTGTCGAGCGGGTCGTAATTGAGCTCGTACATGTTGTCGAGCGCGAAGTAGTCGACATCCACGACCACCGGGATGAGTCCGGCCAGGCGCAACGTGTCGGCGTAGCTGTTGACGATGTCCTTCTTCGCCGCGGCCATCAGGACTTCGACGTCGTCCGACTCCGCCGACGTCGTCGTCACCTGGAAATCGAGGTTTACGTTGTCCAGTTCCTCGGGGATGAAGTTCCGCGCCTCATACATCACCGCCTGCTCGGTCTCCTGCGGCGTCTGGTTCGGCAACGCGACCCGCTTGATCATGACCGCCGGACCCGGCACCGCCGTGATCGCCTTGCGGGCGCGGATCCCTTTGAGCTCCAGCAGCGAGCGCAGGGCGTCCGCCACAAGATCGGGTTCCGTGATCATATTGCTGTGAATCGCGGACGACGGCGTGGGGACGACCCCGAAGTTCAAAACCTCGAGTCCGTTGGTACCCGTGCGCACCTCGAGGACCTTGATCGAGCTCGACCCGATGTCGACGGCGACGTAGTTCTCTTCACGCTTGAAGGGATTCAGGTCGCCGAGCGATACCGTGAAAAGGCGTTTTACGTTATCGACCACTCCAACCATCGTCAGCGACCACCTTTCTGTGCGTGGACCGAACGCATATCATGTCGCATGCCGGTTCTCATCCTCTCATTAGAAAAAGTCACAGTACTGCCCCCTCTCGCATTATGGGTCAGCCCCAGCGACCTCGCGCCGCTTCGCGCTAGAAAGCGAAATCCAGGCCAACGCGGGCCTTTCCACTTTCGCAAGACTGGCCACATGACCTATCGCTCCCGACAACTGGGCCCGGCACAGAAATAACCGTTGTCTGGCACGAAAATGTCGAAGAACGTGACCGGTGCCACACCAGATAGCCCGCGCGGGCCCAAAATGGGGCGGCTCGCATGCGGCCCCCCCTACCGCGTGGTGGATCAACGCCGAATTATCGACGTTTTTGCGAAGGGTGTGGCTTTGCCCGCCAACTCGAGTCGGTGGGAAGCGCGACTCCGGAAAGCACGTCATCCCGGCGAAAGCCGGGATCCAGGTGACTAAGTGGGATGGCGATTGAATCGGCGGGCAAAGCCGAATGATGTAGAGGTGGGTCGCCGGGATTCAACGCCTCCGGTCGCGGGCGATGAGGTAGTGCTCGGCGGACCCCTTGCGGCTGGCGTCCAGGCCGGTCAGCCGGACGGCAGCAAAAAGCCGGCGGGCTGCGCGCAGGGTCTCTTCCGTTTCTCCGTCCATGAACACCTTCATCACCAACGAGCCGCCCGGTGCCAACAGCTCGTCCGCGGTCGCCAGGGTCATGGCGTTGAGCTCGGCGGCACGCGCCTCATCGCGCGCGCGAATCCCGCTCAAACTGGGCGAGAGATCGGCGAGAATGACGTCGAACCGCCCGCCGGGGACCGCCTCGCGCAAGGCGTCCAGCGTCGCAGCCTCGAGGACATCGCCGCGCAGGATCCGGGCTCCGGTCACCGGCTCGGTCTCTCGCAGGTCGATGCCGACGACGGTACCCGCGGGACCAACGCGGCCGACGGCGACCTGCAGCCAGCCGCCGGGCCAACACCCGAGGTCGAGAACGCGCGAGCCGCGCGTGAGGATGGGTTGGCGCTCGGCGATCTCCTGGAGCTTGTAGGCCGCGCGCGAGCGAAAGCCCTCGGCTTTGGCTCGGCGGTAGAACGAATCCTTCCGGTCGTATCCGCCCGAGGCCCCCGATCGCGGTGCGGAACCGCGCTGCTTGCGATCTCCGGGTCCGCGCCTCGCCATGGGCCGACGATGGACGGAACCGCCGCGCCGGGCAACAGCCGATGACCATCGCGGTTGCTCCCGCGCGCCGCGGGCCGCAAGATGTGCGTTCTCATGACGTCGCGCACAACGGCCGCCCTGCGGTGCACCTTCACGCTGATCGCGCTGGCGATCGTCGGTGCGAGCGAGGCGCGCGGGGTGGATCCGGCCGTCGTCGTGCGCGCGTTCTGTACCGCCGACGGCGCCGGCCACCGGTTGAGTCCACACATGTGGCAGCGGGAGATCGCTCCGCTGGTGGCGTGGTCGCTCGAGCCCGCGTGGGATCGCCTCACGGTGATCGGCGGCTACGAGATCACGTCGCGACGCGGCGCCGACGGGCGCTACGAAGCAGAGATCAAGTACGCGGTGATCGCCGACATCACGCCCGGCATCGTGGTTCGCAAACGGCGCGAAGAGGTCGTCACTGTCGAGGTGGTGCCGAGCGGGGACGGCGGCTGGCGACTCTCTGGAGTACCGCCGGTGCCGCACGTGTTCGACCACGTCGCCGACGCCGATGCCCTAGCCGAGCTGTTGGAGCCGGGATCCGGGTACGAGAGCAGCACCGCGTTCGCGTGGGTCCTACTGCGCGAGGCCGGTTGGAACATTCCGTACACACCGAGTGCGGAGATCCCGAAGTCCGATCACTTTGAAGAGGTCGGGACGGGGGCGCCGGGAGATCTCGTCGTCTACAGCGCGCAGGGCACCCCCTACCAAGTGGGCTTGATGCAGTCGCAGGAGATCGTCCTCTCCACCTCTTTGAACGGAGGACGCCAGGCGGCTCCTTTCGCTGCGTTCTCCGGCACAATCTCGTACTGGCGACCCCGTCGCCCCGGATCCGCCGGCGCCGACGCGGCCGGCATTGAAGGGCCCGTCGCGGGCGGCGCGACGGGGGAAGGGCCCGTCGCGGGCGGCGCGACGGGGGAGGGGCCCGTCGCGGGCGGCGCGAGCGGGGACGGCGCGAACGGCACCGCGCCGCAGCCAACCAGGTCTCCCGCGCCCTTGCGCCGTCGCTGAGATCCTGTCGTTCTGTGGCCGTTTTGGACTTCTCGTACACGCAGAGCGAGAACGAGTTCCGGCGGGAGCTGCGTTCGTGGTTGGCGGCGAACGTCCCGCGCGGACCGCTGCCGGCGACCCTGCACGACGAGGCCGACTATCTCACGACCTGGCAGCGCAAGCTGTTCGACGCCGGCTGGGCCGCCGTGCACTGGCCGCGCGAGTACGGCGGCCGAGGCGCGTCGCTGACCGAGCAGGCGATCTTCCAGGAGGAGATGGCGCGCGCGCGCGCGCCGCAGATGATGAACCGCGTCGGCATCAATCTCGTCGGTCCGACGCTGATCACGCACGGCACCAGCGCGCAGCGCAGCCGCTACCTGCCGAAGATCCTCAGCTGTGAGGAGATCTGGTGCCAGCTCTACTCCGAGCCCGACGCCGGTTCCGACCTCGCATCGCTACGCACGCGGGCCGAGCGCGGCGGCGATGTGTTCCGGGTCAACGGCCAGAAGGTCTGGACCAGCTACGCCCAGTTCGCCAGATTCGGCATGCTGCTGGCGCGCACCGACGGCGCGGCGCCTCCGCACAAGGGCATCAGTTGCCTGATCGTCGACATGCGGAGCCAGGGGATCACGATTCGACCGCTCCGCCAGATCACGGGCAGCGCGGAGTTCAGCGAGACGTTCTTCGACAACACGTCGGTGCCGCACGCCAATCTGATCGGCGAGGAGAACGCCGGCTGGTCCGTCGCGAGCACCACGCTGGCGCACGAGCGCGGCACCTCGTTCCCGTTCAAGGAGCAAGTCCTGCACCGCATCTACGCCGACGAGCTGGCCGACCTGATGCGCCGGCGCGGCAGCGCGCGCCAACCGGTACTGCGCCAGGAGTACGCGGCCCGCTTCATCGATGTGGAGATCATGCGCCTGCACAACTGCCGCATGATGTCGCGCCTGTCTCGCGGCGAGCTGCCGGGACCGGAGAGCTCGATCGTCAAGCTCTTCTGGGCGGATCTGACGCAGCGCCTCGGCGATCTGGCATTGGCGGCTCAAGGGCCCGCGGCGCAACTCGCCAGCAGCTCGTCGCGCGCGGTCGCCGACGGACGTTGGCAACAGCGCATGTTGTGGTCGCGTTGCGCGAGCATCGCCGGCGGGACGTCCGAGATCCAACGCAACATCATCGCCCAGCGCATCCTCGGGCTGCCGCGGGGGTGATTTCAGTTTCAGTAGGGCCGCCGACGCGTACGCCGGAGCATGCACGATTGAAGACGTTTCCCTCAGGTCGTCATTCCGGCGAAAGCCGGAATCCATCCGGGCTACCAGGTGGACCCCGGCTTTCGCCGGGGTGACGTGGGAGCCGGGGTGATGCGGGACAGCGGAAGGGACGAAGGCTCAGGTCAAACTTCAGACTTCAAGAAACACTGAAATCACAACCCGCGGCCTTGAAATCTGAAGCTTGAAATCTGAAATCATCTCCATGGATCTGAGCTTCAGCCGACAAGAGGAGGCCTTCCGGCGCGAGTTGCGCGACTGGCTCGCGGCCAACGTCGGCGCTCTCGGGGGCGTAGAGTTCGACTCGCTCGACGAGGAGGTTCGCGTCCTCGTCGCCTGGCAGCGCCGGCTCCACCAAGGCGGCTGGGTCGGCGTGCACTGGCCGCGCGCGTACGGCGGACGCGGCGCCTCGGCGGTCGAGAACTACATCCTGCAGGAGGAGATGGCGCGGGCGCAGGCGCCCGAGATGATCGGCCGCATCGGCCTCAACCTGGTCGGACCGACGCTGATCGCCCACGGCACCGAGGCACAGAAGGTGCGCCACCTGCCGAAGATTCTCGCCGCCGATGAGATCTGGTGCCAGCTGTTCTCCGAGCCCAACGCCGGTTCGGACCTCGCGTCGCTGAGGTGCCGCGCCGAGCGGGTCGGGGACGAGTTCGTCGTCACCGGACAGAAGACCTGGACGAGCTACGCGCAGTTCGCCGACTGGGGCATTCTACTCGCCCGCACCGACCCGGAGGCGACGAAGTCGCAAGGAATCAGCTTCCTCATCGTCGACATGAAGAGCGCGGGAGTCACGGTGCGGCCACTTCGCCAGATGACCGGCAGCGACGAGTTCAACGAGGTCTTCCTCGAGGAGGTCCGCGTGCCGGTGGCGAACCTGGTCGGCGAAATGAACAAGGGCTGGCAGATCGCGCAAACCACCCTGAGCCACGAGCGCGGAACTTCGCCGCGCCAGCTGGTGATGCATCGCATCCTGCTCGACGCCTTGTTGCATCTGGCGCGCGACACGCCGCGAGGCGATCGCACGGCGGCCGACGACCCGGTCATCCGCCAGAAGATCGCCCGCATCGCCACCGAGGTGGAGATCTTCAAACTGCACAACTGGCGCACGCTCACCCAGGTGCGGCGATTCGGCAAACCGGGCCCGGAGAGCTCCCTGGTCAAGCTGTTCTGGAGCGAGATGAGCCAGCGCCTGCACGACGTGGCGATGGAGATCCTCGGCCCGCGCGCCCAGTACTGGAGCGGCGAGCCGCGCGCGGTGTGGAACGGCCGCTGGCTGCGCTCCTACCAGTACTACCGCGCCGCGACGATCTTCGCCGGCACCTCGGAGGTGCAGCGCAACATCATCGCGCAGCGCGTCCTCGGATTGCCGCGCGGCTGAACGACAATCTCGCGCAGAGGCGCCGAGGCGCGGAGAGAAGACCTCGTTTTCCTACTTCTCGAGACATGGTCCCCCTCTTTGAAAAAGGGGGCTTTGCCCGCCAATTCGAGTCGGTGGGAAGCGCGAAGCCGAAAAGCACGTCATCCCGGCGAAAGCCGGGATCCAGGTGGGGCGGCGGTGGCATACGGCCTGGACCCCGGCTTTCGGGACTGTCGGAGAAGCAGGGTTTCCAGGGCCACGTTAGGTTCGAGGGCGGCGTTAGGTCGTTGGGAAGCCGGTTGCGTGAATCGTGACGATCGCGAGCGCGAAG
>Ga0307505_10001254_pt1 | contig 21520 bp, 34 predicted proteins | sample 23_S_MG_FD_202183 | JGI IMG/M metagenome (GOLD analysis project Ga0307505, IMG submission 202183) | Soil microbial communities from Populus trichocarpa stands in riparian zone in the Pacific Northwest, United States - 23_S | ecosystem: Environmental > Terrestrial > Soil > Riparian zone > Trees...
CGAGGACGCGCCGCGCCGGAAAGCCATGGCTGTCCGGGCGAGCAGCAGGGCCCGCAGCGAGTTCACGGTGGAGCGGATGGTCGATCTCGTCGAGCAGACCTACGACGAGTTGCTCCCCGCCTGATAGCTCGAATTCGCTACTCGACCGTGACGGTCTTGGCCAGGTTTCTCGGCTTGTCGACGTCGAGCCCGCGAGCCGTGGCGACGTGATAGGCGAGCAGCTGGAGTGGGACGACCGCCGTCACGGTGCACAGCAGGTCGGGGCCAGAGGGCACCCTGATCACGTGGTGGGCGATGCCGTCGACCGCGTCGCCTTCCTCAGCGATGAGGACGATCGTTCCCCCACGAGCTTTCATCTCCTCCATGTTGGAGTGGGTCTTCGAGCGGACGTGGCTATCGGTGGCGACACCCACGACCACGACGCCTTCTTCGATGAGAGCGATCGGGCCGTGCTTCATCTCACCGGCTGCGTAACCCTCCGCCCGCACGTAGGCGATCTCCTTCAGCTTGAGCGCGCCCTCCATGGCGACCGGGAAGTCGCCGGAGCGGCCGAGGAAGAAGTAGTCACGGACATCGACCCACGATTTCGCCAGCGACTCGATCTCATCCGACGTGGCGAGCACCTGTTGGACCTGGTCGGGCAGCTTCAGCAGGTCGGTGACCAGAAGCTCGATCTTCCCTGGGTCGAGTGTGCCCCGGACCTGGGCGAGGTACAGACCGAGGAGTTGCATGGCGACCAACTGGGTGGTGAAGGTCTTGGTAGCGGCAACTCCGATCTCCAGCCCGGCCCTCGTGTAGAGGACGGCGTCGGCCTCCCGGGCCAGAGCCGACTCGAGGACGTTGCTCACACCGATGAGATTGGCGCCCTGAGCCTTGGCGTATCGGACCGCAGCCAGGGTGTCGATGGTCTCTCCCGATTGGCTGATCCCGACGACCAGCGAGCGGGCGTCGAGCACCGGGTCTCGGTATCGGAACTCCGAGGCGATGTCGATCTCCACGGGCAGTCGGGTCCACCGCTCGATGGCGTACTTGGCCATCATCGCCGCGTGATAGGAGGTCCCACAGGCGATCACGAACACCTTGTCGATGGCCCGGAGCAGCTTGGCGTCCATCTCCAGCTCGTCGAGCACCACTCGCCCGCTCTCTGAGACCCGTCCGGCCAATGTGTCGGCGATGGCTTTTGGCTGCTCGTGAATCTCCTTGAGCATGAATGTGGGGTAGCCCCCTTTCTCGGCTGCCTCGAAGTCCCATTCGATCTTGCGATGCTCCGGTTCGAGTTGGTCGCCGTCGAGGTCGTAGATCTGGACAGATGTGGGGCGGACCTCGACCACACGTTCGTCGTCGATGATCACCATCTCCCTGGTGTGCTCGAGGAAAGCCGGGATGTCGGAGGCAAGGAAGTTCTCCCCGTCGCCGCGACCCACCACCAGCGGCGAGCCGCGACGGGCCCCCACGATGAGGTCGGGCTCGGACTTTCTCATCACGGCGAGGGCAAGTGCGCCTTCGGCAACCTTCATGACCTCGCGCACTGCCTCGGACAGAGGAAGGTGACCGAGGTCTCCGATCATGTGTGCGACCACCTCGGTGTCGGTGTCACTCTTGAAGTCGTGACCCTGCTCGAGGAGCTTCTGCTTGAGGTCTGCCCAGTTCTCCACGATCCCGTTGTGGACGACGACCACGTCGCCGGTCTGGTCGAAGTGAGGGTGGGCATTGACGGTGTTGGGAGCGCCGTGGGTGGCCCACCTGGTGTGTCCGATGCCGGAGACGGCCGTCAGGTCACCGGAGGAAGAGACCAGCTCCTCCAGGTCGGCGATCCTTCCTGCCGTCTTGATGAGCTCGATGGAGTCGCCGCGGTTGAGGGCCACGCCCGCAGAGTCGTAGCCCCGATATTCGAGATGGGCCAAACCCGGCACGAGGACCTCCACAACGGGGCGAGGTCCGACATATCCAACGATTCCGCACATGATGTTCCTTTCCGGTGAGCATCGAGGAGACACGTGTGAGGGAAGACCGGCGAACTCGCCGGGCCACGTTGGGGGGCTTCTGTTCCGGGATCACTCCCGGGTTTTCGCTCCCGCCCATGACGACCATGGCTGGCCGGGAAGGCATCCGCCGAATGTTTCGATGACCTTCCTCCTCGTCACCTCACCACATGGTGAGGCCAGGCGCTATCTGTTGTCCCTCTTGGTGCTGGTCCCCCGCTCACCCCCTATTCGTGGCCGCCTCGGTGACGGCCGCCAGACGGTCAGCGTACCCGCTCGCCAGCTCTTGGGAAGGGGCTTCGACCATGATCCGCACCAGAGGCTCGGTGCCGGATGGCCTCACCAGCACTCTCCCGTGCTCGCCGAGCTCGCTCTCCACCTCGGCCACCTCGTTCCAGAGATCATCCATGTCGGCGATGTCGACGGAGCGTTCTATGCGAACATTGACCAGCACTTGGGGGTACTCGGTGATCGCCTCGGCCCGGAGCTGGCGAAGTTCCTTGCCGGTCCCGGCCACCACGTTGAGAAGCTGGACGGCGGTGAGAAGGCCGTCACCGGTCTTGGCGAAGTCGGTAAAGATGACGTGACCGGATTGCTCTCCGCCCAGTAGGCCTTTGTGCTCCAGGAGGGCCTCCATCACGTAACGGTCACCGACCGGCGTCTCCACAACCTCGATCCCGGCTTCGGCCATCGACTTCCTGAAGCCGAGGTTCGACATCACGGTTGCCACGACCAAGTTCTTGGTGAGCCGGCCCTGCTCCTTCAGGTGGCGGGCCACGACAGCCATGATCACATCGCCATTGGCGATCACCCCGTCCTCGTCGACGGCGATGAGACGGTCGGCGTCTCCGTCGAAGGCGAGACCGATTCGCCCACCGGCGTTCTTGGCGATGAAATCGGTGGCGGTGGCGCCGCATCCGTCGTTGATGTTGCGCCCGTTGGGCTCGGCGTGGAACACGCTGACGTCCGCCTTGAGCCGCTCGAAGAGCTCCGGAGCCGCCTTGTAGGCCGACCCATTGGCGCAGTCGAGGGCGATAGGCACGCCGTTGAGCGAGTATCGGGAAGCGGAAGCCACGTGGTCGAGATAGCGGGAGTAGCCCTCGGTGCTCTCACTGCGATATCCGATGGCCGATCCGGTGGCCACCTGCCACCCCGAGGCCCGCATCCGGTCCTCCAGCTCGCGCTCGACCTCATCGGGAAGTTTGGTTCCCCGGGCGGCCAGGAGCTTGATCCCGTTGTCGTCAGCGTGATTGTGTGATGCCGAGACGATGGCTCCCATCGTCGACGAGCCGTCGGCGGTGAGGTAAGAGATCCCGCCGCTGGGGAGCACTCCGACATCGATGGTGTCGACGCCTACCGAATGGAATCCGGCCTGGAGGGCGGCGGAGAGCATGGATCCGGAGCGACGCGTGTCCTGACCCACCATGACCGGGCCGCTTCGGAGGTAGGAGCCGGCTGCCCTGCCGATCTCCATGGCGAGCTCGGCGGTCAGCTCAGAGCCTGCGACACCCCGGACACCGTCGGTTCCGAAGATAGGCCGGCCATCGTCGAGAAGACGACGGAGCTCGACCATTTAGCGTTTGGTGAACTGCGGGGCCCGACGTGCCTTGCGAAGGCCGTACTTCTTGCTCTCCACGACCCTGGAGTCGCGGGTGAGCATTCCTGCCTTCTTCAGGGCTGGCCGAAGTTCTGGGTCGAGCGCGATCAGTGCCCGGGAGATCCCCAGGCGAAGCGCATCGGCCTGGCCGGTGGTCCCCCCACCGCCCAAAGTTGCATCGATGTCGTAACGACCCTGGGTCTGGGTAAGGCTGAGAGGCTCCATGACCCGCATCCGGGTCGCCATCGTGGGGAAGTAGGCCTCGAGTGGCTTGCCGTTGAGGGTCACCTGGCCGGAGCCGTCGCTGAATCGCACCCTTGCGACCGACTCTTTGCGGCGGCCCGTCGTCTGGATCAATGGTTTGGGCATCAGACATCTACCTTTCGGATGTTGAGCTCGAGCGGCACAGGGCCCTGAGCGACATGGGGGTGGCTCGGTCCTGCGTATACCTTGAGCTTGCGCGCCATCTGCCGGCCCAGCTTGTTCTTGGGCAGCATCCCTCGCACCGCTCTCTCCACGACGGCCTCGGGACGCCGCTTGATGAGGGACTCGAAGGTCTCGGCCTTGATGCCGCCGGGGTACCCGGAGTGGCGGTAGTAGATCTTGGACTGACTCTTGTCAGAGGTCACCGCGACTTTGTCTGCATTGACGATCACGACGAAGTCCCCGGTGTCCATATGGGGTGCGTAAGTCGGCTTGTGCTTGCCACGCAGGATCTGGGCGACCTCGGAGGCGAGCCGGCCGAGCGGGAGCTCACTGGCGTCGACGACGTGCCAGGAGCGCACGATGTCGCGCGGCTTGGGCGAAAATGTCTTGTTGTGTGTCATTCTGGAAGTCCTCGCACGCTGAAAGCACGGGGAGCGTTTGGGGAAACGGCTTCCGGGAGGAAGCAAAGGACATGCTATTCGACCCCAACGGGTTAGGCCAATCGCGTTTTGAGCGAACCCAGGGTTCCCAGCCCCGCTCAGCGATGTCCAGCGCCCTGGGTTCGCTCGAGAGGCAGCGCCTATTCGTACCCGACCTCCCACAGGGTCAGGCCGTGGGCGGGGGCGACTGTGGCGACGGCGGAGCGGTCCCCGGCGGCGAGCACTTCTTCGGCCATAGTGCCGTCGCTGAAGCCGCGTCCCACGTCGTAGAGATAACCCACCAGGGAACGCACCATCTGATGACAGAAGGCGTTGGCCTGGGCCCAGACATCGATGAGGCCGTTGCTCTCCTCGACCGACAACTCCGCCAACCTGCGGATGTTGCTTTTCCCTTCGACGGCCCGGCAGAAGGAGCTGAAGTCGTGCTCACCGACGAAGACGGCGGCGGCCGCCCTCATTGCGGCCAGGTCGAGCGGGCGCCCCACATGCCAGACGAATCCCCGGGTCAATGGGTCGCGGGCCGGACGGGCGTCGATCCGGTAGCGATAGCGACGCCATGTGGCCGAGAACCTGGCGCTGAAGTCGTCGGGGGCGGTCGTCAACCCGAGGACGGCGATCTCCGGTCCGAGCAACCCCTGCAGGGAGCGCGCCATCCGGTCGAGATCGGCAACGTCGTCGTGCTGGAAAGACACCACCTGATGCCGTGCGTGGACCCCGGCGTCTGTCCGTCCCGCCACCGACGTCACAACGTCGGCCCTCAAAATGGTCCCGAGGGCATCCTCCAACTCCCGCTGCACCGTGCGGAGCCCCGTTTGGCGGGCATAGCCCCGAAACCCCGTACCGTCGTAGGCGATATCGAGACGGAGGAACGTCACCTCAGAAGAGACCACCGCTGAACACGGCGAACGGCACCCGAAGCAGGGCCCTCACCAGGAAGGCGGCCGCGAATCCGATGAGGACGGAGACGGCGGAGAACTTGTAATCGAGATCGGTCCCCTCCTTGGTGGCCACCACGAGGATCGCCAGATACCAGATCACCCCAATCCACGAGAGCGGCGACCTCAGAGCCTCGAGCAGCAAGGGGAGCGCGGCCAGCCCCTGCATAGCCAGCAGCGTCTGGGGCCGTCCCGACCCTTGGAAGAGACGGTTGGCGGCGAACCATGTGGCGAAGCCGAGGATGAGCCAGGACGCCACAGCGGCGATGAGGAATTGCAGCAAGATGGTGAGGTCGAATGCCGCCAAGTCTCCGAGCCTCACCAGCACGGCGAAGTAGGTGAGGGCGCCGACACCAGCCACGATGATGGCCCCGTCGGCCATGGCGTCGTTGTCGAAGAAGGCCTCCGTGTAGACCTTGCGGTCGAATATGGCGGCACGGCCCGCCCTGGTGAGCATCTTCACGACGCCGCAGGGTAACGAGGGTTGCTACGCCCGTACCGGCTCTGCGAGATGGCTACGGGAGACTCCTGCTAGCGACGGAGACGAACACGCCGCACAGAGTGGTCCGGGCCCTTCTCCAAGATCAGGGAGGCACGATCCCGGGTGGGAAGGATGTTCTCGATCAGGTTGATCGCGTTGATCCTTGCCCAGATGTCCTCAGCGACAGCCACTGCCTCGTCGTGCGACAGTTCCGAGTATCGCCGGAAGAAGGCATCGGGCTGTGTGAACGCCGTCTCCTGCAGGGTGAGGAAGCGCTCGATGTACCAGCGTCTGATGTCGTCGACTTCGGCATCGACGAATATCGAGAAGTCGAAGTAGTCGGATACGAACGCCCCGCTCTCGCCTGCCTGGAGGACGTTGAGCCCTTCGACGATGAGGATGTCTGGCTGATTGATCACCCGGCTCTCCCCATCGACGATGTCGTAGCGTATGTGGGAATAGACGGGGATCTCCAGATGCTCCTCACCGGCTGCCGCCCGGCTGACGAAGTCGAGGAGGGCTGACCTGTCGTAGCTCTCCGGGAACCCCTTCCGCTCCATGAGACCCCGATCCATCAGGACTTCGTTGGAGAAGAGGAACCCGTCGGTGGTCACCAGATCGACCTTCGGGTGGTGTGGCCACCGGGCGAGCAGGGCTTCGAGCACTCTGGCGATCGTCGACTTGCCCACCGCCACCGACCCGGCGACGCCGATGATGAATGGCCTGGGGTGGGGTTGTGTCCCGAGGAACGTGTCGGTCACCGAGGAGAGCAGTTGGCCGCCCTGCACGTAGAGGTTGAGCAGACGGGACAACGGGAGAAACGTCTCCTCGACCATGTCGATGTCGAGATTGACGCTTATCCCGCTCAGCTTCTCGATCTCCTCCTCGGTGAGCGTGAGCGGGGTGCGACCCCGCAGACTCGCCCAATCGGCGCGATCGAAGTCGAGGTACGTGGCGTAGGTCACGATGCGGCAAGGGTACTTCCGGGCCGCGACTTTGCCCGATATGCGATACTCGGCCGGGTCATGTCACAGCCACCACAGTTCCCATCCGAATCGAGGGCATACCCCGAGGCCAGCCAGGCGACCACCGTCCTCGTTCTCGGGATCATCGGGCTCGTCTTCTGCCAGATCCTTGGCCCATTCGCCTGGGCGATGGGGAACAAGGAGCTCGAGGCGATAGACGCCGGGAGACGGGCACCAGAGAACAGGGGCACCGCCAATGCAGGACGGATCCTGGGGATCATCTCCACCGTTCTCCTCGGCATCAGCCTCGTGCTCCTCGTGCTCCTGGTGGCCGGTGCGTTCACATTCACGATGTTCGACGGGCTCAACTAAAAGCAAAAGGTCCGCTCGCGACCTGCCGATATCTCGCCGATGGGCACTTTCACAGCCTCTCTGCGCGCTATCGGCGACGTAAAGTCGCTTCCCGCCACCGTCGAGTTGAACGATGGCCGTCTCAGCATCATGGCCGGCTCCGCTGAAATCGGGAGTTGGCTGCTCACCGACGTGAGTCTCGAGGAGATGCCCACCGGCTATCGCCTCGCAGCCGAGGGTGAGCAGATACTGATCGAGCTGAAAGACCTCGACGGATTCGCCACCGAACTGACCAGTCAGAAGAAGAAGCGCTCACCGTTCGCGCGACGAAAAGCAGATCTGCCCCGTCAACCCGAAGGCTCCGAGCCGGTCGCTTTCACCCTGCCCAGCACGGCGACGGACTCAGCGGTACCGGACACCAGAATCACTCTTCCACCCGTGGGGACCACGTCGACCCGGTCAACCGGATGGTCGGAGAAGGGGCTCTCCTTCGTCGACGGAACCCTGGCGAAAGCCAATAAGAAGCTCGGGCCCTACTTGCCCGACTGGATGTTCACACGAGCGATGTTCGCGATCGCCTTCGGCGCTGTCGTGTTGATGATCCTGCTGCCGGGTCTGGTGTCGACATTCCTACTCATCGCAGGCGCCGTGATGGTCCTCTTCGGGGCCATCGTGTACAGCGACCCCATGTTGGCCTCACGCTGGCTCCCGGGCCGCACCACCGCCCAACACGTCTTGCTGTTCGGGGTCGCCATCCTCATGATGGGCGTCCTCCTCGGGGTCCTCGCCCGCTAACTCGGACGGCAGCCGTCTAACGAGCTAGACGAGCTAGACGAGCTCGATTATCGCCTCTTCGGCACCGTCACCGCGACGGGGTCCGAGCTTGGTGATCCGGGTGTAACCCCCCGGGCGGTCGCCGTATCGAGGAGCGAGCTCCTCGAAGAGCTTGGCCACGGCCGCCTTGTCATGGATGGTCTTCAGCACGACTCGACGCGAGTGCAGGTCGCCTTTACGGGCTTTCGTGATCAGCTTTTCCGCCAGCGGGCGCAACGCCCTGGCCTTGGAGGCCGTGGTGGTCAGCTTCTCGTGCATGAACAGGTCGGTGGCCAGATTGGCCAGGATCAACCGCTGATGAGCGGGCGACCCTCCGAGCCGGGCGCCCTTACGGGGCCGTGGCATCAGTCGCCACCACCGGACGGGGCGTCGGCGAGACTGAGACCGAGCTCATCGAGCTTGACGATCACCTCGTCGAGGCTCTTCTGTCCGAAGTTCGTGATGTTGAGCAAATCGTCCGACGTCCGCTCCACAAGCTCGCCGACCGTCTTGATCTGGGCGCGCCGAAGGCAATTGCGGGGACGCTCCGAGAGGTCAAGCGCCTCGATGGGCAGCTCGAGATCGGGCGAGCCCGAGGTCTCCGGCACCACGTCGACGAGTTCGAGACCTTCGCCCTGACCGACATCGGCGAAGATGTCCATGAGCTCACCGAGAGTCTTCCCTGCGGACGAGACTGCATCCTTGGGCTCGATGGCGCCGTTGGTCTCTACGTCGAGGACGAGCCTGTCGTAGTTGGTCATCTGGCCGACCTGGGTGTTCTCCACCCGGTATGCGACTTTGCGCACCGGAGAGAAGATCGAGTCGACCGGGATCACACCGATAGATGTCGAAGGGCTCTTGTTGGCGTCGGCACTGCGGTAGCCGACTCCGGCTGAAACCGTCATTTCCATCTCGAGACGCCCGGACGAGCTCAACGTCGCGATGTGGGCGTCGGGGTTGATCACCTCGACACCTGCCGGGAGCTTGAGATCGGCGGCGGTCACGGCCCCGGCACCTTTGGCGGACAGATAGAGCGTGTGCTCGTCGATGCCGTCGACGCTGACGACGATCCGCTTGATGTTGAGGATGATGTCGACGACGTCCTCGACGACACCGCCGACGGTCGAGAACTCGTGCTCGACTCCTTCGATCTGGATCGTGGTGATGGCCGCCCCGGGGATCCGGGACAGCAATGTGCGACGCATCGTGTTGCCGAGCGTGTAGCCAAACCCTGGCTCCAGCGGCTCGATGACGAACCGGGACCGGTTCTCACCGACGTCCTCGACTTCAATTTGGGGGCGCTGGACAATCAACAAGTGGGTTACCTCACTTCGAGTAGAGCTCGACGATCAACTGCTCGTTGATGTCTGTGTCGATCTGATCCCTGCGGGGACGATCGTTGATGGTGATCTTGCGCTCATCGGTGTCGACCGACATCCAGTCGGGTACCACCCGATCCTGCGTGTCGACCGAGTGCTGGATGACGATCAGCTCCTTGGAGCGATCCTTGATGGTGATCACTTCACCCGGACGGACCTGATAGGACGGGATGTCCACCTTCTTGCCGTTTATCCGGAAGTGCCCGTGATTGACGAGCTGGCGTGACTGGGGCCGGGTGGCGGCGAGACCGGCCCGCCAGACCACGTTGTCGAGACGCTGCTCGAGCATCTGGAGGATGTGGTCACCGGTGATTCCTTCGCGACGGGCCGCCTCCTCGTAATAGCGTCGGAACTGCCGTTCCAGGACGCCGTACATGGTGCGAAGCTTCTGCTTCTCGCGGAGCTGGATCTGGTAGTCACTCTCCCGCACCCGACCGCGGCCGTGCTCGCCGGGGGGATAGGGGCGACGCTCGACGGCGCAACGCTTCGACTGGCAGAGTTGGGTGCGCGCCCGACGACACGCCTTGCACTTGGGCCCGGTATAACGCGCCATCAGCCGCGCCTCCGCTTCTTAGGACGGCATCCGTTGTGCGGCATCGGGGTCACATCTTTGACCCACGTCACCTCCATGCCCATGTTCTGCAGAGTGCGGACCGCGGTGTCACGACCCGAACCGGTGCCGCTGACGATCACGTCGAGCTTGCGAATGCCGTGCTCCCCTGCACGCCGGGCAGCTTCCTCGGCTGCGACCTGAGCGGCGTACGGGGTCGACTTGCGAGATCCCTTGAAACCAACCGACCCACCGGAGGTCCAGGCAACCGAAGCCCCGGTCTGATCGGTGATGTTGATGATCGTGTTATTGAAGCTGGCCTTGATGTGGGCCTGCCCATGGGAGATGTTCTTGCGCTCGCGGCGCCGGACGCGCTTGGAACCTTGCTGGCGGGCGGTCATTACTTGGTCACCTTCTTCTTGCCGGCGATGGCAACGCGACGGCCTTTGCGACCACGGGCGTTGGTGTGGGTGCGCTGACCCCGTACAGGCAGGCCACGACGATGGCGGATGCCCTGATAGCTGCCTATCTCGATCTTGCGCCGGATGTCCTGCTGGACCTCGCGGCGAAGATCACCCTCGACCTTGTAGTTGGTCTCGATGAACCGACGAATGCGAGCCACCTCGTCGTCGGTCAGCGATCTCACCCTGGTTGAAGGGTCGATACCTGTTTCGGCACAGATGTTCTCGGCCGAGGTCTGGCCGATCCCGAAGATATAAGTCAACGAGATCACCAGACGCTTGTCCCGGGGGACGTCTACTCCTGCAATTCGAGCCATGTTTCGATCAACCCTGTCGTTGCTTGTGACGTGGATTCGAACAGATCACCCAGACGCGACCTCGGCGTCGGATGATCCGACACTTCTCACACATCTTTTTTGTGGAAGGTCTGACCTTCATCGTGTTCGCTCTCCAATTCTCCGTTGTGCACGCGGACGCGCTTTTTGCCAGGCCACTATCAAGGGCAACCGGAGCGTCGTGTGTGGTTGCGGGCGACAGTGCCCTGGCTACAACCGCCTTTCGGCCACAGAAAGAGCGGTAAAGACCTACTGATGATAACGGCGCCCTGATTCTTCCTCAAGTCGACGGGTTTCGGCGCCCAAAATTGAACGCCCGATGCCTCAAATGGGTCCCTTGGCCCAGCCGGATCGTGCCAATACCGGTGACGGCTTTGGTTCAATGTAGATCATGGGAGGTGAGCAGCGTCACGACGAGAAGATGACCCGTTTTATGCGGGTGACACATCGCGAGGCCATCACCTTGCTCTCCGCTCTTGAGCTGTCGCCGTTCGACGATGAGGTGCTCACCCAGAAACTGCTCAGCCTGGTGTACGCGAAGGCGCCCGCCCATGACCGTCGCCCCCGATCGGCACGGGACTTCACGCACCATCGCAGCGGCGACTGACCGACGCCGCTCCCATCAGGAGCGGGACAGCGAGTCGGCAGCCTCCTCGACCGGCACCGGCTCTGATGCTGCCGTGAAGATCATCGGGCCGTCTGGCGTGATGGCCACCGTATGCTCCCAATGGGCTGATAGAGAACCGTCTCTCGTGCGAACGGTCCATCCATCCGGATCGACTTTGGTCTCGCGTGATCCGAGGTTGAACATCGGCTCGATACAAAGAGCCATGCCGGTCTTCAGCTTCATCCCCGATCCGGTCACGCCGTAGTTGGGCACCTGGGGCTCCTCGTGCATCGCCCGGCCGATGCCATGGCCGACATATTCCTCGACCACCCCGTACCCGTTGGCGTCGCCCACTGCCGAGATCGCCGCTCCGATGTCCCCGAGCCGGCTCCCTTTCCGGACGTGGCGAACCCCCGCCCACATGCCTTCTTCGGTGACGTCGATGAGGTGCTTCGCTTCCTCTGAGATCTCCCCGACACCCATCGCGAATGCGGCATCACCGTGGAATCCCTCGAAGATCGCCCCCGCGTCGACCGAGAGGATGTCACCTTCCTGCAGCCGATACTCGGTCGGTATGCCGTGCACGATGACGTCGTTCGGGGAAAGACAGAGTGTGGCGGGATACGTTCCGTGATAGTTGAGGAACGAAGAGGTGCAGCCGTGGGCTTCGATGATCCGGGCCCCGATCGCCTCGAGCTCGAGAAGGGGCACGCCGGGTGCCGCGGCCTCTCGAACCGCCCTGTGGACTGCCGCCACCGCGGCGCCGGCCTTTTGCATCTTGGCGAACTCGCGGCGGCTCTTGATGGTGATCACGAGCCCTCCCCAATGGCAGAGAGGATCCGCTCGGTCACCTCCTCCACTTCGCCGATGCCGTCGACGTAGACGGTCAGCGAGCGGTCTTCGTAGATGTCGATCAGGGGCTGGGTCTGCTCCGTGTAGATCTTGAATCGGTTGCGAATGGTCTCCTCGGTGTCGTCGGCGCGGCCACGTGATAGGAGACGGTCGGTGAGCTCGTCCTCGTCGACCCGAAAGACGACAACCACCTGGAGCCCCTCGTCTCCGAGGAGTTGGTCGAGTGAGACGACTTGAGCGGCTGTGCGGGGAAACCCATCGAGGATGAACCCGCCAACGGCATCGTCCTGAGCTATCCGCTCTTCCAGCATGGCGACGGTGAGCTCATCGGGTACGTAGTCACCGGCAGCCATGATTGCCTCGACCTGCTTGCCGAGCGCGGTGCCGCGGGCGACGTGATCGCGGAACATCTCACCGGTCGAGATGTGGGGGATGCCCAGCCGGGCGGCCACTTTCCCCGCCTGGGTCCCCTTCCCTGCCCCAGGAGGCCCGATGAATAACATTCTCACGCTGCTTCTGTCCTTGCTCGCGGGCATAGCGTGCCGCTGAGCGACATGTTGTGCTCGCGAGCGGAGAAAGGAGTCATCAGGTCAGGATGCCTTCGTAGTTCCTCATCGTCAGCTGGCTCTCGATCTGCTTCATCGTCTCCAGGGCCACCCCCACGACGATGAGGATGGAGACTCCCGAGAAGGCGATCTGGATGTTCCAGACGGCGCCGGCGATGGCGGGCAGGATCGAGATCGTGGCCAGGAAGATCGACCCGGGAAGGGTGATCCGATTGAGGATGTGGGCCAGATACCTCGACGTCTGTCGTCCCGGCCTCACACCGGGGATGAATCCGCCCTGACGCTGGATCATCTCCGACTGCTGTTCGGGGTCGAACTGAATCGCGGTGTAGAAGTAGGTGAAGAACACGATCAGGGCGAAGAGGATGGCGATGTACCACCAGCTCACCGCCTGGGCCCCTGCCCCGAGGTTGTCGTCGATCCAGCGGTACACGTTCTGCAGCCAGGCGGCGTCGGACGGGATCGCCGTGATGATCAGCGACGGGATCAGCAGCACCGACGTAGCGAAGATCACCGGGATCACACCCGCCGTGTTCACCTTCAGCGGGATGTAGGTGGATTGGCCACCCATGACCCGGCGTCCACGCACCCGCTTGGCGAACTGGATGGGTATGCGGCGCTGACCCTGGTCGACGTAGATGATGGCCGCGATCATGATCAGGAAGATCGCGACGATCACGATGAAGCGGGCGGCGCGGCCCACTTCCCAGGTCTGACCCCAGATGTTGACGAAGACCGACGGGAACTGGCTGAGGATCGCCACGAAGATGATCAACGACATGCCGTTGCCCACCCCGCGCTGGGTGATCAGCTCGCCCAACCACATCACCATCGCCGTGCCCGCGGTCATGGTGAGCACGATGAGGATGACCCGCCCCGGTGTGTAGTTCGGGATCAAGTCGATGCCACCCGTGAACTGACCCGAGTGAAAGAGGAAGGTGAACCCGGTCGACTGGATGAGCGCCAGGACCACCGTCATGTAGCGGGTCCATTGGGTGATCACCTTGCGGCCTGACTCCCCTTCTTCCTGGAGAGCCTGCAACCGGGGTATCACCACCGTGAGCAGCTGCATGATGATGGACGCAGTGATGTAGGGGATGATCCCGAGCGCGAACACGGAGAACTGCTCCAGGGCACCACCGGAAAAGAGGTTGATGAGACCGTAGATGCCACCTGCCTCCTGCTGACTCTGGAAGAGGCGGACGGCGTCGAGATCGATCCCCGGCACCGGGACGGCCGCACCGAATCGGTAGACCGCGAACATCGCCAGGGTGAAGAGGATCTTCGCCCGGAGGTCCGGGATCTTGAACATGTTGCGGTAGATGGAGAGCATGGGGAAACCGATCTAGCGGGGGGACCGAGCAGGTGGTGCCGGGTTCTTTGTACTAGCTGTCAGCGGATACCGGTCGACGGCAATAAAGCTCATCCCTCGATGACTTCTATGGAGCCACCGGCCGCCTCGATCTTCTCCTTCGCCGTCTTGCTGAAGGCATGGGCCTTGACGGTGAGCGCTCTGTCCAGATCACCCTCAGCGAGGACCTTCACCCGGCCGCGGTGCCTGATCAGGCCCCGCTCACGCAGGGAGTCCGGCGTCACTTCCGAGCCTGCGTCGAATCCTTCGAACGAGCTCAGGTTGACGATCGCGAAATACTCCTTGTTGGGGTTGGTGAAACCTTTGAGCTTGGGAAGCCGCATGGCGAGTGGGGTCTGACCACCTTCGAACCCTGGCCGGAGCTTGCTCCGAGCCTTGAGGCCCTTGGTCCCTCGGCCGGCCGTCTTGCCACGGCGCCCGCCTTCGCCGCGACCGACGCGGATCTTCTTCTTCTTGGAACCGGGCGCCGGCGCCAGGTTGTGCAGTTTGAGCTGCTCTTTCTTTTCTTCACTCATGTCTCAAGTCTTCCTGTAAAAGCGGACTGGCTCCGTGCCTAGGTCTCCTCGACCTCGACCAGATGGCGGACCTTGGCCAGCATCCCGCGAAAAGACGGAGTGTCTTTCTGCTCGACGGTCTGCCCGATTCGCCTCAGGCCCAGGCCCTCGACCGTGGCGCGGGTCTTCGGCTTCTCACGGATGACGCTGCGGCGCAGCGTCACCTTGACCGTTTGATCTTTGCTCTTTGCCATGTCCTACCTACTTGCTGTCCGATGGGGCGGCGCGTAGCGACTCGGTTGTGTTGTATGCGCGGAGCAACCCTGGGGGGGTGATGTCCTCGACCTTCTTGCCCCGCAGCCGGGCTACCTCGTCGGGGCGACGCTGGCCGAGCAGGCCGTTCATCGTTGCCTTGGCGACATTGAGGTGGGTGGGCGACCCGAGCGACTTGGCCAGGGCGTCCTTGATGCCGGCGGCCTCGAGGATCTGGCGGACTGCGCCTCCAGCGATGACACCGGTTCCGGGTGCGGCCGGCTTGATCAGGACGCGAGCAGCGTCGTGGTCACCGGTGATCTGATGGACGATGGTCTGACCCGCCATCGGGACCACCTGCATTGAACGGCGCGCCTGCTCCATCCCCTTCTGGATCGCGGCCGGCACTTCCTTGGCCTTTCCGTAGCCAACCCCGACCTTTCCGTTGCCGTCACCGACCACGACGAGTGCGGTGAAGCTGAACCGACGACCACCCTGGACCACCTTGGCCACGCGGTTGATCTGAATGACTCTCTCGTCGAATTGGGATTGCTCGGAGCCGGGACGTTGTTGTCTAGCCATTAATGCTCCGTCTCGTTGATTGCGTGCGTGGATTGGCGAGCTATCGGCGTCATCTGACGAGAAGAAGCGCGCAGTCGCAGCCGGGGAGCTGCGGCGAGCACTTCGACGAAGTCAGTGGCGTCGAGGGCCGCCAAGGCATGTGTGATATAAGCGGGGCGGAGCATTCTCAAAACTCCAGTCCTGCCTCGCGCGCCGCGTCGGCGAGCGCTTTCAGTCTTCCGTGATACTTGTAGCCGCCACGGTCGAACACCACGGAGGTGACACCGGCGTCCTTGGCGCGGCTGGCGACAAGCGTGCCCACCTTGGCCGCAGTCTCGACATCGAGATGGCTCGCGCGGAGATCGGCCTCCTGGGAGGACGCCGCAGCCACGGTGACTCCCTCGATGTCGTCGATCACCTGGGCGTAGATGTACTTGTTGCTTCGATAGACGGCGAGACGCGGTCGGTCCGGGGTCCCGCGAAGACGCTTGCGAGAGCGGACATGACGGCGACTACGGGCGTCCTTTCTGGAGCCTCTCATCACTTACCTGCCTTTCCGGCCTTGCGTCTCACGTACTCGCCGGAATACCGGATCCCCTTGCCCTTGTATGGCTCGGGGGGGCGGACCTTGCGAATGTTGGCGGCAACCTGGCCAACCTGCTCCTTGTCGATCCCGGAGACGATGATCTTGGTCTGCTCGGGGACCTCGAAGGTGATCCCGTCAGGTGCTTCAACGACAACGGGATGGCTGAAGCCGACTAACAGTTCGACGCCGCTGCCCTTCAGCGATGCGCGATAGCCGACACCCTGTATCTCCAGCTCCTTGCGGAAACCGTCGGAGACACCAGTGACCATGTTGGCGAGAAGCGCCCGGCTGAGGCCATGCAACGCACGGGACTCTCTCGTGTCGTCGGGACGGGTCACGGTGACGACACCGTTGTCGACATCAAAGCCGATCCGCTCGTTGAACTGCCGGTTGAGCTGGCCTTTCGTGCCCTTCACAGTGACTGCGTTGCCGTCGATCTCGACATTCACGCCGTCGGGCAGGTCAACCGGTTTGTTCCCAACGCGGCTCATCACCACACCTCGCAGACGATCTCGCCGCCGAGACGGCGTTTCCGCGCCTCGCGATCGGGCATGAGGCCTTGACTCGTGGAGACGACGGCGACACCGAGGCCACCCTGAACACGCGGCAGCTCATCGGCACCGGCATAGACCCGGTGCCCTGGTCGGGAGACCCGCTTGAGCCCCAGGATGACGGGGCGGCGACGCTCTGCATACCGGAGCACGAGCTCGAGCTCGCTGCGATGGCCGTGGTCCGAGAGCTCGAAACGATCGATGAAACCCTCGTCTACGAGGATCTTGGCGATGTTCACTTTCTGCTTCGACGCCGGCATGGCCACACGCTCATGCCCGACTGCCACCGCGTTACGAATGCGGGTGAGCATGTCGGCTATGGGATCAGTTGTCATTGTCACCATGAGGCCTTTCTCACACCCGGGAGCTCACCGCGACTGGCGAGCTGCCGCACGCAGATACGGCACATACCGAAGTCGCGCAGGTAGGCGCGCGAACGGCCGCATCGCTTGCAACGGTTGTAGCCGCGCACTTTGAACTTCGGCTTCCGGTTGGCCTTTGCGATCATTGATTTCTTAGCCATTGAATCCTCCTCAGACCTGGGCTTCTACCCGGCGGAACGGGAAGCCGAAGGCATCGAGCAGAGCCTTGCCTTGCTCGTCGTTCTCGGCCGTTGTCACGATGGTGATGTTCATGCCCCGAGTGGTAGTCACCTGATCGAAGTCGATCTCGGGGAAGATCAACTGCTCTGAAGCGCCGACGCTGTAGTTGCCCCTCCCGTCGAAGGCCCGGGGGTTCAGACCGCGGAAGTCACGCACCCTCGGGATGGCGACCGAGATGAGACGATCGAAGAATTCCCACATGCGAGCTCCGCGTAGCGTGACCGACACGCCGATCGGCGAGCCCTCACGCAACTTGAAGTTGGCGATCGACTTGCGAGCCTTGTTGACCCGGGGCTTCTGCCCTGCGATCAGACCCAACTCTTCGAGCGCCTCGTCGATGGCCTTCTTGTCCTGCATGGCCTCGCCGAGACCCATGTTGAGGACGATCTTCTCGAGGGTCGGCACCTGCATGGGGTTGTCCAGACCGAGCTGTTCCATCAGCGCGGCGTGGACTTCCTCCTGGTATTTGGTCTTGAGGCGCGGCATGTCGCTCACAAGTCACCCCCACACTTGACACACACGCGGTGCTTCTTGCCTTTGTCGTCGACACGATGCCCGATCCGGGTCGGACCGCACTTCTCGCACACGATCATGACGTTGGACACATGGATCGGCATGTCCTTGTCGATGATCCCGCCCTGCATCGTCTGGCCGGTCGGCTTGGTGTGGCGCTTGGCGGTGTTGACCCCTTCGACCTGCACCTTGTCCTTACCGGTGAGGACACGGGTGATGGTCGACTCCTTGCCGGCATCCTTGCCGGCGATGACCATCACGTTGTCGCCTTTCCTGAGTTTCATCACAACACCTCGGGGGCTAGGGAGACGATGCGCATGAAGCGCTCATCGCGAAGCTCACGAGCCACAGGGCCGAAGATTCGAGTGCCCCTGGGCTGGCGGTTGGTGTCGATGATCACGCATGCGTTGTCGTCGAAACGGATGTATGTGCCGTCCTGACGGCGCGACGCTTTCTTGGTCCGAACCACCACGGCCCTGACCACTTCGCCCTTCTTGACCGAGCCGCCGGGGGTGGCCTCCTTGACCGCGCCCACGATGACGTCGCCGATCCCCGCATAGCGGCGCGACGACCCACCGAGCACGCGTATGCAGAGCAACTCGCGAGCGCCGGTGTTGTCGGCCACTTTGAGACGGGACTCCTGCTGGATCATCGGGCCCGCTCCAGAATCTCGATCACGCGCCAGCGCTTCTGCTTTGACAGAGGTCTGGTTTCCATGATGCGGACCCTGTCCCCGACGTGGGCGTCGTTGGCCTCGTCATGGGCATGGAACTTGGTGGAAGTACGCACGATCTTGTCGTAGCGAGGATGACGTGACGAGCTGGGCACCTCGACGGTGACCGTCTTGTCCCGGCTATCGGAGACAACGACACCGACGCGCACCTTGCGGTTGTTCCTGGTTGTTTCCTCAACCATCAGGCACTCTCCTCGCCAGCGGCGGAGGTGACAGCTCCAGCCGAAGCCTCGAATTCGATGTCACGCTCCCGCATGACGGTGAGAATCCGGGCGATGTCCTTCTTCACGGTCTTGAGCCGAGCGGTGTTGTCGAGCTGATTGGTTGCCACCTGGAAGCGGAGGTTGAACCTCTCCTCCTTGGTCTCCAGAAGTGCCTCGACGAGCTCGTCATTGCTGAGGTCGCGAATGTCGGTGATGTTCACGAGTCCTCCCTCGTGACCACGCGGGTCTTGATCGGCAGCTTGTGCCCGGCCTTCCGCATGGCCTCTCGGGCCATTTCCTCGTCCACACCTGCCAACTCGAACATGACGCGTCCCGGCTTCACCACGGACACCCAGAACTCCACGTTCCCCTTGCCAGACCCCATTCGGGTCTCTGCAGGCTTCTGGGTCACGGGCTTGTCCGGGAAGATGGTGATCCACACCTTCCCCCCACGCTTGACCGCACGGGTGATGGCGACACGAGCCGACTCGATCTGACGAGCGGTGATCCACCCCGGCTCCAGGGCTTGCAGCCCGTACTCGCCGAAGTTGACCTTCGTGCCGCCTTTGGCGACGCCGGACATGCGCCCGCGATGCACCTTCCGATGCTTCGTCCTCTTGGGCATCAACATGACCGGTTACTCCTCTTCTTTCTCTGAATCAACAGAAGCGGGTGCCTCTGCAACCTCTTCGGCGTCAGCCGAAGAGGCGGGCTCGGACTCGGCGGGAACCTGTCCCGCGGTCTCCTCACCCGTCTCTGTCTCCGCAGTTGCGTCGACAGACTCTTTTGTCTCAGCAGAAGCCTCCGTCTCGACGACCTCAGCCGAAGCGGCAGAATCGTCAGATTCTGCAACGGCACCGTCAGGTGCCGCGGCGCCAGCCGAAGAGGCGCCTTCCTCCGTTACCTGCTGCTCTTCGCGGGCGCTCTCGTACTGGACTTTGGCCTCGGCAGCGGTGGGACGTCGTCCCCCGCCGGCCTCGATCAGACGACGACCGCCCTCCGGCTCGCCAGTCTCCACGACGGGGCGCTTGCCACCGCCCGCTTCGATGAGGCGGGGCTTGCCGGTGTCACCACCGGCTGCCTCTTCGGCGCGGGACTTGAGGCTCTTCTGGGTGCGACGGGCGGGGCCACCTGTTGCCAGGTCAGCTTCCGCAGCGATCCGCTCACCTGAGACGGCGCCACTGTCGACGACTTCGCCTCGATAGACCCAGACCTTGACGCCTATGGCACCGACCGTGGTCCTGGCCGTGGCTGTGCCGAAATCGATGTCGGCACGGAGGGTGTGCAGAGGCACCCGGCCCTCGCGATACCACTCGCGCCGGCCCATGTCGGCGCCACCGAGACGACCCTTGCACTCGACCCGGACACCCTCGGCGCCGGCCTTGAGGGCCGATGCCACCGCCCTCTTCATGGCGCGGCGGAAGGCAATCCGGTTCTCCAACTGGTCGGCGATGCCGCGGGCCAGCAGGGTTGCGTCGAGGTCGGGGTCTTTGACCTCGTTGATGTTGAGCTTGACACGACCGTGGGTCATTTCCTCGAGATGAGTGCGGAGACGCTCTGCCTCGGCGCCCTTGCGGCCGATGACCACTCCAGGCCGTGCGGTGTGGATGTCCACGATGAGCCGGTCGCGAGTGCGCTCGATGTCGATGCGGGACACGGCGCCACGAATCAGCTCATCCCGGAGCCACTCCCTGATCTGCCAGTCCTCGTTCACGAATGCCACGTAGTCCTTGGTGGAGAACCACTTCGACTTCCAGTCGGTGGCCACCCCCAAACGGAATGAATAAGGATGTACTTTCTGACCCATCAGTTGACCTCCTCATTCATGTCTGACACCACGATCGTGATGTGGCTGGTTCGCTTGTTGATTCGGGTGGCACGGCCACGGGCGCGGGGCTTGAAGCGACGCAGGGTGGGACCTTCGTCGGCGTAGGCCTCGGCAACGATCAAGTCCTCGGCGTCGAGAGCATGGTTGTGCTCCGCATTGGCAACGGCAGACTTCAAGGTCTTGACGATGGGCGTGGCAGCGGCGCGGTTGGTGAGCCGCAACACGTGCTCTGCTTCCTCGACAGGAAGACCGCGCACCAGGTCGAGCACCAATCGCACCTTGTAGGGGGACTGTCTGACGAACTTGTTGTGAGCCTTCACCTTCATCGTCGCACCGACTTCTCGGCATGCCCGCGGAAGGTGCGGGTGGGAGCGAACTCCCCGAGCTTGTGGCCCACCATCGACTCGGTGATGTAGACCGGCACATGCTTACGGCCGTCGTGGACCGCGATCGTGTGACCGATCATCTCCGGGATGATGGTCGAGCGTCGGGACCAGGTCCTGACGACTCGCTTCTGGTTGGTGCGGTTGAGCTCGTCGACCTTGTTGGCGAGATGGTCGTCGACGAAGGGGCCCTTCTTCAAGGAGCGAGACATCAGCGACGTCCTTTCTTGTTACGGCGGCGCACGACAGCAGAAGCGAAGCTTCTGCCACGCGCCGTGAGATACCGGGAAGAGGGGAGCATCAGCGACGTCCCTTCTTGTTACGGCGGCGCACGATGTACTGGTTGGACGCCTTCTTGCGTTTGCGGGTGCGAGCCTCGGGTTTGCCCCAAGGGCTCACCGGGTGACGGCCACCCGAAGACTTGCCTTCGCCACCTCCGAGAGGATGATCGACCGGGTTCATGGCGACGCCACGTGTCTGAGGGCGAACCCCCTTCCACCGGTTGCGTCCGGCCTTGCCCAGCTTGATCAGCTCGGCTTCGGTGTTGCCGACCTGGCCGATCGTGGCTTTGCAGTCGAGGGGCACCTGACGCATCTCACCTGAAGGAAGACGGAGCAAGGCGAGGTCGCCCTCCTTGGACATCAACTGAACAGCAGCGCCGGCCGAGCGGGCCAGCTTGGCTCCACCGCCGGGACGCATCTC
>Ga0307505_10001255_pt1 | contig 21511 bp, 17 predicted proteins | sample 23_S_MG_FD_202183 | JGI IMG/M metagenome (GOLD analysis project Ga0307505, IMG submission 202183) | Soil microbial communities from Populus trichocarpa stands in riparian zone in the Pacific Northwest, United States - 23_S | ecosystem: Environmental > Terrestrial > Soil > Riparian zone > Trees...
TACCGTGTAGTTTACCAGTTTAGTCGGGCAGAAGAACGCATCATTGTTCACCTGATTAAACACCGCCGTGAAGTTTACAAAAGCAACTAATCCCCCCAAATATGACAGGACTAAAACCATGACCATGAAAAGTACTGACGAGATCATGGCCGTTCTATCAAGTAACCCTACCCCGGAAGTAGAACAGGCTTTCCAGCCTGTTCACCCCCTGTCATAACCAACACGGGCAGGTTTTCAACCTGCCCTACCGGTGCTTGTTTTCGGTTCGCGGCCGCGTCGTGTTACAATCCCCCTCACCAGTAACAGGGTTCACCCCCTCCCCACAATCTCATAGAGGCAAGCATGAAAAAGAAACTCCTCGGCGTCAAACGGGCGGACATTCAACTCGATTTCGACCTCTACCGGGTCAAAGTGCCTATTCGTGGTGTCGCCAACGCCCACCTCAGCGTCCTCGACCTGCAACCAGAAGGGGCCACCAAGACGATCATGTTCCTGCACGGGTACGCCGGGGTGTTGGAATCGTGGGAGTTCCAGATCAACCATTTCGCCCGCAACTACCGCGTCGTCGCCCCCGACCTGCGCGGCCACGGCCAAAGCGATGCCCCCTACACCCAATACACCATGCCCGAACTGGTCAGCGACATCCAGGCCATCGTTGAGGATTTGGAGTTGCCAGAGCAGTTCACCCTGGTGGCCCACTCCTTCGGTGGTTCGATTGCCGTAGAGTACGCCAACGCCTACCCGGAACGGCTGGAAAAGCTGGTTCTCATCGCCACCGCCGGGGAGTTCCCCCTGCCCAAAATTGCCCATCTGCTCCTGCGCCTGCCGTTGGATTTTCTGCGGCCGCTGTGGCGTTTCCGTCACCGTTGGGATGCCGAACTGCATGTGGTCAAACGGATGATGGCCAATAATTTACGCAAGTGGAAAGGATGGCATCTCATTCGCAACCTCAGTATGCCCACCCTGGTCGTCACCGGGGAACGCGACAACTATTTCCCTCGCTATGTCTTTGATGATGTGGGCAAGATGGTTCCCAACGCCGAGTTGTACGATGTGGGTTCGGCCAAACATAAAGTACAGTTGGAGCGGCATCAGGCGGTTAATCGGGCCATCGAACGGTTCATTGAAGGAGATCAGCAACGCTCCTGGCGCGGTTATGCCCAGCAGGATGACCCGTTGCGCCACCGCACCTGGCTGAAAAATTACGGCAAAGACATCCCACACACCGTTCCTATCCCCAGCCGACCGGTGACCAAGTTTTTGCAGAGCGCGGCCGCGTGGCTGCCCAAACAGACCGCCCTCATCTTCTACAACACCCGGTTCACCTACCAACAACTCAACGACCGGGTCAACCAGTTCGCCCACGTTTTACACGGCATGGGGGTCAAACCGGGCGACCGGGTCATGCTGGGCATGGCTAACATGCCCCAACTCATCATCGCCTACTACGCCACCCTCAAAATCGGCGGCATCGCCGTCATGCCCAACCCGGATGCGCGGGGCAAACAGTTCGTCGCTATCGCCCAGCAGACCCGCCCCAAGGTGTTGGTCACGCTCACCAGCTTCGCCCAACTCGCCCAGGCCATCCAGGCCCAGGCAGGCGTCGAACATATCATCTATGTAGACATTCGCAGTCAGGTTCCCCCGGCCGTGTACGAAGGGCTGACCCAACGCTGGAATTTGCCCCAGGACATGAGCCAGGATGAGGCCATCGTGCGGCTGGAGCATCGCATGACGGCCGCGCTGCGTGACGCCCCCACCGACGAAATGGAAATCAAGGTACAACCGGATGATCTGGCCGTCATCATTTATACCAGCGGTACGACCGACCAGCCCAAAGGGGTGTGCCTCTCCCACAAAAACCTCATCGCCAACACCATCCAGACCCGCCACTGGTTCCCCGATATGAACTATGGTAAGGAATCCTTCCTCACCGTGTTACCGCTCCTGCACAGCTACGGCATGACGGGCGGCATGAACATCCCCATCGCCATGGGCGCGACCATCGTGTTACTGCCCATTTTCGATGTACAGCAGGTGTTGGAGCATATCCGCGAGTACAAAGTCTCGATTTTCCCCGGCGTGCCTTCCCTCTACACCGCCATCAACCAGTTCCCCAAGGTGCGGGAGTATGGCCTGCATACGATTAAGGCGTGTATCAGCGGCGCGGCCGCGTTGCCCGTCGAAGTGCAAGAGGCATTTGAGAAATTGACCCGCGGCCGCCTGGTCGAAGGGTACGGCCTTACCGAAGCCACCACCGTCACCCACGCCAACCCCCTGTACGGGATGCGGAAACCGGGCAGTATCGGCGTGCCCATTGCCAACACCGAAGCCAAAATCGTGGATTGGGACACCAAACAGGATTTACCTGCCGGGCAGATTGGTGAACTATGGGTACGCGGCCCCCAGGTGATGCAAGGGTATTGGGTCGGCCCCGATCAGCCGCTCGACACCGAACTGGTAGATGATGGCTGGCTAGACACCGGCGATGTGGCCCTGGTGGACAGCGATGGCTACTTCCAGATCATCAGCCGCCGCAAAGACACCATCCAATCCAAAGTGGAACTGGTCTACCCCCGCGACGTGGAAGAGGTATTGTACGAAAACAACAAGGTGCTGGAAGCCGTGGTTATCGGCATCGGCCCTGGCGAAGACGGACAAACGATCAAGGCGTTTGTTGTCCCTCGACCAGGAGCAAAACTCACGGTTGAGGAATTGCTGGCCTTGTGCCACAAACGGCTCCCCCCTCATGCCATCCCCACCGAGATTGAGTTCCGCACTGATTTGCCCAAATCCTACACCGGTAAAATTTTGCGCCGGTTGTTGGTAGAATAACAAAATCCCCTCACCCTAACCCTCTCCCCAGGGAGAGGGGACAAACCCCCTTCTCCCGCTGTGGAGAAGGGCCGGGGATGAGGGTCTTGCCATCTAATCTTGTATTAACGTTCCTCCTATATTTCTCTGACATACGTCATATTTTTCTCTAACACAGGCTTGCTTAAATAAGGGGCATAACAAACTTATTCCCCTGTGAACGGGTCACTACGAAAGCCCGTACCATAAGAAATGTAGGAGGTATGAAAATGAACGCTGTAATTCGACGCAATCCTGTCCGTGAAATGCTGACTTTCCGTAATGCTTTGGACCGTATGTTTGATGATAGTTTCTTCGCTCCGTTCAAATCGGGCGATCTGGTGGACTGGGGTCTGCCGCTGGATGTGATGGAAAAGGATGACAATTTCATCGTGAAAGCATCCATCCCTGGCATTAACCCGGCTGACCTGGAAATCACCCTGGAAAACGATGTGCTGACTCTCAAGGGTGAGACTAAGAGCGAGACCGATGAGCAGACCGAACGCTATCATCTGCGTGAGCGCCATATAGGTCGCTTTGGTCGGGCTATCACTTTCCCGGTGCGGGTCAATGGTGAGGCCGTCAATGCCGATTACAAAGATGGTGTACTGACTCTAACAGTGCCAAAGGCTGAAGAAGTGAAGCCTCGTCGCATCAACATCAATATCAACGGCAACTAAGCAGGGTTGATCGCAGTATGAATATATTGGTTCAATCTTTAGAGATTGAACCAATCTTGATGAAACAGAAAAGACCCTGAAGGTTTTCAAAAACCTTCAGGGTCTTTTTTTGTCGTGGTTACGGGTATAATCTTTTCGTTAATCAACAGAAACAGTGCCTGGCACGGGGCTTATGCTTTTGTCCTGTGAAAGTTGTTTTGCTCCGTGCCAGACACTAAGACCATACCATTAAGGAGACAACAAATGCCAGCAAGAAGTTCAACCGCCGAATGGCAAGGAACATTAAAGGAAGGGAATGGGGTTATGACGTTGGGCAGTGGCCTGTATGAAGGGGCTTATACCCGCGCTTCCCGGTTTGAAGATGGCAAGGGGACGAATCCAGAGGAGTTGATCGCGGCCGCGCACGCGGGTTGCTACTCCATGTTCCTTTCCGCTGTACTCAGCAACAACAACTACATCCCCACCCGTGTCCATACCACCGCCACCGTCCACATCGGCCAGGGGCCAACCATCAACCTTATCGAACTCGTCTGCGAAGCCGAAGTGCCCGGTCTGAGCGAGGCCGATTTTGCTGACTTTGCTGCCCAGGCCAAAGCCGGTTGCCCCGTCTCCAAGGCTCTGGCCGCCGTGCCAGAAATCACCCTGAACGCCACCCTGGTTGGCTAATCAACAAATCAGGCCGTTTTGACGTTTATTGAGGTGACAGCCACAGCGGTGTGACTGTCACCTTTTGTATTTAGCCCAATTTGGGGCACAATAAAGAGATCCGCACCCTTGTTTCATTGCCGCCCGGTTTCATGCAGGAAGGCCCAAAATGAGCAAACCAGATGAGCAACCTCTACCATCTCTTCGTGTCCTTATTGCTGATGATACACAGCACACAAGGCGAAGTACCCGTCTCATGTTGACCCTCATCCCCGGAGTGGAAGTGGTAGCTATGGCCCAAAATGGCCGTGAAGCCGTAGAGCTGGCCCGCAAATACCATCCTGATGTGGCCCTCATGGATGTCAACATGCCGGAGTTGGATGGTATTACCGCCATTAAAGCGATGCGTCAGATATTGCCTGACCTGGTGTGTCTGGTTATTTCGGCCGAGCGCGACAACAAAACTCTACGGGCGGCCATGGTAGCCGGGGCACGAGATTATTTGATTAAACCATTTACCACCGAAGAGCTTCAAGACGCCATTCAGCGTGTTCGGCCTAAGATACGAAGCGGCCAATCCCAACACCACGAAACGGAAAAAATCCGCCACCAGCGAGATGCTTATCTCAAACAGTTGGCCGATGAGTACGCCAAATCGCGGCGCACGGATGACAAAGCCTTGCATGTCTTTGAAGAATTGTCTGGTGATCCGCAGTGTGATCTACGTTGGCTCATGCACCTAGCAACCATCTACCTCATGCGCCGCGATTGGCGCAAACTTAAACTATTGTCTGAACGGTTGGAAAAGGTGGACAGACCAACGCCAGCCTGATAAATGGTTATGAAAATAATGAACCGCAGAGACGCCGAGAACACAGAGGAAAGAAAACGAGTTTGCTTGTCGTGAAGAGTAACAGGAGGAACACCGTGCTAAAAGAATTTATGGCTTTTCTCAAGCGAGGCAATGTTCTGGACCTGGCCGTCGCAGTCATTATTGGTGGGGCCTTTGGTAAAATTGTGACCTCGCTGGTCAATGACATCATCATGCCACTAATCGGCTTGGTAACAGGGGGTATCAGCTTTGCCGACCTGTTTATTGACTTATCGGGCGGCGAAGCGGCGGGCATGAGTCTGGCTCAAGCCCAAGAAGCGGGACTGGCGACGCTGAATTATGGATTGTTTATCAACAACATCCTCGATTTTGTCATCATCGCGCTGGTCATCTTTATGCTGGTACGAACAGTGAACAATCTGAAGAAACAGGAAGCGGCCGCACCGCCCGTCCCCGTTGTCCCTTCCAATGAAGAAATACTCCTCACCGAGATTCGTGATTTGTTAAAATCAGGCCGCTAGTCAGCCAACTGTTGATGACCATAAAAAGCCGGGTTCCCTAGCGGGCCTGGCTTTTTTGATGAGGATGGAGGAACTCATGGGAACTTGTAGGAACTCTCGAAACTCCTTTACCTGGGGCTGTTTTTGCGGGGGAGCAGAATGAGTGAGCAGACACCACAATACACAATGACCACCTATTACATGGGGTTTCTCAAAAAGGGGCCTCTCTGGACATCTGAGGCAACACCAGAAGTTATCGCCATTCACGAAGGGCACATGGCTAATATCCGGCGTATGGCCGCGCTGGGCAAACTTATTGTGGCTGGCCCCTTTTTGGATGACGGTGATTTGCGCGGGGTATTGGTTTTCTGCACAGCCAGCCAGGAAGAAGCCGAAGCCCTCGTCGCGGAAGACCCGGCTATCATGGCCGAGCGCTTCACGGTAGAGATTCACCCCTGGTTGATGCCCAAAGAAGTATGGGCGAATCCAGGGAAGTGAATAACAAGTCAGCTGAAAATCTCAGGCAAAAGCGCCAAGCCAACAGAGAAAAATTCATCTTAATTCGTGGTTTCTTTCCGTTAACCTACCCGTTATCAGTGGCGTTTGGCGATTTACACCATTGTTTTTGAAGGAGAAATTATGTCTCTTGCTACCCTAGTTCAGGCTGTAGATAGGGTCGCGGCCGCGACCCACTCCCTCACCGAACACCATCTCAACCAGCCCTCTTACAAATGGGATGATTACGAGCAGGTGCGTTACGCCTTTTTACACACCACCCTGGAGCTACGCCAACTGGCCGTAGGGCTGTACCTGCAACGGTATCGCAGTGGCAAATATCCCACCTACGCCCATCACGCCCTCACCCACCACCAGCAGTTGTATCGGGAATGCCTGGCCTTGCTGACTGGCATCAGCGATGAAGAAGCGTCGCGGCCGCCTGCGCCCCACGAATGGCCGCTACGCACCATCGTTTTGCATATGTTCCGTACCGAGCGTTACTTCTACGCCACCATCCGCAAAACCCTGAACGCCCACATCAACCAGGAACTTGTCCAACGCATCCGCGAGGATGAAGTGTGGGACCTGGCCGAAGAAACGGGCACGCCGGAAACAGGGGATATTGCCCTCAGCGATCTGTTAAAACGATGGGACGCCTTGCATAATCGCATCCTTTACAACCTGAATGGCCTGGGCGACATCCGGCTCGACCTGGCTTCACCGATGTGGGAATCTACCGCCTACCCCATCCGTTTCCGACTGCACCGCTTTGAAACCCATTTGCAGGAGCACATCAACCAGCTAGAAAAGACGCTGATCGCCCTGGGTTTGCTGACGGAGCCGCGTCTGCTGTTGCGCCAGATGTATAACGCGCTGGGTGAGGTGGAAGGGGCTATTTTGGGGGCAGGCACGATGGGGTACAGCGAATGTATGCACGCGGCCGCGATCATTTCTGATCGTATTCAAGAAGTCCGCACCGCCGTTTTCCAGTCTGATAGCATCCTGGCGGCGGTCAAAGCAGGAGATCAGGCTCAGGTAGAAGCGTTGCTGGCCGCCAATCCCCGGTTGGTCAATACGGTGGATAGTGATGGCCTCTTCCTCATTGTCAAAGCGGCTTATGCTCATCAGCGGGAAATCGTGCAGGTTTTGCTGGATGCCGGGGCGTACCTGGATGTGCATGAGGCCGCGGCCGCAGGCTCATTAGAGCAGGCCAAAAGCTGGCTAGAGCACAGCCCGGATGCTCTAAACAGTTTTTCGCGGGACGGGTTTACGCCCTTACAGTTGGCTTGTTATTTCAACCACGAGGCGTTGGCCCTGTACTTGCTAGAACAGGGGGCGGATGTGTCGCTGGTATCCCAAAATGGGATGAAGATACAGGCCCTGCACGCGGCCGCGACGCATGGCAATCTGGTTATCGTCAAAGCGCTATTGGAACGGGGAGCTGACCCCAATGCCCAACAGATGGACAACTACACCCCCCTGGACGAAGCAAAGCAAAACAACGATGAGGCACTGGCCGAATTACTGCGAGAATACGGGGCAAAGGCATAGAGATTACTATCTTTACCAGGTGCTTAAGTCCCCCAAAAATAGGGCGAGGTGACGAGCCTCGCCCTATTTGATCCTGGTTGGGACACCACTCAATCTCACGGTTGCCAATACCCATATTGGCAGGCATACAAGATGTCCAGACGGCTGTGGCAGTTGAGGGATGTTTGAGGTGTCAGCCAGGGCCGAGCATAGAACCAGGAGAGAGCCTCGTTGTAGCGCGTGGGCGTCGCAGTTTCATTTTCCTGAACTTCCAGCCAGGGCCAGGCATATTGCATCTCCAACGCATTGCTGTAAGGAATCGGGGTAGCCTCATACTTTTGGGCATTCAACCAGGGTCGGGCATACTGCATCTCCAGGGCATTGCCATAGGGAACAACCCGTGCCGTACTGGCCGATGAGACCCGGTTGGCAGTAGGACGCAAGATGGCGACCACCAGGGCCATGACCAGAGCTATCCCCATCAAGACCAACACCATACGACGACGATTCATTGCCAGCGTGGATGGATGACCAACCCAACCAGTACCGTGAGTGAAATCTTTCTGTGCCATGATTGACCTCCATAAAACTGTACTTATCCGACAAGCCATTCCACCTGAAAAATCCAGCCGTCAGCCATCGCCCTCTTCCCAGGTGAGAATAGAAGAAGGTGTTTGCTTGTGAACCCTGGTTGTGGCGAATGTTTACGGGGTTGGATTTGAACGACTTGCCAGCAGTTTAGGGGAGAAAATGAGGGGGTTCAAGAGATACAAACGGTTTATATCGCCCTTCTATCGAATCTATATCGTTGCTGGAAACCTGCAAAGATACCATGTCTCATTCCGAACCATCCTCGGTGAGGAATCCCGCATACCAGACCGTTTAGAGGGATTCCTCACTCCGAAGACTAGCCTGCCCTGAGGCATCGAAGGGTCGGAATGACCACTAAATAGGCTGGTTTCTTTCTATTCGAGCAGCTCTTCGCTGTGGCTTTCTCGAAATGACGGACGGCCATCCCGCACCAATTACTGTTCACCGATTACCGTTCAAGACGCAGGGCAGGTTGGTTCATCATCGGGGATGTTGTAGGCTTCGCGTTCAGCGGGGGTGAAGTCACGGGTCAATTGCTCACAGACCAGTTGGATAGCGTAGTTGATGTCTATGTGCCAGATGCGTACCGTTTGGTCTTCGCTGGCTGAAGCCACCAGTCGGCCATCAGGTGAAAAGTCAAGAGTAAAAACAGGCCCCTCATGCCCAGCCAAAACCCGCACTTGTTGCCCGGTGGCCACATCCCACAAACGAACTTTGTCATCATCACCACCTGTGGCGACCAGGCGGCCATTGGGGGAAAAGGCAACGGCCGTGATGCCCCCCTCTGGCGTGGTAAACCGCTGGATTTCTTGCAGAGTTTCTACGTCCCAAAGCCGGGCCGTACCATCCAAACTGGCGGTGAGAACAAAACGATCGTCGGCAGAAAATTCACTCACCGCACTCAGCCCGGCCGTATGTCCCCGCAACACGCCAATTTGCTCACCTGAATCCACATCCCATAACTGCGCTTCTCCTTCAGTGCCAAACATGGTAAGCACCAATCGGCCATCAGAGGAAATGCTGGTGTTGTAAAAATAGACTTGCGGCGTTTCCGCAGAACGGGGGAATGACTGGGCCAGGTGGTTGTCTGAGGTTGCACGTAGCACCCCCCAACTTTCAAAGGATGACGTGATAACCCACTCTGCGCCTGAAGAAAGGCCAATGCTCCCCCCATTGCCGTTAAACCCCCGTTCGTACTTCAATGTATTACTGGCAACATCCCACGACCATACATTCCCTGCCGTCACCATCCAGATCGTCTGATTATCAGGCGCAAATTCCACCAACCAGACATCGGGCCGGAACTGCTCCTCTAATAACCTGCCTCGCTGCACATCCCACAAACGGACGGATTGATCCAAACTACCAAAGACCAGGCTCTGGGCATCGGGAGAAAAAGCGATATCGGAGACTTCTGCCTCAAAGTTACGCAACACAACAGGTTCTAGCCCTGGCAGCAATTCCAGGGTGTATAAGCGGTTACGAGCCGCGACGGCAATCGTTTGGGCGGTGGGCGAAAAAGCAACGGCTTCACTTCCCACATCGGCCCAAAAATCAAGCAATTGGCCGGTAGTTACGTCTCTCCATTCAAGATCATTCGTGGCGATATTAGCAAGCACAAATGTTTGACCGTCAGGAGAAAAGGCCACCCTGAAAGCGGGTGTTCTGAATAAGGTTCTTGGCCTCCTGTTGAACGTTACCGTTAGTTGTGGGGCCACATCAAACTGGTGAATTTGCTTGCCGGTCTGGGCTTCCCATAAGCGAACAGACCCATCCCCACTGCTTGACAATAGCCAACGGCCGTCAGCCGAGATATCTACATCCATTATTCTGTCTGTATGCCCAGAGAATGTCTGAAGCGGCTCCCCACTGGCCACATCCCAAAGTTGTAAGGTGGCATCAACCCCACCCGTAACGGCAAACTGGCCATTGCTGTTTATAGCTACGGCTGTCACCACGCCCCAATGCCCGCGATGACCCCACAAAACCTCACCCGTTTTGCTATCAAGCTGTATTAGTTCGCCTGAATTGCCACCAGCCAGTAAATAATCCCCGTGGGGGGCAATAGCCATATCCCACACAAGTGACGTCGGTATTTGATACGTTCTGATGAGCTTGCCTGTCACGCGATCCAGGTGATAGACATCCCCGGACAGATCCCCCACAAAAATAGATGTTTCATCCGCCGCAAAGGCCACGAATGTCACATATAACTCCTGTTGAGGATCTGAATCCATCGTAATAGCCCATGGATCAACATAGTCAATAAGCTGATACTGCTGTAACTGTGTGCCAGAGGCGACGTCCCATAAGCGAACCACATTATCTCCCGGCCCGGTAGAAAGCATCATCTGGCCATCAGCGGAAAAAATGATGGCCCGGATAGGCTCACCATGATAAGCGCGAGGGTATTCCACTACGCCGAAACCTTTACCCAAAGCTGTCAATAACGCTTCGTCAGCTGGGGCCGACCAACCGGCCTGCAAACTCCTTAAAGCCAATAACGCCGCCAGATCGCCGGTGACGCTGCCCGCCAGGGCGTTATTGGCTTCGGCTGCCAGACGTAGCTGTTCAGACCGCGCCAGGTTGGCCGTCTTTTCGGCGGCCAGCACTGCGTTTTGGCGTGATACCAGGGCGGCAGCCAGGGCGACAACCAGGGTCAATAGCAGCAGACCCGCCAGATAATAGGCTCGGCGGCGCAACCGGGAAGCGGCCTGGGTCTGGATGTCCGCTCGTTGCCGTTCACTCTCAACCAGCTTTCGGCTGGTTTCCAATTCTTGCTGTCGTCGTTTTTCTTCGGCGATCTGGCGCGCAGTACGAGCCAGGCGGCTGGCCTCAAGGTAACGGCGTTCCATTTCTGTCAGCGCCAAGTTGGTTTGGTCGGCCCAATCGGCAAACCGCTCCAGGCGGTTGCCGCGTAGCAGATAGCTGGCGTCCTGCCCGGCACCAGCCCATTGGGCGGTGGCATCGGCCAACAGGCGTTGCTGGCGAATATCTTCCCGGCTTTCCACCAGCCAGTCACGCAGCCGGCCCCATTCGCGCAGTAGCGCTTCATGGGCCACTTCCACGGTCGGTTCCCGGGTGATGGGGTCACGGTCGAAGGTGAGCAGGCGGTGTTTACCGTATTCGGTAATCGGTGAGCCGTTTACCGATAACTGATTACCGATTACCGATAACCCTTCCAACTCTGACAACCGCACCCGCCGCCGCGTGTCTTCTACGCCTTCGCCCAGTGTGATCAGGCGAAGCAAAAGCTGGCGGGTGGCGGCCTGGTTTTCTGGATTTAGCCCGTCGTAAATCTCATCTGCCCGCCGCGCCAATGCGCCAATGACGCCACCAGATGTTTCATAGGCGGCACGGGTCATCACATTTTTGTGGCGGTGGGCAAACAGTTCCGTCAGGGCGTATTGCATCAGGGGCAGCGTGCCTGGCTGGTCGCCCACATCGCGGATGATGGTCGTCGCCAGCCCCGGTTCCAGGCTGACCCCCACCTGAGCCGCCGGTTGGATAATCGCTTGCTCCAACTCATCAGCCGTTAGGGGCAGGACCGAAACGGTGCGCTGACGCAACAGGTCGCCAAAATCCACATATTGCAATGGCCGATCATAAAAATCAGCTCGCAAGGTGACGATGACCCGTAAACGACTGCGCTCATCCAACACAGCCGCGACCAGGCTGTTCAGAAACTGTTCCCGCACGGCTTCATCAGCCACCAGGGTAAATAGTTCCTCGAATTGGTCAATGATTAACACCAGTTCAGTCAGGCCATCGTTGGGCAGAACCCGCTGAACGGCCCGTAATAAGCCTCGCTCCCCTTCCTGCAACTGCCCCAACAAACTTTCCGGTGGATTAACAGCGATGCGAAGCAGGGCGGCTTCCACCTCTTCCCACGGGTGTGCCCCTGGGGTGATGTCCACCACAAACCAGTTCTCCGAGCCGGGCAACCCGCCCCGGCGCAACGCGGGAACCAGACCGGCTTTGGCCACGCTGGATTTGCCACTGCCGCTGGGGCCAACAATGGCCAGAAAACGGGCCAATTCCGACCCGTCCGATAACTGAGCAAACAGTTCCTGGATGAGGGTAGCGCGGCCGCGAAACTGGTCGGCCTCGGCTTCGGAGAAAGCACGTAACCCCTGGTACGGGTTTTTTAGGTCGGCCCATTCTTGCGCGGGCAGTTCGGCTACCATTGCGACAGGAAGGAGAGTCGGGCTGGCGGCCGCAGACAAGACCTGTTGCAGAGCGGCCACCAGCGATGGCACATCCCGATACCGGTCGGCGACGTTTCGGGCGGTCGCCTGACGAATCACGGCATCTAATTCCGGCGGCAGGTGAGGATTGTACGTCTGGAGAAGGGGCAGGGTTTCGTTGAGGTGCTGCTGGATGAAAGCGATGGGCGTGGGGCCAGAGAACGGTTTATGCCCGGTCAACATCTCAAAGAGCATGATGCCCAGGCAGTAAATGTCGCTTTGTGGTTTGACTGGTTCGGCCTTGATTTGTTCTGGCGAGATGTAGGCCGGTGAACCAATGAGGACGCCCCCTTCTTCGGTGAGGCTATGACCGTTGACCCCTTCCAGGTTTTTGGCGATGCCGAAGTCGGCCAGATAAGCGTTGCCTTCTTCATCCAGCAAGACGTTGGCCGGTTTAATATCGCGGTGAATGATACCATGACGATGGGCCACATCCAGAGCTAATCCGATCTGGCGGGTGTATTGGCTGACGCGCTCAAGGGGAAGGGGGCCATTTTTGATCTGATCTTCCAGACTGCCACCACGGAGCAGGCGCATAATCAGATAAGCCGCATCCGGTTCGCGCCAGTAATCATAGAGGGGAACGATATGCGGATGTTCCAGCCGGGCGATGAGGCGGGCTTCGGCCTCAAAACGACGAATGAAGTTCGGGTGGTTGGCATAACGGGGCAGGATAATTTTGACGGCGACTTCGCGTTCGACCGAGGGCTGTAAGGCGCGATAAACCACGCCAAAGCCACCACTACCAATGCGTTCGCCCAGATGGAAGCCTTTGACGGCGCGGCCGCTTAAATCGGTCAGGCCAATTTCGCCCGGCGCGGGTGCGGGGGTAGGCAGGGGTGAGGGAGCGACGTCGGACCGGGCCAGGCGCACGAAGGCCAATTGTTCGTCTTCGGCAATATTGAGGGCTAGAGCGATAAGTTCGGCCATTTGCACCGATGGCCGTAAGCCATCCGACTCAATCTTGCGGATGGTGATGGCGGCACAGCCCACACGCCGGGCCAATTCCGTCTGCGTCAGGCCCAGAGCATTGCGTCGTTCTTTGACAACCTGGCCGAAGGTAGGTGCTTCGTTCATGATCTTTTCCTTTTTTGAGGCCGTGCCGGGCACGCAATGAAGGTGAAGAGGATGCGCAGTATGGCAGTTTCATGTCTGGCACAGGTCAAGCAACTGCACCGACATTGTAAGGGAATGGCCGGAGAGGAAACAAGGGGGACAGTCTGTTTGTATCGGTTTTGTATCGCCCAATGACCGTCTATCACGTTTGGCGAAGATGTGGCGTGAACCAGTCTACGACTTCTTGTTCCATTGCTGGGGTGACGGTATGGGCAGAGGGATGGATGGAGAGTTTGAGGTGATCGGCCGCGGCCGCGTACACTTCCTTCAACTCCCGGTAAGCATTCAGGGCGTACAGCTTGGGCTGGTCGGTGTCGAAGTCGCCGTTGACCATGAGCAGGGCACGGGGCGCGGCCGCGAACAGTTTCGGGTAAGGGTCTATTTGTTCGATGAAGGCGGTGTGTTGGGCGGTTTGGGCTGTAACTTGTTGCAAGGCAGTGGCCCAGGCCGGGTTAGAAAAGGCGCATTCGTCGAGGATATCGTGCCAGCGTTGGCTAAAGTGGGGGATGCCCATGAGGGTGGGGGATGCCCATGAGGGGCGCGGCCGCGAGCATTTCTGGCACGTTGGCAAACACCAGATAACTGGCATACGCCCCCAGCGAGAAGCCGGTAATGCCACAGCGGTTCACATCGGCGCGGGGGTCGCTGGCGAAGTGGGCGCGGAGGGTTTGTGCATCATCCAGGCAGTGGGCAATCACCTGGAAAAACGTCAGCCCTATGTCTAGTCCGGTTTCTGGGGGGTAGAGGGCGGGGTGAGGGTTAAATAGCCGCTCATCATACCGCTCACCATGCCATAACGGGTCAAAACTGACCACAAAAAACCCCTACTTTGCCAACCGATACCCCAAACTCAGCCCACTTTCCTTCTTCCCGCCATACCCCGGCACATAAAACAGTACCGGGCAACCCTCAGCCCCGTCTGAGGCCAGGGTTAAAACGGGAATCTCCCTTATAGCTTCTGTTTGTAGTGAAATACGCATTGATTTTTGTATTATGACACTTTTTGTACATGTGCGTAGTTGAGAATCTTGCTATCTTCCGTCATCAATGGACAGTTATAAACCCTGGCTGTCGCTACAATCAATTGGTCGGCGGGATCACGATGAAATGGGGCAGGCAATTGCGTAGATTCAACAACTATACGGGGAGTCAACTCTAACAATCGTATACCAGGATAGGCCAATGCTTGTTTGAGCCAATCTTCCACAGGCAAGGGCAGAACCAACTTGCCATACTCAACCAATTTAGCAACTTCCCAACAAGAAATAACGCTCACCCCCAAATCCTGAGTGGCCTCACTCGCCTGCAATCTTGTTTGGTATTCCGGTGATAAACGGGCATCCGCATGAACCCACCACACCCAAATATGCGTATCTAAAACGATCACTGAAGAATCTCCCACTCATCTAAAGCAACTGGTTCGGTTGGCTCAAGGTACTGAATAGTTGTACCACGTAGGGGGTAACGCTCAGGCAATTTTGTTTCAGGTGTGCGAGTCAAGATGATGATTTCAACTGTTTCACCCGCCTCAAAGGGTAAATGACGCAATGTGATAGTCCCTTGTTTTGTCAGTTTCGTCTCAATTCGATATGCCTGCATCATATTACTCCTGTTTCGGGTCAAGATGAGTTCATGAACGGTCTGCTGAATTCTAACGATACCTATTTTACACCTAATCTGCCTGGATTTGCAGGGTGGATTGGCGGCCGCGGTTGAGAGTGAGTTGGGTGACGTCGGGGCGGGAATAGTGACCGGCAGGGTCGAAGTTTTGCCGTTCCTGGCGCACACGGCCGTGATCCAGGGTTGCCACCAGGAGCGTTTCCTGCTCGGCGACTGGTGCAACCACCCATTCACCATCCGGCCCGGCGATACAGGAGCCGCCGTTGGCTAGAAACGGCGGGCAATCAGCCAGGATTTTGTCCAGGTGGGGGGTGTTGGCGGGAAAATCGGCCGGGCGCATGAGGCCGGAAACGGAGAGGACATAGGAGCGCCCTTCTTTGGCGATGAAGCGGGTGATGTCGTGGGTGTTGTGCATACCACCGGGCCAGATGGCGACGTGCAAATCTTCCCCCTGAGCATAGAGGGCGGCCCGTGGCAGGGGCATCCAGTTCTCCCAGCAGTTCAGGCCACCCACGGTAAACGCCCCCAGCTTGTGAACCCGCAAGCCATGCCCATCCCCCGGCGACCAGGTAAGCCGCTCTTCGTAGGTGGGCATGAGTTTGCGATGCACGGAACCAATTTCCCCCTGCGGGGTGATGAACACCAGGGAAGCGTAGAGGCTATGTCCACCCCGGTCGGCTGGCCGTTCGATGCAACCGAGGATGACGGCGAGGTGATGGGCCGCGGCCGCGTTCCGCACCTCATCCAAATCTCCGCGCTCAATCTGCACCGCCTGATCCAGGTAGTGGGCATGGAGTTCCTTCTGTACCGGCGAGTTAAACCTGGCCCCATCGGTACGTTCAATCCAGAAGGGATAGCCCGGACACAACGCCTCACCGAAAGCGACGAGTTGGCAGTGGGACGCGGCCGCGTCTTCCACCCACGTCACCACCTTCGCCACCGTCTGCTCCCGGTCCAACCACACCGGCGCCATCTGCGCCAACCCCACAATGAATGAATCCTCTGTTTTCATAGCACCTCTTATGATGGGCCTGTTGGCCTTTGTAATTACACGTCCCGGGATTGTACGTTACTATGGAACTTAAGATAATATCTGTCTCTCGGTGGTTCGTTGCTTTCATGAGAGCCAGAATGAACAGGTGTGGTTTAAGAAAATAACCAGGTAAGGGCCGTGTCATTCTGACGAGTCTTCGAGGAAGAATCCCAACAAGTTAGGTAAACGGGATGCTTCGGGGGACCTCAGCATGACAAACCTGTTACTTGGTTAAACCTTTAATACGCAAGAATTCACCAGAGGCAAGGGAAGTTTTAACCACAGATTTCACAGATTGACACAGATTTTTCTCTGCGTTCTCCGCGTCTCTGCGGTTCATCATCACCGTAAAAGGTACCCTATGCTCGAAAAGCCTGATTTCCCTGACGAAAAAATCCTCGCCTGTTTGCACGATGCGTATGGGTTGTCCATGGCCCGGCTCACTTTTTTGCCGCTGGGAGCCGACCTCAACACCGCCGTCTATCAGGCTGTCACCGTGGATGAAACGCCGTATTTTGTGAAGTTACGCCGCGGCCGCTTCGACGAACTCTCCGTCACCCTGCCCAAATGGCTCAGCGACCAGGGCATCCGACCCATTATTCCCCCACTGGCGACCACAACGGGGCAACTCTGGGCCAACCTGGACCCCTTTACCTTGATTCTGTACCCGTTTATTGAGGGGCGGGATGCCTATGAAGTACCGTTATCGGAGCGGCACTGGCATGAGTTTGGGGTGGCCTTGCGGGGGATTCACGCGGCCGCGCTGCCCCCCACACTCCTCAGCCAAATCCGCCGTGAAACCTACTCCCCCCACTGGCGCAACGTCGTCAAAGGATTTCTGGAACGTCTGGGGGATGAGGTCTATGATGATCCCGTCGCCAACGAATTAGCGGCTTATCTGCCTACCAAACGGGCTGAATTGAGAGCACTGGTGGCCCGAACCGAAGCCCTGGCCCAAGCACTCCAGGCGCAAACGCCAGAATTCGTGGTCTGCCATTCTGATCTCCACGCCGGTAATTTTCTGATTGCCAACAATGGTGCGCTCACTATCGTGGATTGGGATGATCCTATTCTGGCCCCCAAAGAGCGTGATTTAATGTACATCGGTGGGGGTCAGATAAAGAACTGGCGCACCCCCCAAGAAGAAGAAGCCCTGTTCTACCCGGCGTATGGACCAACCCCGGTTAATCCCATTGCCCTGGCTTATTATCGCTACCAACGCATCATCGAAGACATTGCCGTTGAATGTGAGCATATCTTTCTATCTGGTGACAGCAGTGAAGATCGTGCCCAATCTTTAGCCTACCTAAAGTCTAATTTTCGGACCAACGGCGTTTTGGCTCTGGCCTACCAGTCTGAGGGGGTAACGCCTTTCCCGGCTTTTTGAAGCCCATGGTTTCAATGGGGTGTGATGCCGCGGCCGCGGGCCAGGCCATCGAAGATGTGTAAGAATTTCTCAGCACTGTTTCCAATAACTAAAAATGACATCAACGGATTGAAAAAGGAACGGATTTAACCGCCAAACCAATGTTTTAATTCGCTTCTTTCCCAAATCCGTTGATGTAATAACCGTCTCATTACCCAAATGCTTTCTACCCACAAAAAGTTTGAGCAGATCATTCAAATCGTTGTTCCACAGGGCAACTTGCTTCGTGTATGGTCGTTGGCAGGCGGCATGTCGGCGGAGATGACCGCGCTGGAAGTGGGTATGCCGGATGGCCGAACGCAAAAGCTGGTGGTGCGCCGGTTTGGTGAAGGGGAACCAGGGCGGGTCGCGGCCGCGAAAGAGTTCCGCCTTCTACAAATCACCCACACCGCTGGTTTGTCCACCCCTATTCCCTATCACCTCGACCTGTCCGGCCAGATTTTCCCTACGCCTTATCTCGTCATTGAATATATTGAAGGGGAGATGCTATTTGCCCCAGTGGATTTGCCGTATCACCTCGCCCAGTTAGCCACCCACCTGGCCGCCATTCATAGCCTCAACCATACGTGTTTTGACCTCTCATTCCCGGGAAAACCCACCAACCATTGTGCCGAAATGACACGGCCGCGACCAGACAAAGTTGACCCAGTATTTAATGAAACCGAGATCCGCGCCGCACTAACCTCTCGCCCACTCGCAAACTCGCAAACTCGCCCACTCGCAAACTCCCTCCTTCACGGTGACTTCTGGCCCGGCAACAGCTTGTGGCGGGACGGCCAACTCGTGGCCGTCATTGATTGGGAAGATGCCCTGCTGGGTGATCCGCTCCTGGATTTAGCCCGTAGTCGTTCGGAAATCGCCTGGATTTTTGGTATCGAAGCCATGAACCAGTTCACCGCTCATTACCAGGCGTTGATGTCGCTGGATTACACCCACCTTCCATATTGGGATCTGTGTGCCGCCCTGCGCCAGATTCGGTTGTTTAATGGGGATTTGACCGCGGCCGCGGCCTTCTTCGCCCCTTATGGACGAACCGACCTCACGCCCCAAACCATCCAGACCAATTACCAACAATTTATTCGCCTGGCCCTAGACGCCGTGACGTAACCTCTTTTGTCAGGGGATCGTTTAGGGATCGTCGCCAGCCTATACTCACCAACAACTATCCATTACAGAGGTGAATATCCTATGCGTAACCGAATGTTGTTATGGTGTTGTATCTGTTGTTTGGGCTGGTTGGTCGCCTGCGGCCGCAATTCCGACCCCCTTTTATCCCCCACCACCCTTATCTCTCAGGCATCCCCTTCTGCTCAGCCAATGGCCCCCACGCCCACCACGGCTCCCAACACACCCATTCCCACCACCCCCACCGAAAGCCTTACGCCAGCCCCTGTGCCCTCGTTCACCCTCACACCAACAGCTGAACCAACCACCACCCCAATAACGACAGCCACCACTGAACCAACGGCTACCGCCACACCCCGACTCATGCCCACGCCAGTTCCTCTCGCCGCCAACGCCATTTCCCCAGTCAACGCCGCCCATGTGATCGAGCGGGAACACCTGGGTTGGGGCCAGGTAGACCGGGTACGTTTCAGTCCTGATGGGCAAATCCTGGCCGTGGCTTCTACCATCGGCATTTACCTGCACGACACTAATAGTAACCTGCGTCTGTTCGTCATTCCCGTCACCTCACCCATTCGTGCCTTCAATTTTTCCCCTAACGGCCAACTCATGGCTACGGGCCACGATGATCGGCGCGTCCGGTTGTGGCGGGTGAGTGATGGTGCGCTGATTCGCACTCTCGAAGGGGGGCACAATGGCGCGGTTTGGAGTGTGGCATTTTCACCGGATGGAACCCTGTTGGCAACCACCGCGGCCGCAGAAGATGGCACCATCAATGTTTGGCTGGTCAGCGACGGGGCTTTGCTCCGGCAAATTACCGGCCATGTCAGCCGCGTGCGTGATGTGGTTTTCAGCCCCGATGGCCAACAGTTAGCCTCTGCCTCGATTGATTGGACCGTTCGCCTATGGAATGTGGCCGATGGCACACAACGCCAACGGCTGACCGGGCATCAAGGCCCAGTGTGGCGACTTGTCTTCTCCGCCGATGGGGAATATTTACACACGGGCGGTAGCTTCGGCGAACTAATCACCTGGCGGGTCAGCGATGGAATCCAACTTTACCAGACACAGACCCATTCCCAATTCATCGAAGTGGTTGCCCTGGCCGCCTGGCCTGGCGACAATCGCTTGGCCACGGGGGCCGAAGATGGCGACATTTTTGTCTGGGAACTGGATGGAGGGCTGAAACAAGTGGATTATCTGGGTACTAACTTGGTAATTGATGACGTGGCGGTTTCACCTGATGGGGAATATGTCGCGGCCGCGTCTGGACATGGCCAGGTCACGATATATAAACTCCCATTCAGTTCCCTCCACACCGACGCCATTCCCTACGATGTGGGCACTGTTAGCCAATTGGCCTTCGCCCCCGACGGCCAAAGCCTGGTAATTAACTCAATTTACCAACATTATCAGGTCGAGATGAACCACCCCACTTTCCTCACCCCACTGACTCTAAACGACCTGGAAATACGCACCGTGGCCTTTGCTCCGGATGATAACACACTCTTCCTGGGCACCTATGGGAAAGGTATTACACTTGCCAACGGCACAACGTATGAATTGGGGGACAGCTTTGCCGATGGCAATGACACAGCCCTAGCCCTTTCCCCTTCACAGAATGGGAATTATCTAGCAGTAGCCTGGGATAATAGCGTCGTCAGTCTGTATGACCGCCATGGCCAGCAAGGGTTGCTTACCCCAGCTGTACAGAGCTGGCCCAATTCTAATTTCTATCGCGTTTACCAATTGGCCTTCGGGGCCAATGATACGGTGCTGATGTGGGCGATCAATGATCAACTGAGACGGGTTGATTTGACCACCATGAGCCTGCTTCCCCCTGTCAATGACCATACCGGGCGAATTGCGAGGTTAGTCACGTCACCAGCGGGGAGCCAATGGGCCATGGCCGCCATGTCAACGGTGTGGTTATATGGGGATGCGGCCGCGGCCAACCCCTTCCGCCTTACGGGCCACGAAAGTACAGTCTATGCCCTGGCTTTCTCACCGGATGGACAAATCCTGGCTTCCGCGGACGGACGAGGGAGCATTCGCTTGTGGCGGGTCAGCGATGGCCACCTACTCAAAATCCTTAGCAGTTCTAACGACGCCATCACCAGTCTGGCCTTCAGCCCGGATGGAGCCTGGCTCCTCTCCGCCGGAACGGGGCGTGTGGTGCGCTTCTGGGGTTTACCTGCTGAGGAATGACCGTTCAAGATCTGAAAAACTCTGACTAAAGTAGCCCATGTCTTGCGACTTGACGGGTCAATGTTATGATCTAGATAGAAGAGTCCTCCATGAACGGGGCGCTCACTATGATGGATAAAAATCAGAGGAACTTGTGGGAACTCTGGGAACCGGAAACTCGAAACTTATTTTCGTAGGATGATAACATATGATCCGCTGTGCCTGGCCGGGGGATGACCCCCTCATGATCCAATACCACGATGAAGAGTGGGGCGTGCCTTTGCACGATGATGGCAAACATTTTGAGTTCATCGTCCTGGATGGCAACCAGGCGGGGTTAAGTTGGCGCACGGTGTTATACAAACGAGAGAACTTCCGCGCCGCCTTTGACCAGTTTGATGTCCACAAAGTGGCCCAGTACGATGAAGCCAAAGTAGCCGAATTGCTCAATAACCCTGGCATCATACGGAACAAACAAAAAGTCGCGGCCGCGATCAAAAACGCCCGTGCCTTCCTCAACATCCAGGCTGAGTTCGGCTCCTTCGATGCTTACATCTGGCAATTCGTGAACGGCCAACCCCTCATCAACCATTGGCAAACCAGTAGTCAAATCCCGGCCAAGTCCCCA
>Ga0307505_10001256_pt1 | contig 21508 bp, 18 predicted proteins | sample 23_S_MG_FD_202183 | JGI IMG/M metagenome (GOLD analysis project Ga0307505, IMG submission 202183) | Soil microbial communities from Populus trichocarpa stands in riparian zone in the Pacific Northwest, United States - 23_S | ecosystem: Environmental > Terrestrial > Soil > Riparian zone > Trees...
CGGCGCCTCCCCCTCCGAGAACGAAGGCACCGCATCATGACGACGCTGTCACCCGACATCCTGTCGACCCTCGAAGGCCAGGGCATCGAGCTCCCCTCGTGGGCGTTCGGCAACTCCGGCACCCGCTTCAAGGTGTTCGCGACCCCCGGCACCCCGCGCGATCCGTACGAGAAGATCGCGGATGCCGCCGAGGTCAACCGCGTCACGGCGCTCGCCCCGAGCGTGGCCCTCCACATCCCGTGGGACAAGGTCGACTCCTACGACGACCTGCGCGCGCACGCGGAGGACCTCGGCGTGCGCCTCGGGACGATCAACTCGAACACGTTCCAGGACGACGACTACAAGTTCGGCGCGCTCACGCACGAGGATGCCGCGGTGCGCCGCAAAGCGATCGATCACCATCTCGACTGCATCGACATCATGAACGCCACAGGGTCGCGCGACCTCAAGATCTGGCTCGCCGAGGGCTCGAACTACCCCGGTCAGGCCGACCTGAGGGGTCGCCAGGACCGCCTGCACGAGTCACTCGCCGAGATCTACGCGCGCCTCTCGGGCGACCAGCGCCTGGTGCTCGAGTACAAGTTCTTCGAGCCGGCGTTCTACCACACCGACGTTCCGGACTGGGGGACCTCGTACGCGCAGGTGGCGGCGCTCGGCGACCGCGCGATGGTGTGCCTCGACACCGGCCACCATGCTCCCGGCACCAACATCGAGTTCATCGTGATGCAGCTGCTGCGGCTCGGGAAGCTCGGCTCGTTCGACTTCAACTCGCGCTTCTACGCCGACGACGACCTCATCGTCGGCGCGGCCGATCCGTTTCAGCTGTTCCGCATCCTCTTCGAGGTGACCCGCGGCGGCGGCCTGAACAGCCCCGACGTCGCCTTCATGCTCGACCAGTGCCACAACATCGAGAAGAAGATCCCGGGTCAGATCCGCTCGGTGCTCAACGTGCAGGAGATGACCGCTCGCGCTCTGCTGGTCGACTCGGAGGCCCTCCGCGCCGCGCAGCTGTCGGGCGACGTGCTCGCGGCGAACGCCGTCTTCATGGACGCCTTCTACACCGATGTGCGTCCGGCGCTGGCCGAGTGGCGCGCCTCACGCGGCCTGCCGGAGGATCCGATGGCGGCGTATGCGGCATCCGGCTATCAGGAGAAGATCGAGGCCGACCGCGTCGGCGGCGTGCAGGCCGGCTGGGGCGCCTGACCCCGATGTCCCCGCGCCCCTTCTGCTCGCCTGTCACAACACGCCGACCGCGCGTGCAGATTGCGACAGGCGAGGCCCCACTTTCGTCCGCCCCTCCGTTCGCCTGTCGCAACACGCCGAGGACGCCCGCAGTTCGTGACAGGCGAGCCCACGACCGAAGGACCTGAGATGACCAACGAGACCGTCACCGAGCTGATCGCGCGGAGCAACCGCCTCGGCGCCGACCCGAAGAACACCAACTATGCCGGCGGTAACACCTCCGCCAAGGGCACCGAGACCGACCCCGTCACGGGCGAGCCCGTCGAGCTGCTGTGGGTCAAGGGCTCGGGCGGCGACCTCGGCACGCTGAAACCCGAGGGGCTCGCGGTGCTGCGCCTCGATCGCCTTCGCGCCCTGAAAGCCGTCTACCCCGGCGTGGACCGCGAGGACGAGATGGTCGCCGCGTTCGACTACTGCCTGCACGGCAAGGGCGGCGCCGCGCCGTCGATCGACACCGCGATGCACGGGCTCGTCGATGCGGCCCACGTCGACCATCTGCATCCCGACTCCGGCATCGCGATCGCGACCGCGAAGGACGGCGAGAAGCTCACCCGCAGGATCTTCGGGGGGAAGGCCGTGTGGGTGCCGTGGCGCCGGCCCGGCTTCCAGCTGGGCCTGGACATCGCCGAGATCAAGGCCAAGCACCCCGACGCGATCGGCTGCATCCTCGGCGGTCACGGCATCACGGCGTGGGGCGAAACCTCCGCCGAGGCCGAGGCGAACTCGCTGTGGATCATCGAGACGGCCCAGGCCCACCTCGACGCCCACGGCAAGAGTGCGCCGTTCGGAAAGCCCCGCAAGAAGTATGCGCCGCTCCCCGAGGCCGAGCGCCGGGAGAGGGCCGCCGCGATCGCCCCGACGATCCGCGGGCTCGCCTCGACGGACAAGCCGATGGTCGGGCACTTCACCGATTCGGACGTGGTCCTCGACTTCCTCGCGTCGTCGAAGGCCCCGAAGCTCGCCGCGCTCGGCACGAGCTGCCCCGATCACTTCCTGCGGACCAAGGTCAAGCCGCTGCTGGTCGACGTCCCCTCCGATGCGCCGGTCGAGAAGGTGCTGGCGCGCCTGGGCGAACTGCACGCGGAGTACCGCAAGGACTACACGGCGTACTACGACAAGCACGCGGATGCCGATTCGCCCGCCATCCGCGGCGCGGACCCGCTCATCGTGCTGGTGCCCGGCGTCGGCATGTTCTCGTACGGCGCGAACAAGCAGACCGCGCGGGTCGCGGGCGAGTTCTACGTCAACGCCATCAACGTCATGCGCGGCGCCGAGTCGATCTCGACGTATACCCCGATCTCGGATGCCGAGAAGTTCCGCATCGAGTACTGGGCTCTCGAAGAGGCCAAGCTCCAGCGGATGCCGAAGCCGAAGACCCACCAGGGCCGCATCGCCTTCGTGACCGGCGCGGCCTCGGGCATCGGCAAGGCCATCGCCACCCGGCTCGCCGCCGAGGGCGCGTGCGTCGTGATCGCCGACCTCGACCTCGAGAAGGCGCAGGCCGCCGCGGCGGAGCTGGGCAACACGGATGTCGCGATCGGCGTCGCCGCCGACGTCGCCGACGCGGACGGCGTCCAGGCCGCGATCGACGCGACGGTGCTCGCGTTCGGCGGGATCGACCTCGTCGTCAACAACGCCGGCCTGTCGCTGTCGAAGCCGCTGCTGGAGACCACCGAGAAGGACTGGGACCTGCAGCACGACGTCATGGCGAAGGGCTCGTTCCTCGTCGCCAAGGCCGCCGCGAAGGCCCTCATCGCGCAGGGGATGGGCGGTGATGTCATCTACATCTCGTCGAAGAACTCCGTCTTCGCAGGTCCCAACAACATCGCCTACTCGGCGACCAAGGCCGACCAGGCGCACCAGGTGCGGCTGCTGGCGGTCGAGCTCGGCGAGCACGGCGTGCGCGTGAACGGCATCAACCCCGACGGGGTGGTGCGCGGCTCGGGCATCTTCGCCGCCGGGTGGGGCGCGAACCGTGCCGCGACTTACGGCGTCAAGGAAGAGGACCTCGGCCAGTTCTACGCGAACCGCACGATCCTCAAGCGCGAGGTCGTGCCCGAAAACGTCGCGGACGCCGTGTACGTGCTCACCGGACCCGAGCTGAGCCGCACGACCGGCCTGCACATCCCCGTCGACTCCGGCGTCGCCGCGGCGTTCCTGCGATGACCGGAAGCTCCGGCGCGGTCGCGGCGGTCGATCTGGGCGCCACGAGCGGGCGCGTGATGATCGGGCGCGTGGGCGAGGGGGTGCTGCAGCTCGAGCAGGTCGCCCGGTTCCCGAACGGTCCGGTCGAAGCCGCCGACGGTCTGCACTGGGACTTCTCGGCCCTGTACCGCCATATCCTCGACGGCCTCGCCGAGGCGGTGCGCCGCGAGCCGGGGATCGCGAGCATCGGCATCGACGCCTGGGCGGTGGACTACGGGCTGCTGCGCGACGGCGAGCTGCTCGGCGAGCCGTTCCACTACCGCGACGAGCGCACCGCACGGGGCGTCGCGTCGGTGCACGACGTCATCTCGTTCGCCGACCTCTACCGCCGCAACGGCCTGCAGTTCCTGCCGTTCAACACCCTCTACCAGTACCGGGTCGACCCGATGCTGGCCGACGCGGACGTCGCCCTTCTCATCCCCGACCTCGTCGCCTTCCTCCTCACCGGCGCGCGCGCCGCCGAGCGCACGAACGCGTCGACCACGGGGCTGGTGGACGTCCAGACGGGCGAGTGGGATGCCGCTCTCCTCCGCGCCCTCGACATTCCGGCATCCGTCCTGCCGCCCCTCGTCGGCCCCGGGACGAGCTCGGGCCGTGTGGCCGGTGCCGCCGCCGCGCGGATCGGCGCGGACCTCGAGGTCATCGCCGTCGGGTCGCACGACACCGCCTCCGCCGTCGTCGCGGTGCCGATGGCGGACCCGTCGACGGCGGCGTGGATCTCGTGCGGCACCTGGGGACTCGTCGGCGTCGAGCTCGACGCGCCGGTCCTGACCGATGCCGCCCGCGAGGCGAACTTCACCAACGAGGGCGGCGTCGACGGGCGCGTCCGGTTCCTCCACAACGTCACCGGCCTGTGGCTGCTGAGCGAGTCGGTACGTGTCTGGGAGGCCGAGGACGGCATCCCGATCGACCTTCCTTCCCTGCTGGATGCCGCCGCTGTCGTCACCGGAGAGATTCCCCTCTTCGATGCGAACGACTCTTCGCTCGCGGCCCCCGGCGACATCCCCTCGCGGATCACCGAGCTGCTCCGCGCGCAGGACGACGCCGTGCCCGCCTCGCGCGCGGCGTTCACCCGGACGATCGTCGAGAGCATCGCCCAGGCGTTCGCGGATGCCGTGCACACCGCGGGCCGCCTCACCGATCGACACATCGACGTCGTCCACATCGTCGGCGGCGGATCACTGAACCGCCTGCTGTGCCAGGCCACCGCTGACCGTTCGGGGCTGCCCGTGCTCGCCGGCCCGGTCGAGGCGACCGCGCTCGGCAATGTGCTCGTGCAGGCCCGCGCACACGGCTGGTTCGGACCCGATGCCACCCTCGAAGATCTGCGGGCCGCAGTGGCGGCATCCGTGTCGCCGCAGCGCTTCGCGCCGCGGCGCTGAGTCGATCGCGCCCGGTGCGCCTGGTCGCCGCGGCTATGGATCGACCACCCGGACCCGAGGGACCGCGATGTATGATGCGGTGTATGCAGCGGACCAACATCTATCTCGAGGAGCGACAGACCGAGGCCCTCGATCGCCTGGCCGCCGCTGAGGGGATCTCCCGCGCCGAGCTGATCCGCCGCATCCTGGACCGGACGCTCGTGGGAGACGACGACATCGCCTCGGACCTCGCCGCGATCGAGGCATCCTTCGGCGTTCTCGGCGACATCGATGTCCCCGTGCGCGGGTCGAGCGAGCGCGAGAAGCACCTGGACCGCATGTGGAGCGGCGACCGATGATCGTCGTCGACACCGACGTCCTCATCGCCCACCTGCGCGGAGTGCCCGCGGCGCGGGCGTGGATGCTGGCGACCCGCGCACAGCATCGTCTCATCGTGAGCGTCGTGACGGTCACCGAGATCACGGGCGGCATGCGCTCGGTCGAGCGCGCGGACGTCGGGCGGATGCTCGCAGCGCTCGACCCGGCGCCCGTCACCGAGCTCGTCGCGCGCCGCGCCGGTGACCTCATGCGCGAGCACCGCCGCAGTCACGCCGGGATCGGGATCGCCGACTACCTGATCGCGGCGACCGCCGAGACGCACGGAGCGCAGCTCGCAACGCTCAACGTGAAGCACTTTCCGATGTTCCCGCGACTGAAGCGGCCATTCACGCTGTCATAGCGACACCGGGCGCGTCTGCCTGGTCTGCGCGTACGAGGTCCGGCTCGGCGAGCACGACGACCGGGCGCACCAAACTCGGGCAGCGGGTCATCCCACTGCCCGAGTTTGGTGACAGCCTCCTAGAAGTCGAAGTCGCTGATGTTGTCTGCGTCGAAGACGTAGGGGTCTCCGAGCAAGACGCTGGCACCTTCGCCGACTTCGAACGAGCCGAGCTTGCCGGCGACGAAGGTGTCGCCTTCGGCACCGGTGATCTCACCGGTGATCAACGCCTGCGCGGCCCAGGCAGCCAGGTAGCCGAGGTCGGCGGGGTTCCACAGCGCGAACGCCGTGACGGTGCCGTCTTCGACGTACTCGCGCATTTGGTTCGGCGTTCCGAGACCGGTCAGCGCAACCTGCCCTTTGTACTCCGACGTCGACAGATAGCGTGCTGCAGCCGAGATGCCGACCGTGGTGGGCGAGACGATGCCCTTCAACTCCGGGTAGGTCTGCAGCAGCGCCGCGGTGCGGTCGAACGAGGTCTGGTCGTCGTCGTCGCCGTAGACCACCTGGACGAGCTCGATGTCGGGGTGGTTCGCGTCGAGCTCCTCCTCCATCATCTCGATCCACGCGTTCTGGTTGGTCGCGTTCGCTGATGCCGACAGGATCGCGATCTGACCGGCGCCGCCGATCTGCTCCGCGATCAGGTCTACCTGGATTCGGGCGATGCCCTCGGCCGTGGCCTGGTTGATGAACAGCGCCGGCGCGGCGCTTCCGCTGGAGTCCGGAGTCTGGACAGTGCGGCGGCGCCTCGCACGGCCTGCAACTACGGTCTGCTGGGTCCGGTCGTCCTCGACACCTTCGGAGAGAAGGAGATTCCGGTTCCGAAGAACTGAGGCCGGGACGACGTACGAATCTGTGGGCGGTGGGACTCGGTCCCGCCGCCCACAGCTCTTCCCCGTCCTGACTCAGCCGCCGGCCCACGGGTCGAGCACCGCGACGCCAAGCCCACTCACGTCGCGAGTGTTCCGTGTCACGAGCGTCAGCCCGTGCGCGGCGGCGGTCGCGACCAGCAGCGAGTCGACCACCGGAAGGGTGCGGCCGGCGGGAAGACCTGCCCACGCCGTCACGACAGGTACGTCGATGTCGAGCAGCCGATCGGCGAACTGCGACTCGAGAGCGTCGATCCACCGACCGAGCCGTCCGGCCCGCCCGGGGTCGCGATCAGCCAGTCGAGCGCAGCCGCGGCGGAGCTCGCCGATCGTCAGCACGCTGAGGAACGAGTCGGCGGTCGCGTGCTGGGCGATCCACGCCGTGACGGCCGGTGCCGGTCGGGGCTTGCGGGTCTCGAACACGACGTTCGTGTCGAGCAGGAACGCCGTCATGCGTCGGCGAGATCGAGCGGGCGGTCGGACTCCGCGACGCGTTCGGGCAGGTCGAGGTCGTCGACGACGGGGCCGGACAGGAGGAAGTCCGCCAGCGACGGTGGCGGCTCGTGCGTGGCCCGATAGTCGGCGATGTCGATGATCACCGCGACGGGCTCGCCGTGCCGCGTGATGAACTGGGGCTCACCACGCTCGGCCGCCCTCAGCACCTCGCTGAGCCGCTGCTTGGCCGCCTGCACCTGCCATGTGGTCATGGGCTCGATGCTAGAGGGTTCTGTCTAGACTGTCCAGATTCTTGGTGGCCCGAGCTCGCCACGCTCGACGTGCAGCTCGTCCGCCGGCACGAGGTCCAGCTCCGCGATCGAGACGACCTGGCCGGTCTCGAGCGACCGGTTGCCGGCGAGTCCGACCACGACCGCATGCACGCCGTCGAGCCAGGTCGCGCCGCGTCGGAGCGGATCGGCATCCGCCCCACGGAACAGCTCGCCGAGCAGCTGCGCGTCGCCGCCGCCGTGTCCGCCCCCGCCTGCCGGGATCGGCACGTCGTGCGCGGCCTCGAAGTGCCGCTGCACCACGAGGCGTTCCGACACCGGACGACCGCTCTCGCGTGCGACGTCCTCCGGCCGTGCGCTCGGGTCGACGACGGGGCGGCCCGTGCCGCCCAGCAGCACCGCACCGCGCTCGACGACCGTCAGCTCGGCGCGCCCGCGCGTGCCGTTGACCGCGACCGTGTACCCCTCCCACGGCGCGTGCGCGTTCAGGGAGTACGCCATCGACGCGCCCCGCGCGTAGTCCACCACGAGCGACAGGTTGTCCTCGATCGAGATGCCCTCATCGAAGACGTCGCGGTCGCGGAGATAGCCGTCGAACGACTCCTGTTCGAGGTAGAGGCCGCGCAGCGTCGGGTCGTCGCGGAGGTCGAGGCTGAACGCGTCGCGCAGGGGCGAGTCGACCGAGCCTCGGGCAGCCCGCGGGCCGAGTCCTCGCCGCTCGGCGTTCTCGGCGCCGTAGAAGCGCAGTCCCCCGGTCGCGAAGACGCGTGTCGGCAGGTCGCCCAGCCACCAGTTCACGAGGTCGAAGTGGTGCGACGCCTTGTGGATGAGAAGGCCTCCCGAGAGGTCCTTCTCGCGGTGCCAGCGCCGGAAGTAGTCGGCGCCGTGAGAGGTGTCGAGCACCCACTCGAAGTGCACCGACGTCACCTCGCCGATGTCGCCGGAGAGGACGACCTCCTTCAGCGCCGCGTTGCGCGGCGAGTACCGGTAGTTGAACGTCACGATCACCGAACGGCCGGTCCGCAGGGCCGCCTCGGAGATGCGGCGGACCCCCTCGTCGGTCGTGGTGAGCGGCTTCTCGACGATCGCATCCGCGCCCGCTTCGAGGGCGGCGACGACGTGGTCGGCGTGCGTCCAGTCCGGCGAGGTGACGATCACACGGTCGACGGCGTGCGCGCGCACCGCGGCGGCGAGCCGGTCGGGTGCGAAGCGCGCGGGCGAGGAGATTCCGGATGCCGCGAGCCGGCGCTCGTGCCAGTCGAGGCGTCCGGCGTTGGTGTCCGACCACGCGACGAGCTCCGCGACGTCGGCGTGCGCGCCCGCGATCGCATCGACGTACATCTGCGCGCGGCTGCCGGCTCCCACGAGCGCGTACCGGATGCGAGGCGGCATCGCGTCCCCTTTCACTTGATGCCGGTCGTCGCGATGCCCTTGACCAGGTAGCGCTGACCGAGGAGGAACGCGAGGAACAGCGGGATGAGCGAGACGACCGACATCGCGAACATGGCGCCGTAGTTGGAGGACGACTGGGCGTCGATGAACCCCTTCAGCGCCACCGAGACCGGGAAGTTCTCTCGCGTGCGCAGGTAGATGAGCGGCCCGAAGAAGTCGCCCCAGGTCCAGATGAAGGTGAAGATCGCGGTGGTCGCGAGCGCGGGGATCATCAGCGGCAGGGTCACCTGGCCGAAGATGCGGGCATGGCCGGCGCCGTCGATGCGGGCGGCCTCGAAGATCTCCTTCGGCAGGCCGCGGATGAACTGGACCATCAGGAAGATGAAGAACGCGTCCATCGCGAGGAACTTCGGCACGATGAGCGGCAGGAAGGTCTCGAGCCAGCCGAGCTCGCGGAAGATGATGAACTGCGGCACCAGCACGACGTGGAACGGCAGCATGATCGTGCCGAGCATGATCGCGAACCACGCATTGCGCCCCCAGAACCGCAGCCGCGCGAACGCGTAGGCGGCCAGCGAGCACGAGACGAGGTTGCCGATGATCGCCCCGATGACGAGGATCGTCGAGTTGCCGAGGAAGACGCTGAACGGCAGCTGCTGCGACGTCCAGCCGTAGACGTAGTTGTCCAGCGACAGCTCGCTCGCGAACAGGCCCAGGTTCGTGAAGATCTCGCTGTTGGGCTTCAGCGACGACACGACGAGCCAGATCAGCGGGTAGATCATGACGATCGACAGGAGGATGAGGCCGATGTGCTTGGAGACCGAGCGCGCCGCATCCTTGGGCCGCATCCGGCGTCGTCGCGGCAGGGGCTCGTCGCGCACGACGGGGGTGACAGCCGGTGCATCGTGGAGTGCGGTCATGCTCGTGATCTCTCTTCGGGGCGGACGGTGTCGGTGTGCGGCGCGTCAGTCGTCATAGAACACCCAGTACTTCGACAGCCAGAAGTTGAACGCCGTGAAGCCGGCGATGATGAGCAGCAGGAACCAGGCCATCGCCGAGGCGTAGCCCATGTCGAGCTCGGTGAACGCCTTCTTGTAGAGATACAGCGTGAAGAACATCGTCGAGTCCGACGGACCGCCGGTGCCGCCCGAGACGATGTAGGCCTGCGTGAACGACTGGAACGCGAAGATGATCTGCAGCACGAGGTTGAAGAAGATGATCGGCGTCAGCAGCGGGAAGGTGATCGAGAAGAAGCGGCGGATCTTCCCGGCGCCGTCGACCTGTGCGGCCTCGTAGTACATCTCGGGAATCTGCCGGAGGCCGGCGAGGAAGATCACCATCGGCGAGCCGAAGGTCCACACGTGGAGGATGATGATCGTCGCCAGCGCGTAATCGGGGTGCGAGATCCAGCCCGGTCCCTCGATCCCGAACCAGGCGAGAAAGCCGTTGACGATGCCGTCCTTGCCGAACACCTGACGCCACAGGATCGCGATCGCGACCGACCCGCCCAGGAGGCTCGGCAGGTAGAACACCGATCGGTAGAAGGCGAGCCCGCGCATCCCCCGATCGAGGAGGATCGCGACGCCGAGCGCCAGCGCGAGCTGCAGCGGGACGGACACGATCACGTAGGTCAGAGTCACGCGCAGCGAGTTCCACAGCCGTGCGTCGCCCATCATGTCGACGATGTTGTCGAACCCCGAGAACTTCGGGGGCTGCAGGAGGTTGTAGTCGGTGAACGCCAGCGCGAGGGAGGCGATCATGGGGCCGATCGTGAAGACGATGAGTCCCACCAGCCACGGTGCCAGGAACACATAGGCGGCCTTGTTGTCGGGATTGCGGGTCTTGCCCACACCCTTGACCGCGCCTCGCGGTCGGCGCGCGATCGTGCGCAACTCGCCGATGCTGCTCACGGAGACCTCCTCGTCTTCAAGAAAGCAAGAAACCGCTTTCACGTGTTGGTCAAGTATCACCGAGCCTCTCGGAAACGTCAAATATCCCAGGAACGCCGTGGAAGCGGCATCCGTCGCCCTTCTTCTGCGCGGGGTTGGATAACGACGCTGCAACAACAATTGACATGCACCCACCCCCCTGCTACTTTTCGTGAAAGCGGTTTCTTGCAATCAACGAAGAGAAGAGAGGCGCAATGACGCGTACACCACGAACCATCGCGACACGGGCCGGCGTGGGCGTTGCCCTGGTCTCCCTGCTCGCTCTCGCCGGCTGCTCCGGCGATGGCGGCGGCGAAGCGACCCCGACCGGCGGGTTCGACCCCGAAGAGGAGATCGAGCTGCACATCGCCTGGTGGGGCAACGACGAGCGCGCCGCCATCATGGCCGAGGCGATCGATCTGTTCGAGGAGGAATACCCGAACATCACTGTCGTCGAGGAGCCGGTCGGCGCCCCCGACGACCTGTTCAACCGGCTCGCGACCGACTTCGCGTCGGGCACCGCGCCGGACGTGTTCGCGCTCGGCGGCGCGAAGCCGCAGGAGTACGGCGCGGCCGGTGCGCTCCTGGACCTGGCGACGGTCAGCGAGTACCTCCCCACCGGCAACTACGAGGACTTCACACTGACGAATGCCATCGTCGACGACACGCTCTACGGGTTGCCCACCGGCGGCAACGCGATCGGCGTGCTCGTGAACCCCACCATCTTCGAGCAGGCGGGCGTAGACCTCCCTGACGACTCGTGGACGTGGGAGGACTTCGTCGACATCGCCAACGAGATCTCCGCCAACGCGGGTGACGGGATCGTCGGGCTCGACCTGCGCATCCAGGACATCCTGGGCACGTATGTCGCGCAGTACACCGACACCGGCATCTACGACTGGGAGGGCAACCTCGCCGTCGACGCCGGCACCATCCAGGACTGGTACGAGATGGAGCAGGGCCTCGTCGCCGATGGCGGACTGCCCGACCCCTCCGTGATCGTCGAGCACTGGAACGTCACCCCCGACCTGAGCCTGTTCGGCACGGGCCGGGCGGGGATGGCCTTCTCGTACAGCAACCAGATCGGCGCCTACCAGGCCGGCAGTGGGAGCGAAGTCGAGATCCTGACCCCGCCGACGTCGACGAGCCTGTCGGGCGTCGCGGTGCTTCCGTCGCAGTTCTGGGCGATCGCGTCGCAGTCGAAGCATCCCGAGGCGGCGGCGCTCCTCGTCGACTGGCTGCTCAACCAGCCGGCTGCGGCGGAGATCATCCTCGCCAACCGCGGTCTGCCGTTCAACCCCGAGACCCTGGCGGTCGTCGAGCCGCTGCTGGCACCGGCGGACGCGCAGGCCGCCGCGTACCTCGGTCGGGTGCTCGAGGTCGGCGTGGTGGCACCCCCGCAGCCGGCGGGAGGCGCGATCCTCAATGAGCTGTCGCAGCGCATCGAGTCCGACATCCTGTTCGGCAACTCGTCCGCCGCCGACGGCGCACAGCAGTGGGTGGATGAGCTGACGGCGTCACTCGACAACGACTGATCCCCTGTCATGATGGGCGGCTCCCCTGCGGAGCCGCCCATCATTCGTCTTCGCACAGACGGATGCCATCCTGTAGACGAGATCGCAGACGAGGAGGACCCGATGACGGGTATCGACGAGGCGCTGGACCGGCTGCGGGGCAGCGATCCGCTCCGGCGCGCCGGAATCGGCGATGGCGCCGTCGCGGATGACCTGCGTTCCGCCGGGATCGGCTTCGCGGCGCTCGGCGGCGGGCTCGAAGATCGCTGGCACCGCGCACTCGCCGAGCTGGACGCGTGCATCCGCCCGGCGATCGACGCGGGTGACGTGCTCCACGAAGGCGGCGTCTACCACGGCTCGTGGCTGGAGAGCACGGCGACCATCAATGCCGAGATCCTCGATCGGTTCGTCCCGTCGGTGACCACGCGGACGCACCTGCAGTTCGCGGCTCACCAGCGCGAGGACGGCCTCCTGCCGTACAAGCTCACCGCGGACGGCCCGGGGTTCTCGCAGATCCAGATGGTGACGCCGCTGGCGCGCTGCGTGTGGAACCACTACCTGCTGACGGGTCGCGACCGGGACTATCTGAGCCGGATGTTCGCCGCGATGGCCCGGCACGACGACTGGCTTGCGACGCACCGCGACACCCGCGGCACCGGCGGTGTCGAGGCGTTCTGCACCTTCGACACCGGGCACGACCTGTCGCCGCGCTTCTGGCACGTCCCGGAGCGGTGCTTCCACGGCGACGCGACCCGCTGGGATCCCGACGTTCCGCTCCTCCCGTTCGTCGCGCCCGACCTGACGGCCAACGTCTACAGCCAGCGTCTGCACCTGGCACTGATCGCCGCCGAGCTGGGCGAGGACCCGGAGCCGTGGAACGCCAGGGCAGCGGCATCCCTCGACGCCCTCTTCGCCCACTGCCACGACGCCGAGGACGGGCTGTTCTACGACCTCGCCGCCGACGGCCGTCCGCTGCGTCTCGCCTCGGACGTGCTGCTGCGGGTGCTCGCGTGCGATGTCGGCGACCACGACCTGTTCGCGGCCGCTCTGGAGCGGTACCTCATGAACACGCGCAAGTTCCTCGCGCCGGCGGGCTTCACCTCGATCGCGATGGACGACCCGCGCTTCGACGGCGACCACACCCGCAACTCCTGGGCGGGCCCCGTGAACTTCCTCACGCTCATCCGTGCCCCGCACGCGTTCGAGCGGCACGGCCGGGTCGCGGAGCTGGCGCTCACGCACCGCTCGATCCTCACCGCGGTCGCCGGGCACGACCGGTTCCCGCAGTGCCTGGATCCGTGGACCGGCGACGCGGGATTCACCGAGCAGTACTCCCCCGCGATCCTGTGGCTCCTCGACGCCACGGAGCGCAGCTTCGGGGTGCTGCCCCGGCCCGACGGCGAGACCTGGCTGAGCGGCCTGCCGCCGACGCGGCTCGACCACGGGCAGGCGGCGAGCGCGACCGCGATGTCGCGCGTCGTGGACGGCGTGCGCTATGAGCTCGCCGCCGACGACGAGCGCGTCGAGGTCCATCGCGACGGCGTCCGGTGGCTCAGGTTCCCGCGCGGGTGGCGCATCGTGCTCGATGCCGAGGGCGCAGTGACGGATGCCGTGGGCCTGGTTGCGGGCACGGTCACCGGCACACTGGCGGAAGGCGCGGCATCCGTCGACCTCTCGCTCGGCCCGAACGACCGCGCGACCCTCCGAGACGGCCGCATCATCGCGCAGCGAAGTCCGGGCTTCACGCCTCCGCACTTCTGATCTCGATCCTCGGCTGATCGTGCAGCGCGCGGGATCCGGAGAAATCGCTTTCACCAAACGATGGCGAACAGCGGATGCCGAGACCGGTTCTCCTTGAAATCACAATAGAAACCGCTTTCAGCGGTACGCTGAAGAGAATCCACCGTCCGCGCATCGCGCGTGAGCGCCGCTAAGGTGACCATCAGGGGAAGGAACGCCGTTGGCAAGACGCTCTCGGGCGAGCACGATCGCCGACGTCGCCCAGCACGCGGGCGTGTCGCCGGCGACCGTGTCGCGCGTCATGAACGGCCGATTCCTGGGCGAGCCCGAGATCGCCGATCGCGTGCGCGCCTCGGCGCGAGAGCTCGAGTACTCGCCCAACCACCTCGCCCGAAGCTTCGCCCTCGGCCAGACGAACGCCATCGCCTTCCTGGTGCCCGATCTCGCGAACCCGTCCTTCCAAGCCGTGCTCACGGGCCTGTCGAAGGCCGCCGCGGTCGACGGCTACCGCGTGCTGGTCGCCGACTCCGCCGAGTCCGCGGAGGACGAGCCCCTGCTCGCCGCCGAGGTCCGCCGCCGCTGCGATGCGCTCGTCCTCTGCGCCCCGCGCATGGCCGAGGAGGAGCTCGTGAGGGCGACCGAGACACTCGGTCCCGTCGTGCTCATGAACCGGTTCAGCGCCGGGGTCGCAGCTCCCACGCTCTCGGTCGACTCACTCAGCGGCATCGATTCCCTTGCTCGCCACCTCTATTCGCTCGGGCACCGCCGCATGGCCTACGTCGCCGGGCCGGACGGGGTCGCCAACGAGAATCGCCTCCGGGGTCTCGCCGACTTCGCCGGCACGGTCGGAGACGTCACGATCGTGAACGTCCCCGGCGGCGCAGGCAGTGAGAGCGGGCTCGCCGCCGTCGACGACGTCGCAGCGACCGGGGCCACCGCAGCGCTCGCGTTCAACGACCTGGTCGCCGTCGGTCTCGTCCACGGACTGGTCGAGCGCGGCATCCGCGTACCCCAGGACATCTCCGTCACGGGGTTCGACGACATCCCGTTCGCGCGGTTCATGTCGCCGTCGCTGACGACCGCCTCGGTGCCGCACGAAGTGCTCGGCACGCTGGCGTGGGTGCGGATGCAGTCGCTGATGAAGGGCGAGACACCCGAGCACAACGTCGTCTTCCAGCCGCGGCTCGAGGTGCGACGCTCGACAGCGCCCCCTCCCGCCTGACGCTGCGCCCGTCGCCGCCAGGGGCCCTATCGCGCACGTCGTCGGCGGCCTACGGTGAAGGCATGGACGAACGTCGCGCCGAGGACCAGCCCGTCGAGCAGGACGCCCCGACCGGCGGCGACGAGACGACCGAGGAGGGGCTGGAGGCCGACAATCCGGTCGAGGAGGACACGCTCAAGACCCTCGACCCCGACGCGGCACCGGCCTGATCACGTCTCGCGGGTGATGGTCCCTCGATACGCCGCTTCGCGGCTACTCGGGAACCGATCCGCCGTTCACTCGCGCGACTCACGTCTCGCGAGTGATCGTCCCTCGATACGCCGCTTCGCGGCTACTCGGGAACCGATCCGCCGTTCACTCGCGCGACTCACGTCTCGCGAGTGATCGTCACCTTCACGTGGAGGTGGCTCTTGAACGGACCCGCGTACACCCCGCGCAGCGGCGGGACGTCGGTGTAGTCGCGGCCTCGGCCGACGAGCACATGGCGGTCGCCGATCTCGATGTTGTTCGTCGGGTCGAAGCCCTGCCACTCGCCGGCGAACCACTCCACCCATGCGTGCGACTCGCCCGTCACGGCGACGCCGACGTCGGCGGACGGCCGCGGGTGCAGGTAGCCGGAGACGTAGCGGGCCGGGATGCCGACCTCGCGGAGCGCACCCAGGGTGATGTGGGCGATGTCCTGGCAGACGCCCTTGCGGGCCTCCCATGCCTCGGTGGCCGTGGAGTGCACGCCCGTGATCCCGTGCATGTACTCCACGGCATCCCCGATCCCCGTGGAGATCGCGTAGGCGGCGCGACCGGGGTGGTCGTGCTGGGACGCGATCGAGCGGGCGAGCTCGACGACCTCGGGGTGCGGGCGGGTCCGGCCGGTCTGGCCGAGCTGCTCCACGATCTCGATCGAACGCGCGGACTCCCGCGTCAGGCCGTCCCAGGTCAGCTCGACGTGCTCGAGCGGGCGGGGGCGGACCTCGACCAGCGAGCGTGCGGTGATGGTGAGCGAGGCATGGGGCGAGAGCACGTCGAACGCGGCGACGCGTGTGCCGAAGTAGTCGACGTACTGGTTGACCGACGTCGATGGCTCGATCTCGAGAGAGGAGTTGAGCACGAACTGGCTGTCGGTCGAGCCGGGCAGCATCCGCGCCTCGTTGTACGACGCCGAGACGTCGCCCTGATACGAGAACCCGGTCTGATGCTCGATGCGGAGGCGCTTCATGAGATCTCTCCGATCCAGCTGGGCTCGGCCTGCGTCGGGAAGAACCGGCCGCGAATCGCCTCGGACGCCTCGCGCGTGACCGTCTGCACGCGTTGCATGTGCTGCGGCAGCTCGTTCAGGATCTCCGAGACCGGACGGTACTCCAGGTCGTTGCGGATCTGGCCGAGTGCTCGCAGCACCGTGTTCGAATGGCCGACGCGGTCGGCGCGAGGGTCGATCGCGCTCATGCACTCCTCCGCGCGCTGGATCGAGTAGATGATCGAGCGCGGGAAGAGGCGGTCCAGCAGCAGGAACTCCGCCGCGTTGCGCGCTCCGGGCATGCCGCGGTAGGTGCGCAGGTAGGCCTCGTACGCGCCGCACGAGCGGAGGATGGTGGTCCACGACGGGCCGGACGCCTGGGTGAGCGACCGCGTCGCCAGCAGCCGCGCAGTCATGTCCGTGCGCTCGATGCTGCGGCCGAGTGTGAAGAACTGCCAGGCCTCGTCGCGGCTCGTGGACGAGTCCACGATGCCGACCGCCAGCGCCGCGCGCTCGCGGACCCACTGGAAGAACTCGTGCACCTTGTCGGTCTGCAGTCGCCGCGGCATCCGTGCGCTCGTGGTGTTGAGGGTCTCCCACAGCTCCGTGGAGACGATCTCGCGGGCGCGGCGCGCGTTCTCGCGGGCGGCGGTGATGGCGTAGGCGATGCTCGACGGGTTCATCCGGTCGACGGCGAGGCGGGCGAGGACGTCCTCGCGCCGCACCTGCTCGACGCCTTCGGCCGGGACCGACCCCATGACGCTCAGCAGCGACCGGCACGCGGTGTCCTCGTCGATCCACGGATCCTCGAGGAGAAGCTGCAGGTGCACATCGAGGATCCGGGCCGTGCCGTCGCTGCGCTCGATGTAGCGTCCGATCCAGAACAGGCTTTCTGCGATGCGGCTCAGCATGCGCCCTCACCCCCGCTCCCCTGTCCGCGAGACGGCATCGGTGCACCGAGACTGCTTCCGGTAGCCGCAGTTTCGGTGCGCGGATGCGGTCTCGGTGATCGCGGTGACGGAGAGGCGGGGACGGATGCCGCGGCCTGCCGCCCCTGCTGCTGCTGCTCCTGCTGCTCGACCCGCGAACGCGGCCGGTCCTGCGGCGAGTGCGTCGGCTGCGGCTGCCCGTCGTAGATGATCGGGATCGCCGCGGTGATGGTGGCGGCCTGGTCGGCGACGAGCCCGGCCAGACCGCTCCCCTGCCCGTACTCGACGTGCGAGGGCGCCGATCCGCCGATGACCCACGTGTCCTTCGATCCGCCGCCCTGGCTGGAGTTCACGACGAGCTGGCCCTCCGGGAGCGCGACGCGCGTGAGACCGCCCGGGAGCACCCACACGTTCTCGCCGTCGTTCACCGCGAAGGGCCGCAGGTCGGCGTGCCGCGGGCGCATCCCGTCCTCGACGAGGGTGGGAATCGTCGAGAGCATGACGACGGGCTGCGCAATCCAGCCGCGAGGATCGGCGAGCAGGCGCTGGCGGAGCTTGTCGAGCTCGGCGGGCGAGGCATCCGGACCCACGACGAGTCCCTTGCCGCCCGAGCCGTCGACAGGCTTGACGACGAGCTCGTCGAGCCGGTCGAGCACCTCTTCGAGCGCACCCGGGTCCTCGAGCCGCCAGGTGTCGACGTTCTTCAGGATGGGCTCCTCGGCGAGGTAGTACCGGATGAGCTCGGGCACGTACGTGTAGAGGAGCTTGTCGTCGGCGACGCCGTTGCCCACCGCGTTCGCGATGGTGACGTTGCCCAGTCGCGCGGCGAGCATGAGGCCCGGAGCGCCCAGCATCGAGTCGGCGCGGAACTGCAGCGGATCGAGGAACTCGTCGTCGACGCGGCGGTAGATGACGTCGACGCGCTTGGGGCCGCGGGTCGTGCGCATGAAGACCTTGCCGCCGATCGAGAGCAGGTCGCGCCCCTCGACGAGCTCGACGCCCATGAGCCGCGCGAGCAGGGTGTGCTCGAAATACGCGGAGTTGTACACGCCCGGGGTGAGCACCACGACGTTGGGGTCCTCGACGCCGGGCGGGGCGGACGCCCGCAGTGCCGCGAGCAGCTTGTTGGGATAGTCGCCGACCGGGCGCACCCGCATGGAGACGAAGAGCTCGGGCAGCGTCTGCGCCATGACCCGGCGGTTCGAGATGACGTAGCTGACGCCGGAGGGCACGCGCACGTTGTCTTCGAGCACCCGCATCTCGCCGTGCTCGTCGCGGATGAGGTCGATGCCCGAGACCTGGATGCGAACGCCGTTGGCGGAGTGGATGCCGGCCGCCTGCCGGTAGAAGTACTGGGAGCTCGCGATGAGGCCGGCGGGGAGGACCTCGTCGCGGACGCAGTGCTGATGACCGTATGCGTCGTCGAGGAACGCCTCGAGCGCGAGCACGCGCTGCGTGACGCCGGCCTCGATGCGCGACCACTCGTCGTACGCGATGATGCGCGGGACGGCGTCGAGCGGGAACGGTCGCTCCTCGCCCGCGAAGTCGAACGTGACGCCCTGGGCGAGGTACGAGCTCGCGAGCGAGTCGGTGCGGCCGCGCAGCTCCTCCTGGGTCATCTGCGCGAGCGCCTGGTAGAGCTCCCGGTAGGCCTCGCGGGACTCGGCGGGGGCTCCCGCGTGCGCCGGCCCCCCGAACATCTCGTCGAACGCGGGGACGCCGGATGCCGTCTTGCGCGGCGCCAGAGTGGAGCCGTAGCCGTCGAAGAGGTCACCCATGCGATGAGCCTAGTGCGGGGCGTGTTGCCGGAGTGTTTCCGCCGCCCACTCGGCCGGCTCCGACGACGCCTCCGGCGGCCGCGAAGGGTGCTCCGGTGGCACGTCCGCACGGTCCGGCGAACCTGGACCCGCTACGCGTGACACCGGAGCACCCGAATCGAGCTAACCCTCCGAGCGGCGGACCGACATCCGGCGCGCCCGGACGAGCGCGGCACCGATGGTCATCAGGGCGAGTGCGAGCAGCAGCAGCGCCGTTCCGTCGCCCCCGCCGGTGGCCGGCAGCGAACCACCCGTGCCGGACCCGGATCCCCCCGGCGCCGCGCCGGGCTCGGTTCCCGGGTCCGTTCCGGGATCGGTTCCGGGGTCGGTGCCGGGGTCGGTTCCGGGATCGGTTCCCGGGTCGGAGATCTCCGCGACCAGCTGGAGCCGGTCGAGACTCACCGCCCCGGCCGGAGCCGCGAAGGGCTGCACCGCGAACCCCGCGACACGTGCTGATAGCGCGACAGCGGGCTGCGCCACCTCGCCGATCGTCACCTGGTACCCGCGCACGCCGGTCAGCGTCAGGCCGTTGTCCGGCGCTCCCGCCGGCTGCTCACCCGCGCGCTCGAACCCGCTGAACGGCAGCTCGACGAACTGCCACCCCACGGTGTCGTCGACGAACGTCGTCGCGAATCGCTCAGCGGTGTCGGGCGCCTGGTAGACGCGGATGTAGTCGATCGACAGCTGCTGCGGGAAGGCGAGGTCCTGAGCGAGCGGACCGCCGAAGTTGCCGCCCACGGCCATGTTCATGATGAGGAAGAAGGGGTGCTCGAACACCCAGTCCCCCGACACGGCCTCGGGCGTGGCGCTGTGGAAGTGGATCGGCTCCTCGCCGTCGCGGTTCACGTACCACCGGATCTCGCCTTCTTCCCACTCCACCGTGAACGTGACCCACTGCCCGCCGAGGTTCTCGCCGAAGTCGTGCGTCGCGTGGTGCGCGTTGCCACCGGAGTAGCCCGGACCGTGCACGGTGCCGAAGATCTCGTTCGGGAGCTTCCCGACGTACTCCATGATGTCGATCTCGCCGGTACGCGGCCAGCCGACGTCGCGGAAGTCGTTGCCGAGCGCCCAGATGGCCGGCCAGATGCCGGCCTTGCCGTCGGGCAGCTTCGCGCGCGCTTCGATCCGGCCGTGCTGGACCTCGACCTTGTTCTCGGTGATCAGGCGCGCTGACGTGTGCGTGCACGGTCCGTACCAGCACTCGAGGCCGGATGCCGCCGGATCGGCGACCTCGTGCATGGTGATCACCATGCTGCCCTCGCCGTCGTGCGCGGCGTTGTCGGTCGAGTCGGTGTAGTACTGCAGCTCGTCATTGCCCCAGCCCCACCCTCCGGTCTCGTACGTCCAGGTGCGCGGGTCGGCGGGCGAGCCGGCGGCCGCGTCGAACTCGTCGGACCACGCCAGCTCCCAGCCGGCGGGGCCGGCGTCCGGGGCTGCGTCGTCGTGGAGCGTCACGGTGACGGGCCGGCCATCGCCCTGCCCGAAGTACCACATCCCCATTCCCTCGGAGCCGCTCCAGTCCTGCGGCTGGGCGAGGTCGCGGCGGAAGCCGCCGTCACCGACGATGTCGAGGACGTTGTCGTAGGCGGACTGGCCGGCATACGCGTCGGGGTCGGATGCCGCGATCTCCCGCGTGCCGAGATCGGCGCCGCCCAACGGCTGCAGTCCCGCGGTCCCGTACTCGAAGTCCTCGAGGAGTCCGGCGACGGTCTCGTCGTCGTCGATGATGCTCACCCGGGCGATCGCGAGCGGGTTCAGCTCGGCACCCTCCGGGTCGCTCAGCCGCACGAGGAACGTCTCATCCACCTCGGCCTTGTCGTCGTCGAGGGTGGCTATCGAGATGATGCCCTCGCGCTGTCCCGCCGGAATCGTCAGCACGCCGGAGCTCGTCACGAAGTCGCGATCCGCGGTCGCCGGGAGGTCCTCGGTCGAGGTCCGGTCGGTCGCGACATCGGTGCGCCAGGCGACCGTGACGTCGTGCGGAGCGTCGCGCGTGAGGCGCACGGCGACCTGAGCGGTGTCCCCTTCGCCCACGGTGAAGATGGCGCGCGCGAAGTTGATCGTCAGCGGCCGGTTGGCGTCGGACGCGCCGACCAGGGTGAGGTCGTCGATGCGGATGGTCGGCGTGACCGCGGGCGAGGACTGCTCCACGCCGATCCCGATGCCGTGCACCTCGGTCAGGGTCAGTCCGTCATCGGGCGCGCCGTTGCCGATGTTCTTGCGCAGGAAGTCCGCGAACGGCAGCTCCACGAACCGCCAGCCCGCCCAGTCGTCGCTGAACCGCACCGAGAACCGCTCCGCGTCATCCACGGTCGATCCCGGCGTCCGGTTGTCCAGCAGATCCACGAACATCGGGGCGCCGGAGTTCGTGCCCAGCATCCAGAACCCGACACCGCGGAACGCGCTCCAGTCCTGCGGCTCCCACGTCGACCCGTCGGTCGTGAAGTTGTCGATCACCACGGCCCACGACGACGTGTCCAGCCCCAGCGCCAGCACCTCGTTGTCATCTCCCGCACCAGGGCGCTTCGGGTCGGCATCCGCCACCCGCTCGAACG
>Ga0307505_10001257_pt1 | contig 21480 bp, 14 predicted proteins | sample 23_S_MG_FD_202183 | JGI IMG/M metagenome (GOLD analysis project Ga0307505, IMG submission 202183) | Soil microbial communities from Populus trichocarpa stands in riparian zone in the Pacific Northwest, United States - 23_S | ecosystem: Environmental > Terrestrial > Soil > Riparian zone > Trees...
GCCGCGGCCTTCGCGCGCCATCTGCACGCAGCGCTGCGTGATCAGCACCTCGGCCTCGGGATGCAGTGCGAGCGGCAGCCCCAGGGCGGCCGCGGCGGCATGGCGCGTGTGGTCGTCGGGCGTGGAGCCGATGCCGCCGCAACTCAGGACCATGCTCCCGCCGGCGGCCGTCTGCTCGAACGTGCGGCGATACAGCGCCGTCAGCGCCTCGCGGTCGTCACCCGCGTACTCGGCCCACGACAGCGCGAGTCCACGCGCAGTCAGCAGCTCGATGACCTTGACCAGGTGCTTGTCCTGCCGCTTGCCCGACAGGATCTCGTCGCCGACGATGACCAGGCCAATACGCAACATCGGCAGCATCGCTTCAGACGGCCGCGGCCCGGCCGTCGCGCAGTTCGCGCGCGAGCCGCACCAGTCCCCGCCATTGCTGCGCCCAGAAGCCGCGGCCGTAATCGCGCTGCGCGCCCGCCGGCGGCGGCAGCTGGTCGCGGATGCCGGTGGGTTCGACGGCGGGATTGAAGTCCGCGGTGCCGAACAGCACGTCCCACACCGGGAACAGCACCGCGAAGTTGCAGCCGCGGTGCAGGCCCTCGTGGCCGACGCCGATCGCATGGTGCCGACGGTGGAACAGCGGACTGACGATCACGCGCCCCAGCGGACCCAGCGCTGTGCGCAGGTTCGCGTGCTGCAGGCTTTCGATGACGCGCGTGGCGACGATCAGCAGCACGAACTGCGCCGGCTCCACACCGATCGCCAGCGCGATCGCGGCCTTCGCGGCGTCCATGATCAGGTCGTCCAGCAGGTGGTTGCGATCGTCCGCCCAGAAGCTCATCTGCCGCTGCGAGTGATGCAGCGCGTGCAGCGCCCACCACCACGTGTAGCGATGCTGCGCGCGGTGCAGCCAGTAGTCGGCGAAATCCAGAACGATCAGATACAGCACGAAGCTCACCAGCGGCACGTCGGTGACGCCCGGCCATAGCCCTTCCAGGTTGAAAGGCGTGAAACCTGCGGCGCGCTGCCACTCGGTCAACTGCTCGACGACCGGCATCAGCACCAGGAACATCGCCAGCGGCACCAGCCCCAGCCGGTGCAGCAGCGTGTAGACCACGTCGACGCGCGTCGCACGGCGGTCGGTCCACTGCTCGGCAGGAAACAACGCTTCCAGCGGGCGCAGCAGCAGCGCGAGCAGCAGGACCTGCACGACGCCCAGCAGGAACCATTCGGTGGCTTCGTAGGCAGGTTCCTGGAAGCTCATCAGGCCGGCCGCGTACAGCAGCGGCTGCACGGCCGTCTCGAACAGCCACGCCTGGGCGGCCGTGAATGCATTGGCGAGGGTGTCGATCATCGGGGTGTGGGCGCGACGGGTGTCGAGCGCGGCGCCTGCGCGGCGGCCAGTGTCGCGTGCGGCGCATCGTGACGGTACTCGGGATGCTCACGCAGCGTGCGAAAGCAAAGACCGCGCTGCTTCAGACCGACGATCAGCGGATCCAGCATCGGCGCGAACGGATCCTTGCGCGAACGAATGCCGAGGTGCGCCATCAGCACGTCGCCGTCGCGGACGTCGCGCAGCGCGCGCGACAGCAGCACCGCGTTCGGGTAGGTCTCCGACGGCAGCTCGTCACCGAGGAATCCGGCCTGCGCCCAGTGCACATGCGCGAAGCCGCAGTCGCGCCCCGCCGCCCGCGCCCGTTCAGTGACGCGGCCGCCGGGGGCACGCCACACGGCATCCAGTCGCCGGCCGGTGTAGCGCTCGAAGGCTGCGTCGACGCGCCGCAGCTCGGTGCAGAACTGCGCATCGTCGAGAATCAGCGCACGGCCGGCCGCCTCGCCGAACTGCGGCCGGTAGCCGATGCCGCCCGCCGCCTCGGAGATGCGTCCATGGCGCCACGTGTGCGAGCCGAAGGCATGACCTTCGGCAGCGCGCGCCTTCCAGTAGGCGGCCCAGCCGGCGTCCAGTGCAGAATCGCCGCGCGGTGTAGGTTCGTTGGCGAGGAAGAAAGTCGCGCGCACGTCGTGGTGCCGCAGGATGTCGGCGACGGTCTCGGCATGCCGCATCGTGCCGGTATCCAGCGTCAGGTAAACGACACCTGCGCAGTCGCGCGCGCTCACCGGCGTCGCGCTCAGCAGCGCGGCGAGCGTAGCCACTAACAACCCGGCAAGGCCTCGCGGCATCACTTCCAGGCGGCGGAGTTCGCGAAGAAGATGCCGTGCGGCGAGCGGCCGACCGGCACGGTGGCCACAACCTTGCGCTGTTCGAGGTCGACGACTGCCACCTGCTTGATCCAGCGCTGCGTCACCCATGCCAGCTTGCCGTCGGCCGAGACCTCGACGCAATCGGGGCCGCCGGGCACTGGGATGTCGTACAGCTTCTCCAGCGTCTGCTGGTCCAGCACGCTGACGGTGTTTGCCACGCGGTTGGTCAGCAGCAGGTGACGGCCATCGCCCAGCGGCCGGAAGTTGTGCGCGCCCTTGCCGGTGACGATGCGCTTGACCAGCTTCTGCGTGCGCCAGTCGACGACCTCGACGCTGTCGGAGCCGGTCAGGCCTATCAGCAGATGGCGGTCATCGGGCGTCATCCAGATGCCGGCCGGCGCGGCACCGACTTTCATCTTCCACAGTAGCGCCGGTTCCGCCAGCCGCAACGCGACGATCTCGTCGCTGTCCTGCAACGTCACGAAGGCGGTCTGGCTGTCTGCGGAGAAAGCGATGTGGCTGGGTGTCTTGGACGCGGACAGGCTCTTCACCAGCTTCAGGTCCGTGCCGTCGTAGCTGTACAGGTCGATGCGGTTCAGGCGGTTGCCGGCGACGACGAACCAGCGGCGATCGGGCGAGAAGGCGATCTGGTACGGGTCCGGAATGTCGCGCACGCGATTCAGCAGCGCGCCGGTGGCCGGATCGAGGAACACCAGGTCGTTGCCCATCGCGTTGGCGACGATCAGCAGCTTGCCGTCCGGCGTGGACATCAGGTGGTGCGGCTCCTTGCCCACCTCGACGCGCCGGATCTCCTTGCGCGTGTCCTGGTCGATGAGGCTGATGCTGGCGTCGCCCGAGTTCAGGACGACGACGATGCCGGCCTGCGCGGCGCTGGCCAGGCCGCCCAGCGCGGCGGCTGCCGCCCACTTCCGTATGAAGCTACGCATCGACCTTTCTACCCTGCGCGGACGCCCGCGCTGCGGCCGCAGAGTCTACGTCAGCGGCGCCTGCCACCATGCCTTGAAAAAGCCTGAGTGCCGACGCCTGCAGCAACGGTCAAGGTGCCGCAATCCCGCCACCTGCGCTGCCGTCCGATGCAATACTGGCTGTGCCGGCACGAATCATGCAAATGGATTCATACGGATTGCGGGTATGGGCACGCCCGGCACTGGGCAAACGTGCTTAATATGGCTGAACGGCGGCACGGCGCTTGCGTGTCCTCCGTTGGAGGTCGTCGATGTCGCACTCTGCCTTACTGACGCTGACCGGCGCGCTGTGCGCGGCGCTGCTGGCCGGCTGCGCAACTCCAGGCGCCACACCGTCGGCCGATGCCGGCGCTTCGACCGCCGCGCCGGCGCCCGTACCGGTCCCCGGCGGTTCCGCCGGCAAGTCGGCACCGCTGGAGGTCGTTTCTGCGCAGTTCGGCGTGTTCGGCGCCGATCCCAGCGGCCGCCGCGTGCTGTACGAGACGGCCCGGTTCCCGGCGGTCGTCGCCGCGCCCTACGGCTGGTACATCCTCTTCAAGACCGAAAAGCCGACCGTCATCTGGCGCGAGGAATTCGAGCTGCCCGAGGAGCCGCCGACCTGGGGTCCTGGCGAGGCGATGGGCATCTACACGATTTCGCCGGACCGCAAGACCGCGGTGACCGAGCGCATCATCCCGACACGGCTGGGCTTCATCGCCAACGAGTGGCGTTATGCGCCGGGCGATCCGATCGGCGCGCACAAGATGCGCGTGTACATCGACGGGCAGCTGATCCGTGAGTTCGCGTTCGACATCGAGCAAGGGCCGAAGGAAGAGCCCACTCAGCCGCGGCGCAGCCCGCATCCCGGCGGCACGTCGCCGCGTTCGAACACCTGACCCGGTCCGGCGTGCGCTGCGCTCAGCGCTGCAGCGCCGCCCAGGTTTTCTGCAGCCGCTTGGCCGACACCGGCATCGGCGTGCGCAGTTCCTGCGCGAACAGGCCGACGCGCAGTTCCTCCAGCAGCCAGCGGAACTCTTCGAGTCCGGGATCGAAGACACCTTTGCGCGCCGCAAGCTCGCGCAGCCACGGCACCTGCAGCGCGCCGACCTCCTGCATGCGCTGCGCATCGCGCGCCGGGTCGTTCTTCAGCTTGTCCAGCCGCAGTCCCACAGCCTTCAGGTAGCGCGGGTAGTGCGCGAGCTGCGCCGCCGGCGTGCGCGTGATGAAGTCCCTGGGAAACAGCCTTGCGAGCTGCTGTTCGACGTCCGCCATCGCCGCCGGGAAACCGCGCGCCGCATTGCCCTTCTTCACCAGCTGCGCGGCTTCGGCGACGATGGTCGCCACCAGCCGCGCGACTTCCTGGGCGATCAGGTTGATGCGGGCGCGCGCCTCGTCCTTGCGCGCGGTTAACTGCTCGCGATTCGCCGGCCATGGTTCGGCGAGGCACGTGCGATCGATGGCCGCGACCATCACCTGCTCGCGCAGCGCGTCGAACGACGGCAGCGCCGCCGCCAGTGCCGGCACCGTACCGGCCTGCATCTGCGTCGTCTGCAGCGACGCGAGGCTTTTCTCGAGAAACTTCAGCTGCTCGCGCAGCTGCAGCCGGAACAGTCGCCGCAGTCCACCTCGGTGCTGCTCGCGCGCCTCGTCCGCGTCGTCGAACACGTCGATTGCGCAGCGATCGCCGCGGTCCACCAGTGCCGGATGCCCGATCAGCGTGACGCTGCGGCCGTCGACGCCGCGCCGTGCAAGTTCCATCAGCTCCGGCAGCTCACCGAAGTCCCAGTCACGGATGTCGTCGCGCAGCTGCGCGCCGGTCACCGCGTCGGCGCGCGCCGCGTCGCGCAGGCTCGCCTGCGCTTCGGCGCCCAGTTCGGCGCGCAACTGGGCGAGGTTGCGGCCCATCGCGAGCTGACGGCCGTGCTCGTCGACGACCTTGAAGTTCATCGTCAGGTGCGCGGGCAGCGTCTCCGGCTTGAAGTCGCTGCGCTGGGCGGTGACGCCCAGGTGCTCGCGCAGGTCCGCGATGATCACGTCGGACAGCGCTTCGTCGATCCGCGTGCCCCGGCGCTGCACGAGGGCGGCCGCGTAGTCCGGCAGCGGCACGCAGTGCCTGCGCAGCTTCTGCGGCAGCGCCTTCAGCAGCAGATGCACCTTCTCTTTCAGCATGCCGGGCACCAGCCATTCGGCGCGCACCGGGTCGACGCGCGCCAGCGCGGCCAGCGGCACCGTCATCGTCACTCCGTCACGATGGCTGCCGGGCTCGAAGTGGTAGCTCAGCGCGACCGTCGTCTCCGGCCCCGCGCGGCCGCGCAGCGTCAGCACCTTCGGGAACAGTTCCGTCGTGATGCCCGCCGCCTCGTGGCGCATCAGCTCGTCGCGGTCCAGGAACAGCAGCCGCGGCCTTTCCCGCTCGGCCTGCGTGCGCCACTTGTCGAACTGCGCGCCGGACGCGACGTCGGCGGGAATCAACCGGTCGTAGAACGCGAAGATCAGCTCGTCGTCGACCAGCACGTCGAGGCGGCGCGCGCGGTGCTCGAGCTCGCGGATCTCCTTTACCAGCCGCTGGTTGTGCGCAAAGAACGGCGCGCGCGTCTCGCGAGGTTCGTAATTACCTTCGACCAGCGCCTCGCGGATGAAGATCTCGCGCGCGTGGGCGGGATTCAGCGCGCCGTAGTGGATGCGCCGTTGCTGGTAGACCAGCAGGCCATACAGCGTCGCGCGCTCGAAGGCCATGACCTGCGCCGGCTTCTTCTCCCAGTGCGGATCGCCGTGCAACTTCTTCAGCAGGTGCGCGCCCACGCGTTCCAGCCATGTGGGTTCGATGTTCGCAATGGTGCGCGCGAACAGCCGTGACGTTTCCACCAGCTCGGCCGCAACGATCCAGCGCCCCGCCTTCTTCAGCAGCGGCGAGCCCGGCCATACGAAGAAGCGGATGCCGCGCGCCCCCACGTACGGAGGCTCGCCGCGGTCCGCATCCATCACGCGCAGGCCGACGTTGCCCAGCAGGCCTGCGAGCAGCGCGACGTGCACCTGCTCGACGGTCGCAGGCGTCGCGTTCAGGCGCCAGCCCTGCTCGGCTGCCAGCGTCGCGAGCTGACTGTGCACGTCGATCCATTCGCGCACGCGCCGCGCGCTCAGGTAGTGGCCGTGCAGTTCGTCGGTGAGCTTGCGGTTGGATTTCTTGTGCTGGATGCGCTCCTGCACGAACGCCCACAGCTTCAGCCAGCCGAGAAAGTCGCTGCGCTCGTCGGCGAAACGGCGGTGCGCCTGGTCGGCGGCCTGCTGCGCGTCGGCCGGCCGTTCGCGTGGATCCTGCACCGACAGCGCGGCGGCGATGACCAGCAGTTCGGCCAGGCACTGCTGCTCGCGCGCCGCCAGCAGCATGCGAGCGACGCGCGGGTCCAGCGGCAGCTTCGCCAGCTCCTGCCCCACGGGCGTCAGCGCGTTCGTGTCGTCCAGAGCGTTCAGCTCGGCCAGCAACTGCATGCCGTCGGCCACCGCGCGGCCTGTCGGCGGCTCGACGAACGGAAAGGCGGCGATGTCGCCCAGGTCCAGTGACTTCATGCGCAGGATGACGCCGGCCAGCGACGAGCGCAGAATTTCCGGATCGGTGAAGCGCGGCCGCTTCGCGAAGTCGTCCTCCGCGTACAGGCGGATGCAGACCCCGTCGGACACGCGGCCGCAGCGACCGGCGCGCTGGTTGGCGGCTGCCTGCGAGATCGGCTCGATCTGCAACTGCTCGACCTTGTTGCGGTACGAATAACGCTTGACGCGCGCCAGTCCTGTGTCCACTACGTAGCGGATGCCCGGCACCGTCAGCGAGGTTTCCGCAACGTTGGTCGCCAGCACCACGCGCCGGCCCGCGCCGCGCGGCCGGAACACGCGCTCCTGCTCGTCGGCCGACAGCCGCGCATACAGCGGCAGGATCTCCGTGGCCGGACCGACCGCGGCTGCGCGGCCAGGCAACGTCACGCGGTGCTTGCGCAGTGCCTCGGCAGCCTCGCGGATCTCGCGTTCGCCGGGCAGGAACACCAGCACGTCGCCGGGTCCCGACGCCGCGCATTCGTCCACCGCATCGATCAGCGCGTCCATCAGCGTGCGGTCGTCGGCGTCGTCGGCGTCGGCCACCGGCCGCCAGCGGAGTTCCACCGGATACAGCCGGCCCGACACCTCGATGACCGGCGCCGGCGCCTGCGACGTGCCGAAGTGGCGCGCAAAGCGCTCGGCATCGATGGTCGCCGACGTGATGATGAGTTTCAGGTCCGGGCGGCGCGGCAGCAGCTGTTTCAAGTAGCCCAGCAGGAAGTCGATGTTCAGGCTGCGCTCGTGCGCCTCGTCGATGATCAGCGTGTCGTAGCGGCGCAGCAGCGGATCGGCCTGCGACTCAGCAAGCAGGATGCCGTCGGTCATCAGCTTGATCGCCGCACCGGGCTTCGTCTGGTCGGTGAAGCGCACCTTGTAGCCGACGACTTCGCCCAGCGGCGTATCGAGCTCCTGCGCGATGCGCCGCGCGATGCTGGACGCCGCGGCTGCGTGTGGCCGATCCGGCCCCGGCCGCCGACGCCGCGGCCCATCGCCAGGCAGATCTTCGGCAGCTGCGTGGTCTTGCCCGAGCCGGTTTCGCCGCTGACGATGACCACCTGGTGCGCTTCGATGGCGCGTGCGATGTCCTCGCGCCGGGCCGAGACCGGCAGCTCTTCTGGAAAGCGGATGACCGGCAGCGGCGCACGATCCCGTGGCCCCGCGGCGCGGGGCGAAGGAGGCGGAATAGGCTGCATCGGTTCGCGGCGCACCGTGCGGTGCTAGCGCGTCATCGCTGGGTCTCGCTGGATCTCGCGGGATTGCAGACGGAGGAACGGAAGCGCGAAAGTATACTTTCACCGATGAACGACGCCACGCTGCCCGCGATGCCTGTTGCGTCCACCTCGCCTGCCGCCGCCGCGGACGGGGCGGCCGACCACCATGCGCAGTTCGTCGCGTGGCTGCGCCAGGTCGCGCCCTACGTGCATGCGCACCGCGGCCGCACCTTCGTCATCGCGTTCTCCGGCGGCCTCATCAAGGCCGGGCTGCTGAACACGCTGGTGCACGATGTGTCGCTGTTGTCGGCGATGGGCATCCGCATCGTGCTGGTCTACGGATCCCGCCCGCAGGTGCAGGAGCAGCTCGCACTGAAGGGCATCGCCACGAGCTTCCACAACGACGTGCGCATCACCGATGCCGCCGCGCTGGAATGCGCGAAGGAGGCCGCCGGCGAGATCCGCCTGGACATCGAGGCGGCGTTCTCGCAGGGGCTGCCGTCCACACCGATGGCGCACTCTAAGGTGCGCGTGGTCAGCGGCAACTTCGTGACGGCGCGCCCGATGGGCGTCATCGACGGCACCGACCTGCAGCTGACCGGCGTCGTGCGCAAGATCGACACCGATGCGCTGCGTTTCGTGCTGGCCAACGGCGGACTGGCGCTGCTGTCGCCGCTGGGCTTCTCGCCCACGGGCGAAGCCTTCAACCTGACGATGGAAGACGTGGCCTGCAGTGTGGCCACCGCCGTGAAGGCAGACAAGCTGGTGCTGCTGACCGAGACGGCCGGCATCACCGGCGACGACGGCACGCTGATCAGCGAGTTGTCGGTCGAGGATGCCGAGCGCATGCTGACCGGCGCCCCGCTGCCCCGCGAGGCGGCCTTCAACCTGCGCTACGCGGTGAAGGCCTGCCGCGGCGGCGTCGCGCGCGCGCACATGCTGGGCTATGCACAGGACGGGGGGCTGCTGGTCGAACTGTTCACGCACGACGGCGTCGGCACGATGGTCGCGCTCGAGGACCTCGAGAAGATGCGTGACGCCACCGCTGACGACGTGGGCGGCATCATCAAGCTGATCGAGCCGCTGGAAGCTGACGGCACGCTGGTCAAGCGCCCGCGCGAGCTGATCGAGCGCGAGATCGACCGCTTCACCGTGCTGGAGCACGACGGCTTCATCTTCGGTTGCGCGGCGCTGTATCCGTTCCCGGCCCGGAAGGTCGGCGAACTCGCGTGTCTGACCGTGCACCCGCAGTACCAGGGCTACGGCGACGGCGAGCGGCTGATGAAACGTATCGAGGCCAAGGCGCGTGCGGCCGGCATCGAGCGGCTGTTCGTGCTGACCACGCGCACCGCCCACTTCTTCATCAAGCGCGGCTTCAGGACCGCGACCGTCGACGACCTGCCGCCTGCGCGGCAGAACATGTACAACTGGCAGCGCCGTTCACAGGTGCTGATCAAGACCATCTAGAGGTCGGGAGAACGACATGGCACGCATGGTCAATTGCGTGAAACTGGGCCGCGAGGCCGAAGGACTGGACTTTCCGCCGGTGCCCGGCGAACTGGGCAAGAAGATCTGGGAGAACGTGTCCAAGGAAGCCTGGGCCGGCTGGCTCAAGCACCAGACGATGCTGGTCAACGAGAACCGGCTGAACCTCGCCGACACGCGGGCCCGCAAGTATCTGCTGACGCAGATGGAGAAGCACTTCTTCGGCGAAGGCGCCGACGCCGCCGCCGGGTACGTGCCACCGACCGCCTGACGCTGCGCGCAGCGCCGCCGCCGGATCAGCGTTTGGCCGGCTGCGGCGGCTGCAGGTGGTAGAAGATCGCCGTGTCGAACGGCGCCCACACGGCCGTGCGCACGCCGGCGTGCGCCAGTGCGCGGCGCGTCCATTCGTTGCAGGTGTGCCAGAAGGTGTAGGAAGCGCCGGCTTCGTAGAACGCGTCCGTATGCAGGTAGCCGGGAGCTGCGATCACCTGCACCGCGCCGCCGGCATCACGCGCAAACGAGCCGCGCACGAAGCTCACAAGCCGCTGGTACTCGGCCTCCGACATCTGCACGCGCCGCACCTTGTACGCATTCGGCGACTCGATGTACTCGACGTGCATCGCGCCATGGCCCAGGCCGCTGATGGCGACCAGTGCGGTCAGCGGCCGCAGGTCCGCCCACGTCGGCGTGTTCAGCAGGAAGTCGCGGTCACCCCAGCCGAACGCGATCCAGTCCAGCGGCGCCTGCAGGCCGCCGGTGTGATGCACCGGAAACTCGGCACTCCAGTCCACCGATCCATGGCGCGTCGGCACGATCAGCTCGGCATGGACGCCGTTGGTGCGCACGTAGACCGGGATGCCGTCAGTGGTGGCGACGAATCCGCGGTTCTGCGGGATCGCGCCCAGGATCAGCGCCAGCACCAGATAGGTTGCCGCAAGCACGATCAGTCCGGCCAGCGCGAGGCCCAGCACGCGCAGCGCCGTGCGCGCACCCGCGGCAGCCGCGTCGGTGTTCACTGCGGCTTTCGTGAGGTTTCACGCACGCCGTCGGGCGTGCCCAGCAGCAGCACGTCGGCGCCGCGGCGCGCAAACAGGCCGTTGGTGACGACGCCGACGATGCCGTCGATCTGCTGCTCCAGCGCTGCGGGCTCGGTGATCGCGAGCCCATGCACATCGAGGATCACATTGCCGTTGTCGGTGACGAAGCCTGCACGCAGCCGCGGCTCGCCGCCCAGCCATGCGAGTTCGCGCGCGACCTGCGCGCGCGCCAGCGGAATCACCTCGACCGGCAGCGGGAAACGTCCCAGCACGTCGACCAGCTTGCGTTGATCGGCGATGCACACGAAGGTGCGCGCCACCGCTGCCACGATCTTCTCGCGCGTCAGCGCGCCGCCGCCGCCCTTGATCATCGAGAAGCCGGCATCGATCTCGTCGGCGCCGTCGATGTAGACGGCCAACGATTCCACGTCGTTCAGGTCGTGCAGCGGGATGCCGTGACCGGCCAGCCGCTGCGCGCTGCGTTCGGAACTGGGCACGGCCCCGCGGATGCGGTCGCGCATGCCGGCCAGTTCGTCGATGAAGCAATCAGCGGTGGAGCCGGTGCCCACGCCGATGATCTCGCCTTCGGGCACGTACGCCAGTGCGGCGCGCGCGACCGCGCGTTTCAGCTCGTCCTGCTTCGACATCGGATCCCCCGCCACGGCCGCGATCATAGATGAGCCTTCGGGCTTCGCCCTGCGGCGCAGCTCGCTTGGGACGGCCCTGCGCTGATGAGTGAGCCTTCGGGCTTCGCCCTGCGGCGCAGCTCGCTTGGGACGGCCCTGCGCTTCGCTGGTGGGCGGCGCTGCGGACGGGTTACTGCGCGCGCAGGGGCTGCGCGGCTGCGCGCGACGGCGGCTGGCGTACCACCCAGAAGGCGCGCGGCCGATGCTCGCCATAGCCGCGCATCGTGCTGTCGGCGAAGCGTGCGACGCGCGGGCGCACCGCAAGGTTCGACGCGATGAACTGCGGCGAATCGTCGCCGGCCTCGACGATGAAGCCGTGGCCGTAGGGCTTGAGCACCACGTTGTCGCTGATGCGCACGTGCGGCGAGCCGGCGGTGACGATGCCGCGCTGGTAGCAGTCGCGTACCAGGCAGCCGCTGACCTCGCTGTCGGCGGCTTCGCCGTTGTTGCACCAGAGCAGCGGATAACGGCCCGGACAGTTCAGCTGCCCCATGCGCCGGAACTCCACGCCTGAGAAGCGCCCCACCGCATGGCGCTGTACGGCAGCGCCGACCTCGGCGCTGCCGATCATGCAGTGGCCGCCCTGCCCGCCGCGCTCCGAGTCCTCGCAACCCTCGACGACGATGTTGCGGTGGAGCAGCAGCGCCTTGGCCACCGAACCCGACACCCGGTGCTGCAGCGGCGCGTGGCTGCCGTGGTGGCGGTGCGCGAGTGGACGCTCCAGTGTCAGCGTCAGTCGGTCCGCGCCGATCATGGCGATCGCGCGCTCCTCGACCAGCGAATGGTCGGCACCGGATGCGACGGCGATGCACTCGCCGTCGCGCCAGTCCACCGGCTGCGCCAGGCGCAGCGTGCAGTGGCCCGGCGCCACCGTCGTGCCCAGCGGCACCCATGACGAGCGCTGCTCGCCGTGCAGCTCGATGGTGCCGCCGTCGATGGCGGCCAGGAATTTGCGGCCGAGCTGCGGATGCGGTGCGCTGCCCTGTTCAGCCGAACACAGCGTGATGCGCAATGCCCGGTCGAAGGGCTGCCCTGCGGTGCCGGCTTCGAAGCGGCCGTCGGCCTGAACCAGGATCCAGCCTGCCGCGATGCGCGTGTCGCGTCGCGCGACCCGCAGCGTGCCTTCGATGTGCAGGCCGGCGACGTCGATGTCCTGGTCCAGCAGGATGGTGCGGCCGCGCTCGATGCGCACGGTGCTGCCCGGTGCCGGCGGGCCTTCAGGCCAGGTGTGAGGATCGGACCAACGCTGCCCGGCGGACGCTGCGGACGCCGGCTGCGCAGGCGCTTCGGAAGGCGCCTCCGCGGCGGTCAGCAGGCCTGCAAAGTCCATGGGTGTCCGGTACTGGCGCGCCTGCCCGGTCGGGCGTAGGACGGTCAGAGTGCAGACAAGCGTAAGTCAGCGACGTGTCACGTCAATCACATCGCCCGCATCCAGATGGATGAGCGACTCTGCAACCGGCCGCCGCGTCAGCGCCGCGGCGGCGGCAGGTCCGTGCACACGCCTTCGGCGACTTCGGCAGCCAGCCCGACGGATTCGCCCAGCGTCGGATGCGGATGGATCGTGCGGCCGATGTCCACGGCGTCCGCGCCCATCTCGATGGCCAGCGCGATCTCGGAGATCAGGTCGCCCGCGTGCGTGCCGACGATGCCTCCGCCGACGATGCGGTGCGTGCTCTCGTCGAACAGCAGCTTGGTGAAGCCCTCGTCGCGGCCGTTCGCGATCGCCCTGCCCGATGCCGACCACGGGAACAGGCCCTTCTTCAGCTTCAATCCCTGCTTCTTCGCGTCGTCCTCGGTGACGCCGACCCACGCGATCTCAGGGTCCGTGTACGCGACCGACGGGATGACGGTGGCGTCGAACCAGCTCTTCTGACCGGCGGCCGCTTCGGCCGCGACGTGGCCCTCGTGCACCGCCTTGTGCGCGAGCATCGGCTGGCCGACGATGTCGCCGATCGCGAAGATGTGCGCGACGTTGGTGCGCAGCTGCTTGTCCACGGGGATGAAGCCGCGCTCGTCGACGACGAGGCCGGCTTTGTCCGCGCCGATCTTGCGCCCGTTGGGCGAACGGCCCACCGACTGCAGGACCAGGTCGTAGGTCTGCGGCTCTTTCGGCGCGGCTTCGCCCTCGAAGCTCGCGGTCAGGCCCTTGGCGCCCGCCTTCACGGCGACGGTGCGGGTCTTCAGCATCACATTGTCGAAGCGGCCAGCATTCATCTTCTGCCAGACCTTGACCAGATCGCGGTCGGCACCCGCCATCAGGCCGTCCAACATCTCGACGACGTCCACGCGCGCGCCCAACGTCGAGTACACGGTCGCCATCTCCAGGCCGATGATGCCGCCGCCGACGACCAGCAGCTTCTTCGGCACCGTGGGCAGCGTCAGCGCGCCGGTGGAATCGACGACGCGCGGATCGTCCGGCATGAACGGCAGCCGCACGGCGGACGAGCCGGCCGCGATGATCGCCGCATCGAAGCGCACGATCTGCTTCGCGCCCGTCTTCTGCTGCCCTTCGCCCTGCGTCGCATCGACCTGCAGGTGATGCGCGTCGACGAAGCTGCCGAAGCCGCGCAGCACCGTCACCTTGCGCATCTTTGCCATCGCCGCGAGGCCCGAGGTCAGCTTGCCCACGACCTTGGCCTTGTGCGCGCGCAGCTTGTCCAGATCCAGCTTCGGCTTGCCGTAAGCCACGCCCAGGTCGGCGAAGTGCGCGACCTCGTCCATCACTGCGGCCACGTGCAGCAACGCCTTGGACGGAATGCAGCCGACGTTCAGGCACACGCCGCCCAGCGTCGCATAGCGCTCGATCAGCACGACCTTCTTGCCGAGGTCCGCTGCACGGAACGCGGCCGAATAGCCCCCGGGGCCGGCGCCCAGCACCAGCACCTCGCATTCGACATCGGCCTTGCCGCTGAAGGATGCGGCGGCGGGTGCCGGTGCAGGTGCCGCGGACTTCGCTGGCGCGGCGGAACTTGCGGGCGGGGCGGACTTCGCAGGCGCGGCGGCCGGCGGCGGCACCGCGGTCTCCTTCGGCTTGGCCGCTGCAGGCGCATCGGCAGCAGCCTCCAGCTTCAGGAGCGGCGAGCCCTGCGACACCTTGTCGCCGACCTTCACCAGCACCTGCTTCACGACGCCCGCGGCCGACGACGGAATCTCCATCGACGCCTTGTCGCTCTCCACGGTGATCAGCGACTGTTCCTGCGTCACCGTGTCGCCGGCCTTCACCAGCACCTCGATGATCTCCACGTCCTTGAAGTCGCCGATGTCCGGCACCACGACGTCCGTCGTCCCACTCATGGATCAGGCCTCCCGTCCATCGTCTTCACCAAGGCTGCCGACGCTGAAAACGCGCGCCGGCAGTGCCGAACTGCGATCGAACTCCGCGCCGGCGCGCACACCGAGTTCGGCGATCTCGCGCGCGCTCAGCGCGCCGTCGTATGCCGAGTACATCGCGCCCAGCGCGAAGTTGCGCCCCGACCCGATGCCCCAGAAGCGGTCGAAGCTGAACACCTCGCGGTACGAGTACACGCCGTAGATGCCGGTGGTGTTGGCGATCAGCGCCGTCATCTGCGACGACTCGTAAGGATCGCCGTCTTCTTCCTTGGGGTTCAGGAAGAAGCGTTCCTTCAGCAGCGGGTGCAGCCGCTGGAACGTGTTGAAGATGCCCTGCCGGCTGTCGAGCCGGCAGTCGCCGCCCAGGTGCCGCAGCGCTTCTGCAAACACTGCAAAGTGGGCAGTGCTGCCGGCCAGCCCGATGAAGGAATCCCCGACGCGGAAGATCTTCTCGTTCATCTCGTAGCCGTGCGGCAGCCGTGTTTCGCCGAACGTCACCAGCGCGTCCGATGCAATCGCGATGTCGACGCCCTTTTTCACGACGACGATCGTGGTCATGCGCTGCTGCTGCCCGGCCGCCTACAGCATCACGCGGCGGAAGTCCGCCAGGATCTGCGCCAGCGTCGCGCAGAAGCGGGCGGCGCCGGCACCGTCCACCACGCGATGGTCCCACGACAGCGACATCGGCAGGATCAGCCGCGGCACGAACTGCTTGCCGTCCCACACGGGGCGCGTCGCCGAGCGGCACACGCCGAGGATCGCCACCTCGGGCGCGTTGATGATCGGCGTGAAATACGTGCCGCCGATGCCGCCCAGCGAGGAGATCGAGAAGGTGCCGCCCTGCATGTCGGAGGGCGAAAGCTTGCCGTCGCGCGCCTTGGCAGCCAGCGCGGCGGTTTCCTGCGCGATGTCGAAGACACCTTTCTTGTCGGCATCCTTGACCACGGGCACCACCAGTCCCTGCGGCGTGTCGGCCGCGAAGCCGATGTGCCAGTAGTTCTTGCGGACGATGCCTGTGCCGTCGGCGTCCAGCGAGCCGTTGAAGTCCGGGAATTTCTTCAGCACGGCGACGCAGGCCTTGATCAGGAAAGCGAGCATCGTGAGCTTCATCCCGCTCTTCTCGTTCTCCTTGTTCAACTGCACGCGGAAAGCTTCGAGGTCCGTGATGTCGGCGTCCTCGTGGTTGGTCACGTGCGGGATCGACACCCAGTTGCGCGTCAGCGCGGGACCCGAGATGCGGCGGATGCGCGACAGCTCCACGCGCTCGATGGGACCGAACTTCGCGAAATCCACGACCGGCCATGGCAGCAGGTTAGATGCCACCGCCGGTCCTGCAGCCGGCGCCGCTCCCACTGACCGCGCGCCACCAGCCATCACGGCCTTCACGTGGTCGCGCACGTCGTCGGTCGTGATACGCCCCTTCGGTCCGCTGCCGCGCACCTGCGACAGCTCGACGCCCAGTTCGCGCGCGAAGCGCCGCACCGATGGCGAGGCGTGCGGCTTGGCCGCCGCCGCGTCGGTGTCGGGCGGTTGCGGGCGCGCGCCCATCTCCGTCGCGTAGGCGGCGGACTTGGGTTCCGCAGTCTCTGCAGGTGACGGCGTGGCAGCTGCAGCAGCCGGTGCAGGGACCGGCGCGGGCGAAGGCGCCGCTGCTGCGGCGGATGCCGGCGACGGCGCAGGGGCGGCGGCCTTGTCCGCCGGTGCCGGGGCGCCTGCCGCCGCATCGAGCGTCAGCAGCACGCTGCCCTGCGACACCTTGTCGCCGACCTTCACGCGCAGTTCCTTGACCGTGCCCGCGGCCGACGACGGGATCTCCATCGACGCCTTGTCGCTTTCCACCGTGATCAGCGACTGTTCCTGCGTAATCGCATCGCCCGGTTTCACCAGCACTTCGATGATCTCGACGTCCTTGAAATCGCCGATGTCCGGTACCTGAACTTCCACGAGCTGGCCCATCGCGGTGGCCCTTTCGTTCGCGCTGCGGGTTGCGGTTGCTGGCTGCTGACTGGCTGCGGAGCCGTCCGCTCAGACCGACCAGGGATTGCGCCGGTCGGTGTCGATGCCGTACTTCTTGATCGCTTCGGCCACCTTCGACGGCGGCACCGCACCCTCATCAGCCAGTGCGCGCAGCGCGGCCAGCACCACGTAGTTGCGGTCGACCTCGAAGAACTCGCGCAGCTTCGCGCGCGTGTCCGAACGGCCGAAGCCGTCGGTGCCCAGCACGCGGTACTCGCGGCCGCGCGGGATGTACGACCGTATCTGGTCGGCGAACAGCCGCATGTAGTCGGTGGTCGCGACGATGGGCCCGGCGCTGCGCTCCAGCTCCTGCGTGACGTAGGCCTTGCGCGGCTTGTCGCCCGGGTGCAGCAGGTTCCAGCGCTCGACGTCGATGCCGTCGCGGCGCAGCTCGGTGAAGCTGGTGACGCTCCACACGTCGCCAGACACGCCCCAGTCGGCCTCCAGCATCTCGGCCGCGGCGATGGCCTCGCGCAGGATCGTGCCGCTGCCCAGCAGCTGCACGCGCGGGATCGAACGGCCCATGCCGCTGCCCGCCGGACCTTCGCGCAGCCGGTAGATGCCGCGCAGGATGCCCTCTTCCTGGCCTTTCTTCAGGCCGGGCTGCGGGTAGTTCTCGTTCATCACCGTGATGTAGTACCAGACGTTCTCCTGGTCCTGCACCATGCGCTTCAGGCCGTGCTGGATGATGACAGCGACCTCGTGTGCGAAGGTGGGGTCGTAGCTCACACAGTTCGGAATGGTCGCGCTCATCAGGTGCGAATGGCCGTCCTGGTGCTGCAGCCCCTCGCCGTTCAGCGTGGTGCGGCCCGAGGTGGCGCCCAGCAGGAAGCCGCGCGCCTGGATGTCGCCGGCAGCCCACGCGAGGTCGCCGACGCGCTGGAAGCCGAACATCGAATAGAAGATGTAGAACGGCACCATGATGCGGTTGTTCGTCGAGTACGACGTGGCCGCGGCGATCCACGAGCTCATCGCGCCCGCCTCGTTGATGCCTTCCTCGAGGATCTGTCCGGCCTTGTCCTCGCGGTAGTACATGACCTGGTCGCGGTCCACCGGCTCGTAGAGCTGTCCCTGCGACGAATAGATTCCGAGCTGCCGGAACATGCCTTCCATGCCGAAGGTGCGCGCCTCGTCCGGAATGATCGGCACCACGCGCGGGCCCAGCGCCTTGTCGCGCAGCAACTGCGTCAGCGAGCGCACGAAGGCCTGCGTGGTGGAGATCTCGCGGCCCTCGGCCGTGGGCTCCAGCACCGCCGCGAAAGCCTCCAGCGTGGGCGCCGGCATCTTCTCGTCGGCCAGACGGCGGCGCTGCGGCAGGAAGCCGCCGAGCTCGCGGCGCCGCTCCAGCAGGTACTTCATCTCGGCCGAATCCTCGTGCGGCTTGTAGAACGGCACGTCGTCGACCTTGTCGTCCGGCACCGGGATCGCGAAGCGGTCGCGGAACTCGCGTATCGCGTCGGTATCCAGCTTCTTCAACTGGTGGGTGGGGTTCTTGCCCTGCCCGACCTTGCCCATGCCGTAACCCTTGACGGTCTTCGCGAGGATGACCGTGGGCTGCCCGGTGTGGTTGACCGCCGCGTGGAACGCCGCGTAGATCTTGTGCGGATCGTGGCCGCCGCGGTTCAGCCGCCAGATGTCGTCATCGGTCATGCGCGACACCATCTCCAGCAGCTTCGGATCCTTGCCGAAGAAGTGCTTGCGCACGAAGGCGCCGTCGTTGGCCTTGTAGTTCTGGTATTCGCCGTCGATGGTCTGTTCCATCACGCGCAGCAGCCGGCCTTCGTTGTCGCGCGCCAGCAGCGGATCCCAGTACGAACCCCAGATCACCTTGATGACGTTCCAGCCGTCGCCGCGGAAGCCGCCTTCGAGCTCCTGGATGATCTTGCTGTTGCCGCGCACCGGTCCGTCGAGGCGCTGCAGGTTGCAGTTGATGACGAAGATCAGGTTGTCGAGGTTCTCGCGCGACGCCAGGCCGATGGCGCCCAGCGACTCGGGCTCGTCCATCTCGCCGTCGCCGCAGAACACCCAGACCTTGCGGCCGGACGTGTCGGCGATGCCGCGCGCATGCAGGTACTTCAGGAAGCGTGCCTGGTAGATCGCCTGCAGTGGGCCCAGGCCCATCGACACCGTCGGGAACTGCCAGAACTCCGGCATCAGCTTCGGGTGCGGATACGACGTGATGCCCTTGCCGTCGACGTCGCGGCGGAAGTTGTCGAGCTGCGTTTCGGACAGGCGCCCTTCGAGGAAGGCGCGCGCATACACGCCTGGGGCCGAGTGGCCCTGGAAATAGATGAGGTCACCGCCGAAATCCGCGCTCGGCGCACGCCAGAAGTGGTTGAAGCCCACTTCCATCAGCGTGGACAGCGACGCGTAGCTTGCGATGTGGCCACCGAGATCGCCTTCGCCGCGATTGGCGCGCACCACCGTCGCCATCGCGTTCCAGCGCATGATCGAACGCAGCCGCTCTTCCAGCACCGGGTCGCCCGGCGAGTGGGCCTCGAGGTGCGGCGGAATGGTGTTGATGTAGGCGGTGTTCGCCGAGAACGGAATATGCGCGCCGGAGCGGCGCGCCTTGTCGATCAGCGCTTCGAGCAGGAAGTGGGCGCGCTGCGCGCCTTCGCGCTCGAGCACCGTTTCCAGCGCATCGAGCCATTCCTGGGTTTCCAGGGTGTCGGGGTCGTTCGCAGCTTGCGCAATCGCGGACATCGGTGTCTCCTTCAATGGGGCACGCGTCGAAGCACGCCAGGCTCCCTTGGCTCGCGCTGCATCGGCGCGAGTTCTCAGCGGCGACGATAGCAGCACCGCCACTTTCTTTCAAATTGCGACAGCGTATTTTGTAGTGCGAAATTTCAGTAGCTTGTGAGGAGTAGGCCTCCGGGCCAGAAGTTCAACCGGTCACGCCCGATAATATGCGCAGCTCCCCCAACAGGCGTGCTGCGCCGCCGCTTCGATCGCGGCAGCGACCCGCTCCGTGGACGACACCTCTCCTCCCGCCAATATCACGCCGCTAGCCGCGCCGCCCGCAGGGACGCCGCCCGACGCCGTGCAGCTCGCCTTCGACCGCATGGCGCGCGCGCAAACGCATCGCGTCGACTACATGCGCTTCGTGCCGGCACTGGCGATCGCGCTGGTGGTGGCGCTCAGCGCGGGCCTGGTCTACCTGCTGATCACCGAGGACCGCGCGCTGCAGCGTGACGCCCTGCACCGGGACACCGACACGCTGGCGCAGTCGCTGTCGCTGCGGCTGCAGGCGATCAGCGAGGCTGCCGACACGCTGGCGCGCGACGCCGGCAGCGACGACCGCGGTCCCGGCCGCTTCATGACGGCGGCGCGCGACGCGATGGTCGCCAAGCCCGAGATCGTGCACATCGCGGTCGTCGACACGGCGGTGCGCGTGCTGTGGGCGGCCGCGTCGCCGGGGCCACTGGGCGAATCGGTGCGCACGCCCAATACGCGCCTCACGTCGGAGCGCCTGGTCGCCGCGATACGCAACGCGCGCGACGCGCACTCGTCGTTCTTCTCGCCGGTGTACGACGATCCGTCGGGCTCCGCCGGCCCCGACAACGGCGGGCCTTTCGCCGACCTGGTGGCGCCGGTGTTCGACGGCGATCAGTACTTCGGCGCGGTGGTCGCGCGCGTGTCGCTGCCCGAACTGCTGCGCCGCTCGGTATCTCCCGACGTCGCGCGGCGCTATCGCGTCAGTCTGCTCAGCGACTCCGGCGCGACGCTGGCATCGACGACCGCGAGCCCCACGCCGCGCGATGCGCTGGTGTATGCGGTGCCGATCTACCTGCTACCCGACGGCGTCGCGCTGCAGGCCTCGGCGTTCCGCGTGCGCTCGCCGCTGCTGGGCAACGCGCTGGCGTGGGTGGTGGCCGGACTGACCGGCGCGGTGCTGGTCACGCTGGTCGCCCTGATGCGACGTGACAAGCGACAGGCGCGCGTCGAGCGCGTGCTGCGCGCAGAAACGGCGTTCCGCCGCGCGATGGAGGATTCGCTGGCGACCGGACTGTCGGTCATCGACCGGCACGGCGTGATCCGCCACGTGAACGCGGCGTTCTGCCAGATGACGGGCTGGCAGGCCGGCGATCTGGTCGGCCGCGGCGGGCCGTTTCCGTTCTGGCCGCCGGGCCAGTTCGCCGAGCACCAGCGCACGCTGCAGGTGATGCTCGCCGGTGAGGCACCCCCCAGCGGCTTCGAGCTGAAGATACTGCGGCGCGACGGCTCGGAGTTCGACGCGCGGCTGTACGTGTCGCCGCTGCTCACCGACGACGGCGCGCAGCTCGGCTGGATGACTGCGATGGCCGACATCACCGAACCCAAGCGCATCAGCGAGCAGCTCGCGGCCGCCCATGAGCGCTTTACGACGGTGCTGCAATCGCTGGACGACGCGGTGTCGGTCGTGGACCCGGCCGCTGCGACGGAAGGCCAGCAGGAACTGCTGTTCGCCAACCGCGGCTACCGGGCGCTGTTCGGCGCCGACGCGCGTGGACACAGCCGGATGCAGGCGGCGCTCGCCGCGCACAGTGGCGCGCCGGCGGGCGAGGTCTACGACGCGGAACTGACGCGCTGGTTCGACGTGCGCACGCGCGAAGTCCGCTGGGTCGACGGTCGCGGCGTGCGGCTGCAGATCGCGACCGATGTCAGCGAGCGCAAGGCCACCGAGGAGATCGTGCGCCAGCAACAGGAAAAGGTGCAGCTCACGTCGCGGCTGATGACGATGGGCGAGATGGCCTCGTCGCTGGCACACGAGCTGAACCAGCCGCTGACCGCGATCACAAACTACAGCCTCGGCACCGTCTCGCGCGTGCGCGACGGCCACGTCAGTCCCGCCGAGTTGCTGCCTGCGCTGGAGAAGACCGCCGGCCAGGCGCAGCGCGCCGGCAACATCATCCGGCGCATCCGAGAGTTCGTGAAGCGCGCGGAGCCGCGCCGGCGCCCGACGCCGGCCACGCGCATCGTCGAGGAT
>Ga0307505_10001258_pt1 | contig 21450 bp, 17 predicted proteins | sample 23_S_MG_FD_202183 | JGI IMG/M metagenome (GOLD analysis project Ga0307505, IMG submission 202183) | Soil microbial communities from Populus trichocarpa stands in riparian zone in the Pacific Northwest, United States - 23_S | ecosystem: Environmental > Terrestrial > Soil > Riparian zone > Trees...
CCAGCCGCGCAGGCTGAAGACCTGCGCCTACTGGCGGCCGGGCCATTCGAAGGCGGAGGCATAGGCAGACCCACAGGGTGGTTCGCGCTTCATCCCATCGTTTCTCATCTGAACGATCCGGCGACACGCCGGGGGCTTTGCTAGGCTGAAACTTCTTTGGTTTCGCATCCATTCGTCAGCCTCGCCCCATGCGGTCGTCACCCCGGCGAAAGCCGGGGTCCGGCCTGGATTCCGGCTTTCGCCGGAATGACGTTGGGGATGAGGAATGACGGTCAGGAAGGAGGAGGCGTTTCCGTTCGTACGATCCGGCGGCACGCCGGTGGCCCCGCTGAAAGCTGATAGCTGAAAGCTGACGGCGGTGCTGTCCGAACAGGACAGCACCCACGCATGGACCTGTCCGCGGAGGCGAGCTAGATTGCGCCGCTGCGACATGGCGACCGGGAAGAAAGCGCACGACGATGCCCCGAGTTTCACCGGATTCACGGTTCGGCTCTTTCTGTACTTGTTCGTGGTCAGCCTGCTGTTTTCGGTCGGAAATCTACACGAGGGCTTGCTGCCGATGCAGTTGCTGTTGGCGAACAGCGCCACCGCCGGCGCCAATCTTTTCGGCGCCGAGGCGTCGGTCGAGGGAACGATCATTCGCACGCAGCATGCCGCGCTCGACATCAACCACGAGTGCACCGGGATCTTCGTGTTGCTGGTCTACACGATGTTCGTCCTCGCCTACCCGGCACCGTGGCGCAATCGCCTCTCCGGCGCCGCCGTTGGTTGGATCACCCTGAACGTGGTCAATGCGGCACGGCTGGTCCTGTTGACCGTCATCGCCAGCGGGCGTCCGGAGTGGTTCGCGTATTTCCACGAGTACTTCTTCCAGGGGTTGTTCATCGCGCTCCTGGCCGTCCTAGCGTCGATCTGGACCGAGCAGGTGCGCCGTGCGACTCTCCCCGGGGTTCCTGCTTAAATTCTTCGCCGCCGCCGCCGTCCTCTTCGCGCTGTGGTCGTTTGCCGGCGTGGGAGATGCCTACGGACGAGCGATCATCGCCTTGTCCCGGCCCTTGATCGAGATCCTGACCAACTGCGAGGTGGGCGAGGTCCGGTCGGTGGACAACGGCCTCTCGATCGATATCCGCCGCACCGACCCCTCGGACGGGAAGGTGCACCAGCGCACGATACCGCTGCAGCCGCGCGAGGTGTTCTCCGGGATCGTTCCGTTTCTCGCCCTCATGCTCGCCACTTCGGGTCTGTCCGCGGCGAGCCGCGCCGCCGCCACGGCGACGGGAGTCGGCGTGCTGTTTGTTTTTCACGTCGGCCTGATGCTGATCGGTCCCTTCCTGACGGGTCTGCCGCAGGCGCACCTGGCGCCCGAGACGATCCGCGGTATCGTCAAGCCCGTGATCAATGTCGTTTACGGGTTCTATGGCCTGGTGGGATACGCGGCCCTTCCGTTTCTCCTGTGGTTCTGGCTGGGCACACGGCGCTACCGGGCCGAACCGTCCTCCTGACATGACGATGGCGCCCAACATCGCCCCCTTGGTGGCTGTCATCGGCGACGTCCATCTGCAGTGGAACGAGCGCGACGTCGAGTACTTCAACCGATCCGACTACGACCTCATCCTGTTCGTGGGCGACATCGCCGCGTACCGGCACCGCGGCGCCCTGCCGACGGCTCGCGCGATGGCCGGGCTCACGAAGCCGGCGATCGTCATCCCCGGCAACCACGACGCCGTTCACCTCGGCCAGCTGATCGCCGAGGTGTTCGAGCGGCCGCGCATGTGCGACACCATGAGCGCGGGCCACCGCCGGCGACACCGACAACTCGACCGCGCGTTCGGCCGCGTGACGATGGCGGGCTACTCGCGCCACCTCGTCACGCTGCGCGGCCAGCGCTTTTCCGTGATCGCCGGTCGGCCGCACTCCATGGGCGGCCCACGCGTCGCGTTTCGCCGGCAGTTGCGCGGTGCCTACGGCGTCGACTGCCTCGAGGAGTCGGCGCGGCGGATGATCGCGCTGGTGGAGCAGTGCGACGGCGAACCGATCGTGTTTCTGTCGCACAATGGGCCTACCGGGTTCGGGACGCGGCGCGACGACATCTGGGGCTGCGATTTTCGTCCGGAGCAGGGAGACTTCGGCGACCCCGATCTCGCCGTCGCGATCGAACACGCGCGGCGCAGCGGGCGTCGGGTGCTCGCCGTCGTCGCCGGCCACATGCACCACCATTTAAAAGGGGGAGGGCGGCGCCGCTGGTTGGAGGAGCGCGAGGACACGCTCTACCTCAACGCGGCGCGGGTGCCGCGAATCTACCAGCGGGACGGCGAAGTGCTGCATCACCACATCCAGCTGACGCTTGATCGGGGCGGCGCGCGGGTGGAGGAGCGCGCCGTCGTCGTCGGAGCCTGTGGTGGGTTCAGCTTGAAATCCGATGCCTTCGGTCGTTAGTGTCGCAACCTTCAGGGGGACGGGAACGGGTCGCGGGGAAACCCTCGCGACCTAGGATCTCTCCCGATCCATACGCAATTCGAAGGGAGAAACTTTATGAGGGGTAGTTCGTACCACCGCGGCGCCGCGGCGTCGGTGATCGCGCTCACTCTGGCAACGTCCGCGGCAGCCGACAGCTCCGCGGTAGGCGAGCCGTGGATTCTGGACAGCAACAACTGGCAGCAAGCGGAGAAGCTGCTGCCGGAAGCCGTTCTCGAGCGCGTGAAGAAGGGCGACTATTGGTACAAGATTCAGCCGGCCGACCCGGAGAAGTTCAAGGCCAATTATTCGCCGCAGTTCTGGGCGGCCACCGAGGCCAACGCCGGCAAGTACGGCGTCACGGAAGGCGCCCTCTGTGGGCTCGTCGACAAGAGTACCGGCAAGGTACCGGAGTTCTACTTCGGCCTGCCGTTCGGAAAGATCGATCCGAACGATCCCGACGCGGGATGCAAGATCGCGTGGAACTTCGAATCGGCCAGCGGCGGCGCCGGTGGCGGCGGTGCGACGTTTACGCTGAACGGCATCGACACCGGCGGCGAGTTCAAACGCATCAAGCTCTGGACACACTTGAAGGCGTACCTTGGCAAACACGGCGGCCCGATCAACAACCCGGAGGGTCTGCGCTCCGCGGGCTTGACCGGAGTCATGGAGCCGACGGACATCGACGGCGTCGGCGGGTTGACCAAGCGCGTCAACGACTGGGACTCCCAGGACAAGAGTTGGTTCTACGTGCCGGCGACACGCCGTGTACGGCGCACCAGCTCGGCGTCGCGCTCCGATCCTATTGCCGGAATGGACATCTTTGCCGACGACTTGAACTGCTACGGCGGCAAGATCGAGTACTACCACTGGAAGTTGATCGGCGAGGGCGAGATCCTGGCGCCGCTGCTCAGTCCCGATCCGCTGGTGATGGAGAAGGTCAACGAATCGCGCTGGAAGACGCCGATCCCCTACTTCAAGGCCGGCTACGAGACCCCCGGGGCCAAAGGGGTGCCGTGGTTGATCGTCGAGAACCTGGTCCTGGTGCCGCGACCGGTGTGGATCCTCGAGGGCAAGTCCGAGGATCCGTACTACAACTTCGGCAAGGTCATCATGTACATGGACCGAGACATGTACCGCATCTACTGGAAGTTGGTGCACAACCGCGCCGGCGAATACTTCTACAACGCGATGTGCGCCTATCACTTCATCCGCGACAAGGAAGTGACGTTCACCGGGGTCAGTCCGAACATGGTGGTCGGCGTCAACGACAAGGTAAACCGCGCCGCCCTCGGCGGCCGCTACAGCGAGCAGTTCACCGAGCACGCCTTCCCGGACGACTACTTCACGCTGCAGACCCTGACGCACATGACGGACTAAAACCAGGGGTCAGGGGCCGGGGGTCAGGGGTCAGGGCCCCCGCCTCGGCCCCCCTGGTTCCGAATTCCAACCTCGACTTGGATCGGGGCGCGCAACAAGAGGCGCCCCGGCACCACGAGTCACGGCTACAAGGTCGTGCAGGGCACTGAGACGACTGAACGCGCAGTGCACGAGCGGTTTCTCCGCCCCGCAACTCTGCCCGTAACTATTCCCGGGGGGGGGCGACGGGGCCCCGACCCCCGGCCCCTGACCCCTGACCCCTGCTTTTAAATTACATACTCGACCTGGAAGAGAAGGTTGTCGCGGTCGCGCAGCAGTGAGATGCCGGCGCCGCCTTTCAGGTCGGTCGCGGTGAGGAAGTTGTAGGTCACGGTGAAGCGGAACGGGTCGACGCTGTACGTGAACGACGGCTGCAGCACCCAGGCGCCCGACCAATCGTAGAAGACTCCGAGACTCGGCAAGGATCGGCCGCCGTAGAAGGGCGTCGTGATCAACAGGGTCTGCAGGTACTGGTCGACCGGGCTGTGGACGAAGTTCGGCGCGGCCGCATCGGTGTTGGCGAGACCCAGGTAGTCGGTGCTGATGCTCTGCTTCGGCACCGGCAGCACCTCGCCGAAATAGACCGTGTCCTGGCCTGGAAGGAACGCCGACCCGGGCAGAACCGGCGTTCGCTTCTCCGCGTTCTGCAAGTGACGGTAAAAGAACTGCGTCGTGATGAAGATGCTCGAGTTCGGGTTGATGAAGCGCACCCACTGGTTGAGATCGAGACCGAGGACGACGTTCCACGAGTTTCCGGTGCGCGCGCCGCCGGTGCAGAACTGCCCGTTGGGATCGGGGCGCCCCGACGCGTCGACGCGTTGCGACCGGTCCACGTTGTTTCCGAGGCCTTCGTCGCTGCAGTTGTCGCTGCCCGGGCTGGATAGAAACGGAAGGGCGTGTAGGAACGGGTCGGTGCTCGACTGGCTGTTGCGCGGCTCGTTTCTGAAGTATGCCGTCTCGAATCGCACGATCGGCTCGCCGGTGATCCCCAAGGGACGCACCCACTCCGGCGGCAGGGCGAAGTTGCCGAAGACGCCGGTGACGGCGGTCCGCGGCGCCGTTTGCACCGCCCAGATCGAATAATTTCTCGCAGCGACATCCGCGGTTATCGGCGTCGGGAAGTTCTGACTCATGACGCGCACAGCCGGGATATCGAAGTACGTGTAGTAGTGCGCGGCACCCAGTGAGATGTCGCCGATGGCCGGGGCCGGCGCGCTGAAGCGGAACTGCATTCCGCCGCGGGCATCGTCGAACGTGCGCGCGGGCGTTTCGTACGCCGTGAAGATGGACCGGGACGGGACGTTGATGTTGGGGGGGCCCCACGGCGAGCCCTTCGGAACGCCCGGCGAGAAGCCGACCTGGTCGTCGATGGCGATGAACGCCTCCAGGTACGCCTCGTACCAGGGAATGTTTGACAGCAGGTCGAGGCCTGGGATCCCGGTGTTCGAGAAGTCGCCGAGGTACCAGGTGGTCCGCAGCATATCGAGCGGCACGCGTCGCTCGTCGAGGCTGACGAGGAAGCCGCCGAAGCTGGCGTCGAGCGGGTTGATGTTGTCGAGCAAGCGGAAGATGTCGGTTTCGCCCCACGCCAGGATCTGCCGGCCAAGCCGCACGGTCACGTCGCGCGCCTGCGCCTGCACATAGGCCTGGAAGAGTCGATTGCGCACCGTGCCGATGTCGCGCAAACGCGTGCGATCGTTGTAGGCGATCTGTTCGCGGCTCGGCACGTCAAATCCCTCACTGTCGTCGAACGGCGTGTTGAGGACGATGCGCGGATCCAAGAATTGCTCGGCGGTGCGGAATTCCGACGGGCCGTAATCGTAGAGGCCGTCGAACTCACCGCGGTAGGAGACGAAGTAGCGCAAGCTCTTCATGTTGAACGGCAAGCTGTTCAACAACGAGAGAGGTCCGAACCCCTCACGCAGGAGGCGTGTGAGGTCGTGGCGGATCTCGACCTCGGCAAAGACGCGGTGCTGGCGCAGGCTGCCGGCCGAGGAGATGGGAAAGGTCAGTGAGCGGGAGACCTGCCGTACACCGTCGCTGAGAATCGACGCATCCGTCTGCTGAGTTCCGATGCGCACCGCGCTGTAGGTGCGGACGCCGAGTTGAATCTCTTCGCGGGCGTCGAGCGGCGCCGCGACCGCCGCCCCAACCATCGCCGCGATGGCTGTTCCAACACACGCAACCGTCCGGGCGAGCCGACCCGGTCCTCTCTCATTCGCCATATCCCCCCTCCGAATCGAGCTTCGTGTTTGAAAACGCGGCCCGCTATGAGGCATTACTGTCGTGCGAACAGCGCGAAGTGTCGGTCCAAACTCGCCACAGCGTTTAGCGACCGATGGCAGTGAAGTCCAGGGGAAAGCTCGACGCATCGAGCGCAGACAGGGGGGGAGAGAATGATCAAGCTCATCGGGGTGGCGATCGCGATCACGTGGATGGTGTCGGGCGATGCGTACGCTGATCCCGGCGGCGCTCCGCGAGGACTCGGTGTGGGGACGGTCGCTACCGCAACGCCAACGGGCCTGGTCGCCGGCACGGCATCCGCGACTCCGAGCGACACGCCGACCGTGACACCGACACCCTCGGATACGCCGACGCTGACGCCGTTGCCCGGCATGCGCACGCTCACCCCGATCATCGACGAGGACGGCTGCGCCATATCGGGACGACCGCGCACGACGGCGTGGTGGTTGATCGCCGTGCCGCTTGGGATCGCGCCGGCGCGATATCTCCGCGCGCGACTGCGCCCGCGTCGCCGCCCCCGGCGCGATGAGTGACCTGCCGTTTCGAATCCTGCCGGAGATCAACGACCTCAACAGGCCGTTCTGGACCTCCGGCAGGAGCGGCGAATTGCACTTCCTCTGTTGCGCCGACTGCGGGTACGTCGTCCACCCGCCGACGCCCATGTGTCCTCGCGATCTCTCGAAGAATCTCGTCCCACAGGCGGTGTCGGGGCGCGCCACGGTTGCGACATTCACCATCAACCACCAGCCGTGGATGCCGGGGCCGGAGTTGCCGTACGTCGTCGCCATCGTCGAGATCGACGAGCAGCCGTCGGTGCGGCTGACCACCAACATCATCAACTGTGCGCCCGCGGATGTGTTCGTGGGCATGCCGGTCCGCGTCGTCTTCGAACACCGGCCGGTCGAGGATGGCGAGGATCTGTGGATCCCGCTGTTCGAACCGGCGCCGGTACGGGCCGGCGCATGAGCCTTTCAAGGGACGATCTCATCGAGAGGCGCGCCTGCATCACCGGCATCGGCCAGTCGCAGATCGGTCGTCGTCTGTACCGCGATCCACTCGAACTGACCCTCGACGCCTGTGTCGCCGCGATCAGGGACGCCGGCCTGACCACGCGCGACATCGACGGGCTGTCGACGTATCCGGGAATGGCGGCCACGCCCGCGGGCTTTTCGGGGGCGCACGCCACCCAGGTGCACGACGCACTGCGGTTGGAAGTGGGGTGGTACGGCTCGGGGATCGAGACTTCCGGGCAACTGGGCTCGGTGATCAACGCGTGCCTGGCCGTCGGCGCCGGGCTCGCCAATCACGTCCTCTGCTTCCGCAGCGTCTGGGAGGGCAGCGCCCAGGGATCGAAGGGACGCAAGGCTTCCATGCCGGGCGCCGGCCGCGGCGGCGACTTCCGCGCCAGCGGCATCATGGAATGGACACTGCCTTTCTACGCGCCTTCGGCCGCGGTGTGGATCGCCATGTTCGCCCAGCGTCATTTCCACCAGTTCGGTACGACGCGCGAGCAGTTGGCGCAGATCGCTTTGAACGGGCGGCGCAACGCGGCGCTCAATCCCGCGGCGATCTACCGCGACCCAATGACCATCGACGACTACTTCAACGCGCGCATCATCTCGACGCCCTTCTGCTTGTTCGACTGCGACGTCCCCGCCGACGGCGCGACGGCGGTGATCGTCTCGCGACGCGAACGCGCGCGCGATCTGCGCCGCAAGCCGATCGGTGTCGAGGCCGTCGGTACGGCGCTGCGGGGCAGGCCGTCGTGGGATCAATTCGACGACCTGTCGACGATGGCCAACCGCGACGCCGCGGCGCACATGTGGACACGCACGGACCTGAAGCCGTCCGACGTCGACGTGGCGCAGCTCTACGACGGTTTCTCGTTCCTCGCGCTCTCGTGGCTCGAGGCGCTGGGCTTCTGCCCGGTCGGTGAGGGTGGGCCATTCATCGAGGGCGGCGCGCGCATCGCGCGCGACGGCGAGCTGCCCCTGAACACGCACGGCGGCCAGCTCTCCGCCGGTCGCCTTCATGGATACGGCTTTCTGCACGAAGCCTGCGTGCAGTTGTGGGAGGAGGGCGGCGACCGACAGGTCGCGAACCATCCCCGCGTCGCCGTCGCCGCGGCGGGCGGCGGCAACACCTGCGGCTGTATGTTGTTGGTTCGCGAATGAGCACGCCGCCGACCTCCCGACCGCGACCCGCGGACGGTGCCTATCCCATCGTCCGCTGGCCGCCGCACGTGGGCGCCGACGGCGACGACAACGTCACCGCGGAGGAGCCGCTCGAGATCCGCGTCGACGGGGCCCCGGTCGCCGTCACCATGCGCACGCCCGGCCATGACGACGAACTGGCCGCCGGGTTCTGCCTGACCGAGGGAATCGTCGCCGAGGGTGACGAGATCGACCGTGTCGAGAGCTGCAACAACGCCGACGAGGACAACGTCGTCGACGTGCGCCTCGACGGAAATGGTCGCGAGTCCGCTATCGAGCGAACCCGCCGTATGACGTATCTCTCGAGCTCATGTGGAATCTGCGGCAAGCAGACCCTCGACCGCATCGAACAGCTCACGCGGCCTTTTGACCGCGACGCCGTTCGCCTGCACGCGGCGGCGGTAGCCGCGCTGCCGGAGCGGATGCGACGCGATCAGGATCAGTTCTCTCGCACCGGCGGCGTTCACGCCGCGGCGCTCTTCACCACGGACATGAAGCTGACGGTCCTGCGCGAAGACGTCGGGCGGCACAACGCCGTCGACAAGGTCATCGGCTTCTGCCTCCTACAAGGCCTGCAGCGGCACAAAGAGAGTTCCGTTCTGGTCGTCAGCGGACGCGTCAGCTTCGAGATCGTGCAGAAGGCGGCCGTCGCGCGGATCCCGGTCGTAGCCGCCGTCAGCGCGCCCACCTCTCTGGCCGTCGAGCTCGCGAACCGTCTGGACATGACGCTGCTGGGTTTCGTCCGCGACGGCCGCTTCAACATCTACAGCGGCGCCCAACGCATCGTCTGAGCATCCTGCCGCTCGCACGAGTCAAAGCAGCCGCAACCCCACACCTTTCGGGGCGCTTGACCGCGACCACCGCAGCGGCTTTGGTGCGCGCCATGTCCGACGAAAATACAAATCCGCACGTGCTCGTCGCCAGACAACTCGTCGATCGCTTGCTCGCCAAGGATGTCGACGGCGTCGCCGATCTCTACACGGATGACATGACCGCGTGGCGCAATTCCGATGGCCGCACGCTGGTGAAGAAGCAGGCGCTCAAGGTGGTGAGAATCCTCACCGGCAACCTGCACGACCTGAGCTACGAGAACGTCCGCGTCACGCCGACGGCCACCGGCTTCGTCCAACAACACACGATGAAGTGCACGGCGCCAAACGGACGTCCGGTGGAAGCACATGTGTGCATGATCGCGACTCTCGAGAACGGCAGGATCAAACACGTCGCCGAGTACATGGACACGGCGCAGATGGCGCCGCTGATGGAATGAACGATCCGCGGCTAGCCGCGGCGCCGCTCCTGCTGCCGCGGCCGCGCCACATCGAGCTGACCGGCGGTGCGGTGCCAAGTGACGCACCGGTGGCCTGCGCTCGCGACGCCGGAATCCCGCCCCAGGGATTCCATCTGGAGATCGGGCGCGACGGGATCCACCTGCGCTGCGCGGACGACGGCGGCGAGCGCTACGGTCGCGCCGCGCTGGGCCAGATTCGAACGCAATCGCGCGAAACGTTGCCTGGCCTGCGCGTGCGCGATTGGCCCGACTATCCGGTGCGCGGCTACATGCTGGACGTCAGCCGCGACCGCGTGCCGAACCGCGCCACTCTCGAGCGCATCGTCGAGCTGTTGGACATGCTGCGCATCAACCATCTGCAGCTCTACACCGAACACACCTTCGCCTATCCCGGCCACGAAGCGGTCTGGCGCGACGCGTCGCCGATGACGCCGTCGGACATCCGGTGGCTCGACGCGCTGTGCGCGGAGCGCGGAATCGAACTCGCCGCCAACCAGAACGGCTTCGGTCACATGGCACGGTGGCTACGGCATCCAGCGTATGAAGATCTCGCGGAGACCCCGGGCGGTTGGACGACCGCTTGGGGCGCGCGGTGGCCGGCCGCGGTCCTGCACCCCGACGAGCGCGCCCGCGCCTTCGTCCTCGGCCTCTACCGCGAGCTGCGCCCGTGCTTTTCCAGCCGGCGCATCAACATCAACTTCGACGAGACCTTCGAACTCGGCAAAGGGCGCAGCGCCGATCGAGTCGCCGCCGTCGGCCGAGGCCGCGTGTACTTCGAGTTTCTTCAGTCGATCGTCAGGGAGTTGCAACACGACGGCGCCGAGGTGCTGTTCTGGGCCGACGTGCTGCGCGTGCATCCAGAGCTGATCGCCGAGTTGCCGGCGCGCGACCTGATCGCCCTGGTCTGGCACTACGAGGCGCCCATCGCCGATCCGGCGCTGCCCGCCGGTCTGGAGGAGATCCTTGCCGACGTGGGCATCGACGAGGAAGCGCTGCGCGGGTTCGCCGGTCAGGTGCCGGCGATCGCGGACACCGGCGTCCCCTTCTGGGTATGCCCGGGAACCTCGTCGTGGAACTCGCTTCTCGGTCGGTGGACGAATGCGAAAGCGAACCTCATCGACGCGGCGGCGACCGGCACCGCGCACGGCGCGCAGGGCTACCTGATCACCGACTGGGGTGACAACGGCCACATGCAACCGCCTTCCGTGAGCTTCGCGCCGCTCGCGTTCGGCGCCAGTATCGCCTGGTGTGCCGATTCCAATCGCGACCTCGACGTCGCCACCGCGCTCGACACTTTTGTGTTCGACGACCGCCGCGGGCTGCTCGGCACCGCCGTCTTGCGCGCGGCGGAGGTGTATCGCCAAAGCGGAGCGCGGGCGTTCAATGGCAGCCCGCTCTTCTACCCATTGGTTGGCGTGGAAGGCTCGTTCCTCGGTGGCCCGCCGCCCAACACCGACGGAATCGCCCGCGTAATGGACGAACTTTCCGCCGCCGAGCGCGACATCACGAACGCGGAGCCGCGCTGCGCCGACGGCGAACTGATCCAGCGCGAACTGCGCCAGGCCATCCGCCTCACTCGTATCGGCGCCGCACTGTTGGCTCGACAGCACCAACTGGAGGTCGACGAGTCGGTCGCGGACAGCGACGCGATCGCGATTGCACTGGAGGAGCAGCGGGCCTGCTGGCTCGCCCGCAGCCGCCCCGGCGGTCTCGAAGACAGCCTCGCCAAGCTCGTCGTGGCGACAACCTAGACGCCACACCTAAAGGTTCTGCAAGAACACCTTTGCCTCGGTCGCCACGCACGTTTCACCACGAAGGACACGAAGGTCACGAAGTGCGGGCCGGGCTATCAGGCGCCCCTTCGTGAGCTTCGTGTCCTTCGTGGTAGAAGACCGCCTGGCGCGCGCGGCTACCCGGAGGGCGCGCAGTGCTGTTGGCGAATCTCCAGGGCCTCCGGCATCCACTGCTCGAACTGCCGGATGCGGGTCTCGCTGCTCGGGTGGGTCGACATGAACTCCATCGGCGCGCCCTTGGCCGCCTGACCCATCCGCTGCCACAGACGCGGCGCCTCGGTGGGGTCGTAGCACGCGCGCGCCAGATAGATCAGTCCCATGTAGTCGGCTTCGGACTCGTGGTCGCGCGAAAACGGCAGCAGCACCCCGTACTGCGCGCCGACACCCAACGCGCCCATCACCGTCTGCTGCGTGGCCGCATCCATGTCGCTCAACGCCATGCCGGCGGCCATCGTTCCCAACTGCACCAACTTCTGGTGCGCCATGCGCTCGGCGCCGTGCCGGGCGATGGCATGTGCGATTTCATGTCCCATCACCACCGCCATGCCGTCGATGTTTTCGGCGACAGGCATCAACCCGGTGTACACCGCCACCTTCCCACCGGGCAGCGCGAAAGCGTTCGGCTGCTCCGAGTCGATGACTGTGAACTCCCACTCGAATCCCGGGTCGTGTTCGCGCGCGGCGGCGGCTAGCCGGCGGCCGATGTCCTCCACGGTGTCGACCACCTCGCCGCTGCGGACGACCCGCTCGCGACTGAGGATCTCGCGGTACGACTGCAACCCCAGCGCCATCTCCTGGTCGCGGCTCATGTCGACGAGTTGCGTGCGACCGGTCAGCGGTACCACCTCCTGATTTCCGAGGTAGTAGTAAACGCCGTAGATGGCGAAGATGATGAGCGGCAGGATTCGAATACCGCCGCCGCGGCGCCGTCCGCCCGTCACCGGTGAAGAAAATCCCAGTCCGGCGCGGCCCGACCTTCTGCGTAGTCCGAATCTCACATCAACCTCGACCGCGGTGTGTCCGCGTTGCCAATCGCTGCTATCCTGCGCCCATGACTTCCCGGCCGCTGGTCCTCTTCCTCATGCGCTACGTGTCGCGCCTTCGCTTTCCCCAACTCTTCGTCCTGACGGCGGCACTATTCGCGATCAACGTGGTGGTTCCGGACTTCATTCCCTTCGCCGACGAGATCCTTCTCGCACTCGCGACCCTACTGCTGGGAAGTTGGAAAAAGCAACGATCAGGCGACGCGACGACGCACGTCAACACACAGACTCCTTGAACCCGGAGGGTTCGAAGCCTAGCAACCCGTTGTCACCCCGGCGAAAGCCGGGGTCCACCTGGTAGCCCGGCTGGATTCCGGCTTTCGCCGGAATGACGATTGCGATCCGGGTTACTCATCTGAGTGAGCCGGCGGACACGCCGGGGGCTTTGCTAATCTCGGGCATCCCCTCGGTGATCCGGCGGGCCTCGACGTAAGCCGAGGCCCGCCGTTCGGGATCACTTGCAGCTGAGCAAATCGTCGCCGTTGCCATTGAACTCGCAGAGCGGCGGCGGTCCGGCGGACGTGTTGAAGTCCCGCACGGCACACTGGTTGGCCGTCTTCTGCGCCGAGCCGCCGAGCGTCAGCACCACGTCGATATCGGACGTCACGACGCGGAAGTTGGCGTCCTTCCCCTTGACGCGAACAGTGAACAGACCGGGAGTCCTGTTCGACCGATTCTTGACCACCACCTTGGTCACGCCGAGGCCGAGAACGTTGTGGCGATCCTTGAAACTCCAGGTGGTTCCGGCGCCGTTCACCTTCCAACCCGGCACGGTACCGCCGGGCGACGCGCCCGGAGGGATGAATCGGGTGACCAGGACTTCGTCGTTCGACGAGCGCAGGATGTCGAACGTGAACCCGTTGGCGATCGGATTGATCGTCGGAACCAGGTTCGTGAGCACGAACTCGCCGGAGATCGACAGGCGCTCGTCGCCGGACGGAGCGCTGTTTCGCGACGCCTTGAGCCGCGGCTTTGCGATCGGAATGCCGGAGTTGCACGCGGTCGTCGTGACCGGTGTGCCCGTGAGAGTCGGGGTATGCGTATTTGTGCTCGTCGGTGTGGGCGTACGCGTCGGCGTATGCGTCGGCGTGAACGTCGCCGTGTTCGTGCCGCCGGGCGTCGAGGTCGGGGTGAACGTCGGCGTGAACGTCGGGGTCGGTGTGTCCGCCCCGGGGATGCTGTTCGGATCGGCCGGATCCGAGCCGGCGTCGGTCTCGTCGGTGTCGAAGAAGCCGTCCTCGTCGCGGTCGAGTGCCGAGCGCAACCCCGTTCCAGGCGGCACGCAGGTGTAGGTCAGTTCCTGACCGGGCACGGCCGCGAGGGCGCGCACCTGGGCGTCCGTGAGCGTCGGTTCCAAATCCCGATCCGTGGTGAACAGGTCGGTGACGGGGTCGAACAACGCGCCGCGAGGCTCGCCGGCGATCGTGCCCTTGACGATCAGATCGCACTCGGTGACGCCCGGCATGCCGACCAGCGGGAACGCCGCGTTGGCGCGCTGGATCATCAGGGTGATGCGCGGCCCCACCGTTGCGCTGTTGGTGTTGGTGAGAGTGGTCTGTTGTCCCACGATCGGCGCAAAGGTCGTCGGGAACGCGTGGATCAGAGCCTCGAGCTGTCGTTCCTCGGTGGCGTTGATCGAGAACACGGCGGCGCCGAGGAAAGTGAACACACTGTCGACGCTGCCGTCGTGCAGGAATCCGAAGCCGCGGATCTGCTGACCGGGCGTGCTGAACATACCGACCTTCGAGTATGCGTTGCGCACGTGCGGGACCTTGAACTCCTGCGGCTCGCCTTCGATCGACGATCCGCCGTTGCCGCCGAAGAAGCCCTGCGCCTGGTTCAGTGTGTGGCAGCCGTTGCAGTTCAGGACGATGTCGGTGACGCGGCCGTTGTACAGCGTGAGGCCCGATTGTTGTTGCGTCGTCAGAGCATTGTTGAGCGCCCGGATCGGGTTTGGCGGGTAGGTGACATCGAGAATGAAATTGGCGAACGCCAACATGTCCCCGGCCGGAATCTCGTTGTTCGGCGAATCGCCGAGACCGACGAGGCCACCGAACGCCGGGTTGAACTTGAGGAACGCCTGTACCTCATCGAGGGCGGCGGGGAGCGGACCACCAGTGCGGTCTCCGCGCCAGTGCATCGGTCCGTGATTGGCCATGCCGCGCAGGCTCTGCGTCGTCATCGGGCCCTTCATCGGGTGGAACGGACCGCCGCTGCCGACGGTGAATGGGTTCGGATTGTTGATGGGCACCTCGTCCGGATCGCCGAGATCCCAGCCCAAGCTGTCGACGTCGCCAAAGACGTGACACGACGAGCAGGACGCCTCGCCGTTTGAGGATGTCGCCACCGCGTCGTAGAGGATCGGCCGCCCGTCGACGATGTTGGCGGGCTCCGGATTGTGCACCGGCAGGTGGTCGATTTCGGTGTTGTTGGTGGTGTCGACGACCGAGATGGCGTTGTCGAACCGCGTCAGCACGTACAGACGATCGTTCGCCTCGTCGAGGACGACACCCGTCGGACCGCCGCCGCTGACAGTGATGTGACTGGCGGACGACGGAGTGAACGTGTTGCTCTCCAGCTGGGCCGTGTCGAACACACCGACTTTGCTCGAGCCGAAGGCGGCGACGTAGAGGGTCGAACCGTCGGCCGTCACCGCCATTTCGAGCGGCGTCGCCAGACTGTGGTCCTTCACTCCCGGCGGGCTAGGGTGCACGTCGTAATCGATGTGCTTGTTCAAGTGGCGCGGAAAGATCGACGAGCCATCGAGGACCGTGATGCGGGCCTCGTGGAGATGGCCGCGCACGGTGGCCGGTTCACCGGGCGGTTTGAATCCGGCGGCGAAAGTTCCGTGACCCTCGAAGCGCACTTCATTGATCGCCTCGGTGTTCGATACGTAGATCTTCCCCGACACGGGGTTGGTCGCCATGTTGAAATTGATGGTTCCGACGCCGGGGAACGAATTCATCACCGCTCCCGTCGCGGTCGAAATCCGGAACACGTCGAGGTCGGGCAGGGCAAAGGGAACCGCGTTGTTCCAATTCCTGCCGAGCTCGTCCTCCCATCTTCCCAAGGCCGGATTGAACTTGACGATCAAGCCGACCTCGGGAGCGGGAACTCCCTGGAAGTTCGTGTTCGGCGCCGGCACACCGCCCGGCATCGGCAACCCGCCGAAGTTGCACGGGCCCGCACCGCCGCCGCCATCGCAAACCACGCCTTCGAAGATCGCGGTGGTCTGGTTGCCGGAGTGAAAGATCGACGCGTAGACCGAGTTGCCGTCCGGGCTCACCGTCAGGCCTCGCGGACTGTCTCCGAACAGCGTGACGATCGAAACGGGGTTGCCCTCGAGGTTCGTCCCGAGGTTGTTCGGATCGAAGATCCAGACCAGCGCCCTGCCGGTTCCCGGCTGCGTGAGCAGGGGATCGATCGGGTCGGTCGAATGGTTGGCGCTGTTCTGTCCGCGCCGCGCGGTCGTGATCATCACCCGCTGACCCGCCGTGCCATTGGCCACGACGATATCGCGCGGCTCGTCCCCGACCAGCAGGGTGCGGATCACACGGGCCGGCGACGTGCTGACGTCGACGATGCTGACCGAGTCCGAGAGGTGGTTCACCACCCACACCTGGGAGTTGGAACGAGCCACCACCGCCACGGGTTCGAGACCCACCGACACCGATTCACTGTGCGACAGCGTTCCGCCGGACACGTCGAAGATCTCGAGGCGGTTGTCCGGTGTATTCACGGCAAACAGGCGCGTGCCGTCCGGCGACATTGCCATCGGCCGCGTCTGGCCGGTCTCGAATGCGACGAAGGATGCGTTCACCGTTGACGAGCCGAACGCGACGACAATCACTGCGAGCATCGACGCCCGCAGAACGGAATGCGGCATACCGTTCCCCCTTTTCAGCCAACGGATGACCCCGACGGCTCGCGCACCTTTAGCATTGGCGCGACCGAGAAGTACACGGGGAATTGCCAATCCTGGGCTTTTGATCCCAATTTTTGCACTGCCGGTCGGGACCGCCTCCGACTGTGGACCGCCGCCGCGTGGACGTGGTGGGCAATGCCGGGTAAGAGACCCGGGTGGCTCAACCCGCGAAGCGCGCATCGGACCCGGCAGGTATTCTGCGCGAAGCGGCGGTGAACCGGGCGCCAGTGTATTTGTTCGCCGGCGAACCTTTCCAGACCGAGACGTTGGCCAGGCAGGTCATCGATCTCCTGGTCCCGCGCGACAAGCGGTCGGTCTTGCTCGAAGTCTACGACGGTCGTTCCACGGCGTTGCCGCAAGTCCTCGACAGCTGCCGGACGGTCGGACTGTTCGGCGGAGGCAAGGTGGTGTGGGTACGAGAACCAGCCTTCTTCGCCGCCGGAGACAAAAAGTCGGACATCGCCGACGCGCTTTTCGCCGCATGGGGCGCCGACCGCGGCCGACAGGCTGCCGAGAAACTGTTGGCACTTGCCGCCCAGGTCGGTTGGACGCAGGAAGACCTTGCCGCCGGGCCGTTCGCTTCGCTCAACAAGACCAAGCTCAAGGCTTTCCTCGGGCGCGATCCCGACGATGGCGAAGCGCGAGTGCTCGACGCGGTGGCGGCCGTGGCTCTCGAGTCGGGGATGAGCGTGGCGTCGCACAAGGATGAGAGCACGTTGCTCGAGGAGTTTCTCGCCTCCGGCGCGGGCGGCGACACGGTACTCCTGCTGACGGCGGCGGCGGTCGACCGCCGCAAGCGAATCTTCAAGGAGATCGAAAAGCGCGGCGTGTGCGCTGAATTGTCGGTCGAGCGCGAACGCAGCGGCGCGCTGACGCGCGAAGCGGTCGAAGCGATCATCGACGGCGTGCTCGCGCAATGGGGCAAGCGCCCCACTCCCGCGGCGCGCCGGATCATCGCCGAGCGCGCCGGCGGCGATCCTGCGCAACTGCACTCCGAGTTGGAAAAGGTCTGCCTGCACGCCGGCGACGCGACGTCGGTCGAGGAAGCGGACGTCGTCGCGGTGATGCGCGATCTCGGCGAGTCGTGGGTGTTCGATTTCACCGGCGCGTTGGCGCAGGGCAACATCGCCAAGGCGCTCGCGCTCTTGCGCCGACTGTTCGCCCAGGGCGAACCGCCGCTGCGGTTGCTGGCGATGATCAGCCGAGAGATCCGCATCCTCCTCGCCGCGCGCGAGATCGTCGCCACCAGCCTTGCCCGATCGTGGTCGCCGGGGATGCAATTCAATCGATTTCGCGACCAGTTACTGCCCCAGATTCCGGACGAACAGAAGAAGCTCGTCGGTGGCATGCACCCGTATGTCCTCTACCTCGCGCTGCAGAACGCTTCGCGGGCGAAGGCGGCCGACCTCGAGCGCGCCCTGGTGGAACTGCAAGAGATCGACGTCGCCCTCAAGAGTTCGCGCACCGACCCCCAGATCCGCATGGAGGCCTTCGTCCTGGGCCTTGGTCGCAAGTAACGGTTGTGTCCTATTGTGCCCCGATGCACGGACCTACCGATCATGTCGAGTGCGAGCGGAGCGAGCGTATCGAGACACGCTGCATGCAAGGCACGGCCTCTCGATACGCCGGCCCGTCGGGCCGGCACTCGAGTCGTTCGGTGCGGGACGCTCGCTTTGGCATCAAGACAGTACGCAAATAACTATTGCGCTTTCCCGCACCCGCGGCGACGGGTAGGTTGGCGGAGCTGTCCCCCACACCCAGATGAAGCTCGACGCAGACGTCACCCCCTCCGGCGCGATGATCGACGCCACTGATCGGCCCGAGGCCGCGCCGCTGGCGGCCCCCTCGAACCGCGTCGCCCGGTCGCGCAGTTTTCAGCGCCGTTGGTCGATCGACGCGGCGACCACCTGGATGCTCAGTCGCCTGTGGATTCCCCTGGTGGCGGCCGTCTTGCCGCTGGCCAGCCTCCGTTATCTCCGTCAGAACTGCATCCAGTGGGCCGGTTCGCTCGCCTACTACACGTTGCTGGGACTGGTGCCGCTGCTCGCCGTCGTGTTCTCGGTGATCAAGGGCGCCGGGTTGCACCACGAACTGACACCCTTCGTCATGAACACGATCAGCGCCGGCTCTCCCGTGATGGCGCGCCAGATCATCGAGTTCATCGACCAAACCAACGTCCGCGCCGTCGCCCTCTTCTCCATGCTCGGCGCGTTCCTGGCGATGCTGGCGATCATGGCCAACGCCGAACTCTGCTTCAACTCGATTTGGGGTGGCATCCCGGGGCGCTCGATACGGCGCAAGCTGAAGTCGTTCGCCAAGGTCGCGGTGGTCGCGCCGCTGATGTTGGTGCTGGCGCTCGCCATCACGGCGCTCCTGCGCCCCGGGAGTCGGCTCTACGAAGTCCTCGACTCGTGGTACCTCGGCGGCCTCGCGCTGACGTTACTGCCGCTGGTGCCGTTCGTCTTGCTGTGGGGCAGCTTCACACTGCTGTACACCGGTCTGCCGAACACCCACGTGCGCCGACGCTCGGCGATCGTCGGCGCCGTCGTCGCCGGAACACTGTGGCAGATGGCGCAGTGGACGTATGTCACCTTCGTCATCCGCATCGTCCGCTACAGCTCCGTCTACGGAACGCTCTGGCAGGTCCCGATCCTGCTCGCCTGGATCTACATCGCCTGGAGCATCATCCTGTTCGGCGCCCAGGTCTCGCGCGCCCACCAGGAAGCCGAACACATCCGCCGCGGCCTGGTCCGGGCGCGGGTGGCTTCCTAAAGTACTCGATCCAACACCGCGGTGGTGTGTTCGCCGAGAAGTGGGCCGGGGGCGCGGATCGCGGCGGGTGTCGCCGCCAGGCGGATGGGCGACGCGTCGAGCTCGACACTCGTGCCTTCGGCGGTTGGGACCTCGCGCCACGCGCCGCGGTTTCGCAGGTGGGGATCATCCCTGAGTAGGTCGACGGCGTCGGCGACGACGCCGCAGCCGACTCCGTCCTCTTGCAGGATATCGACCACGCTCTCGACCTGGCGGACGCTCGTCCACTCCGCGATGGCGCGGTCGAGCTCCGCCGCATGGCGCTGGCGTGACGCGGCGTCCGCGAAGCGTTCGTCGCGTAACCATGCCGGGTCGATCTCCCCGGCGAGGGCGCGCCACTGCGCATCGTCCGCGGCGGCGATTGCGCACCAGCGATCGCGCTGGGAGTCGTCAGCATCGCGGCAACGGTAGATGCCGTGTGGCGCAATCGGGCCCTCCTGGCTGCGGTTGCCGATGGCGGCATCGGACGTCTCGCCGGCAACCGCGGCCGACAGCGCCGGGCCGATCACACTCGCGAGAACCTCCAGCTGCGACAGATCGATGTGCTGGCCGCCACCGGCGCGCAACGCGGCGATGACAGCCAACGCGGCCATGTAGCCGCTGACCATGTCGGAGTATGAGTAACCCCAGCCGGAGGGTCGGCCCCCGGGGTGTCTCATGTGCGCGGTGAATCCCAGCTGCGCCTGTAGCGACGGCCCGTAGCTGACCCAATCGCGCAGCGGTCCGTCGCGACCGAAGCCGGACATGTGCATCACCGTCAGGCGCGGCTGGATCGCGCGCAACGCCTCGTCGTCGAGGCCCCAGTTGACGAGCACCCGGGGACTGAAGTTGTCGATCATCACGTCGCTGGCCGCGATCAACCGCCGCAGCGCGTCCAACCCTGCGGCCGTGCCGAGATCGAGCACGACGCTCTGCTTGCCGCGGTTGAGATTGCCGTACAGTCCGCCGCGGCGCGGTCCGGGCGTCGCCGTTCGGGGGTGCTCGATCTTGATCACCTCGGCGCCGTGGTCGGCGAGGACACGCGTCGCCACGGGCCCGGCGACGACCCAGGTGAGGTCTAGAATGCGGATTCCTTCTAGGGGCGATGGGCGGGGGTCAGGGGTCAGGGGCCAGGGGTCAGGAGTCAGGGCCGGGGGCCGGGGGTCAGGGGTCAGGGTCGGGGGTCTGGTATTGGGTGCCGGCGGGAGTTCGCGGAAGCCGAGCGATAGGGGAAAGTCAAAGTAGCCGCGGGCCTTCAGTTGGGGGTGTTGCGCGGCCTGGTCGAGGGTGTGGACGGGGGCGAAGGGGATGCGGCGCTGTTGCGCTTGTTCGACGAGGTCGCTGGCGTCGTAGCGAACCGACCAGCGCGCGATGGCTTCGAACAGCTCTTCGCAGTGCTCGCGGCGGTAGGTCAGGGAGTTCCAGCGGTCGTCGCTGAGGTCGCTACCGCCGATGTCGGCGGCGATCCATTCACGCAGTGCGTCCCAGTCGCCCATGTGGGTGGCCAGGACCTCGCCGTCGCGCGCCGGCACGGTGCGAAAGGCGCGCGTCCAGTGCAGAGTTCCGCTGCGGCGGGCGACGACTCCGCCCTCGCGGTACAGACCGGTGACATGCTCGAGAGCGGCGACGGCGCTCTCCTGCAACGAGATGTCGACCAGTTGTCCTCGCCCATCGCGATCGCGCGCGCGCAGCGCAAGCAGTGCGCCGATCGCGCCGTGGATGCCGGCCGCGTGATAGGCCTGCAGGCCGAGTGGCTGAAGGGGCGGCTCGTCCGGCCAGCCGTTGACGTACACCATGCCGCCGGTCGCGGCGGCGACCAGGTTGCAGCCGCGCCATTCGGCACGCGGCCCGCTCAGACCGAAGGGCGAAATGTTGACGACGACGAGTCGCGGTCGAGCCGCGGACAGCGTGTCGTAGTCCATTCCCGCGGCGACGAGTTCCGACGGGCGGCCGCTGGTGATGACCACATCGGCCGCCGCGAGCGCGTCGTCGATCGACGCAACTTCCCGCGCGAAGCGGTAATACGCCGCCAGTTCCGGCGCGTCGTCCGCGGCTGAGCGAGCGCGCCGGTGGCGTTCAACCGCTGCGCCGATCGCGGCCAGCACACGAGCGCAAAACGCACCCGAGATGTCGCTGCAGTCAAGAACTCGAATCGACCGAAACACTTGGACAGACCACCGATCGCCGACCTTCCTCACCCCGTCTCTCTGCCCGTATCAGTGCCTGTCCTTTACCCACAAGTCGGCGGGCTGGACACGACTGGCAGAGGGTCACCGTC
>Ga0307505_10001259_pt1 | contig 21432 bp, 19 predicted proteins | sample 23_S_MG_FD_202183 | JGI IMG/M metagenome (GOLD analysis project Ga0307505, IMG submission 202183) | Soil microbial communities from Populus trichocarpa stands in riparian zone in the Pacific Northwest, United States - 23_S | ecosystem: Environmental > Terrestrial > Soil > Riparian zone > Trees...
GCGAGGACGACGGTCTGCTCGCCGCGATCGACGTCGAAGCGGAGCAGCGACTCCCGGAGTTGGCGATCGTCGAGGAGATGCCGCTCGTCTTCGAGAGAGGCGGCCGCGTAAGCGAGAGCGGCGCGGACCTACTGTTCGGTGACGCGGTAGGATGCGCAAACCTCAGGGATCGAGGTGCCGTCGGCCAGAGCGCTGACGATCTCGTGTACCGGCCATACGGGTACCGGCGACGATGGCGTGTCAGCCCTGGATGTCTGGCTGCGCATGGATGGACGGAGTCGCTTCGTTCAGGTCAACCACGCATCTGCGACCGGCGTTGAGTTCGTCGACGATATCGGCGGCGGGCAACCTCACTCCTCCGGAGCGGCAAAGCTCAAGGTCGGGAACGCTGCGGCTACCTTCGAGCGCACGTCGGAGTCGAGTGTCAGGAATGCAGCGCCGGCGTTCAGCGCCAGCGCAACATACACCGCGTCATAAGCCCGCAGACGCCCGGCACGAGCCACTTGGGCGGAGCGCTCTATCAACGATCCGTCGATTGGAACGCTGTGGAACCGCGGCCCCGATACCAGGAGGTCGACGGTATCGAGCAACTCGTCAGGCTCACCTCGACGCGACAGAGCGGCGAGCACCTCGACGCGAAAGAGTGACGGAACGAGGAACGCGCGGTCCGCTGCGTACGAGTTGTAGAGATCACGCGCCTCAACGTGGTGAATCTCGCGCGGAGAAATCGATGCTACGAAAACCGAAGCATCGAGGACCGCGTGACTCAACGACGCCCCTGCGCGACGACGACGACAGCGTCGAAAGGCTCGGATGGCCTGGGGATCCGCGCCAAGGCATCCATCAACGCGCGCACCGTAGCGATCTCTCTAGCAGTGAGGTGACGCGGCTCGTCTTCGATCGGCGTGATCCGTGCGGCGGGTTCGCCATCGACCGTGATGACTACCGTCTCACCCGTACGCCGGACCCTGCGAACTACCTCAGACAAGCCTGCTTTTGCTGCAGAGAGATTCAGGGATCGACTCGGGGCGGACATGTCGACCATGGTGACCTGATCAGACCAACTTAGTCAACAACTTGGGCGCGGCAGACCGGTTGTACAGCCTGCCATAGGGGACCCCGAGCACCCCGTCACGCCGAAAGAGATGCGCGCCAGCGCCCGCGATGCTTCTCGAGCATGGTGGCTGGTCGAAGGAGCGCCCGCGGTAACCGGCAGCTGGCGGCCGCTGGTTTCGAACGCGCGCGGGGCTACACCTGGGAGCGCGCGCTCGACTTGACCGTGTCGGCCTATCGGGCGATTCTGCGGCGAATTTGACGGAGCGCTGGTGCGCGAAAGAGGAAAAGCGGAAGCATGGCGGAACGGTATGGGGTGCGCGCCGAGAACACGGCGACCCAGGAGATCGACGGCGAGGCCGTCGTGATCAACCTCGACACGTATCACTACTACGGGTTGAACCGGACGGCGACGCTGGTGTGGGCGATGCTGCACGACGGCGGTAGGGAGCGAGCGGATCTGGTCGAGGGGTTGGCTGGCGCATTCGCCCTGTTGCCGGAGGCGACCGCGGCGGACGTCGACAGGTTGATCGAAGGCCTGCTCGACGAAGGGCTCATCCATGCGACCGACGCGGTCGCGCCAAGCGGCTTCGCGGTCGCGATCGATGGCGATTACGTGCCGCCCAGGTTGGAGAGGCACGGCAAGCTCGACCAGCTCATGCTCAGCGGTGAGTGACCGAGGACCTTCTGAGCGGGCCGTCGCGGCCGCACCGACGGCGCGCCGGCTGGCGGCGATGGAGCTGCAGCTCGCCCACGCCGATCGCCGGCTCGCCTACTTCCACGGCCTTACGATGTTGCCTCTGCTCCGCGAAGGGGACGAGGTGCTCACCGAGCCGATCGACTGGGGAGACGTCCGCATTGGCGACGTCGTGACCTATCGGTTCGAGGACAAGTTCCCAACGCGCCGGGTGGTGGCGATCGATCGGGCGGCGCGCCGATTCGTCATCATGGGCGACAGCATTCCAGGGCGGCGCGAGTACCTGGTGCCGTTCGAAGACGTCCTGGCGCGCGTCGTGCGCCGTCGCCGCGACGGCCATTGGCTCGACGTGACGTCGCCTACCTGGCGTCTGCAGACGATGCGCGTGCTGTTTCACGACCACCTGCGGCGCGCCGCATGGCTCGCTGGGCCGCGCGCCGCGTGGCGCTCTCTGCGACGCCGTCGATGACTGGCCCGGTTGCGGCGGGCGGATCCGGAATCGTCCGATTCGGCAGCTTCGCGCTCTTGGTGGACGCGATCGAGCCCTTCTGGGCCGAAATGATGCTGCGACGCTTCCGGACGGCGCCGCGCCCGCACCCGGGCGTGAGCCCCGACATGGTGCTGCGGATCCGCTTCGATCCCGATGCCCGTCCCGCCGTTCTCGAAGGCGACGCCCTGCGCGTCGATCGCGATCGCGACGGGGTGCGCGTTCGTTGTGACATGATGACGCTCGACGTCGCTCTCACCGCGGCGCCCGCGACCGCCGAACTGAAGGTGCACGACGGCGGCGCGCCCGAGCCGCTGATGGAGCACTGTTTCTCGATCTTCTTGCACAAGCTCCTGCAGATCGCGGGCATCGTCCGATTGCACGCCGCCGCCGTCGAGCGGCCGCGGAGCGGCGACGCGATCCTCTTCCACGGCGACAAGGGGGCGGGGAAGTCGACGCTCGCCACGGCGTTCGGCCGAGCCGGTGCGCGCGTCCTGGCGGACGATCAGATTGTCGTCCGGCAGCGAAACGGATCCATCGCCGTCAGCGGTTGTGATGGCAACGTGCGCCTGACGGAGAAGTCCGAGGTCCACTTTCTCGCGGAGCCATTGCCGGTCGCGGCGCAGGACTACGGCGGCGTATGGAAGAAGGAGGTCCCGCTCGCCCGATTGGTGCCGGCGATCCCGTACTGTGATCGCGTCGTCAGCCGCCTCTACTTCCCGCGGGTCGGCGATCGTTTCGGCGTGACCCCGGTCGGTCGACGCGAGGCTCTGGTGCGGATTCTCGATGCCGTCTCTCCGGCACACGGGTTTGCCGGTCCGGCCGATCGCATCGAGCTGCTGCGCCTCGTCTCCGACCTGGTCGCACCGGTCGAGTGCTTCGACCTCGAGCTGAGCCCGGATCTGGCGGACCTCGAACGAGTCGTTGAACGCCTGTCGGGCTGAGCTGTGAACCCGCGGCAATCCACGGCGCCGATCGTCGTTCGCCTGCACGGCTCGCGAAGCGAACGGTCCGCGTTCTCGTCGATCAATCGCAGCTGGTGGGGCGAGCTGAAGCGGCGACCCGGCTTCGAGCTCTGCGACGAAAGATCCTCGACCGTCGCCGACGTCGTGATCCACCATGACTTTTCGACTCGCTTCGGCGATGTGACGCCGTCGGGTCGCCGGCGCGTCGCCGTGCGGCCGTGGGACTTCGGGCCTTATCCGCAACGCTGGGTCGAGGTGGCGAACCGGAACTACGACGAGCTGTGGGTACACTCGCGCTGGACCGCCGAATGCGCTGTTTCGGGCGGGGCCGATCCCGAGCGGGTGCGCCGCGTTCCCCTCGGTATCGATCCATCGGTGTTCCGTCCGGATGGATCGATCGCGGATCTCGGCGTTGGTGAGTCATTCGTATTCGCGTTCGTCGGCGCCGCGGTCGATCGCAAGGGCGCCGACCTCGCGCTCGCGGCGTTTCGGCGCGCGTTCAGCACTGGCGATCCGGTCGCGTTGGTCGTCAAGGATCACACGAGCGATGTGTTCTACCAGAAGCAGTCGCGCTCGGCGGAGATCAGAGCCGCTGCGCGCGAGGGCGGCGCGGCGCGGATCGTCTATATCGACGACTATCTTCCGGCGAACGAGCTGGCAGCCGTTCTGCGACGCGCCGATGCCTTGCTGCTGCCCTACCGCGCCGAAGGTTTCGCTTGTACGGCGATCGAGTCGATGGCCTGCGGGACGCCAGTCATCATTCCCGACTTCGGCGCCGCGCTCGACTATTGCGATGCGAGCACGGGGATCCTGGTTCCAGCCCGCCAGGTGAGGCTGCCGATTGGCCGCTCGCTCGCGACCAACACGTTGGGATTCATCGAAGACGTCGGCGCGGTCCATTTCTGCGAGATCCCCGTCGACCGCCTCGCCGACGCGATGCGCCGCGTCGCCGCGATGCCACGAGCCGAGCTCGCCGCGTACGGGCGCGCGGCGGCGGAGCGTGCCGGGGCCTGGACGTGGTCGGCGTCGGTCGACGCGATGATCGACCGCATCCGGGCGTTAGCAGTCCGTTGAAAAACAGGCGCGAGAGCTGACCGTAACTTTCATTCCTCGCCGGGTGCTGGGCCAGGGACGCGCAATGCGGCGGCCGGATCCGCGGCGAATCGCCGCAGAACATGCTTGCCGCGCAGTCGTGACCGCAGATAGCGTCCGAAGTACGCCAGTCGCTGCGGCGTCGATCGGCCATGGGTGGCGCGAGCGCAGTGGCTGTACGCGAGCACGAGCGAGCTCAGGTTGACGCCGCTCCAGGAATCGGAATCACCGATGCAACGGTACTCCAGTCGTTCGATCGTCGTGACCGGCGTCGCCGCGATCGCGCTGACCGCTTCCGGGGGTATCCCGAGACCAAAGTTGCGATGCAGGTAGGCCAGCGCGGCACCGACGCGCAACGCAAAGCCCGCATCCGAGGCCTGGCGCCTCAATCGATCCCAATCCAACCGGGTATTCGAAGTGCGGAGGATCGCCCCGGCGTCGGTCAGCCACCGCACCGGAGACACCGGATTCCAACGCGTGCCGTGGACCACCGCGTGGAGGAGCGCGTCGGTCGGATCGAGCGCGCGCGAGGTCGTGCCGTTGATCTCGAATGCGATCGAGCGTTGCCACAGCGGCGCGTCGACGGAGTCGCGGCAGCAGTCGGAGAAGATGTGCCAGTGCAGATCGAGCTCGACTCCCTGCGGCGAGCGGAGCGCACAGCCGTGGCGGAATGCCGCGTCGAAGGCGAGAGCTTCCGGCGCGGCGAGCTGCCATCCGGAGCGAACGAGACTGTCGATCGCGCGTTCCCTGGAATCGCGTCGCACGGCGACGTCGACGTCGCCCATCGGCCGGGCGCCGCGGTCGCGGTAGTGCAGCTCGCCGAGAGCGGCGCCTTTCAATACCAGCGAGTCGACGCCGGCTCCGGCGAGAATCCGCAACGCCACGGCCAGCTCGGCGAGGAGGATCTGATTGTTCATCCAAGACTTGCGATAGATCTCCGCGAGCTTGGGCAACGTCGGGTCGTCGTCGCCACGCGCGGCAAGGGCCTTGTAGACCAATGGCAGGAGCCGCAGCGACGCGAGGTCGAGGGTTCCGTCGATCTTCGGCGTGGCGTCCTTCCACATCGCCCAGGACTGGCGAGCCGCCGTGCGATCATCGCCGTCGGCGAGGATCACCCGCAGCAGAAGCCCCTGCATCTCGTTGGGCCAGAAGCCCTTCCGGTCTGGGACGGGGATCTCGTTCATCGGGTCGTAGCCCCACTGCCGTTCGAAGTCGCCCACACCTCGCCGGTGGAACTTCAGTGTCGCCAAGCCACTGCGACGGTCGGCCAAATCGTTAGCGCCGTTCCAGGTCGCGCTGGCAATCCAGACACAGCGGGCTCTCGGGGCGCACACGCAGTCGCGCCGCGTCGATGGATTCTTTACATCGGCGGCAGGAACCATAGTCGCCCGGCTCGACCGCCGCGAGCGCGGCGGCTACCTGCTGGCGCCGCGTCTCGAGTGCGTCGCGCGTCGCTCGAGCCATCTGTTGTTGTTGGATCGCATCCATGCGCGACAGCCGACCGATGGGCTCACCGAGGTCGACGGGAGAAATGAGGATCACCACGAAGATCACGAAGGCCACGAAGAAGGGCGTCGCGGACACCGAAGCCATCCTCTCCTGATTTGATTCGGACTGACCCGCAGGGGGATACACTCTATTCCGACAAGAGCGGATTCACCTTCGTGCTCTTCGTGATCTTCGTGGTTCGAATATTTCTGACGCAAGATGCCCACCTCACGAAATCAGCAACTTAACCGCGAGGTTCAAGGTAGTGGCGTCCTGGAGGGCGGAGATCCCTGCACCGCGACTATTTGACCGCGGGGGGTTTGATCTTCGCAGGCTTGGTGGCGGAGTCGTTGACGGTCACCGCCGCCGTGTTGCCGCAGATGTCATCGGCGGGATTCGCCCCGGGTCCGGTGGCTGCGCCCCAGTACACGCCGTCGACCGTCAACGTCGAGCCCGAACTGTGGTTGAGTCCGCAGTTCGAAGTGTTGCCGTATAGATTGCCGCCCGAGAACTGCACATTGTTGCCGACGCTGGAGAGGACGATGCCGTCGCCCAGGTTGTCGATCGACGTGTTGTCCTCGAGCACGTGATCGTCGCCCCCGGTGATGAGAAACCCATAGGCGCCGTTGCCGATGGCGACGTTGCCGACGGCAATGAGCGGTGTCCCGGCGGTGAGATAGAACCCGGGTGCGCCGTTGTTGAAGGCGGCGTTTCCCCGCAGCACCCAGCCGCTGCCTGAGCTCAGGTAATAGGCTGGCGCGGAGACGCTGACGACGACGTTCTCAACCAGTTGTACGCCGGTTGATGATCCAGCGATGGTGAAGCCGCCGCCCGGTGTTCCGTGGATGAGGTTGCGCCGCGCGATGTGGCCTGAGCCACCGACGGCGACGCCGACGCCGCTGGGGCCGAACATGCGATTCTCTCGAACATCGGCATCGCTGCTCGCCGGATCGAGGTACACGCCGTGGGAATTGATGTAGCCCATGCGGTTGCCGCGAACCTGTGCTCCGCTGCCGGCGATACGGATCCCGGTTGAGCATGAGTCGAAACTGTTGTCGCGAACCACGGCGTCGCCGCCCAAGACGTCCACCCCGGTGGCGCAATCGCTGATCAAGTTGCCGCGCACGGTGATCGCGTTTGCGGTCGCGACAATGGCGGGGTTTCCGGAGCCTGGACTCAGGGAGAAGCCCTTGCCCAGCTTGCCGAACACGATGTCATCGGCCGAGAGAACCACCTGGGCGACGACGACGGCCGAGCCCGTGCCGTTGGCCGACGACAGACGCAGGGCTTTGTCGATGTTGATGACGCCACCACCGTACATGCCAGGACCGACGAGCACCGTGTCACCGTTCGCCGAATTGGTAACCGCTTGCTGGATCGTGGCGCAAGGCGGAATGGGCCCGATGCCGCAGCCCGGGGCGTCCGTGCCGCCGCTCGAGACGCGAATCGACGCGGCGAGGACGGGGCCGGCGACCAACAATCCGACGGTGGCGGCGAATGTAATGAGACGAGTGGAGTTCTTCATCGGGGTTCCTCCGCGGAGAAATAGCCGCCGCGGCCTTGACGCACGGCGGGGAACGAGGCGCCGTCGCGGCGCGATAGTGAGTCGTGATGGTAGTTGAACTTCCCCGACAGTCGAGAGCGAATTGCGTTCGCCAGACGCGAGGAGCCGCCCAACTCGATCAAACGGCATGCGAGTTGTTGAAACTCCCAGGACTGCCGGCCCCACTGCGGTTCGAAGTTTGCCGCAGCCCTTGCTGCGTAATTGGCGAAGCCGGTGACCTCGACAACCAATCGCGGGCGAGCGTTTCCGTCGACCCGCTTGTTTGCGTCAGTCAGGCGAAGCCGCTTTAGGTGCGCCTTTCAGTCGCTGTCGCCGCTGTCGTCGCGAGGTCCGGAAGGTTCCGCGTCGGGCGTCGATGCCGATCGCAGTTTCTTCCTTGCGATCAGTCCGAGCGCCGCGGCGACGGCCGCGAGGCCACCGACGGTCATGGCCGGTGTCGGTGTCGCCGTAGACGGTAGCGGTGCCGCAGTGGTCGTCGGCCCAAGCGTCGTCGTCGGTTGGAGAGTCGTGGTTGTCGGCCCGAGCGTCGTCGTCGGTTGGAGAGTCGTGGTTGTCGGCCCAAGCGTCGTCGTCGGTTGGAGAGTCGTGGTTGTCGGTTGGACGGTGGTCGTGGGTTGGAGGGTGGTGGTTTGGCCAAGCGCCGGGCGGACCGCGGTTCTCAACGAAGCCGCGATCAACCCTCCGGCCACCAAGGTGTTGCGAACGAAGCGACGGCGGCTTTCCAGTGGGCTCTGGCGATCGGATTCGAGGATCTGATCGCTCTCCGAGGGGGTCGGATCTTCACCTTCGTTGTTCTCGGACATCCCGCTCCCACGTCGCCACTGGGTCGAGCGTGCTTGTTCAACGCTCGCGACCGATGCGGTCGCTGAGAGTCCGTAGCGTGGGTGTCTCTCAAATGCAATGAGAAGCGACCTCCGGAACGTGTCATGCGGCCCGGACTGGCGTCGCGGTCTCACACTGCATCGAGGGTTGACCGCTCGGCCGAACGCGCGTATCGAGCCGCAGGGGAGATCCATCATGAACGAGCGCGGATGGCGCACCGGGGCCTGTTGCACATCGCGTTGGCATTGTCCGGTGCGGAACGTCGGACTCGATTGGTGGCCGATGCGGTGTCGGTAGCGTGCGCGGCGGCATCGACGACTCGGCCACGGTAGCGACCGCCGCCGCGCCGCAAACGGCGGCATCACGCCTTCGAGCCGCGACGCGTTGCGGACAGCGCGCCGAGCCGGCGAGCGTTTTGCTCGCTGCGTTGATCGTCGCATGGTGCGCCGTGTTCGGCCGGCTCATCTGGGGGCGCCACGCCCACTTCGCCACGTTCGACTTCGATCTCGGACACCACGATCAGGCACTCTGGCTGCTGGCCCATGGCGAAAGCTTCGTCACCGTCAGTGGGATGCCGGCGCTTGGGCACCATATGACGCTCGCCTATTTCGGTGTCGTGCCGTTCTACTGGTTTGGGGGTGGGCCACAGATGCTCAACCTGCTGCAAACCGCGGCTCTGGGCTTGTCGGCAGTGCCGATCTACCTGCTCGCTCGTCATCGTCTGCGGAGCTCCTGGCAGGCGCTCGCCGTCGGTGGAGCCTGGCTGCTCAACCCCTCCGTGCAGTGGCTGTGCTGGGAGGCTTGGCATCCCGAGACGATCGCCATTCCGTTTCTCCTGACAGCCTACCTGTTGGCGTCTCACCGCTCCTGGTTGTGGTATGGGATCGTCCTCGTGTTCGCGTTGTCGTGGAAGGAGGATGTCGCCCTTGCTGTTGCGATGCTCGGCCTCGCATTGGCGGTGACTGGACAACCGCGGATCGGTCTGTCGACCTTCGCCCTCGGCGCGGTGTGGTTTCTCGTCGCCTACGGCGTCGCGATGCCGCACTTCAACGGCGGCACCAACCACGCCGGCACATTTTACGGCGAGCTCGGGGCATCACCAATCGAGCTGGTCCGCACGGCGCTGACGAACCCCAGCCTGGTGATCGACCGGATGCGCAGCAACAACTCGCTGGCCTATGCACGAGATCTACTGGCGCCGTTCGGGTTCCTTCCGCTCACGGCGCCGGCGATCCTCGCCATCGCCATCCCGCAGTTCCTCGCCAACAGCCTCGCGACGGCGGATTTCTTCTACGATATCCGCTACCACTACGTGGCCATCATCTTGGTCGCGCTCGCTCTGGCGAGCGTCGAGGGCGTCGCGCGCTCGCGCAACCGGAGGCTGCGGTGCTGGGCTGTTGCGTGGCTGGGTGTGTCGGCGCTTGCGACGTCGGTCGCCTGGGGTGTCTCGCCGATCGGCACGCAGTACCGCAGCGGCGTATGGCCTCTGACTGGCAACGCACGCCAGCGGGTTCTCGATGCCGCCGTCGCGGCCGTGCCGACGGGGGCCGCCGTCGCGGCCACGTACAACATCGTGCCGCATCTCAGTCAGCGCCTGCGGATCTACACGTTTCCCAACCCTTGGATTCGCCACAACTGGGGGATTCAGGGTGTTGCCCCGAAAGATCTCGATCGCGAGCACTCGGCGGACCGGGTCGAGTGGATCGTAGTCGACCGCAGCACGCACACGCCTGGCTCGCGCGAGGAAGTCCTGCTCGATCAAGTGTTGACCGGTGGAATGTTCGAGAAGGTTTCGGACCAGCAGGGCATCGTCCTCGCCCGTCGTGTCAATCGGCCGTGATCAGCGCGGGGCGGGCGGAGACACGACAATGAAAACCGGTCGTTCAAGTCATCCGCCCGCCGACCAATCGCGTCGCGCCGGCTCGATCTGTCTGGTGATGCTGGTGAAGAACGAGGGTGCGATCATCGACCGCTGCCTGGCATCTGTCCACGGGTTCATCGACCGCTGGCTCATCATCGATACGGGGTCGGAGGACGACACGCTGCGCAAGGTGCGGCGCGCGCTCCGCGGTATTCCCGGCGAGGCGGTGTCGGAGCCGTGGCGGGATGTTTCGACGCATCGCAACCAGTTGCACGAGCTCGCTCGCGGATTGGCGGACTACTGTTTGTGGCTGGACGCGGACGAGACCCTCAGCGTTCGGACCGAGCGGCCGTGGGACGGGTTGACCGAGATCGGCTACGCCCTCGAGCTGCAGACCCCACGCGGTTCGTTCATGCCGGTCCGGCTGACACGCGGCGATGCCGAGATCCGCTTCGTTGGCGAATTTGCCGAGACGCTGGTCGGTGTTCACCCGATCGCGCCCCTCTGCACGGTCGCCATCCGTCACCATGAAGATGGCGCGCGCAGGCGCGACCCGGCGCGCAATCAGCGCGATATCCTTCGCCTCGAGGTCGCGCTACTGGACGATCCGAGCAATCCCGATCTGACGATGGAACTGGCCGAGCGTCATGCTGCGGGCGGCGCCTTCTCGATCGCGGAGCGTTGCTACCGACGGCGCGCGGAGCTCGGCGGTGATGAAGCGCAGCTCTGGTATGCTCTCTATCAAACGGCGCGGATGCTCGACGAGCGGGGATTCGCGACGCCGCTGGTGACCGAGGCGTACCTGCGTGCGTACGATGCTCGGCCTAGCAAGGCGGAGCCATTGGTTCGAATCGCGCGGCGCTGTCTTCAGGACGGCCGCTACGACACCGCCGCGGACATCGCCTGGGCCGCCGTGACCACACCGTTTGAGGACCGGGCGTATTTCTTTGAGCCGACGGCATACCACGGGCAACGTGAGATCCTCTTTCTGCGCGCTGCGCTCGAGCTCGGACGTTGCGCGGAGGTCGTCGAATGCGCCGAGCGGCTGAGCGTCGACCGGCAATGGGCGCCCGAGATCCAACGCGAGTTCGACGAGTTGCGCGATCTCGCGTTGCGGCGCCAAGCCGAGGCCCCCCGCGCCGTCGGCAACGCGACCAGCCGCCAGCCGGTTGAGGAGCCCGAGGCGCGTCGAACGATCCCGGCCGCCACGGCAACCCGCGAGAAGCGCAAGCTGTGCATCGGGATGGCCACGTTCGATGACTACGACGGAGTATACTTCTCGCTGCAGGCGATCCGTCTGTTTCATTCCGAGGTCGCCGACGACGTGGAGCTTCTGGTCATCGACAACAATCCGAGCGGTCGTTGCGCCGAGGCGTTGAAGCAATTGGACGCGTGGCTTCCGAACTATCGGTACGTCCCGGAAGTCGATCGGCGCGGTACCGCCGCGCGCGATCTGATCTTCCGTGAGGCGAACGCGGACTACGTCCTGGCGATGGATTGCCACGTAATGATCGTCCCCGGCGCCCTGCGGCGGTTGCTGACCTACTTCGAATCACATCGCGATTGCATCGATCTGCTTCAGGGGCCGCAGCTCTACGACGACCTGATCAACATCGCGACGCATTTTGAGCCCGTCTGGCGCCAAGGTATGTACGGCACCTGGGCAACGGATCCGCGCGGCGCCCATGTGGACTCCCCGCCTTTCGAGATTCCGATGCAGGGGTTGGGCGTATTCGCCTGCCGCCGCGACGCCTGGCTCGGGTTCAACCCTCGCTTTCGCGGCTTTGGTGGCGAGGAGGGCTATATCCACGAAAAGTTCCGCCAGGCCGGTGGGCGAGTACTGTGCCTCCCGTTCCTGCGATGGACTCATCGATTCCACCGACCACTCGGTGTCCCCTATGTCGTGGATTGGGGTGATCGACTGCGCAACTATCTGATCGGTCACCGCGAGTTGGGCCTCGATCTGGCGCCGATCGAAGCCCATTTCAGCGAGTTGATCGGAGCCGAGCAGTCCGCCGCCATCAGGGCTCAGGTTGACGCCGAGCGGGAGGTTGGGGGGGCAGTCCTGCCTCAGCCGATGGGCGCTGCCGCCGTCGAGCACAAAGGTATCGATGATCGTCTTGTAGGACCGCTGGGCGAAGACACCGATCGTTAGGCGACCGCGTCACACGACGCCGGAAGCCGGAATGGTCAGGTGACGCTGATAGTGACCGTCGCTCGATAGTGTTTGGGGGCGGGCCGGTCATTCGGCGCGGCCTGCCGGCAAAAGCCGGCATCCACCCTTCGTGGCGTTGCACCCCTCCCTGTCATCGTTCAATGGTGCGGGCCATGACATTGCGCCTCGAACCGATCGTCGATGGACCGGACTCAGCCGAGACGGTCTTCTTCCTCCAGGGCTGGCCCGACGATGCGACGCTGTGGGATCAGCACGTCGCGTCGCTGTCGTCGCGTTATCGCTGTGTGCGGACGACGATGCCGAACTTCGACGGGCGGCGCACCGCGCGTTGGGGATACTCGACCGATGAGATCGTCGACGCTCTGGTCGCTCTGGTGCGAGAGGTATCGCCCGATGCTCCCGTTACCCTGGTCCTGCACGACTGGGGGTGCTTCTGGGGCTACCTTCTGCACCACCGGCATCCGGAGTTGGTCGCTCGCGTCGCCGGCCTCGACATCGCGCCGCATGTCGAGCCGAGCGCCGGGGCGGTGGTGGGGATCATCGCCTACCAGTGGTGGCTCGTCGCGGCGTTCCTGATCGGCGGGCCGATCGGCGACGCGATGACCCGTTCGCTGGCCGGCGCGATGGGCGCTCCGAAGCGACGCGAAGACATCACGGCTTGGATGAACTACCCGTATCGCAACGTCTGGCGCGACATCTTCACCGGCCTGGCGCGGCGCGAGACGGACGACTATTGGCCGCGCGTGCCGCTGCTCTTCGTCTACGGCAAACGGAAGCCATTTCCGTTCCACTCCGCGAAGTGGCTCGAACACATCGAGCGCAACGGAGGCACGGTGGTCGGCCTCGACTGCGATCACTGGGTTCCACGCGACCCCCGGTTCGGCGCGATCCTCGAGCGCTGGGTCGACGATTCATCCGCGAGCGCCAGAGCGTCGGGGTGACCGCGCGTCACAACGGGCCGCACGGGCGGGGGGCTCCGAAGATGTTGGACCAGTGCTCACCGCAGGCGCCGTGGCAGTCCTGCCAGTCGATGCCGAACAGGTCGTCATAACGCTGGTCGGACGTGAAGCCGCCGGCGGAGTCGACCTCCCACGGGGGGAGCGATGTTCCGTCGCCGAGAAAGAACGTGAACGTGCCGCGCATCGCCGGGCACGGCCCCTGCTGCGATACGGGGCACGAACGGACGCCGAAGTCGTCGGCTTCCGCGTCCGCCGTCCATTGCGCCGTCAGTTCGAACGATTCGAGGTTGGGCTCGGGGCAGCGCTCGACGAACAGAGTATCTCCGGAGACCGACCAGTCGCCGATCTTGCCCCAGGCGGCCTGGCCGGCGAACGGGCGCATGACGGAGCCGTCCGAGAGCAGAAAGAAATTGAAGTTCGTACCGGGCTGATCGACGCGGCGCAGGATCCACGACCCGACCAGCGATGGCGGCTGGGCGTCGAGCGGCGTGCTCGTCGGAGTGGGCGTCGATGTCGGCGAGACGTCGAGCGGTGTACTGGTCGGCGTGTTGGTGGCACCGGGCGTCGACGCGGTCTTCGTCGGTGAGACGTCGAGCGGCGTACTGGTCGGCGTGCTGGTGGCAGTCGGCGTCGGCGTTGCCGCTAGCGGACAGCCGTCGAGTGCGTTGCGCACGCCGGCAATCAGCTCGCTGATGCTCACGGTTCCATCGACGACGCTGTCGGCCGCGGGGCAAGACGCTACTGGAGATCTGCCGAGGGCGATGCCGACGGCGAGGACCAGCTCGTGGATGGCGACGCGGCCGTTGCCGTCGCAGTCGACGGGACAGCCGGGCGCGCCGCCTCTGGCGTTCTCGGCGACGAGGAGGGCAGCAACGAAGACGACAAGAAGCCGCACCCACCATAGACTCATCGGGCGCTCGGATAGGCCGCGCGGCGCGATTTGTCAAAGCGAAGCAACCGCGCTTCGACAGGCCCCGCGCGTGGCGTCGCCCTCAAACCCTGTTCGTCACACGGGCGAGACCTGCGCCTACCGATAGCGGGGCCCGCGTCCGATGCGCGGGGAATCCGTGTGTCACGCGGCATCGGCGCGGCCGAGCGATTGTGCGAGGGTCGCCCGTAGTGAGTCCAACTTCACTGGTTTCGAAAGGTAGTCGTTCATCCCCGCCGCTAGGCAGCGCTCGCGGTCGCCGGCCAGGGCGTTGGCCGTCATGGCGATGATCGGAACATTGGCGCCCCGTCCGTTCATCGCACGGATCCGCGCTGACGCCTCGTAGCCGTCCATCTCGGGCATCTGGCAGTCCATCAAGATGACGTCGTAGTCGATTTCGGTGATCGCCTTGAGGGCTTCCAGTCCGTTGGCGACCGCGTCGACGCGGAGTCCAAGCTTGTGAAGCATATGTGTGGCGACCCGTTGGTTGACCGGGTTGTCCTCGGCGAGCAGCACCCGCCCGGCCAGGCGGGCCCCGGCGTCCGCGCGCGGCGGGAGTTCGTGCGCGATGACGTCGCGAGCGCCCGCTGCCGTGTCGCGCAGCACCGGCGTCTCGACCGGCGCCGCCCCGAAGGCGACGACAAACGAGAACACGCTGCCGATGCCGAACTTGCTCTCGACGGCGATGTCGCCGCCCATCGCTTCGACGATGCGCTTGGAGATGGTCAGGCCAAGGCCGGTGCCGCCGAATCGACGCGTCGTCGACCCCTCGGCTTGGCGGAATGGCTCGAAAATCTGCGCCGATTGTTCGGCTGAGATGCCGATCCCCGAGTCGGTGACCTCGAAGCGGACACGAGGATGGTCGGTCTCGCGGTCGACGACGGCGGCTCGCAAGGTGACCGCGCCGCGATCGGTGAACTTGAGTGCGTTGTTGGCGAGGTTCAACAAGACCTGGCGCAATCGCGTGGGATCGCCGGTGACGACGGATGGGAGTTCGGGATCGACGTCGACGGCGAAGTCGACCCCTTTGGCGCGCGCCGCGTCGAGGAGAAGGTCCGCGACGTCGTCGACGGCGTTGGCGATGCTGAAGGGAATCGACTCCAACTCCAGGTGGCCGGCCTCGACCTTCGAGAAGTCGAGGATGTCGTTGATGAGGGAGAGCAGCAGTTCGCTCGACGTGCGCACCGTCTTCGCGTACTCGGCCTGCTCGCTATCGAGTTTCGTGTCCAGCAGGAGGCCGGTCATGCCGATCATCGCATTCATCGGTGTCCGGAGCTCGTGGCTCATCGTCGCCAGGAAGACGCTCTTGGCTTGATTGGCGGTCTCCGCCGCGTCGATGGCCGCGCGCAGGCGCGCCTCGTACTCGACCTTTTCCGTGACGTCGCGAGTGATCCCCTGGACTTCCATGAGATCTCCATAGCGGTCGAACCTGGGCTGTAGGGTCATGTCTGACATGTAGTAGCTGCCGTCCCGCCGCCGGAACCGCGCCTGGGCTTGCACCGGACCATTGGCGAGACCGCGCAGCGCCACGCTGAACTCCGGTGCGTCGTCGGGGTGCACGAGATCGAGGAACCGATGCGGCGCGTCGATCAGCTCGGCGCGCGAGATGCCGGTGTGGTGTTCGACCGACGGGCTTATGTAGAGCAGCTTTCCCTCCGCGATGCTGGTCAAGAAGATGATGTCGCTCGCGTTCTCGGTGAGCAGGCGAAAACGCCTCTCGCTTTGCTGCAACGCCTCCAGGGCGCCGGTCGCCGCCTCGCGCTCGGCGAGCGATCTCTCTTCGTAGCCGCGAACGAGAAAGGCGACGACGATCGAGATGCAGTGGCCGCCGACGGCTGCCATGAGCGGCCGGAACAGTGCGAGCCCGGGATCCGGCGCGCCGAGGAAGGCGATGATCTCGGCGGGAATGGTGAACGACACTACGAGCAGCTGGCGCCGCACGCCCCACGGGATCAGGGCGGCGACGGCGGTGGTGACCGTGACGGCGATCGCCGTCACGCTGGTCGGATCCCGGGTGACGACCGAGATGGCCGCGATGGTTGCGAACACGCAGCCGAGGGTCGCGATTGCCCCACGTATTACCCACGCGCTGTCGGCCCCCGACTTGAGCAACCATAGAGTCCACAGCGCCGTGGCGAAGAGCGGCAGTCGTATGGTGACGGGCATGACCAGTGCCCCTTCGCGCCACACGTGAAAGGCAGTGAGGCCCGCGACCAGCGCGAGCAGCAGGTAGATTCCCGACTCGATTCGTTGCTGAACGAGGCCGTCGATCGGATCCGTGCGAGGAGGGGAACCACCTCGCGAACGCCTCCAACGAGCCGCGGTCGCGGCGAAGGCGAAGCCCAGTACGATCGCCACGACCGCGAACGCGGCGAGTCGCTGAGAGGGGAAGAACTGAGAGATCTGCCAGCCGTCCATTCCGTCGTCGGTTATCCTTCAGTGTCCTTCACCAAGCAGATTGCATGCCAGTAGGGTCCCGCGGGTCGAGCGTGGAGGTATGTGTCGCAGCGTCGGCAGCCATGTTGCGGCGCTCGATTGGCGGAATCGCCCGCTACGGTACTCCGCCGCCAGGCGCCGCGGTCCGGCGGGGCTCCCCCACCCGCGGGGAATGGGCGGGTGTTGATTGGACGAAATCGCGAATACGTCGAAAACGGTATACCCCGCGAGGCTGGTGGTTCGCGGCGGCATCTTCGCCGTAGCCTTTGGCACATCAATTGCGCTCGATCGGAGGGCGATGATCGAAAACGGCAATGACACGCCCCAATTGCTCGGCAATCTGCGCGAAATCGCGGGCGACGATTGGGATTTCATCCGCGAGATCGTGGATCTCTTCCTTCGCGAGACGCCGCGCAAGGTCGAGGACCTCGGCGCCGCGATCGAACATGGAGACGTGCCAGGCGTGGTCGATGTGGCGCACAGCCTCAAAGGAAGCGCCCTTGCGGTCGATGCCGAGGTCCTGCGCGACTTGAGCGAGGCGATCGAGCACACGGCCCGAGGCGGTTCTCTGGCCGGTGCCGCCGGCCGATACTCGAAGCTGCGGCTCGAACTCCAACGCATCCGGCCGATCTTTGAAGAGCTGGCGTGCCCCGGCTCCAGCCCCACCTGAGACATGGCTTTGCGCGCCTGGTCTAGCAGTCCGTTGAAAAGCGGTAAGCGGGCTGCCGAGTCGCCCGACCTCGCCGAGCGTGCGCGTTCGACGAGCAGGATCATCTTTCCCTGGACGGCGATGATGTTCGCGGTGGTCGGCGTGCTCTACGTGCTCGCTCGCCCCGTCGAGCCGGCGATCGTCTACGCCACGCTGGCCTTCAGCGTGGCCGGGTTGCTCGCGTTGATCGGGTGGGTTTCGCCGTATGTGTCGGTCAATCTCGTTCACCCGCTCTTCCTGATCGCCAGCATCTTCGCCGTCAGCTACGGCAACGCCTTCGTCTACATCAGTGGCGATCCGCGGCAGACAGTGGTCGTCATCATGGCGCTGCTCGGTGCGTCCTCGTTGCTCTTCTCGGTTTGGTCGACGGTCGCTCTCGGGGCCTCGACGCTGCTCATGTGGTTGTGCACCACTGGATCGTTCACCACCGCGGAGACCGTGCATTGGGCCATCAACCTGACGACATCCGCGGTCATGGCCGTGTTGATCACCCGGTCCAGGGTCTGCCTTCTGCGCGATATCGAGCACGAATCGGTCGAGGCGCGGCGTGCGCGCGACCAGATGGCGGAGCAGGCTCGACTCCTCGCCGCGCAGTCCGTGGATCTCGCCAAGGCGCGTGACGAGGCAATGGAGTCGACGCGATTGAAGAGCGAGTTTCTGGCGGTGATGAGCCACGAGATCCGCACACCGATGAACGCGGTCATCGGCATGTCCGGGCTTCTGCTCGATACGTCCCTCGACGAGGAACAACGGGAGTACGCCGCCGCGGTTGGCGAGTCGGGTCACGCGCTATTGGAAATCATCAACGACATCCTCGATTTCTCGAAGCTGGAGGCCGGCAAGGTCGATCTCGATTCGACACCGTTCGACCTTCGCGGCCTGATTGCTCAGGTCGTCGCGCTGCTACGCCCTCGCGCCCTCGCGAAAGGGTTGGATCTGGACGTGTTCCTCGACGCGAACCTTCCCGCCCTGGTCGAGGGGGATCCCGGACGGCTGCGCCAGGTACTCCTCAACTTGCTCGGGAACGCGATCAAGTTCACCGACGGCGGCGGCGTGTCCGTGCGCGTGCACACCTCCGAATCGACGTCGGAGCGAGTGCCCCTCCGCTTCGAGGTCGTGGACACGGGAATCGGCATCGACGCGGACGCGGTGCCGCGCCTTTTCGAGTCGTTCGCCCAGGGGGACGCGTCGACGACCCGGCGATTCGGTGGCACCGGTCTGGGCCTGGCCATTTGTAAGCACCTGGTCGAAGCGATGCACGGCCGTATCGGTGCCGAGGGCGAGCGCGGGCAGGGGAGTACGTTCTGGTTCGAGGTCGCACTGCCGATCGGCGTCGTCGCGACGGCACCGACATCGAATCCAGCTGTGGAACATGCCTCCATGCGCGGAGTGCGGGTCCTGGTCGTCGAGGACAACGCCATCAACCAACGCCTTGCGACGCGGATGCTCGAGAAGTTTGGCGCGCAGGTCGACGTTGCCAACGATGGCGAAGAGGGGGTGGACCTCGCCGCGAGAAGTTCGTACGACCTGATCCTGATGGATTGCCAGATGCCGCGGCTCGACGGATTCGCCGCGACCCGAGCGATCCGCCTGCGCGAGGCGGGGCACCGAACGCCCATCGTCGCCATGACGGCCAACGCGATGGCCGGGGATCGGGAGCGATGTCTCGAGGCGGGCATGGACGACTACCTCGCCAAGCCCATCGACCGGATGCAGCTTCGCGCTGCCGTGGACCGCTGGGACAGGGGCGGCCGAGTTTTGCCGGACGCCTCGCCCGCCGCATTGGAGGGCGGAATCGACTTGTCCCGGGCCGGGGGCACGTGACGCGTGGAGAAACACGACGTGCGACGAAGCGAACGATGTTGGACGGGAGGAGTGACCCGTCTCAGGTCGCGATGCGCGCGTTCTCTCGGATTCTTCTCACGGAAGGCTCGCGGTGAGCGATGGCCAGGCACAGCATGTTGAACCACTGTAGGTAGAACGGCATCTTGCGCCGCAGGTCGAGCCACAGGATCACGCGGATTCCATCGGAGTCGTTGGCGGCATCGTGCAGGTAGTTGTCGTCGAAGATCACGCCCTCGCCGTTTCTCCAGTAGTAGACCTCGCCCTCTTCAATGGCAGCGGCGTCGCGCTCCCGGTTCGCAACGGGGTCGTCGTTGACTCGCAGTCGACACGTCCGGTCGCGGTTGTCGTCCGGGATGATCACGCCGAGGTGATAGCGCAAGAAGCCGCGGTAGTAGCCCCAATGGGGCGTGATGTACTGGCGGGGCTCGAGGATCGAGAAGAACGCGGTGTAGACGCCGGGGATCTGCTTGAGGACCGAGGCGGTCTTCGGACACAGTTCGCAGTTCGACTCGATGAACCGGCCCGACTTGAACATGAAGCTCTTCCACCGGATCGTGTGGATGCCGGCTTGCGTGTAGGCGCCGCCGAGGACGGAGATGTCGGTTAATTTCTCCTTGATGCCGAGAAGTGCCAAGCACTCGTCGCGGACGGCCTCGTACTCGTACTCGAGCAGGCGGAGCTTCGGATAGTCGCGCAGGTAGTCCCGGTTGAAGGCGGGCGTTCGCTGCAGGAGGCCGATGTCCTCCGCCCAGATGAAGACGCCGTTCAGCTTCGTTTTGAGCAGGGCTTTCTTTTCCTTCGGCGTCATCCGCGCGAGCCTGCGAGCGAGCCAGAGCCCGCCGCCGGCAGCGGCGAGGAGCGTAGCGGTCACGGTGATGGTGAGGAGGGGAGTCATGGGCGGTGATCTATGGCTGCGTTATTCGGCTAGCGCGGAGCGAGCGTGTTGGCCATTGGCTCGATGGAGGTTCAACCTCTCCAGGCCGCGGTTGTCAAAGCCCTGCTTCCCCCCGGAGCGGCGCGCGGCGGTCGCTTGAACGAGCGCTGTCGGACGATATAAGCCGTCCGGTGCGCGGTGCGGTTGAACGGTCGGGTTGTCCCGACCGTGGAGCATGGAGAAGAGTGCCCACAGGGGGCGGCCACGATGGTTGGGCGTGCTCCCTGTTCGCGCGTTCGCCCCTTGCGAAGTCGCCGCGTGCTGGAGGTACTGCGATGTTTGGCCGACGACCCGACGCTACACTGGTGACCGATCTCTCGACGATGCGGCGTTTCATGCCGCACATATCGCCGCGCCGGAACGACTCGCTATTCTACCTCATGCAGACGATCGAGGTGGACGCCGCCCTCGAGTTCCTCGACCAGCGCAACCGCGATCGACCCGCCGAGCGGCCGATCACGCTGTTCCACCTGTTGGTGCGGGCCTGCTCCCAGGCACTCTACCTGCGGCCCGGGGTGAATCGGTTCGTGAAGGGTGGTCGGCTCTGGCAGCGCGACGGCGAGTGGGTCACGTTCAGCGCCAAGCGGGAGATCGTGGACGGCGCGCCGCTGATCACGATCAAGACTCGGGTCCATCCGACGACCGAGACACTGGAGGAGATGGTCGAGGGAATCTATCGGCGCCTCGAGAACGGTCGCGCCGGCGTGAAGACCACGAGCGACAAGGAAGTGAGCCTGATGGTTCGCCTGCCGGTGTTCGCCATCAAGGTGCTCATGGCGCTCGCCCGCGCCGGCGACAACCTCGGCGTGTTGCCGCGATCGATGACCGACCCCGATCCGCTCTTCACTTCGGTGTTTCTCGCCAACCTCGGCTCGATCCAATACCCGGCCGGATTTCATCATCTCTGGGAGTATGGAACCGCTTCGCTGTTCGGTGTGATGGGCAGGATCCAGCGCAAAGAGAACGGAGCCCGTGAGATCACGATGGCGTGGACCTACGACGAGCGCATCGAGGACGGACTCTACTCCTACTACACGCTCGAGCTGATCCGGCAGCACCTCGAAGATCCGGAGCGGCTACTCGTCACGAGGGGGACGCCGTCCTAGTGTTCCTGGTCTTCACCTCGATTACGCACAGGCTTCCGTGAACCCGGAGGGTTCGAAGCAGTTAGCCGGTGGTTGAGCGAAGCGATACCACCGGGTCCTGCGACGGAAATCTGGCCGCACCCCGAGGGGGTGCCAGATGGCTGGCACCCCCTCGGGGTGCGGTAGGGTGAGGATTTTCGCACCCGGTGGTACCGCTTCGCTCAACCACCGGCTAGCTTGAAACTCCGTCTGTTGGTTTCAGTTCCGCCAGAGGAACGAGCTGATAGCCGAGTTGGCGGGCGGAAGAGATGATTGCGTGGAGTCGCTTGTG
>Ga0307505_10001260_pt1 | contig 21429 bp, 20 predicted proteins | sample 23_S_MG_FD_202183 | JGI IMG/M metagenome (GOLD analysis project Ga0307505, IMG submission 202183) | Soil microbial communities from Populus trichocarpa stands in riparian zone in the Pacific Northwest, United States - 23_S | ecosystem: Environmental > Terrestrial > Soil > Riparian zone > Trees...
CTCGGTCAGGTAGGTCATGCAGAAGTGTTCGAGCATCGGCTGCATCGAGCCGCCGCGGGCCATGAAGCTCTCGCTGAGACATTGCGCGTCGCGATAGAGGAGCCAGGCTCGCTGGCCCTGGAGCAGCGTCTCGTAGTGGCCCCGCTGCCGGTCGAATTCGCGGTCGATCTCGGCATCCGCCTCGCGCATGGCCGCCGCCGTCAGCTCCCACTGCTCGTTGAGCGCCGCATCGGCCTCACCGAAGTGCAGCGAGGCGCAGAAGTTCATGCGGTTCTGGTCCTGCGGGTCGTCGCAATCGTCGTCCGGCTCGGGCGGCTCGTCGGCCACTTCGGGCGCGTGAGACTCCTGGCAGATCGCGGCTTCCTCCGCATCGCGCGGGTCTTCGCACCGCAAGCTGTGAGGGTTCTGGACGGGCTGGGCCAGCAGCAGGAGGATGGTCGCGATCATCACCTAGTCGCGGTCCCGCAAACGAGAGATCGACAAACGGGCCGCCCGCTCGCCGTCCAACTCGACATTCGAGGTCAAGAAGACACGGATCGCCATCCCATCGCCCGTTATCGCTTCCCATTTGGTCTGCGGACTTCGTCTCGTCCTTTCGCTCGCGCCTTCGCCGAGGTTGAGCCGCGCGGCCACCAGTGCCGCCGCCTCATCATGGCTGTAGGCGGCGTCGGTCCTGAAGGTGGAGTGGCAAGTTGGACTTCCCATGGAAGTCGGCAAGCCGTCGGCGATCACGTAGGACAACTCGCCGGCGCGTGATTGAAAATAGTTCGGTGGATCTAGCCGGCGCACTCGTTCCCTCCTCTGCACACGCTCCCAGTCGAGATCGCTCCGGTTGAGCGCTGCGACGAACTCGTCGACCGAAGGCAACGGCTTGACGCAGAATTCGTCGAACACCGCGAAGGCCTCGGGAAGGGATTGCGCCTCGAAGGCGGGTGATTGAGCTAGCACGGACGCTGCCGGGAGCAGTGTCACCAGTCCGATGAGCGTTAGGGTCTTCATTGCGCCGGCTCCTTCTCCGCCCGCATCGGCTCCTCGCCGGCCAGCGGCACCAACCCCAGCTTGGCGAACAGCGCGGCGTCGGCGTCGTCGCCGGCGTTGGGCGTGGTGAGCAGCTTGTCGCCGGTGAAGATCGAGTTCGCGCCCGCCATGAAGCACAGCGCCTGAGTCGCCTCGCTCATGGACTCGCGCCCGGCGGAGAGACGGACCATCGAGCGGGGCATGGTAATCCGTGCCGCCGCAACGGTGCGGACGAACTCGATGTCGTCGATCTGGGCGAGCGGGGTATCGGCCAGCATGTCGCCGAGCACGGTGCCTTTGACCGGCACCAGCGCGTTGACCGGCACGCTCTCGGGATGCTGCGGCAGGGTGGCGAGGGTGTGGATGAAGCCGACGCGGTCCGCGCGGCTCTCGCCCATGCCGACGATCCCGCCGCTGCACACCGCGATTCCCGCCGCGCGGACGTTCGCAAGCGTATCGAGCCGGTCCTGGAAGCTACGCGTGGTGATGATCCGCTCGTAATACTCGGGGCTGCTGTCGATGTTGTGGTTGTAGTAGTCGAGCCCGGCTTCGGCGAGCATGTCCGCCTGGGCGGGCGTGAGCATGCCGAGCGTCATGCAGGTCTCGAGGCCCATGGCGCGCACACCCCGCACGATTTCCACCACCGCCGGCATGTCGCGGTCCTTCGGATTGCGCCACGCGGCACCCATGCAGAACCGCTGACTGCCCGCGTCGCGTGCCTGCGCGGCGCGCTGAAGCACTTCCTGCACGTCCATCAGCTTGCTTGGTTCGATGCCGCTGTCGGCATGGACCGACTGTGCACAATAGCCGCAATCCTCCGGGCAGCCGCCGGTCTTGATCGACAGCAAGGTGCACAGCTGCACTTCACCCGCGCGATGGTGCCGGCGGTGGACCTCGGCGGCGCGGAACACCAGTTCGGTGAACGGCAGCTCGAACAGCGCGGCGATTTCGTCGCGGGTCCAGTCGGTGCGGCTTTGGCTCAATCTTTGTCTCGCAGGAAGTACACGAGGAGAAAAATCCAAAGGACGAGGGCAGCGATAATACCGCCGGGAAAATAAAGCAGCGATTGCCACCTAGGAGGCGGCGGCTCGTCAGAGCTTGGGAAAAGCCCCTCAGCCGTCAGATAGAGTGCGACAAGCCCGGTGAAGACGAGAAAGAGCGCACACCCAATCTGTTGCCAAAACGTCAGGCCTGGGCGGTCGCTAAAACTCACTCCTCCGCCTCCTTCATCTCTTCGCCCGGCGGCGGCATGTTGTGGCCGAGCAGGCGGAGCAGGTCCGCCGCGCATTCGACCACGTTCGAGCCGGGGCCGTAGATGCCCTGCACCCCGGCGTCGCGCAGGAAGTCGTAGTCCTGCGGCGGGATCACGCCGCCGACCACGACTTTGATGTCGGCGCGGCCGGCCTCGCGCAGGCGCTCGACCAGCTCGGGCACCAGCGTCTTGTGGCCGGCGGCGAGCGAACTGGCGCCGACCGCGTCGACCTCGCGTTCGAGCGCCAGCGCGGCGGCTTCCTCGGGGGTCTGGAACAGCGGGCCGGGGATCACCTCGAAGCCCATGTCGGCAAAGGCGCTGGCGATCACGTTGGCGCCGCGGTCGTGGCCGTCCTGGCCCATCTTGGCGACCAGCAGCCGCGGCGCGCGGCCGAGCCGCCGCCCGACCGCCTCGACCCCGGCGACCGCCTGGGCGTAGCGCGCATCGCCATCGTAGGAGCGCGAATAGACCCCGCGCACCGGCACGGGCGTGGTTCCATAGCGTCCAAACACGACTTCCAGCGCACTTGAGATTTCGCCCAAAGTGGCATCGGCGCGCGCCGCCTCGACCGCGAGTGCGAGCAGGTTTCCTCCCCCACCGGGGGAGGGGGACCACCCGGAGGGTGGGGGAGGGGCACCCTCGGCAGGCACTGCACTTGCGGCACGTGCCCCTCCACCATGCTGCGCATGGTCCCCCTCCCCGTTCCGGGGAGGAACCTTGGCCGCTTCGGTCAGCGCCTTCAACGCAGCCTGGCAACGCGCCTCGTCGCGCCCGGCGCGGACCTTCGCCAGCCGCGCCACCTGGCCTTCGCGCACGCGGTGATTGTCGACCTCGAGCGTGTCGATCGGCGAATGGACATCCGCAGGGTACTTGTTCACCCCGACGATCACGTCCTCGCCCCGGTCGGCGCGCGCTTGGCGAGCGGCGGCGGCTTCCTCGATCAGCCGCTTGGGCATTCCGCTCGCGACCGCTGCGGTCATGCCGCCCAGGCCATCGACTTCGGCGATCAGCTTGCCCGCTTCCTCGGCCAGTTGGGCGGTAAGGGATTCTACGTAGTAGCTGCCCCCGAGTGGATCGATCACCCGGGTCACGCCGCTCTCCTCGGCCAGCACCAGCTGGGTGTTGCGGGCAATCCGGGCGGAGAAGTCGGTCGGCAGCGCCAGTGCTTCGTCGAGCGCGTTGGTGTGCAGGCTCTGAGTGCCGCCGAGCACCGCCGCCAGCGCCTCGATCGTGGTGCGGATGACGTTGTTGTAAGGGTCCTGCTCCTGCAGGCTGACTCCGCTGGTCTGGCAATGGGTGCGCAGCATCTTCGAGCGCTCGTCCTTCGCGCCCAGGTCCTCCATCACTCCGGCCCACAGCGCGCGCGCAGCGCGCAGCTTCGCGACTTCCATGAACAGGTTCATGCCGATGCCGAAGAAAAAGCTGAGCCGAGGCGCGAAGGCATCGAGATCGAGCCCCGCGGCCATCGCCCGCTTCGCATATTCCTTGCCGTCGGCAATGGTAAAGGCGAGCTCCTGCACCGCAGTCGCTCCGGCCTCGTGCATGTGATAGCCGCTGATCGAGATCGAGTTGAACTTGGGCATTTCTGCCGAGCAGTAGGCGATGATGTCGCTGACGATCCGCATCGAGGGCTCGGGCGGGTAGATGTAGGTATTGCGGACCATGAACTCCTTGAGAATGTCGTTCTGAATGGTCCCCTCGAGCTTGTCGCGCGCCACGCCCTGCCGCTCGGCCGCGACGATGTAGAACGCCAGCACCGGCAGCACCGCGCCGTTCATCGTCATGCTGACCGACATCTCGTCGAGCGGGATGCCGTCGAACAGAATTTCCATGTCGCGCACGGTGTCGATGGCCACCCCCGCCTTGCCGACATCGCCGACCACGCGCGGATGGTCGCTGTCGTAGCCGCGGTGGGTGGCCAGATCGAACGCGACCGACAGGCCCTTCTGCCCGGCGGCGAGGTTGCGGCGGTAGAACGCGTTCGATTCCTCGGCGGTCGAGAACCCGGCGTACTGCCGGATCGTCCACGGCCGGCCGGTGTACATCGAGGCATAGGGCCCGCGGGTGAAGGGTGCCTCACCCGGCAACCCCGGACCCCGCGCGGGCAGGTCTTCCGCAGTGTAGAGCGGCTTCAGCGTGAAGCCCTCGGGCACGGTCCAGCCGGGCGGGTCAGCCATGCGAGCCAACCGTTTCTGGCGTTTCCATGATCTCGGTCAGCACGCCCGCCATGTCCTTGGGGTGGAGGAAGAACACCGGTGTGCCGTGCGCGCCGATGCGGTTCGGGCCGAGGATACGCTTGCCCATGGCTTCGAACCTGGCGCGGGCCTCAGCGATGTCGCGGACTTCGAAGGCGAGGTGATGCTGGCCACCGAGCGGATTGCGCTCTAGGAAGGCAGTGATTGGCGAGTCCGGGCCGAGCGGCGCCAGTAGCTCGATCTGCGTCCCGCCATTCGGAGTATCGACGAAGCACACCCGCACGCCCTGCTCGGGCATGTCGAACGGCTCGGTGATCGAAGTCGCGCCCATGGCGTCGCGCCAGAAGGCGATGGCGGCCTCGATGTCCGGTGTCGCCACGCCGACATGGTTGAGGCGGCCTAGTTTCATGCGCGACCTCTAGCCGATATCGAGTGCCGCCAGCAAATCCGCGACGCTGTCGAGCACGAGATGGGGTGCGCGTTCGGGCGGCTGGGTGGCCCATTGCGCGTGGTTGGTCGAGCCGCTGGCGACGGCGATGCCGATCGCTCCTCCGGCCCGTGCCATCTGCATTTCGGCCACCGCATCGTCGCCGACCACGCCGACATCCTGCTCCGCGACGCCGAGGTGTTCGGCAATAAGCGTCAGCGCCAGCGGGCTGGGCTTACCGCACGGCTCGGGCTCGTGGCCGGTGACGCGCGCCACGGCGCCGTTGATGGCGCAGGAATAGCCGAACGAGCGGCCGTCTTTGGTGGCGAAAAAGGGCACGTCGGAGGCGGTCAGGAAGGCCGCGCCATCGAGCACTCGGGCGCAGGCGGCATGGATGTGGTCCATGGTGCAATCGGGGTGCCAGGCGATATAGACGGCGTCGGCGATGTCTGCCTCGGCCGAGCCGGGCAGGCAGCACGGCACGCCCATTTCCTCCATCGCATCGACCACGCCTTGTGTGCCGAGCACCAGCACGCGGGCATAGCCACGCTCGACCATCGCCTTGCCGGCGACGCTGTTGGGCGTGAACAGACGCTCGTCGGGGATCGGCAGGCCGACCGCGCGCAGCCGCGGGGCCTGGACCGAGGCCGGATAGGCGCTGCCGTTGGTCATCGCCAGCCATGGAATGCCGCGTTCATTGAGCGCGGCGAGCATCTCGGCCGCGCCGGGGATCGCGGTGTAGCCACCGAGCGCGCGGTCGCTGAGGATCAGCGTGCCGTCGAGATCGAACATGAAGCCCCTGGGCCTGCGTTCCAGCGTCACGCCGCCACCTCCAGCTTGAAGCCCGGCTTTTCGACCGTGACCTGATCGACATCGGTCCGCGTCAATATCTCGCGCAACAGGTTCATCACCGTGACCTTGGCCGGATCGTAATGGCGTTCGGCCGGCCCCGCCGCCTGCATCGCATCGACCAGGTTTGTTGGCATTGTTGCGCGCAGCAGGAATTCCTCATCCGAGAGGGTCTTGCCGATGCGTTTCCGCAAGTCGCTCAGCGCGGCCATTCCTGGCTCGGCCTGCAGTTCTTTGGTGCGCGGGTTGGCCATGATCTTGTCGAGGATGTCGGGGTCGAGCGGCACGTTTGGGCGACCAAAACGCCCGAGCGCATAGCGGACGATCTCGTCGGGAATGACGGCATAGCGCTCCTTGCCGGTGACGTTCATCACCGCCTGGGTTTGCAGCATCTGCGCGAACGGGGTCATCACGATCGGCCAGCCCAGTTCCTCGCGCACCCGGCCCATCTCCTCGATCACCGCGCCTTCGAGTTCGGGCACGCCGTGGTCGGCGAGGTGGCGGCGCATCGTCCCGACCATGCCGCCGGGCAGCTGGTGGCGCAGGTAGGCGGCGTCGTAGGGCATCGGGTGGCCGGTCGGTAGGCCCTCGGCCTCGGCCAGCGCGGAGAAGTATTGCGCGACCTCGGCAACCGCCTCGTCGTCGATCTCGACCTTGTGGCCTTGCGCGCGCAAGTTGGCGATCATGCGCTGGATCGGCGGGTTCGAAGTGCCGTCCGATGCACCCCCGCTGGCGCATTGCACCGCGACCACGCCGAGCTCGGCGGCTTCGAGGCAGGCGGGTTCCGCAAGGCCGATGGTGCAGTGGTTGTGCAGCTCGAGCGGCTTGTCGCCGATTTCGGCCAGGATCGCCGGGATCAGCGTCCGTGCGCGCTTGGCCGTCAACAGCCCGCCAGGGTCCTTGATGTAGAGCGCCTCGATGTCCGGGCTCGCCGCCATGGTCCGCGCCGCCTCGGCGTAATGGGCATCGTCGTGGATCGGGCTGATCGAATAGACGAGTGCCCCGATGACCTGTTCGCCACCACTTCTCTTAACCAATTTGGCAACTTCGACGTTCGAGGCGGCGTCGTTCATTGGGTCCGCCAGGGCAAAGCGGCGCACGCCATTGGTGGCGAGCGTGCGGAACGCGAGCTCCATGAATTCGGGGCTCGCGGTTTCCCAGGCGATGAAGCGGAACCCGGTCGAAAGGAACTGCAGCGGCGTGGTCTTGCATATCTGCGCCATGGCGCGGATCCGCTCCCACGGGTCCTCCTGCTTGTAGCGCACCGCCACGCCCATGTGGGTCGAGGTGGTGAAATCGATCGCCCGGTATCCGGCGCGCTCCATCGTGGGCGCGATCGTCAGCGTGTTGGCGGTGGTGACCCCGAGCGCTCCCCACAGGCACTGGTTACCGTCGCGCAAGCTGGTCTCGACGATCTGGATATTCGCCATCGCCCTATCCCTCGCGCCTGATGCGGACCAGCGGCTGGCCTTCCTCGACCGCCGAGCCGTCGACCGCAAGGATCGCGAGCACTGTTCCCGCCACCCCCGCGCGGACCGAGTTCATCAGCTTCATCACCTCGATGATACCGATCACGCTGTCTTCGGTCACGCTGTCGCCGGCCGCCACGAACGGCGGGTCACCGGGCCGGGGGGCGGCGTAGAAGTTGCCGAGCAACGGCGCGGGCACGTCGAACTCGCCGACCCGCGCGGCGCCGGCCTCCTGGCCGATGGGGGGCGCCTCCTCGGCTCCCGCCTTCGCGGGAGCGCGGGGAAGTTCTTCCTCCTCTTCGCCCAACCAGCCACCGTCACGGCGGATTTTCAGCCGGAAGTCGCCGATTTGCAGGTCGAGCGAGGAGAAATGGGAGGCATCGAGCAGCTTGGCGATCTCGGCGATGTCTTTCGCCGTCAGGCTCACTTCCTGCCCCCAAAGATGTTCATCACATGGCTCAGCGGATTAGCGGCCACGGGCGCGATGGGCGCGGCGTCCTTCGCCGACCACACCGTCTCCGGGCGACTCTGCAGCAGCAGGACATTGCCCGCCTGGTCGAGCGCCCATTCGATATCCTGCGCCTTGCCGTAGTGGCGCTCGATCCGGCGCCCGACTTCGCGCAGCGCCATCAGCTGCTCGTCGGTCAGGCACGGCTGGGTAGCGATCGCCGCTTCGTTGGCGACCTCATGGATTCCGCCACCCTCGGCCGGCACCTGCCGCGCGTGCTTGTCGGAGATGTCGCGCACCGAAATCTCACCGGTGATCTTGCCGAGCACCCAGCGGTCAGGCGTCACTTCGCCCGAGACCACCGCGCTCCCCAAACCCCAGGCGCCCTCGATGGTGATCACCGACTTGTCGCCGGTCGTCGGCGAGCGGGTGAACATCACCCCGGCGCACATTGCGTCGACCATCCGCTGCACCACCACTGCCATCGCCACGCCTTCCTCCGGGATGGCGTGCTTGAGGCGGTAGGTCATCGATTCGATCGAATAGAGGCTCCCCCAGCACTCGCGCACCCTGGCGACCATCTGGTCGGGCCCGAGCACCCACAGGAACGTATCCTGCAGCCCAGCGAAGCTCGCATCCTCGGCGTCCTCGGTGGTGGCCGAGGAGCGCACCGCGACCGGCTCGCCGTTCGGGGAAAGTTCCGCGTAGGCGGCGCGGATCGCCTGCTCGACTTCGGCCGGCATCGGTTCCTCGATCACCCGCCGGCGAAGTTCCTCGGATAGCTTCGTCGCCGCGCCCAGATCACTCGGATCGAGCACCGCCACCCTGGCCCGCACCGGAGCGCGCGCTTCGAGTGCTTCAAGGAACGTCTCGAACCCGCTGGTCGTCACCACGAACCCCGGCGGCACGGCGATGCCCGCCTGGGTCAGCTCACCGAGCGAGCCGCCCTTGCCGCCCACCGTCGGGCGGTCGGCGATGCCGACATCCTTGAACCAGGCGACCGAACTCACGCGTCTTCCAGTACCGGTTCATCCTCGAGAATTGTGACGATCCCGCGCCCGCCATCGACGCGGATGCGCATGCCGTCCTTGATCCGGGTCGTCGCCGAGCCGGTGCCGACCACCGCGGGCAAGCCGTATTCGCGGGCGACGATGGCCATGTGGCTCATCGATCCGCCGATGTCGGACACCGCGGCGCCGATCTTCTGGAAGATCGGGCTCCAGGTCGGGTTGGTCACCTGGCAGACGAGGATGTCGCCCTGGCGGATGCGGCCGATCTCGGCGACCGATTTGACCACCCGCGCGGTGCCTTCGACCACGCCCGAGCAGGCGGCGAAGCCCTTCAACTCGTTGGGATCGCCTTCGCTGCCCTCGTTGAGCCAGGAATCGAGGTTCTCGCGGGTGATGCCCCACAGCATGACGATCGCCGGGTCGTCGATCACGTCGGGCACCGCGCCCAATGCGGGCGAGGTCGGGTGCTTGGCCCACTCCTCGATCGCTGCCGCGCGCTGGGCGACAATGGCCGGCCAGTGCGAGGGCCCGCGCGGCTCGCTGCCGACACCCCAGGCGAGCATCAGGTCGATGATCGCGCTCTCGACCTCGTATTGGGTGAGGTGGAAAATGTCCTCCTCGCGCTCCCAGAACCCGTGGTCGCGCAGCAGCGCGCCGAACTCGCGGATCTTGTTGAAGAACAGGTTGGTGTACCAGTGCTCGCAGTAGAACTTGTGGCCCTCGACATAGGGAAACACGCGATGCGCCAGGCCGATCAGCTGGTCGTAGGTCGCGCGGTCCTCGTCGGTGTCGAGCAGCTCGCGGTAGTCCGAAACCAGCTGGTTGCGTTCCTCGATCAGCTGCGCGGTCGGCCGCTCGATATTGGTCCCGGCCTTGATCTTCTCGATGTAGCCGGGGAGCGCGGCGAACGGCATCGACAGGTCGTCCTGCCAGCTGCGGTGGTAGTGGTAGAAGCCGTCGCCGCTGCTGACGTTGAACCACGGGTTGCGGCTGGTCTCCAGCTCGCCGAGCCATTCCTTGCCGGCGTTGCCCACCTTATCGAGCTCGGCCAGCACCGTCTCGATGTCCATCTCGTCGGTAAAGTGGCGGTCGACGCCCAGTTCGACCGCGCGGCGGGCGAGGCGCTTCACCTCCTCGTCGGGGCGGAAAATCTCGGCTTCCATGCCCGCGACCATGCGGCTGATCGCCTGGTCGGAAATCTCCGGGAAGGCCTTCTTGCAGAAATCGAAGAAGGTCATGTAGGCGCCATAGCCGAGCAGCAGGAACTCGAAGTGGTGGTGCCACATCCGGTGGTAGCCCTCGATCTGCTTCTGGTAGATGTCGAGCAGCGCGTGGTTGGAGGCGATCCCCTTCCCGCTGTGCACCGTCTCGAGCGGCTCGTAATCGGGCAGCACCGGCCTGGGCAGCGCCTGCGCATCGGCGATCAGCGCCTTCATCTTGACCTTCCACTGGTCGTAGAGCCGCTCCCAGTGCTCGTAGTAGTAGAACGCGCGCTGCTGGAATTCGCCGACGCGCTCGGCGATCTCCTCGGGATCGGTCACCGCCACCCCGCCAATGTAGACCCGCCCGTTGATGATCCGGTGCTCGATGCCCTTGGCGGTCGGCAGCACGTGCACCCGGGTGTTGAACGCGCCGAGCGCCACGTAGGCTGCCTCGGCGGTGATCATGTCGAAATGATGCATCGGCTCGGGGAAATGCATCGAGTTGTAAAACCAGAACTTGCCGTCATCCTCGGGCACGAACTGGGTGTAATAGGGATAGGCCGCCTGCGCGCCTTCGGTGCCCGGCACGACCGTGAGGTCGCTGGGGAGGGGGAAACTTTTTGGGTCGGACATCTTGCGAACCTCTCGAGGGAAGCGCCCGCGGGCCTTTACGGCCTCATGGTGCGGGTTTCATCCTAGGCTTGCAGGTCTAGCCGCGCGCCGCAACCGAAAGTGAGGATTCGCGCGCATGAGGGGTGGGGCAAATGCTCAGCAATCATTTCCTGCTGCGCTTCCCCATGTTGGATTGATGGTATTCTCGAAAGCCGATCAGCATCAGCGATAACAGCGTGAAGAGGACTGCAACGGCACCGATTGCTCCACCAACGTTCGCACGATCATCGCAGCTAGCCAATTCCGCAACATGCTTCGCTAGATTTTGGTCGTGAACTTTCAATGTTTGGGTAAGCTGCGTAACATCTAAGTTGTTCACGTCCTGTACGAGGGATGACATGTAACGTAGCGACTCGAGCTGACTATTAGTGGGATACCTAAAGATTTCAATCTGAGTGTCGGCTTCTGTCGGGGTTGACAAGATCGCAATGTTCGCCGCCGTTACTCCCAGAAAAGAATATTCCCTTCGCTGATCTATATCTCGTGTGCTTAGAGCTAAAGTTAGATACGTCTGGGCTTCTGCAAGTTTGTAGGAAACATCTCTTCCTGCGTGTAGATCTGGCGATCCATTGGCGATCAGAAGCTCCCGCCGAAAATCACAGATCTGGGCGTCCGCTGTGATATTTCCAGCGACGTAGGTGCCGGCCGTGCCCAACAGTATGGTGATGGCAGCGGCGGCAGACATCCACGGAGACCGCGCAAATCGCCGCACATTGGTCGTGACAGCTGACCAAGACTTTCGGAAGATTGCGGCGCTCTGCATTGTGTTGCGCATCCAACGGGCGTTCCGAACCGTTCAGGCATACCCGTTCGAAAGAGATACGCCAATTTGCTACAATTGATTTTCAGCAGCCGGCGTGAGCCATTCTCTGGGTTCCCGCCACTCGTTCTGAGTCCGCCCAATCTGCTTCTAATCCACACGCGCGGTTCTCGGCCGGGACGTCGGGTATCAAAGCAAGCCCATCCGCTGCGCCTGCCACACCAGCGTGGCGACAAGCACTAGCGTGCTCGCGGCCAGCAAGGCGATTGCAGTCAGCCCGCTGCGGCGGGCGTAGAGGGCGGCGAGGATCATTTTGAGCGCCATGTTGGCGACGATAGTGCCGCCGAGTGCCAGCGCGGCGAGGTCGCGGTCGATCGCTTCGACCGGAAGCCCGGAGAGGGTGACGATCGCGGCGTCGACGTCGAAACTTCCGGTCAGGAACAGCGAGGTGGCCACGCCCGATTCGCCGAATTCCATCTGCGCCCAGCGAGCGAACACGGCCGCGGCGGCGACGATCGCCACGAACCCGAAGGCCGGCAGCAGGGCCACGGGGTTGCGGGGCGCGGCGCTCTTGCCGTCGGCCGCGCGGGTCGAACGGAACCAGGCGGCGATCCCCGCCAGCAGGGCGACCAGCGTCGCCGGGGCGGCGACGGTCACCAGCGCCGGCAGGGTCGAGGGACTGAGCACGGCGACGAGGATAATCACCCGCAGGTACATCACTGCGCTGGCCAGCGCGATGCCGGCGCCGAACGGCCCTTGCTCGCCCTTGCCGAGGCGCTGGGCGAGCGCGACCGTGACCGCGGTCGAGGAATAGGCGCCGCCGATCACCGCCGTCGCCAGCACCCCCCAGCGCGCGCCGACCGTGCGGTTGGCGACATAGCCGGCGAACGAAAAGCCGGTGACGAGGACGATCACCAGCCACAACTGGAACGGATTCCACGCGTCGAGCGGGCCCATCTGCCGGTTGGGCAGGAACGGCAGCACCGCCCCGGCGATAACCACGTAGCGGGCGAAGGCGTGGACGTCGGCGCGGTTGAGCTTGCCGACGAAGGCGTGGATCTCCGTGCGGCTCGCCAGCACGAGCGTGGCGATGGCGCCCAGCGCCACGGCCAGCGCGGGCTCGCCGGCGCCCGCCAAGAGGCCGAGCCCGAGCACCAGGATCGCGGCGATGAAGCTGGTCGTGTCACGCCGTTCCGCATCGCGCAGGAAGCCGATCACGACGAGCGCCGCCAGGGCACTCGCGAGAAGCACGGTCACGAGCGGGGACAGCAACGGACCCAGCAGCGCGCTCAAGCCGCCGCCGGTGCCGATCAGGGTGAAGGTCCTGATCCCGGCGACGCGCGTCCCGGCAGGCTGTCCGCGCAGCCGGTAACCGCGCTCGAGCCCGACCATCAGCCCGCAGGCGAGCGCCGCGCCGAGCAACAATGCTGGATGAGCGCTGGTCACGCGCGGTTGCCTCGCATTGCGGCAAGCTAGGCTCGCGCGAGAGGAGCGGCAACAAGACTCCCCCACCGCACGCGAGCAGGGAATTGGCGTCTGCGCGACACAAATTGCCATTCCTGCGATAGCGCGCCGCGCTCGGCTGCTATAACTTCGCGCCTTCTATCGAGGAGAGACCACCCATGGAATGCAAGATCGGATACGTGATCGTCGGGGTGAAGGCGCTCGAGCCTGCGGTGGAATTCTACCGCGACGTGATGGGGTTCGATTTCCAGTTCAGCGAGCCGGACATGCATTTCGCCTCGTTCATGGTCGGCAACATGCGCTTCTCGCTGGCCGAAGGGGCCGAGGAAACCCACGGCACCGGCGACCGCAACACCGGGATCGGCTTCGTGGTGCCCGATGTGGACGCTGCCCATGCCGAACTCGCGGCCAAGGGCGTCAAGTTCACCATGGGCCCGGGCAAGATGCCGTGGGGCGGCTACATGGCGATGTTCGTCGATCCCGACGGCAACGAGTACTACCTCGACCAGGCGCACTAGGCCGATGGCCATTGTCGTCCGCTGCCTGGCGGCGACCTACTACGACGGCTTCCATATCAAGCCGCATTCGCACCACTGGGGCCAGCTGATCTATGCCGCCTCGGGTGTGATGCGGGTGCGGTCTGGCGGCACGCTGTGGATCGTTCCGCCGGCGCGCGCGGTGTGGATGCCCGCCGGGGCCGGGCACGAGATCCACGGGCTCGGCAACTTCGCCATGCGCACGCTCTATTTCATCGGTGCACTGAACCAGCGACTGCCCGGCGAATGCTGCGCGCTCGATGTAGTCCCGCTTCTGCGCGAGCTGGTGCTGGAAGCGGTCGAACTGTGCCCGATTGATGACGAAGATGAGGCTGGCATGCGGCTCGTCGGCGTGACGATCGATCGCATCGCCGCGGCTCGGGCGCTGCCGCTGAGCTTGCCGCTGCCGCGCGATCCGCGCGCCTTGCGAGTGGCCGAGCGGCTGCAGGCCGAGCCATCGCTTCAGGCCGAGCTGGGCGAACTGGCGCATGCTGCAGGGGCCAGCGCGCGGACAATCCAGCGGTTGTTCCTCGCCGAAACGGGGCTGCCGTTCGCGCAGTGGCGCCAGCGGCAGCGGCTGCTCCATGGCGCCAGCATGCTTGGCGCCGGCAAGTCGGTGACCGAGGCGGGGCTCGAAGCGGGCTACTCCGGCACCAGCGCCTTCACCGCCGCCTTCCGCAAGCATTTCGGGTTTACGCCGTCGCGGATGGGCTGAACCGCTTGCCCGGCGGCTTGCAGCCGCTAGTGTCCGTGTCAACGGTGTGGGAGCTGGCAATGGGTCGAATGGCGTGGGCAGCGGGACTGGCCCTGATGCTCGGCATGCCCGCGCAGGCGCAGGACTCCCCCCAATCAGACCCCGGCCCCATCGCCATCCACGGCAACATGGAGACCTTCGAGATTGCGCCGGTGCTGCTGGCGGCGGACGAGTTCTATCCCGGAGCCGCCGGCGTCAAGATGGGCGGCATCCCCAACCTTGTCGGCGAGCCGATCGTGCCGGGGTTCGGCGAGGAAGGCGTGGCCGATGTCGCCACCCATGCCGAAACGCAGGCGCTGCGCTATTCGGTGCGGCATCCGAACCTGCGCATCATCCTCAATGTCACCGAAGGGCTTTACCGGATTGTCGCGCGGCGCTCTGCGGGGATCGAGAGCGTCGCGGACCTCAGGGGCAAGCGCGTCGCCACCATCGCGCAGACCAGCTCGGGCTATTTCCTCCACCGCATGCTGGCCAAGGAGGGGCTGAGCTTCGATGACATCGTGGCCGTGCCGCTCACGCCGCTCTCGGCCATGACCGAAGCGCTGCGCGCCGGCGAGGTCGATGCGGTGGTGATCTGGGAGCCGGAAAGCGAGAATTCCGCCCAGGTTTTGGGCGGCGATCTGGTCGAGTTCCACGGCGCCGGCATCTACCGCGAGCTGTTCAACCTCAACACCACCGCCGCCAATCTGGCCGATCCGGGCAAACGGGCGAAGATCGTGCGCTTCGTGCGCGCGGTGATCGACGCCACCGCGCAGATCGATGCGGACCCGACCAAAGCCAAGCGACTGGTGACCGAGGCAGGCGGCTTCTCGGCGCAGGACGTCGAGGACAGCTGGGAGCATCACCGCTTCAACGCCGCCAGCCCGGGCGACCTGCTCGACGTGCTGGTCGTGGAAGAGAAATGGCTCGCCGGCCGCGACAACCGCCCGGTGCGGGGGCGCGAGCAGCTGGCGACGCTGATCGACACCAGCGTCTATGCAGAAGCGATGGCGCTGGAGATCGGCCAATGATCCGCCGCATTCTGCTGGCACTGGCCGCGCTGCTGCTTGCCCCGGCCGCGCAGGCGCAAGATGCCCGCGAGACCGCCCAGGTCGAGGACTTGCGCTCGATCCGCGAGATCAAGCGGCTGCAGGCGCTGTGGGGGCACTATGCGCTGGCCGGCGAATGGAAGGCCATGGCCGGCCTGGTCGCCGAGGGGACGGTGCTGGCCGAAGGACTGCGCGATTACCGTGGGCGCGCCGGGATCGAGGAATGGCTGCGCGAGACACAGGGCCGCGGGGTCGATGCCATGCCCGCCGGCCGGCTCAACCTGCGGCTCTATTTCAGCCCCGTGATCACGCTCGAGCACGACGGGCAGAAGGCGACGGGCCGCTGGCACGAAATCGCTATGACCGGCGAAAGCCGCGTTTCGGCCGACTGGCTCGGTGTCACGCACATCGTCGAATACATGAAGACGCCCGAGGGCTGGCGCATTGCCGGATCGCGACCCTTCGAGCACTTCGCCGGGCCGTATGAAGCCGGCTGGCAGCATGACGCCGACACGCTCCAGCGCGCGCCGTACCATTACACCCCCGATCAGGCCGGCACACTGCTGCCCGATCGCGCAGCCGCCACGCCGTTGATCCGCGCCGAGCTCGATCGCGAAGCCACCCTGCTGCTGCTGGAGAGCCAGGCGCAGAACGTGTTCAACGCCTACGGCTACTACCTCGACCGGGGCCTGTACGACGACATTGCCGACCTGTTCGCGCCCGATGCGGTGATCGAAGTCGCCGGGCAGGGCACCTGGCGCGGGCCCGACGGCGTGCGCAAGTATCTCGGCCGCTTCGGTGCGCCGGGACTCGACGAGGGCGAGCTCAACGACCGGCCGCTGCTGATGCCGCTTGCCAGCATCTCGGCCGATGGCTCCTCGGCGCTGATCCGCGCGGTCGAGCTGGGCATGACCGGCCAGCACGGCGGCGAGGGGTTTTGGTCGGCGGGCATCCAGAGCGTGCTGTTGCGCCGCGGCGAGGACGGCAAGTGGCGCATTGCCCTGCTGCACTTCAGTCCGCTGATGCGCGCCAACTACAGGCAAGGCTGGGCCGATCCGCTGCCTGCCGCCTTGCCGATCGGTGAGAGCCTGTGGCCCGACGGGCAAACCGAGCTGCCCGACATCGCCTACCCCGGCCATGCGATGACGCTCAAGCCGTTCGGCACCGAGCGGATCATGGCCCCGCGCGGGGCGGGGCAGGTCGTGCCGATTCCAGGCGCCCTCGCCATGGCCGAAGCCTTCGACGGAGCCGAGAACGTCTCGAACGCCTACGGCTACTACATCGATCAGTTCGCGTGGGCGAACACCGCGGCGCTGTTCGCCACCGACGGGTGGAAGGAGCTAAGCTACATCGGCACTTTCATCGGCAAGGACCGCGTCCGCGATTCGATGATCCAGCGCTATGGCGAGGGCGGGCCGAGCAACGCCACCCAGGCGATCCACCAGAAGACCCAGCCATACGTCACCGTGCTCGACGGCGGGCAGCGCGCCTTCGTGCGCACCCGGCTGATGCAGTTCAACAGCTCCGCAACAGGCCCGGCGAGCTGGATCGGCGGCATCTACGAGAACCAGATCGTCAAGGAAGACGGCGTCTGGCGCATCCACGGCATGGACCTCGATTACACTTGGCTGGCCGACTACACGACCGGCTGGACCGGGATCGTGCCCGGCGCCAGCAGCCGGTTCGCGCCGCCGCAGGCGACGATCGACGCATTCCGGCCCGACGCGCCCTTGCGCGGCCAGGTGTTCGCGCCATTCCCGCGCATCGCCCCGATGGGCTTCCATTTCGCCAACCCGGTCAGCACCCGCGAGCCCGCCTTGCGGCTGACATGGTCGGATGGCCACCGAGAGGAGTAGCCGAATGAGCACCAAAGTGCGCCTGATCGCGACCGAAGAAGCCTGGTCGATCCCCGAAGTCGCCGCCGAGCTGAAAAAGGTCGCCAACAGCCCGACGCAGAGCCTCGACAAGCTGCTGGTCAAGGGCATCTACGACGCGCCGACCGATACCTCGGGCTATGGCGTGCTCGATTTCCTCTCCGGCCTGATCGACGCCGAGGGCGAGCGGCTGCGGCAGATGGACGAATACGGCGTCGACATGCAGGTGATGGCGCTGACCGCGCCCGGCGTGCAGATGTTCGACGCCGACACCGCGATGGAACTGGCCATGCTGGCCAACGACCGGCTCGCGGCGCTGTGCCACAAGTATCCGACGCGCTTCGCCGGCCTCGCCAGCTTCGCCCCGCACAGCCCCAAGCGGGCGGCCAGGGAGATGGAGCGCGCGGTCAACGAGCTGAAGCTCAACGGCTTCATGATCAACAGCCACACTTATGGCGAATACCTCGACGATCCCAAGTTCTGGCCGATCCTCGAGGCGGCCGAGGCGCTCGACCGCTGTATCTACATCCACCCGCGCGCCGCTAGCGATACCTTCAAGGGCCCGCTGCAGGACTACGGCATGGACAGCGCGATGTGGGGCTACGGCGTCGAGGTCGGCACTCACGCGGTGCGGATGATGGCGGGCGGCGTGTTCGACCACTTCCCCAAGCTCAAGATCTGCATCGGCCACATGGGCGAAGCGGTGCCGTTCTGGCTGTGGCGGATCAACTTCATGAACAGCCGCGCCCAGGTCGTCGGCCGCGCCAGCAAGACCAAACGCAGCATGGCCGAGTATTTCCAGGACAACTTCGTCGTCACCAACAGCGGCGTCGAAGACCCGCTGGCGCTGCGCTACACCATCGACAAGCTCGGCGTGGCCAACGTGCTGTGGGCGATCGACTACCCCTACCAGCCGGCCAAGCCGGCGGTCGATTTCATCGAGGCGTTCCCTTGCACCGACGCCGAACGCCACGCGCTGTGCCACGGCAATGCCGAACGCGTGTTCCACATCGCGGCGGAGTGAATTCATGGCGCTCGCCAATTTCGGGATCATCGCGGAGATTGTCAGCGCGATCGCTGTTGTGGCGACGCTGGCCTACCTCGCCCTCCAGGTCAGCCATGCCAACAAGCTGGCGCGGATGCAGACGCGCGAGCGCATGGTGCAGATGACGGTCGAGGAACTGCGGACCCTGATCGACGATCCGGAGCTGACCATGCTCTTGATCAAGCGCGCGCCGCTGGAAGCCGCGGAAGCCCAAAAGGTCTATGCTCTCCTGGTCCTCGTCATGCGGCATCGCGAATGGGAATGGTATCAGGCGGACAAGGGAGCGATCGGCAAGGCCGATGCCGAGCAGGTGAAGCGCGACTGTCTCGAAGTGGCCAGCCTCTGGCTGGCCTACCCGCGAGCGCGCAAGTTCTGGGAAACAACTGGCCGGTTCGGGTTCAATCCCCAATTCGCCGCCGAGATGGACGCCCAGCTCGATGGGCACCAGCCTGCTCCATGGGTTGAAAACGCCATCGCGATCGAGGCGGCGCTGGTGGAAGACGACAAGCAGCGGGTTGCAGCGGAAAAGGTGTCCGCAAAAGGGACCACGGGCAAGACATCCAAGGTCAGGAAATGACCGACAGCCCCCTTGCCGGCATCCGCGTGGTCGAGCTTGCGCGTATTCTCGCCGGGCCGTGGGCCGGGCAGGTGCTGGCCGACCTCGGCGCCGAAGTGATCAAGGTCGAGAGCCCTGAGGGGGATGACACCCGCCGCTGGGGGCCGCCGTTCGTCGGGGAAGACGCGGCCTATTTCCACGCCACCAATCGCGGCAAGCGCTCGGTCGTGGCCGATTTCGCCACCGAGGAAGGCCGCGCCACGGTGATCGAACTGGTCCGCGAGGCGGACGTGCTGATCGAGAACTTCAAGCTCGGCGGGCTGGCGAAGTACGGGCTCGATTACGATAGCCTCAAGGCGATCAATTCGCGCCTGGTTTATTGCTCGATCACCGGCTTCGGCCACGACGGGCCCTACGCCGCGCGTGCCGGCTACGATTTCATCGTCCAGGGCATGAGCGGGATCATGGATCTCACCGGCGACCCTGCGGGAGCGCCGCAAAAGATCGGCGTCGCCTATGCCGATATCCTAACCGGGCTCTATGCGGTGATCGCGATCCAGGCGGCGCTGCGCCAGCGCGAGGAAACCGGGCGCGGCCAGCATATCGACATGGCGCTGTTCGACGTGATGACCGGCACGCTGGCCAACCAGGCGATGAACTACCTCGTCTCGGGCAAGAACCCGACCCGGATGGGCAATGCGCACCCCAACATCGCGCCTTACGAGGCGTTTCCGGTGGCCGACGGCTGGGTGATCGTCGCGGTCGGCAACGATACGCAGTTCCGGCGGCTGTCCGACCTGCTCGATTTGTCCGATCGCGACGAATGGCGAACCAACGCGGGCCGAGTCCGCGACCGGATCGCGCTGTCGCAGGCGGTCTCCGCGCAGACCCGCGACTGGGAGCGCGCCGCGCTGCTCGCCGCGCTCGAGGAGCAAGGCATCCCCGCCGGACCGATCAACACCGTGGCGCAAGCGCTCGCCGACCCGCAGATCGTCGCGCGCGGCATGGTGATCGACCTCGGCGACGGCCTGAAAGGCCTGCGCACCCCGATCCGCTTCTCCGACGCCAAGCTGGCGCTGGGCAAACGGTCCCCGAAGCTGGGCGAAGGGGAGTGACCTTGCTCCTCATTCGAGGCTAGAAGCGGACAAAATCAACGGGAGAATCGAGATGCTGAGAATGGCTCTGGCCTTGAGCCTGTCGCTGCTGGTCGCGGCGCCCACCGCCGCCGCATCGGTCGATGGCATCGAGATCCACTCTACAGTCCAGGGGCTGGCCCGCGGCCAGACCATCATCTTCGTGCACGGCTGGACCTGCGACGAAAGCTCGTGGGCGGGGCAGGTGGCGGCCCTCGCTGGTGAATACAAGGTGGTCACTCTCGACCTGCCGGGCCACGGCAAGAGCGAAGCGCCGGGCGAGGGCGAGTTCTCGATGGACCTGTTCGCCAGGGCGGTGGAAGCGGTGCGCCGGGATGTCGGCGCCGACAAAGTAGTGCTGGTCGGCCATTCGATGGGCGCGGCGGTGATCCGCGAGTACGCGCTCGATTATCCCGAACATGTCGCCGGGCTGGTGGCGGTCGATGGGCCGCTCGACATGCGGCCGTTCGCGGCCATTCCCCGCTTCCCCGCGCCGACCCGCGAGGCGCGCACGGGAATGATCGAGGGCATGTTCGTGCCCACCACCTCACCCGAGTTGCGCGCGCAGATCCTGGCGATGATGCTCGGCGCTCCGGATGCTACGGCCGCCGGCGCGATGGCGGCGATGTTTGATCCGAAGAACCAGTCCGACGTGAAGATTATGGCGCCGGCCTTGTCCATATTCGCCGGCAATTCCAACTTCGCGTCCGACCAGTCGGCGCGCGAACTGCTGCCCAACTGGTCGTCCGAGCAGTTCGCCGGCACCGGCCACTTCCTGATGATGGAGCAGCCGGCGCGGTTCAACGCCGCGCTGCGGACCTTCGTCGAGGAACGGGCGCAGTTCTGAGCGGAGACGAGCCGATGCGCACGCGCCACCTGGTCGATCCGGAAATCATGGTCATGGTCGACATGCCCGACCGGACGCTTACCGCCGAGACGCTGCCTGCCCTGCGCGCCGATCCGATGTTCTCGGGCGCCGACCTGCCGCCACCGCCGTTCCCGGTCAGCGAGGCCTTTGCTCCCGTCGAAGGCGGGCCCGATGTGCGGCTTGTCGTAATGAACCCGCCATCGACGGCAAGCGACCGGACGGCGGTGCTCCACATCCACGGTGGCGGCATGGTCGTCGGCACCGCCGACCGCGCGGTCGGCGACAAATGCGCGCTGGCGCTCGAGCACGATTGCGTGGTGGTCTCGGTCGATTACCGGTTGTGCCCGGAAACGCCGTTCCCCGGCCCGCAGGATGACAACTACGCCGGGCTCGGCTGGCTGGCGGAAAACGCCGCGAGCCTCGGCGTGGATGCGACGAAAATCGTGGTCATGGGCGAGAGCGCCGGTGGCGGCCTCGCGGCGAGCCTGGCGCTGATGGCGCGCGACCGCGGCGGGCCGTCCCTCGCCGGGCAAGTGCTGATCTATCCGATGCTCGACTGGCGCACCGGCGGTCCCGACGACCGGTGGAACAACCGCCACACCGGCGAATGGATCTGGACCCACGCCAAGAACCAGTTCGGCTGGAGCGCGCTGCGCGGCGACTATCGCCCGACCGACCACCGCAAGGCCTGGTTCTCCCCCGCGCTCGCCGACGACCTTTCGGCTCTGCCGCCCGCCTACATCAGCACCGGCGCGCTCGACCTGCTGCTCGACGAGAACCTCGACTACGCCCGCCGCCTGATCGATGCCGGCGTGCCGACCGAGCTGCACGTCTATCCCGGCGCGATCCACGCGTTCGAGATGGTGCCCG
>Ga0307505_10001261_pt1 | contig 21416 bp, 18 predicted proteins | sample 23_S_MG_FD_202183 | JGI IMG/M metagenome (GOLD analysis project Ga0307505, IMG submission 202183) | Soil microbial communities from Populus trichocarpa stands in riparian zone in the Pacific Northwest, United States - 23_S | ecosystem: Environmental > Terrestrial > Soil > Riparian zone > Trees...
GGCGGATCGCCCTCCAATGAAAAGTTGTTTTGAATAGGCAAGCGAATCGCCCCCGTAGCTCACTTGGAAGAGCAGCAGCCTTCTAAGCTGTTGGTAGCAGGTTCGAATCCTGCCGGGGGTACCAATACTCTCACTGGCATGCACTTGTATCGGGCTCAGTGGGCCGCCGTATATGCGACGAGCAGGATTCGCTTCCTAGCGGGAGTAACCACCCAAGTACCACCTTCTGAAGCGGGAATTGAGGATGTACGAGTCACGACTCTTAAAGTTGACTGAGATTCCTACTCGGGTTTTTGACGATATCCGAGATGACATTATTCGGTACTCGGTTGCTCTTATCACTCATGGGGGATCCGACGAGTTCGATGATCACCTCCCAATCGGGTCAGGAGTACTCGTCTGTTCGGGTGGCAAATTCGGATTACTTAACGCGAAACATGTCGCAGAGTCGGTCAGGTTCAAATGTGCCACTGAGCTTGGATTAGTTCTCAAGGGCACACCCCACAGATATGCGATCCCCATGAGCGAATTGAACATTAAGTGTCTCTGCGATAATTCGAATATCGCCGACACTCCTGGCCTAGCCGTCGTGCGCTTGCCCGATTCGAGGCTAGGTTACGTTCACTCGAATAAGGGATTCTGGCCTCTGGATCGCCCCCCGAAGCAACAGGCTGACCTTGCCATCACAGAGGACAAATGCTGGTGGTGCATCGCAGGATTTCCCCAAGTGGCAGTCGAGGAACACGATGGCATTGCCCCATTTGACCAACTGGCAAGAACAGGAATCTACTTCGCGTTCTGCAGCAAGGAACGCGGATACAGCCTCGAGCAGATGGAGTATGGCGAGTTCCTGGTATCCTATGCAGGAGGCATCGGTGATTGCCCGCCTGCATCATTTGGCGGTTTTAGCGGGGGTGGACTTTGGAAGGTTTCATTTGTAAGTAACTCACCCGGGCAAATTGATCCGATTGGCCCTCACCTCGCCGGCATCGTGTTTGCAGAGAGTTCATTATCCGGAGGAAGCAAACTACTGACTTGTCACTTAGAACAGAGTGTCATGGTCGAAGCATGTGAACTTCTGGAGGGGATGTAAACGAAACGAGGTAGCCAATGCACTCAAGACGCCAGTACCTAACGTGGCGAAGTGTGTACTTGCCAGCTCGCGTTGGGAGGCCAATTCGGGCGATTTTCGTCGCCGAGTCACCGCCCGAATCTGGAAAGTACTTCTACCGCACCAGAGGGCAACGAGCAAGTGAGCCACTATTTCAGAACCTCATGCTCGCACTTTATGGCAGGCGCTTCGCTCATAAAGAAGATGGTCTCAAACGCTTCCAAGAGTCGGGTTACATCCTGACGGACGCCTGTTACAGCTCGCTGCGCGGTACTAGTGGAACACGTCGAAGTAGAAAGATTCTCAGTGGTCTCCCGGACTTGCTAGTTGATCTCAGACTTCTGGCCACGAATCGGCGAACAAAGATCATTCTCATAAAGTCAAACGTTTGCGACTTGTTAGAGCCCGTTCTTGCCACGCACGGTTTCAAAATCGCCAACGGAGGTGTCCGAATTCCATTTCCTTCGGGGCATCAACCAGAATTCAGGCGACGAATTCGCTCTTTACTCCCTGCACATCTGACGGAGTAGCGACATCCAGCGAACTGGTAATCGCTGGCATTTGGCACTTCGAACGGTTACAATACGGTAGCGGCTACGGTGGGTGTAGCTCAGTTGGTTAGAGCACCAGGTTGTGGCCCTGGTGGCCGAGGGTTCAAGTCCCTTCACCCACCCTCAATTTGAATGCGAATTAGCACCTCTTGCTTCTGCCGTTAACCTCTGCTAAACGACGATGTTGATGATTGTATCACAGGTGCTCATGTGGTGGCCGCGCCCTCACTTCGTACGGAAACGTGCGATTCGCTGCCAGGCGGTGAAACGCGGCTACCTCATGAGCGCCTCTGTAACACACCATCAGTCAGCGCTTTAACAGCCAGGTCTAAAGTCTCGCTGCATAGCCCTAGGGCCGCCGAACTAACTTAGTCTCCTCTTTGGCCCGATTCTCGTATAATGGGAGTGAGCATGAGAAGTCGGGTCAACCAAATCCTTGGCAGCGTGTTTGTCGCCCTACTGCTTGCGAATATTGCGGCGCCGGGGCTGTTGCTGCACAACTGCAGACAGTTCGGGACGCGTACCACTCAGCTTTGCGCCTGCTGTGTGTCCGCACATGCACCATCCGGGGGCTGCTGCTCCAAGAAGTTGGAAAGCACTGCGCCTGTTACTCATCCCGAGACGGCCATTGAGTCGGCGTGTTGCTTCACCAGCCTTCAATCGCCGTTCTCGTTTGATGGCCAGAGCGGATTGAACCCAACGGTAACGGTGCCGACTCATCATGAATTGGACTATGATTATCCGTCTCTGGTCGATGACGGCGTAGAGGCATTAGCCTTCGCCATTCCGAATTCCGCATTCCGCGTTCGACATTCATCCGATCCACCCTCCTATATACTGACGCACTCCTTCCGCTGCTAGGGTCCCTCGCGGCACTCTAGAAATTCGCTTCCTCAAATAGGGAGGCGTATTCGTGTTTTTGCGTGCGCAGTCGCGCACAGCCACGACATAGCGGATTGGACGAATGATGAAATACTCTTACATCGCAGTATTGATAATTTGTGCGACCTCGCCACTCTACGCTCAGACTGTCCCATCGGACACCCTGACAATGGATCGGGTCGTTCAGGAAGTTGTGCGCAACAACGACCGACTCAAGGCCGCCGCATTCATGGAAGAGGCAGCACGCCGGGAAGTCGGCCCGGCTGGCGCATGGGATGACCCGATGCTCATGCTGGGTGTGCAGAACCTTCCTCCATCATTTCGCTTTGATGAGGAGATGATGACGATGAAGATGATCGGGCTCTCGCAACGTCTCCCTTACGCCGGGGAGAAAGGACTCCAGGCAAAGTCCAAACGCGCATTGGCCGATGCCGCGATCGAGGAGCGGAATCAGACGGCACTCGATCTGGTCGCGGCGGCGAAGACGGCCTACGTGGAGCTGTACTACCATCAGCGCGTCATCGATGACCTTGAACGTCAGCGTGAGTTGGCCGAGCAGATTGCGGTCAGCGTTCGCTCGCGCGTCGAAGCCAATCTCGCCGGGATGGATGAACTGAATGCATCCCTGGCGGCTATGTGGCGTCTGGATGCCGAAATCCTAACTCACCACAATGATGCCCACTCAGCACATCATCAACTGGATGCGCTGAGGGGCGTGATCTCCCCAGATGAAATGCCCGCGGTTGCGCCACCAAGTGTCGCCGAATTGCCCGATACGTTTCTCGTCTGGACCGACTCAGCGCGGGTGAATTACGCACCCTTGCGGCAGATGCTTCATCAGGCCGAGAGCTATCGCCTGAATGCAATGGCGTCAAACCGGATGAGCTGGCCCATGCTGGAGCTGTCGGCGAGTTACGGGATTCGCGAGGATTTGGTCATGGACGATGGCATGGTCGAACCGCAGGACAACATGTGGAATTTTGGCGCGACCTTTTCTCTGCCTATTTTCAAGGGCAGGCAGGAGAAGCAGATGGCGCGTTCGATGACGGCGATGCAGCATCAGATGGAAGCCGAGGCCGCGCAGATGGCGAAGGATGTCGATGCCGATTTGCGGGCATTGCACATGCGCGCCGAGCACTTCCGAGATGCGGCGGCCATGTACGCAGACAAGATTGTGCCGGCCGATGATGAGGCGTTTAAGACAGCTCTGGCTGGATATTCCTCGGGACGCACGTCATTGCCCGACCTTCTCAATTATGCCATGACGATTTATCGCGATCGCATGACACTGACGGATTTGCAGTTGGCGTATGCCGCGGCAGTCTACCAGGCGGAGCGCTACACAGCGGATGCCGGACAATACCTCACCCGATCGGGTGAGTAACGAAATACGGAGTCTATCATGACACACAATGACGATGACGATCTCGATCTCGAACTTGAGCCGCTGCCCGAGGGCGTGGAAGAACCACCACCGTTGACACGCACGATGTCGGTGGTGCGTTGGATTCTCTTCGGCGGCATGTGCGTGTTCGCGCTGGTGATGGTGCTCGGCTACTTCGAAGTGACTCCATGGGGCGCTGAATCAGCGGGTGCACAACAATACCATTGCCCGATGCACCCGACGTATGTCAGCAATCAGCCCGGCGATTGCCCGATCTGCGGCATGAGTCTGGTGCCGATTGGCGACAAGAGCGGCGCCGCGACAATGGATGATTCCGGAGACGCGTGGATGCGCGACACAAAGGCCGCGCATGGTCAATACGGATGCCCTATGGACCCGGAGGTTGTCTCCGACACAGCCGGCCGTTGCCCAATTTGCCGCATGTTTCTTGTTCAGGTTGACACGACAAAGCTCGCGAATGCCGCACGAACCGAGTCAAACGTCCCTGGACTAGTCCCGGTGATGTTGGCGCCGGAACGGGTGCAGTTGATTGGCCTCAAGACTGCGCTTGTAGAAAGCCGCGCGGTCAGTGATCCGCTGCGTCTGGTCGGATATGTCACTCCGGATGAGACGCGTCTGGCCGAGGTGCAAGTTCGGGCCAACGGTTGGGTGCAGGAGTTGTACGTAAACGAGACAGGGCAACGCGTCGAAAAGGGCGCGCCGCTTCTGAGTCTTTACAGCCCGGAACTGTATCAGGCCTGGCAGGACTATCAGTCTGCGCGCAAGGCAGAACTTCTCACGACTGACTCAACGATGAAAGCGATCAAGCGCGAGATCACGGAAGCATCGCAACGACGCTTACGATTCTTCGGCCTGAGCGAAACCGATGTTGATCAGGGCGGAACAAGCGGATCAAATCTCACACTGCGAAGCCCAGTCTCCGGACATGTTCTCGCGAAATCAGTGCAAGAGGGTCAGTACATCGGACCGGGGCAGTCACTTCTGACTATCGCCGATTTGAGTGTGGTCTGGGTGATTGTTGAAATGTATGAACGCGACCTCGGACGGGTTCGTGTCGGGGATTCGGCTACGATATCGTATTCCGACTCGAAGGAACGGCTGCGTGGGCGCATCGCCTACATCTACCCCACGGTGTCGGCGGATTCGCGCACAACACGTGCGCGTGTCGAGGTGAACAATGCTTCGATGATACTGCGTCCGGGAATGTACGCGGATGTTTCTGTGTCCAAGGATGCCGTTTCGTCTTTGGCTGTCCCAGCTGAAGCGATTCTTGATGGCGGCGAGACGCAGTATGCGTTTGTCGTGCATGACGGCTCACATTTTGTTCCGCGGGCAGTGATACTCGGAGTACGCGGGGATGATTGGGTCGAAGTGATCTCGGGGTTGACGGCGGGCGACCGTGTGGTTACCAGCGCAAACTTCCTGATCGACTCGGAGAGTCGTTTGCAAGCAGCGATCTCTGGCATGGGCCAGACTACAACGGATACGGCGCAACCGGCGCACCAGCATTAGACGAAGGGATATACTCATGGTACGGTCCCTTATCGAATTCTGCGCGCGCAACAAGACGATTGTCATTATTGCGACAATTTTCGCCTGTCTGGGCGCATGGTATTCTCTCCATAGCATTCCACTCGACGCGATCCCTGACCTCTCCGATGTTCAGGTCATTCTCTTCACCGAGTGGATGGGTCGCAGTCCTGACCTCATCGAAGACCAGGTGACATACCCGATTGTCACGTCGCTTCTCGCCGCGCCAAAGGTCACGGCGGTGCGAGGGTATTCAATGTTCGGGATGTCGTTCGTGTACGTGCTCTTTGAGGACGACACCGACATCTATTGGGCGCGAAGTCGTGTGCTCGAATACCTCCAGCAAATTCAGGGCAGTTTGCCCGATGGCGTTTCACCGCAGCTCGGGCCGGATGCCAGTTCGGTCGGCTGGGTGTTCCAGTACGCGCTGATCGACACGACTGGGCGTCACGATCTGGCGGAGATGCGGACGTTTCAGGATTTCACCCTCAAGTATGCGTTGGCGACTGTCCCCGGCGTGGCCGAGGTGGCATCGATCGGCGGGTATGAGAAGCAGTATCAGGTCGAAGTTGATCCTGAGAAACTGCGCGCCTACAACCTGACTATCGGCGATGTCGCGCGCGCCGTTCGCGCCAGCAACAGCGATGTCGGCGGGCGCGTGGTCGAGATGTCGGGGCGCGAGTACTACATTCGCGGGTTGGGATATATCGAAGATCTGGAATCATTGCGTCAGGTGGGATTGGGTGCAACCTCGGCAGGCACTCCCATCCGGGTTGCGGATGTTGCACGGGTGACGTTCGGGCCGGAGATCCGTCGCGGGGTCGGTGAGTTCGATGGAATCGGCGAAGCGGTAGGTGGAATCGTGGTCATGCGCTACGGCGAGAATGCCCTAGACGTCATTGCCCGCATCAAAGACAAGATCGCCGAGATCACGCCGACGTTTCCGCCGGGAGTCGAACTGAAAGTGGTTTACGACCGTAGCGGGATAATCGACCGCTCGATACACACGCTAAAAACGACGTTGCTCGAAGAAGGTATCACGGTTGCCGCAGTCATTCTTGTGTTTCTCCTCCACTTTGGCAGTTCCATGGTGCCCATCATCACAATTCCAATCGTTGTAGGGCTGGCATTCATCCCGATGTATTTGTTCGGGATCGGCTCGAACATCATGAGTCTGGCGGGAATCGCCATCGCGATTGGAGATCTGGTCGATGGCAGTATTGTCATGGTCGAGAATGCGCACAAGAAACTGGAGCGGGCCACAGCCAAGACTGATCGAGGACGCGTTCTCATCGAGGCGGCCAAGGAAGTCGGGCCATCGGTCTTCTATGCCCTGCTCATCATCACTGTCGCCTTTTTACCCATCTTCGCGCTGACCGGTCAGGCGGGGCGTCTCTTCCATCCCCTTGCGTTCACCAAGACCTTTGTGATGTTCTTTGGCGCATTGATCGCGATCACGCTGGTGCCGGCATTGATGATGCTGTTTGTGCGCGGGAAGATTCACCACGAGCGTGAGCATCCGGTGTCGCGGTTTCTCATCAAGCTGTACAAGCCATTTGTGTTCGTCGCACTGCGCAATCCCAAGACGACAATTGCCATCGGCGTTGCTGCAATCATCTCCGCCATTCCGATGATTCCGCAGATCGGCTCGGAGTTCATGCCGCCGTTGAATGAGGGCGACATTCTGTACATGCCAACGACGTTTCCGAACATCTCCGTCGAAGAGGCCAAGAAGTACATGCAGTTCCAGGATCGCGTGATCCGGTCGTTTCCAGAAGTGACTTCGGTGTACGGCAAAGCCGGGCGCGCCGAGACTGCGACCGATCCGGCACCGCTTTCGATGCTTGAAACGGTAGTCCAATTGCGTCCGAAGGAAGAGTGGCGCAAGATCACGACCGAGCGGTGGTACACGAATTCGATGCCAGGCTTCGTCAAGCCGGTCCTGCGTCCATTTTGGCCGGAAGAGCGGGCTATCAGCTGGGAGGAATTGGTCGCCGAGTTTGACAAGGCGATGAACATGCCAGGCTGGACGAATGCGTGGACAATGCCCATTAAAACACGAATTGATATGCTCTCGACCGGAATCCGCACGCCCATCGGCGTAAAGATATTCGGTGACGATCTGACGCAGATCGAACGTATCGGTCAGGAGCTTGAGCAAACGCTCTCCCCCGTGCCTGCGACGCGTAGCGTATTCTCTGAACGCAACACGGGCGGATACTTCGTCGATATCATTCCTGATCGCGCAAAGATCGCGCGTTACGGGCTCACGATGGCTGATGTGCAGGATGTGATCGAGGCAGCGATTGGCGGAATGCCAATTGAAGTGACTGTCGAGGGTCGTGTCCGGTACTCAGTCAATGTGCGCTATCCGCGCGACCTGCGTCAGAATGTCGCGCGACTAAAAGAGATTCTAGTGCCATTGCCCGTGTCATCCGGCGCTACCTCTTCGGGGATGTCAGAAATTGATGCAACCATCGAAGAAGAGCCACCTCTGCTTGCCTCTCTCGATCTTGAGGGAGTTTACAATCCGTGGGCCAAGCCCGCACTTCAGATGGGCGGGATGGATGGCGGATCGGGCAGTGGATCCTCGCCTACAATTAATACGCCTCCATCGGCCAATGCTGGCGAGATGAGGCAGGGGCAGACCCAGTCCAACTCTGGCGGCGGTTACCAATTCGCGCTGCCGGCGGGACGTCCGCATATCCCATTGGGTGAGATTGCCGACGTTCGTATCGCAACCGGGCCGCCGATGATCAAGAACGAGGCGGGAATGTTGGTCGGGTATGTGTTTGTGGACATCGATCAGAGCAAACGCGACATCGGCGGATATGTGCAGGACGCCAAGAAGGCGGTCGCCGAGAATGTGAAAATTCCGGCGGGGTATTACCTCAAGTGGACGGGGCAGTACGAGTTGTTGGAGGCGATGACCAAGCGCATGCAGATAGTCGTGCCGATCACGCTACTTTTGATTGTCATCCTCCTCTACCTCAATTTCCGCAACTTCACTGAGACACTGATTGTTCTGGCATCTGTGCCGTTTGCGTTGGTCGGGTCGATCTGGCTAATGTATGCGTTGGATTACAACTTCTCGACCGCGACGCTGGTCGGAATCATCGCACTCGTTGGAATTGCGACTGAAACGGGGATTGTGATGATCCTCTATCTCGATCAAGCGTACGAACGGCGCAAAGCCGCCGGAAAGATCCGCGATCTCAACGATATCATCTGGGCGCACATGGAAGGCACTGTGATGCGCGTGCGTCCCAAACTCATGACGGTCATGGTCAACATTGTCGGCCTCGCACCGGTGCTATGGGCCACTGGGACCGGCTCGGATGTCATGAAGCGGATCGCTGCACCGTTGGTGGGAGGACTAATTACATCCACGTTTTTGACACTCGAAGTCATTCCCGTGGTGTACACCTACTGGCGGTTGTGGCAGATAAAACATGAGAAGAAGGACGTTGACACGGGCAAGGGAACGCCCGAAGTGGTTGGTTAATCGAACGACGTATGTCTACACAGGGGCGATTTGCTCCGACTAAAGGAGTTGCAAGATGTGGTCCAAGGCAGCAGTCGTGGCAGCAACGGTCATAGGCATCAGTGGCCTGACCGGCTGTGGGGATGACGCAACAAACAATTCTCACGACTCGAACGCGGCTGTGGAAACAATCCCGGCGGATAACGCGACCGGCTATAATCCTGCCTCGCCCATTTTCATGATGTTCAATGATCAAATGGACACGGTGGGATTTCACGACATGGTCTACTGCATTGACAGCATGGCGCATCGTGGATTGCAGGATTCACTGATGGGTCACATGTTCGGGATGATGAATTCGGACCAGGACACAATGATGTACTACCAGCGTATGCATGAACGCCGTGTCACAGGCCAGTTCCACTGGAACAACGATGCCGACTCATGTGCATTTGTGCCGAACCACGCCATGCAGGGCGGCACGAAGTATTACATGCATTTCCGCGATTCAATGAGAGACCATGAGGGGCACCCCATGCAGCACATGGGCTCGATGATGACAGACGATATGATGGTTACATTCCGTACACAGTAGTTCGATCAACCGTTTGACCAAGGGAGATATCTCAATGAAGGCGTTACTCATAATTGTAATCGGCTTGATGGCAGTTGCAGGACTGGGCGGCAACGCCTACGCCGACAGCTCGACGACAACGACAACCACGACCACTGCACATAGCTCGCATGACGGGCATGGGACTGCCGTCACGATCGCAGATTCCTCTGCATACCCGGTCGATTACTGTGTCGTCTCCGGAGAAAAGCTGGGCGGCATGGGCGACCCAGTGAAGTACGACTACAAGGGCCGCACGGTGATGTTCTGTTGCGGAGGGTGTATCAATAAGTTCGAAGCCGAGCCGGCGAAGTACATCGCTGTGCTCGATGCGGCAGTCGCCAGTGCGGCATCCACGAAGGCAAAGCAAACTGCGGCTGCCGATACGATGAAAGCAAAACCCGCGACGAAGCTGACGGAGTTGGACTGGTGTATTGTCTCCGGAGAAAAACTGGGCGACATGGGCAAACCAATCGCGTATAAGTGGAAAGATCGAGAGATGGAGTTTTGCTGTAAGAGCTGCGTCAAGATTTTCGAGAAGCAGCCACTGGCCTACATAGCCCGATTGGATTCAGCCCTGGCCGGGCAAATTGTCCAGCCCAAGCAGGCCGAAGAACAACCGAAGCAGAATGAGAATTACGGCGGGCATACGCATTAGTCAGCCGGCGTAGGTCCCCAGCCGATTCCGGGGGGCGATCCGCTGCGGCGGATCGCCCTCCCAAATGCCGTAGAGGGGTTGCGACCTCTCCGATATCTCTGTTTCTTGCGTTGGCATTTCACTGGAGGAAATCGATGACGAGAACGCGGAAATATTCAATCACCACCACTCTGACATTCATGACACTCATGCTCGCGGTGTCGGTCAATTCCCAGGACGAGAATGAAGCTGTTGTTGTGTCGCCCGAAATTGCGGCGGCCTATTCAGAAATTGCCGTTGGGTATGAACGTCTCAAGCCCGTCTTCACGGCTGGGTGCTTCGACTGCCACAGCGATCAGACTGACTATCCCTGGTACCATGCACTGCCTGTGATCAAGGGTTGGATGGATGAGCATGTGGCCGAGGCACGTGACGAGCTCGATTTCTCGCCCGGATTTCCCTTCGGCGGGCATCACAACAAGCGTCAGGCCGACAACCTCTACAAGATTAAGCACGAGCTTGAAGAAGGCGCGATGCCTTTGAAGTCATACCGGTTCATGCACTGGGGCGCGGCGCCGAATGACGAGGAGAAGGACTCTATTTACGCGTGGGTGGACCGCAGTCTGATCCATCTCGCCTCGCATGGGCAGTATCCGTTCAATAAGCCGGAGAATGTGCCCGGGGCGAAGTAGCGATTCTGGACAATTCGGGATTTGGAGGGTGGGTGCGTCTTATGCACCCGCCGTTTTTTTGTGTGGGCGGGACGAAAGTGGTGTGTGCCAAGAGCGCACCCACCCTACGCACGTCTTTGGGTTTGAATTGCTTCCGATCGTGAAAATGAGTATTATGAGTCCGTATCAGTATCTCTCACCCCGCTTGGGGAGGTTCTGTTGAAAATTATCAAAGCGATTCTGGTCGTTGCCACCGCGCATTGCGGATTTCTCGCTCATAGTGCATCTGCAGACAACATCGTGGCCGTCGAGTCACGAGTCTTCATGCCGAGTCAGACCCCCTGCAGCATCGGAGTATTTCTGACCAACGATGTCGGCTGGACCGGATTTGTCTTGCCCTTGGAATTTAGGACCGTTTCCGGCCTTGCATACATGGTTCCGGGGGTATTTAGCCGCGATCACAACCCGACCGGACGTCTGGCAAACAGCCCGTTGGGAAATGACGACCCTGGCGGACAATGGCCAGCTGCGGGAATTACCCGTCGAACATACGCTGTACCCACTGCAGGCGGCCAGTGCGCGCGACCGGCTGATCCAACAACGAGCTGGAACACCTCCGCGGCTCTTCCGGATTACGTGAGCCCCGATGCCGTCTTCCACGCCTGTAATTCGACGGGCGACCCCAACATCGGAGAATTAATCGTCTTCGAGCCTGGAGCCGACCCGCCGGGGACGGCGAATGCGTCATATCGTGTCATTTTCAGTGTTGGCGCCGCCTCAGGACAATTTGAGATCGACACAACTTGCACCCGTCCTAGTAATACCCTCGTCTTTACGGACCTTCACACACAGCCGTTCAAACCGGTTTTCGTTAAGGGTATCGTGACGGTCGGAGACACCTCGGCCGGGGCTGATATCGATCTTGATGGTGTACTAAATGGAATCGACAATTGCCTCTTTGCGCCCAATGCCGACCAGGCAAACTCTGACGGCGACCCATTCGGCGACGTATGCGATGCTTGTCCTCAAGTCGGTAGCGCTACCAACTTGGACTCGGACTACGACGGTCTCGGTGATGTCTGTGACAACTGCCCATCTGTCCAAAACCCGACCCAGTCTGACTCGGACGCGGACGGACACGGCGATGCGTGCGATCATTGCCCCGGCATTGTAAACGTCTCAAACGGCGACTCCGACGGCGACGAGCTTGGGGACGAATGCGACAATTGTCCAAGTGTCGCTAACCCTCTGCAGGAAGATTCCGATGGCGACAGTTTCGGTACGGCGTGCGACAACTGTCCAGGGGATTTCAATCCCTCTCAGGCGGATGATGATGCAGACGGGATCGGAGACGTTTGTGACCCCTGCCTGAACGATAGCCTCAACGACACCGATGGGGACGGTCTGTGCGGCTTGGTCGACAATTGTCCCTCGGTGGCCAATCCGAGCCAAGCGGATACTGACGGCGACGGAGACGGAAACGCCTGTGACAATTGCCCAACGATCAGCAATCCCAATCAGCTGAACTCAGATAGCGACACCTTTGGCGACGCGTGCGACAATTGCCCTACAGTCACCAACCAGACACAACAGGACTCGGATGGCGATGGACGCGGACAGCCGTGCGACAACTGCCCGAGTGTGCCAAATCTCACGCAAGCTGACTTGGATTTTGACGGTTACGGCGACGCTTGCGATAACTGCCCGGCCGTATACAATGTCACACAGATTGACTCCGACTTCGACTCGCTTGGCGATGCGTGTGACCCCTGCCCCACGGATCCGAGCAACAGTTGCCCGTGCGAGTGCTTGTGTCATGCCGACCCCCAGTGCGACGAAGCCACTGATATTCTCGACGTCATCCTGACCGGGAATCGCGCATTTCGTGGCGCGATTGTCACGAATGACGCAGCCTGTACTCCTCACGGATCGACTGTGGACGGTCGCACGGATGTCGACTGCTCCGGAGCTACGGACATTGTAGACGTTGTCAGGATGGTTGATGTCGCGTTTCGCGGAGTCGCACCCGAGCTGCGATTCTGCGCACCGTGTGATCTTTAACGTATGAGGTGGAATGCTTAACTGGAGATCAGTTGTCACATCCTTAGTCGGCACGTGCCTGTTCCTCACTGGACCGGCTTGGGCCGATAACCGCGTCGTGGTCGAGTCCCGAGTATTCGCGCCGAGTCAGACTGCGTGCAGCATCGGGGTATTTCTGACCAACGATGTCGGCTGGACGGGATTTGTGATGCCTCTGGAAATTAGGACAGTTTCCGGTGGAGCATACATGGCCCCAGGCGGATTTAGCCGGACTTATGCCAATCGGCTGAAGTTCAGTCCTCTCGGAGATGCCGATCCTGGCGGACAATGGCCGTCGGCTGGGAAGACGCAGATAACATTCGCCGTACCAGACGTTGGCGGCCAGTGCTCGCGCCCGGCGGATCCGACGACAAGCTGGAATACCGCTGCGGCTCTTCCGGATTTCGTGAGCCCCGATGCCATAGCGCATTACTGCGTTTCGACGGGCGACCCCAACATCGGCGAGCTAATCGTCTTCGAACCTGGGACAGACCCGCCAGGGACGGCGAATGCGTCATATCGTGTCATTTTCAATGTTGGCGCCGCCTCAGGACAATTTGAGATCGACACAACCTGCATGAGTCCCGGAAATGTTCTCCAGTACACGGACATCAATGGACTGTACCTCAAGCCGATTTTCGTCAGGGGTATCGTGACTGTATGCGACACGACTTCGAGCGACTGTGACGGAGACGGCGTTTTGTCTCCTGCTGACAATTGCCCGATCGTTGCCAATCCGGGGCAGGAAGATTCGGATGGCGATGGTCATGGCGATCAGTGTGATAAGTGCCCTGGAGTCGCCAATGTGTCCAACTACGACCACGATGCAGACGGATTGGCTGACGAGTGCGACAACTGCACGAATGTGTGGAATCCGACACAAACTGACACCGACTTAGACGGGGATGGCGACGCGTGTGATAATTGTCCGCTTCTTGCGAATGCGGATCAGTCTAATTCGGATAACGATGCGCTGGGAGACGAATGCGACAATTGTCCAAGTGTCGTCAACCCTCTGCAGGAAGATCCCGATGGCGATAGCGTCGGCACCGCATGCGACAACTGCCCCGCTGTGCCGAATTCGCTTCAAGAAAACGTTGATGGCGATGGACTGGGAGACGCTTGTGATCCATGCGTTACCGATCCATTGAATGATCCCGATGGAGATGGGATATGCGGATCGGTCGACAATTGCCCCACGGTGGCCAATCCTAGCCAAGCGGATGCTGACGGCGACGGAGACGGCGACGCGTGTGACAATTGCCCGACAATCAGCAATCCGACCCAGCTGAACTCAGATAGCGACACCTTTGGTGATGCGTGCGATAATTGTCCGACAGTCACCAGCCAAAACCAGAGTGATACGGACGGCGATGGGCGCGGCACCCCTTGCGACAATTGTCACACCATTGTCAATCCGAATCAGGCCAATGCCGACGGCGACTCGTTCGGGGATGCTTGTGACAACTGCCCGACTACATCCAGCCCATCGCAACTCGATTCCGATGGAGACGGGATCGGGTCCGCATGTGACAATTGCCCGACTACGTCAAATACGAGCCAGATTGACTCTGACTTTGATGGAACCGGAGACGCCTGCGATAACTGTCCGGCGGTGCACAATGCGACACAGATCGATTCCGACTTCGACTCGCTTGGCAATGCGTGCGACCCCTGCCCCACGGATCCGAGCAACAGTTGCCCGTGCGAGTGCTTGTGTCATGCCGACCCCCAGTGCGACGAAGCCACTGACATCATCGACGTCATCCTGACCGGGAACCGGGCATTTCGCGGCGCGATTGTCACGAATGACGCAGCATGTACTCCTCACGGACCGACTGTGGACGGTCGTACGGATGTCGACAGCTCAGGAGCGACTGACATTGTAGACGTTGTCAGAATGGTCGATGTGGCATTTCGAGGCGTTGATCCTGCGGCGCGGTTTTGTGACCCGTGCCTCGAGATAGAGGTCACTGAGTGAAACTTAACCCTGCCCGCTCTTTAATTATACTTGTGGCATCCGCGATAATATCTTGGCACTCAAGCGGCCGGAGTGTTCATGCAGAGAACTCCGTTGTGGTTGAGTCGAAGTCATTAGCGCCGAACCAGTCGGGTTGTCAAGTCGGCGTCTTTCTGACCAACGATATCGATCTGACAGGAATAGTCCTGCCGCTTGAATTCCGGACTATCTCCGGGAACGCCTTTATGGCCCCAGGAGGGTTCAGCCGGGACCATGCGAATCGTCTCAAGAACAGCCCCTTAGGCAACGCGGGATGCGATTCACGCGGGTGCTGGCCCGCGGGAAACATTACGAGGCGTACATTTGCGGTGCCCACTGTAGGAGGAAATTGTTTTCGGCCAGCCGATCCATCGACTAGTTGGAACACAGCGGCGACTCTTCCGGATTTCACGACTCCTGATGCGATTTTTCACGCCTCGGTGTCGACGGGCGATCCCGGGCAAGGCGAACCAATCACACTCCTCCCCGGGTCAGATCCGATGGTGACTGCACAGGCATCGTATCTGATAACATTCACGACGGCCGGCAGCAACGGGATTTTCATTATCGACACAACCTGTGTGCGACCATTCAATCACCTTGCTGTTACAGATATCGCGACAACACCTGTGCCAGTGTCATTCCAAGCCGGTTTGATCTCTATTTGTTGTGCCTGCCAGTGCGGCTGTCATGCTGATCCGCAGTGTGATGGCGCGACTGACATAATTGACGTGATCCTCACCGGGAACCGCGCATTCCGCGGGTCATCCGCCACCAACGACGAAACATGCACCGGCCACGGCAGTACCGTCGATGGTCGCACGGATGTCGACTGCTCCGGCGCGACGGATATTGTTGATGTTGTCCGGATGGTCGATGTTGCGTTTCGTGGCGTTGATCCTGCACTGCGGTTTTGCGATCCGTGTAACTAAGATCAGACGTGAATCGAATGGCGGTGGTGTGTACTTTTTATCTGCTGTTTCTTCGTGAAGCTGAACTGGTCGCTACAATTTGACAATTTCACATCTTGCGGCTTGACAGCGCTCTCAGGGGGGGACCGATCTTTCCCCGAACGCAATCCCTCGGAGGGGTTAACTATGAGACGACTCGTTGGGGTCCTGGCCATTACCGCATGCTTTGCAAACCTTGCATCTGGTGCGCAAAGTGAGTTCGACGATGAGAACAGTCGCACGCCCGGCACGTCATCACCTACTCCAATAATGTTCTCGATCAGGGGCGGCGTCATTGGCGCGTTTAACTTCGATTGGTACCAACCGACTGGGGAGGAGGCATCGAGCCGTTTCACCGCCTTCGGTCTCTGCCTGGAAGCTCACGATCTTAAAGGATTTGTCGCAGGCATGGGTGCCGACTATTCCTGGAACACTTGGACGCGGGATCATGACGTTCAGTACTACGGGCGACAGATTCAGCGAATCAATTCATACTTTGTCTATGGGACATTCGGCCGCGAACTGTGGAAGCAACGGTCCGGTCGTGAACGGAGTTGGTGTTCGGTCGACATTGGAAAGATGTGGTGCAACGAAGAGCCCGGTTGGTTTAGCACCACGACTTATGGAAGCGGCAACTTTTCGGGAGTGGCTGTGCGACTGCGTGCGTCGTACCTGCGTAAGGTCAATAGTTCGCTGGCAATCGGTCTTACAGGCGGCTGGCAATGGGCTGAACCGAAGCTCCAGCAGCATCACAGCCCTAGCATTGATCCTGTCCCTCGCCTCCGGTTGTCCGGTCCGATGATTGCTGCACAAATTTCCCTTTTCGGTCAATTGGGCAGGAACTGACGATTGCCGTGTCCGGATACAGACAGGTTGCATCACTCCGGCACGCCGGAGTAATTGCCGGGGGATAGATAGCCCGAATGTTCTCAGTTCGGATGAGGAAACTCCTACTTCGCGCCACCAAGGTGCTACTCGTTACCTTGCCGCTCTCCGGCTGCATCTGGATTCCGCCGCCGAAGGTCGAGACCACTACTCCCCTCTCCAAGTCGCCGCGGATCGTGTACGATGGGCTGTTTGTCCACGCACTGGTGGACAGCACGGGCACGGATCCAAATCCAAAACTCTGCCGGATGATAATGGCTGAGACAATCAAGAAAATCGCATTGGCGCACACATTTCAGTATATCGCCGTCGAAGACACATCGGTTCTCGCTGCGGCTACTGTCCGCGAGGTTCCCCGTGATGCGCTCATTTCACCTGACTCGTTACCACACATCGCTCGCAATATCGCAGAGTGCACAATCACCTTACGTGAGTACGACAAAGGTGATTCGGTCAACCGTTTCCTGGTCGGCCTTTTGTACGGCGGAGGAGCCGTTGGACTCGACATGCAACTGGTTGATCGGCGATACGGCCATGTGATCGTTGCTGGCAAAGCGAGGAAAACGATTCAGGGAATGTATGCCTCAGAGTACGATGTCGCAAAGCCGTTGGCGGACGCAGTCGCTCTCTTCTTCCATCTGCAACTTAGGCAGTTAGTCAATCAGGCGGTGCAAAGGCTTGGTGAGCGTGAAAGCGGTGATTAACTGGGGTCCTGCGTGAGTACAGACTCGACCCGCCCGCCCCCCTCGCTCGGCGGGAGCCTCGCCAGCCAGATCGCGACTAATCACGGACTTTAGGAGACGGGAATAATTCGCCAAGTGATCGGTACTTGCGGTGTCATGTACTCTTGAGGGAGATGGCCCGTGGGGTGGATCGGTCGCGCGTTACTCCTTGTCTGTCCGTTGGCTCGTATCGCCTCACTGGCGATGTTCACATGTTTTATCACTGCTCAGGCGTTCGCGGGTGACGTCTGGCAGTTCCATCCCGACTCACAGCAGATCGCGTATAGTCTGCGAATCGGTTCCTCCAGCGGTCCGGCGGCCTATTCATTTCCGGAAGATCAGATTCTCCAGCGAAGGATGTGCTTGATCGGCGCGGAGATCACTCTGCAACAGGACAATTTCGGTCAGATTGGTGCGGGCATGGACGTGATGATCGGCCCGCGTTATCCCTACAGTGAAGACACACTGGTATATGACTTTGAGGTCGCTCGCTATAGCGCCGTATTCCTGTATGTCAGCCCGGGAATCCAGATCCAACTAGGGAAAGACCAGCCGTTGAGTCTGGGAGCGAGTGTCGACATCGGCCCGCTCTGGTCCCGCGAGACTTCTTATGCGGGTTGGTTTAGCGACAGGCAGTACCTCGAAGTGGAACGGGTGTTGGCGTATCGGCCCAAATTTACCATGTCGTACAATCTCACGCACGACGTACAACTTCGATTCGAGTATGGCTGGATGCACGGTAGAATCCGATCCGCGTATTTTCCCGACCCCGACGAGAATTGGTATGCCGAGTATCCGAGAGACTACAACGGCACGTACTTTGGCACATCCGTTGCAATCACGCGACCCATTAAGCGGCAAGGTAGCAAGGTTTTTGAGTAGGGCGTGTGCGCTCCCGAAGGGCACTCACCGCTTTTTATGCGGGCGGTCAGAGCGGTGGGGCAACAAGACGCACCGACCATACTCCTCCATTTTTCATGAACTGTAGGATGTGGCCAGGGGATACGTGGTCTTAGGCTGCGACACCAATCAGTGTATTCGGGGTGGTTTCGGTAATGCGGACATTGCAGAAGTCGCCGACTTGTTTGGTGGGGTCGGCGAAGACTACGATGGTGTTGGCTTCGGTGCGGGCGCGCCATTCGGCGGCGCTCTTTTTGCTTTCGCCTTCGATCAGGACTCGGACTGTCCCGCCCAGCATCGCGTGATGCTTCTTTGCTGAAATCTGTTTCTGCAATTCGACCAGACGCGTGACGCGTTGCGACTTCACATCCTCGGGGACATCATCGGGCCAGAGTTTGGCGGCGATGGTGCCGACACGTTCGGAGTACTTGAAGATGAAGGCCGATTCGAACTCGACTTCGCGGACGATGCGTTCGGTTTCGAGATACTCTTCATCGGTTTCGCCGCAGAATCCGCAGATGATGTCGGTCGAGATGGCGACTCCGGGGATGATCTCTCGTATCCGCTCCGCCAGCCGTTGGTATTCGTCGGGTGTGTAGCCACGGTTCATTTTCTTGAGGATTCTGTCCGAGCCAGCTTGCAATGGCAAATGAATCTGCTTGCAAAGGTGCGGATGATCAGCTATGGCGTGCAGCAATTTCTCCGGGAAATCCTTCGGGTGCGGCGAGGTGAAGCGTACGCGCTCGATTCCGGGCACATCGGCCACTTGCAGCATCAAGTCGGCGAAATCGGCGGCGTCGTGACGGTACGAATTCACGTTTTGGCCGAGCAATGTCACCTGCTTGTATCCCTGATCGGCCAAGCGGCGTGTCTCGTCGACCACACCGCGCGGGTCGCGTGATCGCTCGCGGCCACGGGTGTAGGGCACCACGCAGAACGTGCAGAAGTTGTCGCAACCACGCATGATGGCGATCCAGGCATTGACACCCTCGACGCGGGTGGGCGCGATGTCGTCGTAGGTTTCATACTCGGAGAGGTCGATCCCGGCGCCGCGTTCGCGCAGGCCGCGGGCGCGATCGATGAGGTCGGGGAGCTGGCGGTACGAATCCGGGCCGCAGATCAAGTCGACGACCGGAAACTTCAAAAGGATGTCTTCTTTCAGGTTTTGCGCCATGCAGCCGAGGATGCCGACCACGAGCTCGGGGCGTTGGCGTTTCTCGTGCTGGAGGTCACCCAATCGCGCGAAGATGCGTGCGTGGGCGGTCTCGCGGATGGCACAGGTGTTGAAGAGGATGACATCGGCCTTGTGGTCCTCGGCGGTGAAACCATAGCCGCGTCCATGTAGCAAGGAACCAACCAACTCGGAGTCGTACTCGTTCATCTGGCAGCCGAATGTCTGCAGGTTGACCAGCGCGACGGCGTTATCCGGCACAACGCCGCGCGTGTGGACGCGCGGCGCGGAGTCGGCGCAAGACTGTGCTATGGTAAGGGCTTCTTGCATCGGTGATGAGAATAGGACCAATTGGACCTATAAGGCCTATTCTAAAGGTCCTCGAGTCTTAGTTGTGTGTCGGCGTTGCGCCAGGCCCTTTGGAATTCGATATCGACATACTGTGCGTTGGCGGCATCGCCTTGAGCTTTGAGCGCTTCGCGGAGCCCAAAGAGGGCCCGTCCGCTGCGCTTGTGCTTCTTCAGTTCATCGCGAAACGCCTGCTCAGCTTCAACGTGACGTCCTTGGAGCATTAGATACGCCCCCAATGTCTCGCGAACAGGAATATACCACCCTTCGGGCTCGTCGTAGGCGAGATTATCCTCGACTAAGGCGGCGCGTTGGAGGAGCGTGATGGCCGAATCGATCTTCCCTTCGGACTTCAGGATGCGCGCCATCAGGACATCATCGGTAATTGTGAAGACATACTGGGCGCTATTCCAGAATCCGATCAGGTTTTCCGATGGGACCGCAGCCGCGGCTGTGCGGTATGTCTTCCATTCTTTCTTGGCGTCTTTGAGCCGTGCGCTTTCGACCAACGCGGTTGCGCGTGCATAGTGGTAGAGCGCGGTGATGGTCTTGAGCGATGGATCGGGCTTGGGCATTGCGAGAATCTCGCTCCAGCGATTGAAGCGGACATTGCAGAGGAGCGATGTCATGTAGACGCCTTCGAGGAACGGGACATCCTTGATGTACTGATCAAGACTCTTCTCCAACCTCTGTGCATTGGCGAGCGAGCCAGAGTAGTTCCCTTCCATCAACTGCGCGACCGCAAGGAAGTGGACGTTGTGATGGTAGTACATGAGACCGTACATGTTCCCCGGCGGGGCGGTCGAGAGATACTTCTCATCGATTAACGCGCCATCGGCGTTGCTTTGGACTGAGCGGGCATAATCGCCGGTGCGCGAGTAAATATGCGCCGGCATGTGGACCAGGTGTCCGGAATTCGGAGCGAGTGTATCCAGACGCGCGCAGGCACCGAGGGCGCGTTCGGGATTGTCGGAGGCCTCGACGCAGTGAATGTAAAAGTGGTTCGCGCCGGTGTGGCCGGGATCACGCTTCATGATCTCTTCCAACACCGCGACCAGTTCGAGTGTGCCGGGTTCGGGAGTGAAATCACTCTTCCACAGCTTCCACGGACGCAGATTCATGCCGGACTCGACAAACATCGCGGCGGCGTGGACATCGTCATTGTAAGTCTTCATCACCTCACGCATGGCATTGTAGTACGCCGAGTCCAATGGGCCACGTGGCGACGAGACATCGGCGGCATAGCGCTTGGACATCGCGTCGATGTACGCCTGCTCGCGCGGCGACGCATGCTGCTTGAGCGAGATCGCAACTTGGATCGATTTGTACGCCTCCGCCAGATGCTGCGAGTCGGCAGGCAAGTTGTAGTTGGGGCCGAGGGCATAGGCGATGCCCCAATGCGCCATGGCGAGGTTGGGGTCGAGTTTGCCGGCTTGGGCGAAGTTGCGAATCGCTTCGTCGTGATTGAAGGCATACAG
>Ga0307505_10001262_pt1 | contig 21409 bp, 21 predicted proteins | sample 23_S_MG_FD_202183 | JGI IMG/M metagenome (GOLD analysis project Ga0307505, IMG submission 202183) | Soil microbial communities from Populus trichocarpa stands in riparian zone in the Pacific Northwest, United States - 23_S | ecosystem: Environmental > Terrestrial > Soil > Riparian zone > Trees...
GTCCGCCAGTTCGGCATCGGTCCAACCATGCGCGGCGCGGCGCGTGCGGAGCAAGTCTGCGATGTCATTGATGAGCGCTTCCATTCGCGGAATTCAGGAGGCGCGTCGCTTTGATGATGCGGGAGGGCCGCTCCATTCGAGAGAAAAGTCGATCGATGTGGCGGAATGAGTGATGTGTCCCGATGAGATGTAGTCGACTCCGAGTCCTGCGACTGCCGCGATATTGCTGGGGGTGATCCCACCGGAGGCCTCGATCACGATGTCGTTGTCGTTTTCTTTTTCCCAGTGCCGGATATAGCGGACCGCAAGTCCCAGCTCTCGAAGCGCGAAATTGTCCAGTAGCAACCAGGAGACACCGTGGCTGAGGGCAATGCGAATCTGATCCATGTCGGCACACTCGCAAATCACATGACGCTTCCCGCGTCCACGCAGCGCCAGCGGAATTGCCTCTTCCATCCCGCCCGCGGCAGCAATGTGATTGTCCTTAAGCATGAGGGCATCGTAGAGGCCGATGCGGTGATTGACCGCACCACCCAGCGATGTGGCGCGCTTCTCCAAGAGCCGCAATCCCGGGGTTGTCTTACGTGTGTCGAGAAGTTGAGTTGAACCCGCCGGGAGCAGAGCCATCATTTTTGCAGTGACGGATGCAATCCCGGAGAGATGGGTGACAAAGTTGAGTGCGGTCCGCTCCGCTGAGAGGATGGCGGCGGCGTCGCCGGACACGGTGACGACGGTGCTCTTGACCCTCAATGTGTCGCCGTCCTTTGCCTGCCAGGCCAGCTTGATCTTCGGATCGAGGACGCGAAAGCACTCGGCGAAAGCATCGGCGCCGGCCAATACACCGCCTTCTTTGACGAGCAGAGTTGCCTCACCGTGTTTGCCTTTGAATCCGAGCGCGGCAGTCGTGATATCTCCAGTGCCCAAATCTTCCTTGAGTGCATCCGTGACCGCGCGCTTGAGTGCACGGGTATATTCGGCTTCGGAGACGGAAAAGATGGGTTCTGCTGCTTTCTTCATTTGTCGCTCCCGGTTGTGTACGGCTTTCCCAGTCCCCAATTTGGAAATGCATCGGTGAGAGATGGATTCTCGCACGCGTTCTGATAAAGCCCGACAGCGGCGATCATCGCGGCGTTGTCGGCGCACCACTCACCGCGCGGGATCACTGCGCGGAGTCCTTCGCGTCTTGCCCACTCGTCGACCATGTTGCGGAGCCGTCGATTGCGCGCCACACCGCCCGCGACCGAAATCGTCCTAATCTTCAGGTCGATCGCGGCGCGAAAGAGTTTGTCGCAGAGAGCATCCATTACTGCCAATTCGAACGATGCCGCCCAATCAGAAAGATTCACCTCGGGTTTTTTTCCGCTACGGCGGTCACTCCAGTCCTGTGCGGCGGCAGTTTTCACACCGGAGAATGAGAAGTCGTATCCCTGACCATCAAAACGGGCGCGGGGAAAGCTAATAGTGTCGGCGCGTCCGGAGTGGCCGATTCGGTCGAGCTGCGGTCCGGCCGGGTAATCGAGCCCCATAAGTTTGCCGACTTTGTCGAGTGCTTCACCGGCGGCGTCGTCGCGGGTGCGGCCGATTTCGCGGAAGTGTCCGGGTTGCTCGACGACTACAAGCGACGAATGACCGCCTGAGGCGATCAGTACAAGATATGGATATTCAATGTCTGGCGCTTCCATTGCGGGTGTATGTGCGTGACCTTCGAGGTGATTGACCGCATACAACGCGATCCCTCGCGCTCGTGCCGCGGCACGGGCGTAGGCCAAGCCCACCAGAAGGCAGCCGACGAGTCCAGGCCCGGCTGTTACCGCGATTCCTTTGAGATCACCCCATCCGACTGCGGCCTTTTCGAGCGCTTGGCCCACGACCGATGGCAATCGTCCGGCATGCTCGCGCGACGCGAGTTCGGGAACGACGCCACCGTAGGCGGTGTGCACGGTATGCGAGAAGATGATGTTGGAGAGAATGTGTCCATCGGGCGAAACCACCGCGGCGGCGGTTTCGTCGCAGGATGTTTCAATTCCCAGTATCGGCCCGTGTGCGCTCACTGCGTTCCACGGTAACTGAATCGGGCGACAGCTTCAAGACCCGTAAGGGGGCAGGTACGGTAACTGCGGCTCGTACATAGACAGCTGTATCCTCCAGCAACAACGGGCGGCAGATAACGGCGATTGAATCCACCACGAGCTGCACAACCGCTGACTGTGGTCCCGCGACCTCGACAAACACGCGATTCGGCGATATTTCAAATTCATCCGAATCGAGCTGTCCCTCGACACGGACAGGTACCGATTCAAAGGTACGGGTGAGGTAGGGTTCGATCTTGTGGTAGAGGCGGATTTGCTGCACGCCGGTCGTGACTCCGAATAAGGTCGGCGTGAGCACGGGCAGGAGGCGTTCCACGGGGCCATCGACCTTGACGATGAGTTCGGGTCTTGTCCAGACTTCGTGGATCTGTTCCAGATTCTTTCTTGGCCCGATAATCACACTCGAATCCGGAGTCAGGATTGGCGCATCCGCCAAGATGAATCCCTCGGTCGGCTCGATCTGCACGGAGCTGCGAATCGGGACAACTTTCTGTCCGAGACTGTCGAGTATGACTGTTAACGTATCACCATCCAGAAGCCCTAAGACTTCGAGGTCGGCGATGCCGTAAAACGGCACCTGTTCGGCATGCAGTGCGACTTTCTGGCCCCCCACTTTGGCTCGGGAGAGGTCCAGTGGCCAGTTGCGATCGCCCCACATGAGCCGCATCAGCCCTTTGCCCGAGCCGCGCAGCATGACCGCGACTTCATCCACCGGTCGTTCGACGAGCGCGAGTTTGTCGGGGACATTTACGTATTTGATCGTGTAGAGGATTTCGAGATCGTAGCGCTGGTTGGTCGCAACATGGAACCAGAGAACCATGGCGAAGATGATCGCCAGGATCTTGAGTTGTATGTTGCGGAATAGGCGCATGGGTCTAGTGGATATTCTCAGTGTGTCGGTGGATGCTTGTGAACTTCAGCGTGTCCCCTCACCCGCTCTGCTACGCTAACGCTACGCAGAGCGACCTCCCCCTGAGGGGGAGGTGAACCAATCGGTTTTCGGTTCACGATGAATCATCTGACATTCCTTCAGTGTTTCTCGGTTAGATAACTAATGCGATAGCTTGTTCACCTCTCCCTCTGGGAGAGGTCGGTCCGGCGCTTTTTTGCCGGTCCGGGTGAGGGGAGCCCACGGCAGGGCATCCGACTCTCCTCAATTCAGTCACTTCGACTACGCTCAGTGTAAACGAAACTTCTCTCCCAAGTATATCTTACGCGCCTCGGGGTCATTTGCGAGGTATTCCGAGGTGCCTTCTTTCAATATTTCGCCGTCGCACATGATATAGGCACGGTCGGTGATCGCCAATGTCCCCGCGGCGTTGTGATCGGTAATCAGGACTCCCAGCCCTTTGGATTTCAATCCGGCGATAATCCCCTGAATGTCTTCCACTGCGATCGGGTCGATCCCGGCGAATGGCTCATCCAGCAGCATGAACTTCGGTTTGGTCGCCAAGGCGCGCGCGATCTCGACACGTCGGCGTTCGCCGCCGGAGAGTTGGTACCCCTTCGAACGGGCGACCGAGGTGACATTCAGTTCGGTCAGGAGTTGATCGAGACGTGTCTTGCGTTCGGCACGGCCGATCTTCTGAGTCTCCAAAACAGCGAGGACATTGCCCTCGACTGTCATCTTGCGGAAAATCGACGGCTCCTGCGGCAGGTAGCCGATGCCGAGACGGGCGCGTTTGTACATCGGCAAGCTGGTGATCTTGCGTTCGCCCAGGAACACCTCACCGTCGTCGGGTTTGATGAACCCGATGGTGAGGTAGAAGGTCGTGGTCTTGCCGGCGCCATTGGGTCCCAATAGCCCGACCACTTCGCCGGGGCTAATCGAGACTGAGACGTTATTGACGACATGCCGCCGGCGGTACGACTTCATCAGGCCGGTGGCATACAAGCGGACATCAGGGGCTGTGGCTGGCTCGTTCACATGGGCAAGATTGGGAGGAAATGGGTTTGGAGCAAGGGGTTAGGGCGGCACCCTTCCTTCGATTCTGAGACGTGGCCGAGTGCAATTCGCAGGGCGGCCCGGTATCTGGTCAATGGCATCAGATTCGGAAGATTCAGGAAAGTGATTTGACGTACCATTTTGGTACCTCAACTTGAGCTCACAATTTGTGATCTCAAGTTGACCAGAGCAAACAAGGACAACGCAATGGCACGAAAAGCGGCCCTCATTTCTCCCGACACAATCGAAAAACAGATTCTGATGTTGCGCGGCCACCGGGTCATGCTCGATAGCGACCTAGCCCTAATGTACGGTGTCGAGACGAAAGCCCTTCTGCGGGCAGTGAAGCGGAACCGCAGCCGTTTTCCTGCCGATTTCATGCTCCAACTATCCAAAGAAGAGTTCGCCAACTTGAGGTACCAATTTGGCACCTCAAGTTCGAGTTCACAGATTGTGATCTCAAGCTGGGGTGGTCGCCGGTACCCTCCCTACGCCTTTACTGAGCAGGGCGTCGCCATGTTGTCGAGCGTTCTCAGTAGTCCACGGGCGATTCTAGTCAACATCGCGATTATGAGGGCGTTTGTCCGCTTGCGAGAGATCCTGAATACGCATGCCGAACTGGCACGAAAGCTTGATTCGCTAGAGAAAAGATACGACTCTCAGTTCAAGGTAGTATTCGATGCGATCCGACAATTGATGACTCCGCCTGAGCCGAAAACCAAGCGAATAGGATTCAAGAAGGACTCTTGATGATCAGAATTAGCTGAGCGTCAGGGTTAGTCCGACTAATGATTGTGAAGTGAGTCAGCCGCTTCTTCGAGCAATTCGTACTGTGCATTAGCAGTGTCGAACTTATAGTATTTCTCGAAGGTCTCACCGCTCTGAAAATCGATAATGTCAGTAATTCTCAACTCTGGAACGCCATCTTGATCCAGGTCTTCTGTGCCAAATGCCGTGCCGCACAATCTGTCTGCTACAATACCCGCGTAAACTCTCGACCACTCGATTAGGGTAAAACACCTCATGCCGCCGAGTCCCAGCGCGACACCCGAGACGAGAATCGTGCTCGAAGAATCAGTCGTGCCTGCCGGTAGGAGACTTAGTGCTGGCTGTGGAATATCATTGACGAGTGTCGTGTCCCAAAGGATGCTGGCGCTGTCGGTCGACTCTCGGATGACGGTGGCATAAAGTGTGCCGGGTACGCTGAACACGCAGAGCGTCAGCTGATCGGATCCAGAATTCTCAGTGGGATCGGGGTGAATCGGAAGGGCGATGCATCGAGCGGCGAGGTGCGCCGCACGCTCGTCTTTCGCAAATACTTCACGCGAGATCACTGATCCTGGCACTGCGTCGCTGAGAATTTGTGCACGCGCGGTTGGCATCGCCAAGATTGAATTGTGGATCAGTCGCTCCTTGAATTCAGCCTGACTAATCGACGAAGCGGCGAAACTAGGCACTGCAAAGAACTGAAGGCAGGTTATGGCAGTTAGACAACTTAGGTACGTGCCATTCATACGCGATCGCGATGGGCTTATCAACTACGCCTTGTTTATCGGAATCGCCAACGCCGCCAGTGCCGCTTCTTTGTCCGCGATATCCTGAGCGCGGGAGTGGGCTTTACCATCGCCTATTTTGGCTTCGCTGTGGAGGTAGGCGTAGGGATTGTGGTGAACGGCGTTTTTGGGGAGCCATTCCCAGAACGTGCTGAGGTCGCGCTTCATGTGGCTTAGGTAGAAGTCGGGGAGATTGCTGGATTCTTGTTCGAAGTAGGCGCGGAATCCGAGATCGCTGTCCAATTGGTTGCGCACTTTGGTGTAGTACTTGATGCGTCCGGCGCCTTCGGTGGACATCGCGCGTACGAGATTGAGCGCGCCGGGGATCGAGACGCCATTGGCGCGGAGGCGCTTCATCTTCATCGAGTTCGAACAGGCGTATGATGTCAGATCGATGACGTGATCGTAGAAGGTCTTCCATTCGTAGTTCTTCACGCGGACATTCATCGCATGGTTGTTATTCAGGAAATGGAACGGAAACGGCAGGACACGTCCAGCGCGTTGGTAATCCAGATTCAGATGCGCGGCTTTGCCAAATGATGTGAGCAGCGAGAATGCTGGAAATGCGCCGGGGGCTTTGTCGAGGAAACGTTTGGTCAGCTCGAATGGATCGGCGCCTTCGTCGGAATCGAGGCCGAAGACGAAATTGGTCTGCACATACGGAATATACCGCATGATCATGTTCACCTGATCGGCGACACGATTGACCTTATCCATGCCCTTGTGTGATCCGGTCTTGGATTTGCCGCCGAGTTCATACCAGGTTTCGATGCCGGGGAGGAGCGCTTTGAAGCCATTCCGCTTCATGCGCTTGATGTGATCCTCGCTGAGAATGGCCAAGCTGGTCTCGGCGATGAAGTCGATCGAGTTTTCCGGGACGACCTCTTCGATGGCGTCCATGCAATCATCGAAACGGATGCCGAAGTTCGGATCGTGCCAACCCACACGCGGGCGCTTGTATTTAGTGAGCAGGAATTTCAGATCATCTTTCATGACATCCATTCCCAACTGCTGAAAGGGAACGGCCGCGTCGATGCAGAAGCTGCATGTGTAGGGGCAGCCGACACTCGAAATCATTGGGACGATCTTGATGAACGGCGCCTTCTTCAAAGTCTCGTCGATGAACTTCCAACGCTCACGCACGCCGGGCAACGCATTCGGTTGCTTCGCGACAGTCAGATACTGGCCGACAGGGCGATGCTGCGAGCAATCCTGCAAGATGTCTTTGATGACGGACTTGTCCGTAAAGCCGGTCACGTAATCGAAGTATTGGACTGCGTCTTCGGGATAGCAGCGCGCGTGCGGGCCGCCGAGAACTGTGACGGTGCCCTTCTTTTGAAACATGTTAGAGAGGGCATAGGAGAGCTGTGCCGACTGCGTGAAGGCGCTGATGAAGAGAATGTCGAGATCCTTCGACAGCTCCTCGCGTAAGTCTTCGAATCCGGTGTAGCAAATCAGGGTGACATCGTGGCCCTCTTCTTCACACCAGACCGCGATGCACTGCGGCATGATGCTGGCGAAGTTGGCATTCATGACCCTGGCCCAGAGGCCGGGGTTGGGATTTTTTGCGACTAAGTCGAGTATGCCGATGCGGAGCTTACGCACTGATTGCCACCATAAAATCTGCTCCCTTCTGACGGCGAACCTACCGTTGGTATCGCACAGCCGGAGCGTGAGCTTGCGGTTTACACCTGCCCCGCGGGATTAGTCCCCTGCGGGTGTAACCGGGTGGCAATCGGGATTGTTGGTATGACGCCACTGAGATCACTTTATGGTACACCCCAGAGGGGGGCAAGACCAGCGGAAACGGTCGACCGACAACGGGGCAAGAATCTGCGACGGTGAGCCCGCATCCTGGGCTGAATGTAACATCATGTCGGACAATTCGTTGCGAGGACAAACCAAAAAAGCAGTTAACTCCCAACCGAATCTGCCGTAATTTAGCAATAGTAGAACGAAACCTCTGACTTTTCCCAGATTGACCGCACGGTAACTCCGACGGCACTGTAGGAAAGATCGAACGGTTTCAACGGCCGTCGGGGCCAACGGAACGTGGACACCGGTTTGTTCACAGCATCAAAGGAAGTGTCATGGCGCAAGGAACCGTCAAGTGGTTCAACGATGCCAAGGGTTACGGCTTTATCTCTCAGGAAGGTGGCAAGGATGTGTTCGTGCATCATCAGGCCATCCAGTCCGAAGGATTCCGTAGCTTGGCTGAAGGCGACACGGTGCAGTTCGACGTTGTTGAGGGCCCCAAAGGTCCGCAGGCAGCGAATGTCCGTAAGATGTAATTGTCGCTAAGAAACCAATCGCCGACAAAAAACCCCCGGGAGGCAGTGCCAACCGGGGGTTTTCATTTGAAGACCTTCATCTCTCTAATCTAGTTCATGCTGTCGCGCGGAGTGCCCTCTCTGTCCTTGCCCGATAGAGCCCGGTCAAGGACATCTCCCCCCGAGGGGGAGAACACTTCAAGAGCACGTTATTGAATCTCTGTCAATAGCGGTCGCGTCCGCCGCCACCGCCGCCACGACGGTCGCTGCCGCGGTCACGATCACGTCCGCCGCCACCACCGCCGGGACGTCCTCCGCCCGGACGACCGCGATCACCGGGGCGTCCACCACCACGGGGGCCGCCGCTGCTGCGGGATGCGCCACCACCGCTTCCACCACGAAATCCGCCGCTGCGCTGCTCGGGCGGACGGGCCTCATTCACTTCTAACGTGCGTCCCATGTGTTCGGTGCCGGAGAGCGCGCTGATCGCGGCGATTGCTTCGCTGCGTGTCGGCATCTCGACAAACCCGAATCCGCGCGGCTGGCCGCTGTAACGGTCATTAACGACCGCAGCAGAATCGACCTGTCCGAACGGGGTAAACATCTCTTTCAGGGCGGCGTCGGTGACTTCATACGATAACCCGCCGACGAAAATCTTCATTCCTTGCTCCTCTCAATAAGACACCGGACGCCAAATACGAAACCGGGCAACCCGCCCGGTTCTCAGAGTGGAAGATCGTTCATTTTCATTGGTGATCCGAGTGATATTTTGCCTCAGACCTGCTGCATTTACGTGTCAATCGGCGGCTCCTCGAGAAGCAGCGCCACGTCGAGGGGATCTGTGACCATGGCCAGATTTCCGCGTACATCCCTTGGCCAATCCTCGCGGGGACGGTCCCAGTAGAGTTCTACACCGTTCTGGTCAGGATCGCGCAGATAGAGCGCTTCGCTCACCCCATGGTCGGCGGCGCCGTCGAGCCGAATTCCAGCGGCAATAACGCGACGCAAGGCATCGGCGAGGGAGCGTCGGTCGGGGTAGCGGATCGCCGTGTGAAATAGTCCGGTGCTTCCGCGTGGTGGCGGTGAGCCGCCGGCGCTCTCCCAGGTGTTGAGCCCGATGTGGTGATGGTATCCGCCCGCTGAAAGAAAAGCGGCCTGCATGCCATACCGTTGGGTAATCTCGAAACCCAGTACACCAGAATAGAAGGCGATGGCACGATCGAGATCAGCGACTTTCAGATGTACGTGGCCAATGTCCACGCGCAGGTCGATGGTTTTTGTCATGACAATTTTCTCCTCGTGTCCAAGAACGCATGTGACTCTTTCCAGTTCCACTCCCGGGGTTACTCGCTAACCGGTGGACATCAGGGAATTTGTCCGCTATTCTGAATGGAGATTGCAGCATAAACCTCGTGACGTTTGGAGAGTATGGAAGCACGTCGATTCGATCTGGTCGTGATTGGCTCCGGCCCGGCCGGACATCATGCGGCTATTCAGGGCGCCAAGCTGGGTAAGTCGGTGGCGGTTGTGGAACGTCGCGACACACTCGGCGGTGTGGCGTTGAATGCCGGGACAATTCCGAGCAAGACTCTGCGCGAAGCGATACTGTACCTCACCGGGTTTCGCCAGCGGGGATTGTATGGGGCATCGTATCGCGTGAAGGACAAGATCACTCTCGCAGATTTGCGCATGCAGGTCGATCGGGTTGTCACCTCGGAGACCGATGTCTTTCGGTTGCATTTCCTGCGCAATGGCGTTGAGGTTCTCAACGGGACCGCATCATTCGAAAATCCCTATACCTTGAAGATATCCAGTGGTGGATCATCCTACGACATTCGCGGGGAGAAGATCATCGTGGCTGTCGGGACCCGGCCGGCCCGCCCGCCGCACATCCCCTTCGATGGCGACTGCGTCATGGACACCGATCAGCTCTGGAGTCTGAAACGGGATGAATTTCCCAAGAGCGTGACTGTTGTTGGTGGCGGTGTCATTGGGATTGAGTACGCGTGTGTCATGGCGGCGTTGGGATCGCGCGTGACATTGGTGGAGAAACGCCCCCGCGTATTGGATTTTGTTGATGTCGAGGTCGTGGAGGCGTTGTGCTATCACATGCGATCGATGGATGTTGTGTTCCGTCTCGGCGAAGAAGTAACGAGTGTGACGCGTGGGGACAATGGCAAGGTGACCGCGCTGCTTGCCAGCAATAAGTCGGTTTCGTCGGATGCGCTCCTGTATGCGGCGGGGCGTGTCGGGAATACCGATGCTCTCAATCTTGACGCGGCCGGTCTTCATGCTGATGACCGGGGACGGGTCCGTGTCGATGCGAACTACCGCACCGATATCCCGAACATCTATGCCGCCGGAGATGTGATCGGGTTTCCGTCGTTGGCATCAACGTCGATGGAACAGGGCCGACTTGCTTCATGCTCAGCGCTGGGAGTGGGGTGCCGTTCGATGCCGCATATGTTCCCCTATGGCATTTACACGATCCCGGAGATTTCGTATGTGGGGCGCAATGAAGAACAGCTCACCAAAGAGGGAATCCCATTCGAAGTCGGCGTTGCGCACTATCGTGAGATCGCGCGCGGGCAGATTATTGGTGACCAGAATGGTTTCTTAAAGTTGCTGTTTCATCAGCAGACGAAGAAGTTATTGGGAGTTCACATCATCGGCGAGGGTGCGACCGAACTGGTACACATCGGCCTGATGGTGCTCGCGCACGATGGCACGATTGATACATTCATCGATTCGGTCTTCAATTATCCCACGTTGGCAGAGTGCTACAAGGTCGCGGCCTTGGCCGGGGTCAACAGAATGGCTACCAGTTCAAACGGGTAGTCGTAGTTCAAACTCCTGACGAAAACACGACAGTCTTGTGGCCTGAGATGATCACACGGCGTTCGAGGTGCGCTTTGACGGCGCGCGCGAGAACCAAGCGCTCGATGTCGCGTCCGATGCGGGAGAGCTCTTTCGGAGAGTCTTCGTGCGTGACGCGCTCGACATCCTGCTCGATGATCGGGCCCTCGTCGAGATCAGCGGTGACATAGTGCGCAGTTGCACCGATCATCTTCACGCCGCGCTCGTAGGCACGTTGGTAGGCATTGCCGCCCTGAAACGCAGGGAGGAAGCCGTGGTGGATATTGATCAAGCGCCCGGCGTAATCGCCGGCGAACCGCGAACTCAAAACTTGCATGTAGCGTGCGAGCACGACCAATCCGATTCGATGTGTATCGAGCAGCTTGCGAATTTGTGACTCCTGCTGCGGTTTGGTGTCGGCTGAGATCGGGAGGTGTTCATAGGGGACGCCGAACTGCTCAGCCACGGATCTGAGATCATCGTGATTGCTGATGACCAACGGAATCATGCACGGAAGTTCATTCTCTCGCTGGCGAACCAAGAGATCATATAGGCAGTGCGGGGCCTTTGAGACCAGAATCGCAACCCGTTCTGGAGTCCCGGTATCGTGGACTGTCCAGTTGAGGTGGAGTGAGTCAGCAAGTTTCTGGAAGTCGTTGGTGGTCGAGGCATCCGGCCAGGCTCGCTCTTCGAGATCGAGCTTGAGGCGCATGTAGAAGTTACCGGCGCCGTTGTCGACATGCTGCTGGCAGTCGAGGACATTGAAGCCGCGTTCGTACCAAAAGGTGCTGATCTTGGAGACCAAGCCCTTTTGGTCACGGCATTGGATGAGGATGATGACGGCGCGTGCCACTTGATCTATGTCGGCTGTCCGACTGAGATCGTGTAGCGGGGGGGATTATTTAACAATCTCCCCCCGGGAGGGTGAGTAGGGGATCCAGGGCTCACCCTCTCCGGGAGGAGCCGACCCACTCCGTCGCGGCGGAATGGGAGGGGAGGGGTCCTGCGTCACCGACGTTACGGGCGTTCGGCTTCCAGATTCGGCTCAACGCGCGGCTGAAAGGCGGGCTCGACGGTAGTCGGTTTCTTGGCGCGTCCTGCGCCGACAAGCTTCTTGGCCCAATTGCGGCCGGAGTCCTTCTTGTAATAGTCGTACCACGGTTTCAAGTCTTCCACGAATGCGAGGACACTGTCGCGCTGACCACGAATTCGGTCGGACTCGGTCACTGCGACTGACAGTTGTGTTTCGAGACTGGCCACCATCGCCTCTCGTTCCTTGACATCGTTTTCCAACGTCAGGCGGACTTGATTGGCGTTTTCCAGCACAACACGGTGTGCGTCACGTTCTTTCTGCAGTGTAGCTTCAGTCCGTTGCGATTTGACGACTGCGGCGTGAAGTTTCTCACGCGATTCGGCCAAACTGTCGCGCACACGCTGGGCGTTTTGCTCGGCGATTGTGAGCGTATTGGCCAATGAATCGGCGCGCATGCCGGTCTGGGCGACCGCTTGTTCCAACTCGGCGACGCGCGTAGTAGCCAACGACAATTCGCCCTCAAGGCGTTTCTCTTCGGCACCGCATCCTGATAAGAGGACAAGTGCCGCGGCGCTCACTGCCACAATAGACTTGTGCATTGTGTTCTCCCTTCTGTCCGGCATCCGGCAGGCACGACCGCTCCTCTGGTGGAGGCAAGTCTGCTTCCTCGATTCCGGTAGACGCTCCTATGTCACGACACGGAGGCGCGTATCCTCCGCTCCACTTTTTGCCACGATGTCAGACGGTGTAAACGATGTGCTACGAGCTGAGATGTTGATGTGCGATGGGACGCCACGGGTGTCCGTGGTCTAAAGGGCTTGTATTCACGAACGGCGGAATGGTTCGCGAGGAAATTGGGGGGGTGTGAAAAAATCGTAAGTTGTTGCGGCGAAGTGCCGCAACAACAGTAACACGACACCTCAGAGAGCGAATTCTAGAAATTGGAGCTTGGAGGTCCTGCAAAATTGTGGATCAATCAGAGTCTTCAGTAGGCCGCAACCGCCACATCGATTTTCTCAGCAGGATCAGATTCTTGGTGCCGCCAAGCATCAACGCTCGACGCCCTCCTTACACACGCCACCGTGCACGTGAGTTCGCAGCCCTTGCGGGTGGTGGAATAGCGGTGGAGGTACTCCTTGGTGTATTCCAAGAGCGGGATGCCGGGGTCGTTGCGGCGTTGGGAGCAGAAGGAGACGATGCCGAACTCGTCGATGTAGAGATAGCGCGCGCCGGCGCGGCATTTCCAATCGGACTCGCCGTTGCGGATCATACCGTATTCCCAACCCTCGCCGAATCGGTGCAGGAATTTGCGGCGACGGTCGCCCGACATTTCTTTGAAGAGCGGCTCCAGGTCTTTGTGTTCGAGTAGGCCACGATCGAGGGATCCGTTGCCGGAATGCAAGAGCCCCACAGTCATGTAGAAACCCATCTCACGAATCTGACGCGCGAGTTCGCGGGTTTCGGCGACAGGGGATGATCCGAGAACGGCGTTGATGTTGACGTTGAATTTGGCGAACTCGGTGAGCAGCGGCAGTTTCTTCTTGAGCAGATTGAACGATTTTTGCGAGAGCTCACTTGGTTCGAGATTGTCGACCGATACCTGTAATAGATACAATCCTGCATCATTCAGTTTCTCGACCCACTCTTTGGTCAGCAGGAATCCATTGGTGATCGACGTACAGACCATGTCGTGCGAGTTGACGCGTGCGACCACTTTGTCGAGATCGGGATGCAGGAGCGGTTCGCCGCCAGTGAAGGTCACGACCTGGGTGCCGAGGGAAGCGAGGTGATCGACGTATTGAAATAGCATCTCAGTCGGAACGGGCATTGAAACCTTGTCGAATTCGTTGCAGTAGCCGCAGTCCAGGTTGCACTTGCGCGTCACGACTATCTGCGCCAGCATTGGCCGGGTCGGATCCATGGCTGTGCGGAGGCCACGTGCTATCTGGCGGGGTTTGAGAGAGATGGTTGACATGAGATGTGTCTTGCCTGCTTACCTCGACTGCGCTTGGTGAAATTCGTTTACCGCGATATGTTATCGCAGGCGGCCGTGGTCTGGATTATACGCAAAATACGGGAGTTGGTCGCGTTGGGCAAGTGGGGTGACACCGTCCTTTGGACGTCCGGCTCGGCCCTCACGCTACGCTCAGGACGAGCGGGAGCCTCGTCCTCCCGATGCTACTTCATTTCTTGTGTTGTAGGGTTGACTTCCAATTTGACACCGTCCTGCGGACGTCCGGCTCGGCTGGAGCCTCGCCCTCCCGTGACTACCTTAATTCGCGGGGAGGGATCTACGGACACGGTTGCGCTTTCAAAAACAAAACGCCCGAAGTGTCCATGATGGAAGCTTCGGGCGTTGTCTGGTCCGAGCGAGCGAGATTAAATCGATCAGGCCTTCTTGCCGCCCTTGTCTTTTTCGGCGGCACGGGCTTCGCGTTCCTTCTCGCCGATGACTTCCGGCTGTCCGGCAGCAACCGCGGCACCTTCGGCCGGTACGGCTCCCGGAGTGACTTCCTTCACGACAGTCGGCGGGATAACCGAGACGATTGTCTGCGCGCCGATTGTCACGACGGTCACGCGATCGACTTTGACATCGCTGGCGTGAATGGCCTGGTTCATGCCGAGGCCAGTGACATCCAGATCAATGTGATCGGGAATGTCGGCGGGCAGCGCTTCGACTTCGATGTCGCGCGAGGAGTGCTGCAGGATGCCGCCGAAGTTCTTGACGCCATCCGGTACACCGACAACACGGATCGGCACTGTGACACGGATCGGCTTGTTCGCCGAAATGTGTTGGAAGTCGATGTGGATGACATCGCCGGAGACGGGATCGTGCTGCACCGCCTTAACAAGCGCGAGCTCGACATTCGGTCTGCCTTCGACGGTCAAATCGACGATAACGTTTTCCGATGACGATTTGTGCAAGACCACGAAAAATTCATGGCTGTTGACAGCCAAGGTCGCCGGGGAGGTGTGTTCGCCGTAGAAGGTCGCCGGGATCGATCCGGCGGCACGCAACTGACGGGCTCCGCCTTTCCCATTGGCGATACGCGGCTTGACGGACAAGGCTACAGTCTTCATTGCTGCTTACTCCTCACTTCAAGTGACACAACGATCAGGCCCCATGGGGCGCGTTAGTTCCTACGGTAGCGCGTGACTTCTGTTTGGGCGTGGCCTCATCCTCGCGGCGCTGCTGACTGTCTTCGACAGCATCCGGTTCGCCGGGGAAGAGCGCGGATACAGACTGCTCATGCGCGATGCGGGCAATGGCATCGGCGAACAGGTGCGCGGTTGAGATGATATTGATCTTGCTCGGTACAGTTCTGGTGCTCAAGTCGATGGTGTCGGCAACGCAGAGGCGTTCGATGGGCGACTGCTCAATTCTCTCAAGCGATTTTCCCGACAGCACCGGATGCGTGCAACACGCATAGACTTTGTTCGCGCCACCCTGAACGACGGCTTTGGCCGCTTCGGTAAGAGTCCCGCCGGTATCGACCATATCATCACGCAGAATGGCGGTCTTGCCTTCGATCGAGCCGATGATGTTCAAGACTTCGGCCTGATTGGGATTGGGACGGCGCTTATCGACAATCGCGAGACCGCACGACAGAGTCTTGGCGAAAGCGCGTGCCATCTTGATCGAACCCACATCGGGCGAAACGACGACCGGATCCTTCACTCCCAATTGCAGGAAGTAGTCATTGAACACGATCGCTGAGTACAGATGGTCCGAAGGAATCTGGAAGAAGCCCTGAATCTGCGAGGCATGCAGGTCCATGGTCAGCACACGATCGGCGCCGGCCAAGGTGATCATATCCGCAACGAGCCGCGCGGTGATGGAGACACGTGGCTGATCCTTACGATCGGCACGGGCATAGCCGAAGTAGGGGATGACTGCGGTGATGCGTTTGGCCGATGCGCGCCGTGCGGCATCGATCAGCATCAATAGTTCCATCAGGTTTTCAGCGGGTGAATTGGTCGATTGGACGATGAAGAGATCGGAGCCACGCACATTCTCGTCGATCTTGACGAACACTTCGCCGTCGGAGAACTGAGTGACGGTACATTTCGTCAACTTCCGATCGAGATGCTCGGCTATCCGTTGGGCGAGAGGGCGGTTGGAGTTGCCACTCAGTATTTTCAGTTCAGCACTCATTGACAATTGGTCTCTTTGGAAATCGGTGTGTGCACTGGTGTCGGTGTATTTGGTGGCTGGGGCGCCAGGATTCGAACCTGGGAATGCAGGCTCCAAAGGCCCGTGCCTTACCGCTTGGCTACGCCCCAGACGTGACGAGCAAGTTATACACTTTGATCCACAGCGTCGGGGGTTTTTTGCCGGGGCCCGAAGGCCACAGTGTTGCGGGCAAATCTCCTATCAGGAATGATGATCGTCTTCGTGATTATCAGTGCCCCGCGGCTTTCCGGCAGCCACGGCCTTCAATTCTTCCTCGTATGCTGCCAGAACGGCCTTTTCGATTCGCTCACGCATCAGGTTGTTGATCGGGTGACAGATGTCTTGATGGGTTCCGTCGACACGCTTGCGCGATGGCATCGACACGAAGTACCCATTGTTCCCGTTGATGATCTTCAGACCGCGAATCACAAACTCTTCGTCAAAAGTCACATTGGCGAAGGCCTTCAATTTCTCCTCGTCCCGCAAGGTGACGCGTACCTCGGTGATTTCCACGGGTGACTCCTTGGTCTGATCGACAAACCGTCACGATAACCCGATCACCAATGTGCTTCGCGTATCCAGCGGTCGAACCACAAACGCATCAATCCCGTCTTTACGAAATTCCGTCAACCAAGCCGGGTCAGGTTTGTGTCGAAAGACCCCGAAAATCGAGGGGCCGCTACCGGATACGTATGCTCCCTCCGCTCCGAGTGTTAAAAGCCGGTTCTTCAAGTGCAACACTTCGGGGACCCGGCGTTCCACAACATCTTGCAAGTCGTTGTGTATGAGCGCCAAGGCGGCAAAAAAGCCAACCCCTTCGAGGCGTACCGGAAAATCGGACATTTTGGGGAGATAAGTCAAGTCCAAAGCCGCGTAAACCTCTGGAGTCGGGCTGGCGATGCGTGGGCAAACTATTATGGCATACCATGTTAGGTCGATAGGGGTCGGGGAGAGGGATTCACCGCGTCCCCGACCTATGGACGAGGGTGGTCCAAGGAAGAAGGGGACATCGGAGCCGAGGCGAGCCGCACACTCGACCAGTGTCTTTTCGGTCACTGATTTGGGGTACAGAATGCTCAGCCCCTTCAGAGTTGCGGCAGCATCGGAGGATCCACCGCCGAGTCCGGCGGCGATGGGGATCGATTTCTTCAAATGGATCGCAACATCGACTTTCGTATCTGCGGATCGTTCAAATTCGCGAACTGCACGGACCACGAGATTGCTTCCATCGACTCTAAGGTCGCTGGGATCGAGATCGTCGCGGCCCTTCTCCCAGGTCATCGAGAGTCCGCCGGACTCGCGCCGTTCGAATGTGAGTTCATCGAATAGCGATACCGCAACGAAGAGTGTTTCGATCTCGTGGTAGCCATCGGGACGTTTCCCGAGTACGCGCAAACCGAGGTTGAGCTTTGCGGGGGCGAGTACTGTGACGCGGGATGGGTTCTCAGACACCGAAGGTCTTCCACCAAAGTGCCTTGAGCCTGAACTGAAAGTAGACGCCATCTGCGGAATGCTCCATGACGTGGTCCAAGTTCGTGACCCTGTAATACCCCAGAGTCGCGTCCGCGACGACGTTGCCTCGCCATCGCACACTGGTTCCCGCGCTCAGTCGTAGTTCACTTTCAACGACGCCGGATGGAAACGGTATTCCCTTTGGCACGCCGGAGTTCTGCGGGTCGGAGATGTCGTTTTCACCGCGGCGCACATAGTCCAACCGCGATGTGATATCGAGAAATTCGTTGAGATGGTAGAGTGGGGCAAATGTGAATCTGTCGGCATCCGTGCCCAGGTTTGAGCCGATGCCGATAACTTTGCCTGACATATCGCGATGATGGAAGTATCGGTTCCAGGGCTTGCCCTGACCGTAGACGAATGTGTTGATCCGTTGATACTCGGCGTTCAGTGTCAGTCGTCCATCGGCGAGATTGGGAACCCACGTTCCGCCGAGGAGTACTCCGATCTGTTGCGGTTCGGATGTGAAGTCGATTTGAAAGTCATCGAGCATCCATTCGCCATACAACAGCAGGCCATCGCGAATCCGCCAGGAGAGTTCGAAGTTCCAGAGTGGGTTGTCGTCACTGTTGTCGTTGAGTTGCTCCCAGTAGTATGGCAGGATCGGATTGAGATAGTTCCATTGGAATGGGCGCTCGAATCCGCCGAAGACCAGCACTTCCGAGGCGGCAAATTCGAGATTGTGACGCGGCCTCCAGTTGAAACGATGGGCGACAAGATAACGATCTGCAACTCCCGCCGGACCGATCCCACCGGCGTAGTCTTGAGATGAAACGTTCATTTGGTCGAGAACGGTTGCGTGAAAGTCATACGACCAGTTCCGGGCGCGGTACTGTAGTCGCAGGCCGTTGAATGGCGGCGAGTTTTCGGACATGAGCATGGCATCGTTGGTCGAGCGTCCCCAGCGCCAGTACTCGCGCCCGAATGCACCGGTGAATCGCTTCCAGCGAACGACGGTTACCGCCTGCTCCACCCATGCCGTGAAGTTTTCCTTCCAGTACTTCCCATGGAATTGCGAATCGTGCCGCCCGTCGGAGTCGAATCGCACGCGGACACGCGAAGTCAGCGCATCGGAAACCGTGATTGAACCGATGGCGTCGAATCCCACGCGGTTGCGGGCAACACGGTGGTGAAATTGATCCGATCGAGCAGTTGGACCGATGCCGAGCCGAACACTGTGGTCACGTTCGATTGAAGGCGCGAGCTCTTCGCGAAACTCATCCTCGAGCCGTTGCAGGATGATCTCGGCACCTGCGGAGATTTCGGATTGTGCCGTGCGATACTCACGGACTGCATCCGCGATCTCGCCGCGCGACAGCGGGCGTGTGTGCAAAAGCAGGTCATGCGTTTGGCCGTGCACTGAGAGTTCGGTCAGAGCGTCATAAATCCACGACTCGACCGAGACATCTTCGCCGCGGGCACCGTGCGCCAGTGTCTGCGGACCCGACTGCAGGGCAATTGCAATGAATGTCAGGATGGTCCACCATCTCATAGGCCGTCATAATCGCGATGTCGGGTCGTCAGCGTCAATCGCAATTGACTCCAGTTTCCCGGGCGGGTGTGGGATTCCTCCCATACACCCGTGTGCAGTGTCAAATGGGTGTTCATAGGGTCTTCGGTCACTCTGAAACATGCCGATATAGTGAAAGGCATGGTTGAGAGCAACTTCATCGACTTTGACAAGCCGGCAGTCATTTCAGGCGGAGTTGCGACCGCGACGAATGACCGTACGGTTCGTTCTGTGCGTGAATTCTGTACCACGTGGTCACGCGCCGTCAAGACAATCTGCCTGTATCCTTCGTCTAATCCCCTGCCGGATGAATTCCGCGGCAAGTTCTTTGATGCACTGACGCTGCTGCTTGAAGACCATGGGCAGTTCATCCTTCAGATTTCCGACACTGCACTCACGACCTCTGGGCAGATCGTCTACGAAAGCACACCTGGCGAGGAAAATCTCGCCTACATGTTCTTCAAGGATGGAATCCGCGAGGTCGGATTCGAGATTGGCGTAAGCCGGTTGGAGTCGGATCGGTTTCTTCAGATCGGCGCCGATGCACTGGCTGCCATTGGAGCGAAGATCGATGTGGCGAACCGTTTGTGGGAGGCATCGTTCCCGCACATCAAACACTACACCGTTGACCGCGTCATCGAGGGCGCCTACATCGAGGCCGCCGGTGATCAAGAATTGGCGGCCACCCACGAGCAGTTTACCGCCGCGACTGTTCCTGATCGACCATTCACCGGAAAAGCCGCCGTGGCTGTCGAGCGACAAAGTCCATACTCGGGCACGCAGCGCGAGCGGCACCTGCATGTCATGCAGGTGTTTGGTGATGTCACGGCACTGACCATCTCAGAAAAGTCAGAAATCGCATTGCTCTGCCGCCCTGAGTCGAATGAGGCCGCAGAATCTCTCGGACTTGAGATCCTGATGGAGATTATTCGCTCGACCGACGGCGGTCGCATGCTGGACGACGGAATCGCAGTAGTCGAGAGTCAGTTTGCACATGCCGTCGCGGCCAATCGATGGGACCTCGTACGCAAGATACTTATCGAAGTACGTGGCCTCCTGGCAGATGTGTCTGAGCGTGTTGCCCAGCGGATCAACGGATCCATACTGAAGATGGCGGACAAACGCCACTTTGATCAACTGGCCGTGTACCTGAATGCGAATCCTCAGACCAATCTTGACCCGATTCGCGATGTCCTGTCGCTTTTGGGAACGGCGGCCATCACGCCGACTACTGGGATGTTGGGCACGGTTGAGCACCGTCCGGCGCGTATGATGATCTGCGACTTCCTGATCGCGAACGGGCGCGAAACGGTCGACTTAATCGGCGGTTTCATCTACGACAAGCGCTGGTTCGTTTCGCGCAATGTTGCCATGATCCTGGGTGAAATCGGCAATGAGCGTGGCGTAACATTTCTGAAGAAGTCGGCGGCGCATACAGATTCTCGTGTGCGTCTGGAGACCTTACGAGCGTCCAAGCGTATCCTCGGCGAAGAAGCGGAAAAGATTCTAAGGGGATTCCTTAACGATCCAGATGTCGATTTGCGCAAACGCGCTTTGCGCGCGCTGGGTCAGCGCAACAGCACCGCAGTTGTCGGTGACTTGAAGGCGCAGATCGACCCCGAGACGCTCCCCGATCGCGACGCGTCCGAGGTTAAGGAACTTCTGTTGACATATTCACGGCTGGGTGGGGCGCAGGCGGCGCATGATCTGATCGATCTGGCTCGTCGCTCTCCGTTTTTCAAGAAGTCGCGCTGGCAGCCGGTGCGGTTGTCTGCGATTCGCGCACTCGGGGCTTCCACAGACCCTGCGGCGCGGGGAGAATTGGAAGTACTGAGCAAGGATCGAGCAACGGATGTCGCCGAGGCGGCGCGTTACGCGCTCGCCTTGCGCCATCGGATGGCGGGATCTGCTGAATCGCCCGAAAGCGAGGATGACGAGTGACACAGACCCAAGACCCGAATTCGTCCTCACGGTCCGGTAACTACGCGCTGGCAACAACAGCGCTTCGGGCATTCTACTCCGCGTGGCGATCGGCGGCAGTGTATGACGAAAACAACAACGCGTTTCGCACGCGGCGTGAAGAGCTCTCCCAAGCCCTGCAGCAATTGTTTGCCAGCGGCGCCGACTGCGCGATCACGTATCAGAATGATTACATATTTTTTAACGGCGAGCGTCTCAATTACGACCGTGAGTTTTCGTTCGGGCGTTCGCTGGCGGCTCGGTTTTCGGAATTGCGGTTGGGTGGCATCACCATCACCAACGACACTCCTCCGCGTGAGATTGATCAAGTGCTCTTCGCACTCGCCAGCACCGACCGTCGATCGACCGACCCGTTCGCGAGCCTAGAGGAGACATGGAAGGCCGTTGGCATCTCGCGTGTGACGATCACGCCGTTGGCGACCAAAGATCCGGGTGAATTCCTCGACGCGCGTAAGATGGATACCAATGTCGATCCCGCAACACTCA
>Ga0307505_10001263_pt1 | contig 21361 bp, 23 predicted proteins | sample 23_S_MG_FD_202183 | JGI IMG/M metagenome (GOLD analysis project Ga0307505, IMG submission 202183) | Soil microbial communities from Populus trichocarpa stands in riparian zone in the Pacific Northwest, United States - 23_S | ecosystem: Environmental > Terrestrial > Soil > Riparian zone > Trees...
CTCGAATGCCCCCGCCCGCGGCGGGACGCCGCATGGCCAGCCGGCGGGGACGCCGGCGCTCCTCAGCTCGACATGCGCTCAAGAATGTCCAAACTCCAGGCGGTGGGCTTTAGCCCACCGGGCTCTCGCGAAGCGCTTCCCCTCTGCCGTCTCGGCTTCGAACGAAGCACGCGGCTTTCGGCACGGGAGTCCCGAGAGCCTCGAGCGACTTCGGCGCACTCGTCGCGAGCGCCCGGAGGGCTAAAGCCCACCGCTCCACATTGCTCGTCTCGTTGGTTGGCCCGTCACGATCCCGCGATCTTCAGTGCCTTCTTCACGTAGGACGAGTGGGGCACGATGTCCATGCGCGTGGGGTCGATCCATTCGTAGCCGTGGTGCGAGCGTCCGGTGAGGGTGGCGGACCAGACGGCGAACTCGATGCGGCGGGTGGTCACGGTGTGGCGGAAGGTGCCGAGGAGTTGGCCGGGCGTGGTGGCGAGCGGCTGATCTTCGAGGAGCGAGGTGTCGCCGTGGGGGAGGTGATACATGGCGTCCATGAGCGGACCGGAGACGCGGCGCATGAGGATGTGGCCGCGGCGATCGCGGACGACGTAGAGCGGGATGTGGAACTGGCGAGTGTCCTTCTTCGCTTTCGCGGGCGGGAGCTTGTCGATGCGGCCCGTGGCCAGCGCCACGCAATCGCGTTGCACTGGGCAGAGCAGGCAGACCGGGTTGCGCGGCTTGCAGACGAGCGCGCCGAGCTCCATCAATCCTTGATTCAGCGCGCGAGGCGAGAGGCAGACCTGCACCAGTTCCTCTGCTCGGGGCCAGGCGTCGCCTTCCAGACCGAAGAGGCGGGAGAGGACACGGGCCACGTTGCCGTCCACGATCGGCGCGCGCTGCTCCCAGGCCACCGAGGCGATGGCACCGGCGGTGTAGCGTCCGATGCCGGGGATCGTGAGGAGCTCTTCGACCGTGGAAGGAACCGCTCCGTTGAAACGGGCGACGACTTCGCCTGCGCCGGCGTGGAGCATCTTCGCGCGCCGGTAGTATCCGAGTCCCGACCAGGCGGCGAGCACCGCTTGCTCCTCAGCGCCGGCGAGCGTCGTGACCGTGGGAAAGCGTTCCAGGAACCGCTCGAAGTACGGGAGCACCACCTCCATCCGTGTCTGCTGGAGCATCACTTCCGACACCCAGACGTGGTACGGGTCGTAGTGCAGGCGCCAGGGAAGTCGTCGCTGATGAAGCCGAAACCAACGCTCGATGAGCCGGGTGATGGGGCGGAGGTCTGCGGCTTGCAATGCCGCATATTGTATTCTTCACCAAATGAGCGAACACCTTCATGGAGCATTGGATGCCGAGCAGGGCAAGTACGTCTACTGCATCATCAAGACGGACTCCACGCGGGATTTCGGCACGGTGGGCATCGGCGGGCGCGGCGACCGTGTCTACACGGTTCCCTATCGCGAGTTTGCGGCCGTGGTCTCGAACTGCCCGCTGATCGTGTTCGACCCCACGCGCGAGAACGCGCTGGCTCACGAACACGTGAACGAGCTGGTGATGAAGGACTTCACCGTCCTGCCCATGAGCTTCGGGACGGTCTTCCGCACCGAGAACGACATCAAGGAGTTTCTCAAGGGCACCTATGAGGCGCTCAGCGATGTCCTCCAGAAGATGGAAGGCAAGATCGAGTTCGGCTTGAAGGTGAACTGGGACAAGGAGCAGATCATCCGCGAGATCGAGGGTGAGAACGAGGAAATCCGCCGCCTCAAGGAGGAGATCCAGTCCAGCACTTCGACCTCGACGTACTTCTCGCGCATGCAGCTCGGACGTGTCGTGGAGTCGGCTCTGCAGGCCAAGGCGGACTCGTATGTGACGGAGATCTACGAGGCTTTGCGCGATGCGGCCATCGCCTCGCGCTCGAACAAGCCCATCGGCGACAAGATGATCATGAACGCAGCGTTCCTCGTCGAGCGCGACAAGACCAAGGCCTTTGACGACCAGATCTCGGAGATCGCCAAGAAGTACGAGAACAAGCTGACATTCCTGTACACGGGGCCCTGGCCGCCCTACAACTTCGTGAACATCCGGCTCAAGCTCGAACGAACGGAACGGTGATGCTGTTGTCGGTTGGCGGTTGTCGGTTGGCAGTACTCTATGGCCTGAGCGAAAGGTCGCAGTCAACCGCCAACTGACAACCGACAACCGACAACATCAGAGGTGAGCCCGAGGCTCTCGCACGACCATGGCATTCCTCCTCGACGACCTGCTGCTCCTTCCTCTGACGGGACCGATCTCCGGGTTCCAATGGGTGATGCGCACCATCCAGAAGCTGGCGGACGAGGAGCTCATGAACGATCAGCCCTGGAAGGAAAGGCTGATCGAGCTGCAGATGCGGCTCGAGCTGGGCGAGATCGGAGAAGAGGAGTACGGGCGCGAGGAGGCCATCGTCTTCCAGGCGCTGCGCGACATTCGCGCGCGGCGCGAGGAAGTGGCCCGGCAGATGGCCGCCGATCGCGGGGAAGAGGAAGGCGGCATCGGCCTCTACACCGGATACGGCGACCGATGATCGACGGGCTCGATGAGCTCGCATCGCGGCGTGTGGTGCTGTTCGGGGGCAAAGGCGGGGTGGGGAAGACCACGATCGCCATCGCGGCCGCGTTGCATTTCGCGCGAACGCGACCCGTGATCCTCTTCACCACGGACCCGGCTGGCAGTCTCGAGGATCTGCTCGGAGCGGAGCCGGCACAACTCGGGTTGCGTGTCGAGTCGCTGCATCCCGAGGCTCTGTACCGGCGTTTCCTCGAGCGGAACCTGGAGAGCTTTCTGGAGATCGGCGACCGAGGCACCTACCTCGACCGCGAGGAGCTGCGCCGGCTGTTCGAGCTGGCCCTGCCCGGCGTCGATGAGCTGATGGCCTGGATGCACATCGGCGAGCTTGCCGAGGAGAATCCCGAGGCGATGGTCGTGGTCGACACGGCGCCGACGGGACATACGTTGCGCATGCTTTCGTCAGCGGACCATTTCCGGCAGATCGCGTTGGCCCTCGACGCGATGCAGGAGAAGCACCGATCCATGGTGCGGCAGTTCACGCGTCGCGACGTGCGGGACGCCATGGACGCGTTCATCGACGACTTCGACGCGCAGGCCGGGCGTTGGCGCGAGCTGTTTCTGGATCCGGCGCGTACGTCGTTTGTGCCGGTGATGCTCTCCGAGCCGCTCGTGGTGGAGCAGACGCTGCGCCTGGTCGCGGAGGTCGGACTCGACGTGCCCCTGGTCGTGCTCAATCGCGCGGTCCTCGCTCCGGACTGTGCGCGCGACGAAGTGCGTGCCGCTCGCGATGGGGACGCTCGCGCCGCTTTCGCGCCACGCCGCGTGCTCGACGCACCTCGAAGCTGCACCGCGCTGGATACCGCGGCGAAGATCGTGGCGTGGAGCGCCGGCGCTCCCGCGTCCTTGCCTCGCTCTTCCGCGGCGGCCACTGCGCCGGACGGCCAGCGGCTGGAGCTGCGATTTCTCACGTTCTTTGCGGGGAAGGGCGGAGTCGGCAAGACGTCCTGTTCGAGCTCGGTTGCGTTGCAACTCGCACGGCGCGATCCGGGTGCGCAGTACGTGATTCTCTCGGTCGATCCGGCGCACTCGCTACGGGACGTATTCGCGAAACAGGAAGCGCCCGCGAACCTGTCCGTCGAGACCATTGACACGCGCGCGAAATGGGCGCGCTTTCGGGAGACCATCGGCCGCGAGATCGAGAACGCGATGGAGACGCTGGCGCCGCGGGGGATGTCGATCGCGCACGATTCGGAGGCGATGCAGCGTCTGGTCGAGATCGCACCACCGGGCGCGGATGAGCTGTTCGCGATCACGCGACTGGCCGATCTCGCGGCCGAGGACTCCCTCGGCGGCGTGATCGTGGACACGGCCCCCACCGGTCACTTTCTGCGGTTGCTGGAGTTGCCGCGCACGGCGGGCGAATGGGTGCGCGAGTTCATGCGAATCCTGCTGCACTACCGCGAGATCCTCGCCCCCGGTTCCCTCGGCGAGGAGTTGGTTCGTGCCTCCCGCGCGCTCAAGGAACTCGATGCCGCGTTGCGCTCCGATCGCTGCGCCGTCGTCGTCGTGACCCGTCCCGAGCGGATCGTGGTCGCGGAGACGAAGCGCCTCCTCGAGGAGCTCCGCCTCCGGGGCCTGACCCTCGGCGGTGTGATCGCGAATGCCGTCACCCCCGAAAACGACTGTCTCTGCGATCGAGCTGTTCGCGCCGAGGAGCTGGCCGTCCTGTCCGAGCTGGGGCCGGCGATCCTCATCGAGCGACGCGATTCGCCGCCCGCCACGCTCGCGGAGCTGGCCATGCTCGTTCCGCTCTGATGATGGCAGATCGGGCAACCCGCTAAGATGGCAGCGTGAACGTGCTGTATGTGTACTCAGTCACGCGCGACGTGGTGATGCCGGAGGTCGACGGGGTCGATGGCACGAGGCGTTTTGCGTTCGCGACGGCCGATGGCGTTTCAGCGGTGTACAGCGCCGTGCCTGCGGACGAGTATTCGCAGGAGGTCATCGACCGGCGGGCCGGCGATCTGGAGTGGCTGGGCGCGATCGGCTACCGGCATCAGGCGGTGGTGAGCGACGTGATGAAGCGCACGGCCATCGTGCCGCTCCGTGCATTCACGCTGTTTCGTTCCGAGGAGAGCCTGCGCACGTACCTTCTCGAACAGCACGACATGCTGGATCGGGCACTGGAGCGGCTCGACGGCAAGCAGGAGTGGACGCTGCGTGTGGAGTTCGAGCCGGAGCGCTGGAGCGAAGCGCTCGCGGCGCGGGTACAACCGCTGCGCGAATTGCAGGAGCAGATCGCGGACGCCGCTCCGGGCAAGGCCTTTCTGCTGAGAAAGAAGCTCGACGAGGAGAGGAAGCGCGCCTCGCACGCCGCGGAGCAGGCTGTGATCGCGGAGATCGAGTCGGTGGTGCTCCAAAGCCTGCGCTGCGATACGGTGTCGGAGACTCGCGAGCATCGGGCGGGAGCGTTTCCCCAGATCAACGTCCTGATCAACCGCGACGAGGAAGCGCATTTGCAGGAGCTGCACGAGGAACTGGGGACGCGCTACGCGAGGGAGGGCGTCACACTCGCGCTGAGCGGACCCTGGCCGCCGTATACCTTTGCCAGCATCGGAACACGGGAAACTGGAGCTTGAAAGAATGGGACTTATAGGACGAATGGGACGAATGGGACGAATGAGACGAATGGGAAAGCTCGTCCCATAGGTCCCATTCGTCTCATTCGTCCTATTCGTCCCATCCACTTCACAATGACCAATCAACTCGAAGAGCTTCCTTTGCTCGAAACGCTCGACCATCTGCTCGACCGGGGCGTGATCATCGCCGGGGAGGCGGTCATCTCGATCGGCGACGTGGATCTACTGTATCTGGGCTTGAACGTCGTGCTGGCAAATGTCGACGCCATCATCAGGACGTCGAAGAAGTGAAGACACTATGAAGAGGACACGATGAAGTACATCGCCATCGGCGCGCACCTCCTGAGGGAAGACGTCGAGCCGTTGGCGGAGGCGATCGCTGTCGGGGACCTCTTCCTGAGCGCGGTGGTGGTGGCGGAACAGCAGCCTACCGGGGATCGCGACCTGCTTTTGCGTGTTGCCGGCGTTCGGGAAAAGTTGCTGGAGCTGGCCACGTTCATCGCCGTGCGCTACGGCTTTACGTTCGAAACCGCGGAGGAGGCGTTGGCGAAGACGGCGACGTTTCTCCCGAAGTGGCAACGGTTGCTGACGGCGAATCGCGGGAATGTGGAGATGTCGCTGAAGGTCGCGGCTTCGTCGCCGAGCCCGCGTCCGCATCGTCAGGACTTCGCCGGCGGCGGCGCCTATCTGCGTGCCCTGCACGCGGCGACGCAGGCCACGAACGTCGATCCCGCGTTTCGCGAGGCGGTCGAGCGCCTTCTGGTCCCGCTGTCGGTTCAGCATCGCTGGCTGGTGCGTGACGAGAAGTCGGTGGAGCTGAGCGTACTGATTCCCCGCGAGCGCATGCACGAGGTACGGGAGGCTGGCGCCGAGCTGCGCCGTTCCGCCCCGCACGTGCCGTTTCTGCTGTCGGGTCCCTGGCCGCTGGAGATGTTCGCCGATGATGATCACGAATGAGGAGAAGGAGCTGCGCGAGGCGCTGACGTTCGCGGAGTCGATCGTGCCCGAGCGGATCTCGGCAGACGCGGAGATCGTGGAGAACGGTCTGGCCAAGCTGGTGCTCTCGATCATCGAGCTCGTCCGGAAGCTGCTCGAGAAGCAGGCTCTGCGGCGCATGGATGCCGGCAACCTCACTGACGAGGAGATCGAGCGACTGGGAAATGCCTTGATGAAGCTCGAAGAAAAGATGGCCGAGCTCAAGAGGACGTTCGGACTCGACGACCGCGATTTGAATCTCAATCTCGGTCCCATCAAGATGTGGGAGTAGCTGAATCCTTGACTAACGGTCTCAGAATCGTTTACACGTGCATGCGCAGCAACGGAAGGGAGCACTGATTGCCGATGGATGATCGAGGACCGCTCCAGAGACAGCCTCAAGGGCTGGTGGACATCCTCGACAAGATTCTGGACAAGGGACTCGTCGTGGCGGGTGACGTGAAGGTGTCATTGGCGAACGTCGAGTTGTTGACCATCCAACTGCGCCTGGTGATCTGTTCGATCGACAAGGCGGAGGCCATCGGAATCAACTGGTGGCGATCGGACCGATTCTATTCGAGCGACCCCAAGGCCGTGCAGGCCGCGGAGTACGACGAGTTGCGGAACCGCATCGCCGATCTGGAACGTCAGCTCAATGCTCGTGAGCTTCCCGCAGGGAAGCCGGGTGAGAGGAAAGGCAGGTAAGACATGGCTGTCGAACGCGCACCGGGCGGAACGAGTCTCATCGATGTGCTCGACCGGATTCTCGATAAGGGAATCGTCGTCGACGCATGGGTCCGCATTTCGCTGGTCGGCATCGACCTGATCACGGTGGAAGCACGCGTCGTCATCGCGTCCATCGACACATACCTCAAGTACGCCGAGGCGGTCGGCATCACCTCCACCGTGGCCCGTCCCGCTCTGGGATCCGGCGAAGGCGGCACGGGAGTCGGAACGCAGGGCACGACCACGGGCACCAGTCGCCCATAGTTGAGATCATCCCGCGCACTGTGGAGCGGTGGGCTTTAGCCCTCCGGGCGCTCGCGACGAGTGTGCCGAAGCCGGGTGACCTCTCGCGACACTCGCGACGAATGAGCCGCGTGCAGCGTCCAAGCCGAGACGGCAGAGGGGAAGTACCTCGCGAGAGCCCGGAGGGCTGAAGCCCACCGCTCCACATCGCCCGTACCGCTGACGCGGCACCACCGTCGGCGCAACGCGGGCGTAGATCCGCGCGGAGGCGCGGGATCTCTCAGCCCGCCTATCGGATGTATCCCAGTGACTTCAGGTTTTCGTAGTACTCCTCGTTGAGTACTGTGGCCTTGCCTCCCGCGCGGTCTCCATAGGTGGGAATGCGTGGTTCGGTGGAGTCACCGATGAGCGAGCGGCCGGGCATTTCCGCCGAGAGCGGGAAGCCGAAGAGGTCGAGGAGCGTGGGCGTGACGTCCCAGGCGCTGCCTGGCGGGCGGTTCCAGCTTTCGCTCGAGGCGACGACAGCGTGTCCGAGTTGGCCGTCACCGGGCAGGCCGACGAGCAGAATGGTGTAGCGGCGCATGCGCACCTTGCCGATCGTGTCCGTGATCCCCTGCAGTGCTTGCAGGGATTGCGCGAGACGTGCCGAGGGATCGAGTGGCAGACGGTTGAGGACGACGTCCAGCGCGGGGAGGTAGACCGTGGCGAAGCGAGGCTGGCGACGGTCGAGATTCTCCATGAGCTGTTCCGTGGCGATGGCGTCCACCTGCAGGGCGTTGCCGCGGGAGAGTGGGAAGATCGACTCGGGCCCGAGCACGTTCAGGCCGGCCGCGTGTTGCCCGGCGGTGGCCCACCAGTTCACGGACAGACTGGGCAGGCCCCGTTCGGCGAGGATCTCCGCGACGTAGTCGCGTCGCCGGACGGTGGGCGGAAGCGGCTCGCGCCGTGCGATGCCCAACAGGGGAGCGACGTGGAGCAGCACGAAGTCCGCGCGGGAAATGCGTTGAAGGAGATGAGCTCCGCCGCGGAAGCGAACCCCTTCGATGGCGCGGACTCCGTGAAGATCGGTAGGAACGCCTGTGCCGAGGGAAGCCCATCGCTCGGCCGCAGAACCGCCGGTGAGAGGCGGGATGGCCGTCGGGCGGGGCAGCGCACCCGCGAGGTCGGGGCGGGACTGCAGGATCTCGTGCGTGAGCCCATCGACGGCGATCAGCACCACGCGCGAATCGGTGGGAGTGGTGACCACCATCGGTTGTGCGGACGTGCGCTCCCGCGAGGTGTACGAGGGCAGAAAGAGCAGCGCGATCAAGACGGCCGCGGCGCCGAGCATGGGCACGCCTCGCGACTTTTGATGGATCGCCGGAATCCGCTGCACCTCGTAAATGGAGAACGATAGCAGCGCCGCGGAGATCACGATCGCGGCCACGAGGAAGAAGAGCACCGACAGCGCGACGCTCACGATCCCTTCCGGCAATGACGGCCCGGTGTCGAAACGCCACCACCACACGGCCAGCGGGACGAACAGCATCGCGCCGGCGAGGAACGAGATCGCCAGAAGCGCGCGCGGCGTATCGATGGGCAGCGCGGGCCGCAGCTTGAGGAGCAGCGCGCTGGCCACGACGAACAGAAAAGCCAGCACGAGCCACGCCGCAGCGTAGGAAACGTAGAGCCCTAGCGTTTCGAGCGCGCCCAGCGGCGCGTTACGGAAGAGCATCACCGCCACCATGGGCAAGGCCGCGAACGCCGCGATGAGGGTCGCGGCCTTGAGCGCGACCATGATCAGCTCCAACCAGAACGCCCGCGAGCTCCACGGGTCCAGCGCAAACCAACGCTCGATGCCATGGGACAAGTAGCCCCGTTCTTTCAACTGGGCGCGAAGGGAGTCGACTTCGGACACGGGAGCATCGTAGAACACGGAGTGCGGAACGGGGAACACGGAACGGCGACCCACGATGCGTGCCTGCCACGAGAGCGACTGTGCGCCGCGCGAAGAATTTGTCGTAAGTAGTACAGAACGGGCCGGTGTTCCTCGAATCCGCGATCCGCGTTCCTCGTTCCGTCCCTGCCGCCCGGACGGAATAGAGCTGCATCGCGGGCGTTGTACAGCCGGGTCCATGACCTCCTCTGCAACGCGGCGCCGATCCCTGCCGAAAATCCTCTCGGGACTGATCCTGCTCCTCGGCGTTGCGGCGCTGAAGGGCAAGGGTCTGTTCATCCTGTTTGTCGAGCGGGCCCGCGGTCTTTTCGTGAACCCCTTCGAGGGCTTCGGGGCGGTTCAGTACGCGGTGGCGGGGGGCTCGTTCCTGGTGACCATCGCGGCGTACACCATCAAGTACCCCCTGGCGGTCGTGGTGGGCTTCGTCGTGGTCACGCTCATTCACGAGATCGGGCATGCGGTGGCCATCCGCGCGAAGGGGCTGCGGGCGGGATACATGGTCTTCATCCCCTTCATCGGCGGGGCCGTGACGTTGAAGGACCAGCCGCGAACGGTGTTCGACGATGCCCTGATCGGCCTGGCCGGGCCGGTCTTCGGAACGACCGCCTCCCTGTTCATCCTGCAGCTCTACAAGTGGACGGCCGATCCCCTTTACCTCCTGATCGCGTTCCTCGGGTTTGCGCTCAACCTCTTCAATCTATTGCCCATCGGCATGCTCGACGGGGGCCGGATCTCCGCGGCCATCACCAAGTGGATGTGGGTCTTCGGCGGGGGGGCCGTGGTCTGGAAGGTGATCGACCAGCCCAACCCGCTGATCATCCTCATTGCTGTGCTCGCCGCGTTTCAGGTCTACGCGTCCATCGTCCGCGAGAAGAGCGACCCCCACTTCTACGAGATCTCCGGCGCGCAGCGCGCGGCAATTGCAGTTCTCTATTTCGCGTTGGTGATCTTTCTTGGCCACCAGACCTGGATGACTTGGGACCGTCTGGAGCTCTTGAGAGGACCGCATTGAGTGCTGGCTTGGGCTCGAGGTGGATCGCTCCAACGCAGCACTCGGCACTTTTGATAAGGTTTATCTGAATGATCGACAAAATCCTGACCATGATTTTCGGGTCGAAGCACGAGCGGGACGTGAAGGCCATGCGTCCGATCGTTGCGCAGATCAATGCGCTCGAGCCCGAGGTGAGCCGCCTGACCGATGACGAGCTGCGGGCAAAAACCGATGAGTTCCGGGCCCGGCTGCGCCCCACCGCGCAAGCTCTGGAAGAGATCAAGAAGGAAGTCCCCCGCGATGAGGTGGCCGTCAAGGCCGCAAAGGCGGATCTCCAGGCGGCACTCGACGAGCTCCTGCCCGAGGCCTTTGCCGTGGCCCGCGAAGGAGGCAAGCGCGTCCTGAACATGCGCCACTTCGACGTGCAGCTCATGGGCGGCATCGTCCAGCACCGCGGAAAGATCTCGGAGATGAAGACCGGCGAGGGCAAGACCCTCGTGGCCACGCTCTCGGTCTACCTCAACGCTCTCACCGGCCGCGGGGTGCACGTGGTCACCGTGAACGACTACCTGGCCCGGCGCGACTCCGAGTGGATGGGGCGTCTCTACAAGTTCCTGGGACTGACGGTCGGCGTCATCCAGAACCAGCACGGCGACCGCGAGCGGCAACTGGCCTATCGCTGCGACGTGACCTACGGCACGAACAACGAGTTCGGGTTCGACTACCTGCGCGACAACATGAAGTTCGATCTGGAGGCCATGGTCCAGCGGGACGCGGTCTTCGCCATCGTCGACGAAGTGGACTCGATCCTGATCGACGAGGCGCGCACGCCGCTGATCATCAGCGGACCGTCCGAGGAGTCGACCGACAAGTACTACGTCGCGGCGAAGATCGTTCCGAAGCTGGACAAGGCCAAGGACTACCAGATCGACGAGAAGCAGCATACGGCCGTGCTCACCGAGGACGGCGTGCTGCATGCCGAGAAGCTCCTGGGCGGCATCGAGTTGTACGACCCGTCGAACATGGACATGCTGCACGCCATCAACCAGGCCGTGCGCGCGGCGTCGCTGTACAAGAACGACGTCGAGTACGTCGTCAAGGACGGCGAGGTCATCATCGTCGACGAGTTCACGGGACGACTGATGCCGGGCCGTCGCTGGTCGGACGGTTTGCATCAGGCCGTCGAGGCCAAGGAAGGTGTGCGCATCGAGTCCGAGAATCAGACTCTGGCCACCATCACTTTCCAGAACCTCTTCCGCATGTACGAGAAGCTGGCCGGCATGACCGGTACGGCGGACACGGAAGCGGCCGAATTCGACAAGATCTACAAGCTCGAGGTCGTGGTCATCCCGCCGAACAAGCCGAACGTACGCGCGGATGGGGCGGACCTGGTTTACCGGACTGAGCGTGAGAAGTTCGACGCCATCGTGGCGGACATCAAAGAGCGGCAGTCCAATGGCCAGCCGGCGTTGGTGGGGACCATCTCCATCGAAAAATCCGAGGCGTTGGCGGCGGCACTGAAGCGCAACGGCGTGCCCCACGTCGTGCTGAACGCGAAGTACCACGAGCGCGAGGCGGAGATCGTCGCGCAGGCGGGCCGCAAGGGTGCGGTCACCATCGCCACGAACATGGCCGGCCGAGGCACGGACATTCTGCTGGGCGGCAATCCCGAGTTCGCGGCAGCCCAGAAGAACCGGGAGATCGAAGATCCCGAGGAGCGGAAGAAGATCGAGGAAGAGATCCGCCACGAGTGGGATAGCGATCACGAGGAAGTGGTCCGCCTGGGCGGACTGCACATCGTCGGCACGGAGCGTCACGAGTCCCGCCGTATCGACAATCAGCTCCGCGGCCGTTCCGGCCGTCAGGGAGACCCCGGCTCTTCGCGTTTCTATCTGTCGCTGGAAGATGACCTGATGCGCATCTTCGGCGGCGACCGGATCATGGGTCTGATGGAGCGCCTGGGGATGGAAGAGGGCGTGCCCATCGAGCACGGCATGGTCACGCGAGCCATCGAGCGCGCACAGAAGCAGGTCGAGGGACGGAACTTCGAGGCCCGCAAACATCTGCTCGAGTACGACGACGTGATGAACAAGCAGCGCGAGTCGATCTACGGACTGCGCCGCTCCATCCTGGACGGGCGGGAAGGCAAGGAGTACATCGTCAACGCCGCCGAGGAGATCGTCGACTACCTCGTCGACACGCATCTCCCCGAGAACGAGCGGGAAGAGCCGAACGAGCCGGAGCTCAATGCCGAGCTGTACGACTTCTTCGGCCTCGACCTCAAAGGCGCCGGCGCCGAGCTCTACACCGACAGTCGCGAGGTCATCAAGGACAAGCTGAAGACCGCGGTCCAGAAGCGCTACGCGGAGAAGGAAGCATTGATCGGCGCCGACAACATGCGCCTCAACGAGAAGTACCTCCTCTTGCAGGTCATCGACCAGCAGTGGAAGGACCACCTTCTCAACATCGACCACCTCAAGGAAGGCATCGGCCTGCGCGGTTACGCGCAGCGGGATCCGCTCGTGGAGTACAAACGCGAGTCATTCGAGCTGTTCCAGTCGATGATGGAGCGCATTCAGGATCGCGTGGTGAAGGTGCTGTGGAAGGTCGAGCTCGCGGGCGGAAGCCGTGAGGGAGAGCGCGAGGAGTCGCAGCGCGTGCAGCGAGCCCTGCCGCCGCAGCCGCCGCGGCAGCAACTGACCTTCTCCGGCGCGCCTAAGGAAGCGCCGGCGCCGGTCAAGCGCCAGCAGGCGAAGGTGGGCCGCAACGATCCCTGCCCCTGCGGCTCGGGCAAGAAGTACAAGAAGTGCCACGGCATCAACGCGGCTTGAGGACTTTTGAGTTTATCCCGCGCGTAGACGCGGGATCTCTGGTTCCACCGGGAGGGTCACGCCTGTCGGAATGCTTCTTCCGGCCGCACCGGAGATCCCGCGTCTACGCGCGGATGAACTTCCGCCACCGCGTTTTCTCGATCGGGTTCGCGCCGCCGCGCGGACGAGCCACGCGGACAGTGAAGACGACAATCATCGACAATCACCACCAACAGAGACACGTCAGAAGTCCGGGATATCCACGCCGAGACCTTGGCAGTCAGGGCATGTACTCGAGCCTCTCTGGCTGAAATCGACGGAGTCATAGACGTTAGCCATATACTGCGCAAACACGCCGTCGACATCGATCCTTGCGGTTCCGCCGCATCGCGCGCAGGATTGAAAGAGCGCCTTCAAGTCCTTCGACAAGGTGAACTCCACTTTGAAGTCATCAGACCCGAGTCCCCGAGCCACCGCGCTGAGCATGCGTAGGCGAAATCCCTTCAAATCGTACGAGTCGAGGTAGCCGAGTTCGCTGACCGCGGCGCGATACCCGTCCTTGAGCGGCATCAGAAGCACTTGCACGTGGTGCATGCTCTTACTAAATCGGATGGAGCGCTCCCCACTCCAGACTTCCGGCACGCTGCCGCCGCCGGTGGGAACATAGATCGTGGTCAACCGCATCGATCAAGCTCATGGTAAATTACCACGGTGTCTCGTCCGGCACGTCCGCGGCGATCCAAGCGCAGGCAGCCGTCCTCCGATGATCCGTACCTGCATTGTTCGAGACCAGTATTGGCCTTTCGTTGTTCAGGCTTATCGAGACTTCCAGGAACATCGGCCCATCATCCTCGTCGACCTTCAAGAAGCGCGCGTATACGCCTATCCGTATCTTGCATTCCTCGCGGATCTGAACGAACGCTCGCAGGCACTTCTCGTCGAGCAGTACCGGGAGGCGAAGGCCGACGACCTCATGGTCGTCTTCGTGCGCGACAACGAAAAAAGCAAACTGGTCTCCTGCTCACTGTAGAACTCGCTGTCGCAGGTCGTGAAGTCCTCGTCAGGTCCATTTCGCGTGCGCTCTCGCCGCCGCTGGCCGAGGCGAGCGAGCCTATCTTGTCGGTTTGCGCGGTAAACTGCGCGAATGCCAGCCCTCGCCATCGAGATCGACAAGGACAAGCTCCGCGACTTCTGCCACAAGTTCCAGATTGCGGAGTTCGCGCTGTTCGGAAGCGTGACTCGGCCAGGAGAGTTTCGCGATGACAGTGATGTGGATGTGTTGATTCGATTCGCCCAGAGCGGTCCGCATGAGTTGGACCAATGGCTGAGCATTCGTGAAGAGCTTGCCGCGATCTTCGGCCGCGAGGTCGATGTCGTCGAGCGCGCGGGTGTCGAGAGGATGCGCAACTACCTGCGGCGCGACACGATCCTGACGACGGCGGTGCTTCTTGACGTCGCGTGAACAGCACTATCTGCTCGATGTCCTACTCGCCGCCGAGGATGCCCTTTCCTTCGTGCGCGGCGTATCTCTGGAGGAGTTTGAAGCCAACGCCTTGGTCCGCTCTGCCGTGCTTCACTGTCTTGCGGTCATCGGAGAGGCCGCCGGCCGGATCGCGGAGGCGTCCGAGGTGGAGGTTCCCGGCCTGCCCTGGCGAAGAATGAAGAATCTCCGCAACGTGATCATTCACGACTATGAAGGCGTGAACCTGCCGGTCATTTGGACAATCGTCACCGTTGAGCTGCCTCAGCTCGTTCTCGTCCTTCGTCCCTTGTTCCCGGAAAGGACAAAATGACCGCCACGCGCTCCATCGGCTTCATCGGCGGCGGGAACATGGCCGAGGCCATGATTCGTGGGCTCTTGCGCGGGAACGACTTCGCACCGGAGCAGGTCTCGGTGTCCGGACCCCGCGAGGAGCGCATGCGCGAGCTGCGGCAGGCGTACGGCATCCAGGCCTCGACGGATAATCACGTTCCGGCCGCGGCGCAGATCGTGGTTCTCTCCGTGAAGCCGCAGATCCTGAGCCGGGTGCTCGACGCCGTGGGTCAGGCCATCAGCCCTGACGCGCTGGTGATCTCGATCGCCGCGGGAGTGCCGGTGTCGGCCATCCAGTCGCGACTGTCGGCCGGGACGCGCGTCATTCGGGCGATGCCGAACACGCCCGCCCTGGTCGATGCCGCGGCCACGGCCATCGCGGGAGGAGAGCACGCCAGCGAGGCCGATCTGGCGGACGCAAAGAAGATCTTCGACGCGATCGGCCTCACGGTCATCCTCGAGGAATCCGCGCTCGATGCGGTCACGGGCCTCTCGGGCTCAGGCCCCGCATACGTGTTTCTCATCCTCGAGGCGCTGAGCGACGCCGGCGTGAAGGTCGGTCTCTCCCGCCGCACCTCGCAGCTCCTGGCCGCACAGACGCTCCTGGGATCGGCGAAGCTTCTGCTGGAGACCAACGAGCACCCCGGCAAGCTGAAGGACATGGTCACCTCGCCGGGCGGCACGGCCATCACCGGGCTGCACACCCTCGAGCACGGAGGCGTGCGCACGACGCTCATGAACGCGGTCGAAGCCGCCACCCGCCGTTCCCGCGAGCTCGGGGAAGCGATGCTCAAGAAAGGCTGAGCGGGCCGGCGTCGGTGTCCAGTGGGGTGGGTTGTCAGTTGTCGGTTCTCAGTTCGTGGTGATCACATCCGTGACGCGACTGGGTGCAGACAACCGATCACTGACAACTGACAACCCGAGCCGGCACGGTGACCCCAACACGCGAGTCAGCAACCGCATACAATTGTTTCCGCGTGAATGGTGCGGTGAGCGAAGCGATCGATTCCGTGGAGAAAGAGCTGAACGAGGCCACGCGCCGGGCGTGGAGTCTCGTGCAGTCGACGGATGGCCGGCTCTTCACGGTCCGGCCGCAGCCGGGGCGTTGGTCCGCCGCGGAGTGTCTGGCGCACCTCAGCCTTTCCACCGAGCTGTTCCTGCCGGTGCTCCGTTCGGCCCTCGACCGTGGGAAGAAGGGCTCGCCGAAGGCGAAGCCAAGGATGGATCTCATCGGACGCATCCTGCGCTGGTTCCTGGAACCTCCCATCCGGCAGCGAATGAAGACAGGTGTTCCCTTCGTTCCGAAATCGGTCCGGGCCAAGGCCGACGCCTTCAGTGAGTTTGCCGGTTTGCAGGAGAGGATGATCGAGCTCTTGCGCGAAGCACGGGAGAGTGACCTCCGGCAGAAGATCGTCTCGCCGTTCGACAAGCGCGTGCGCTACAACCTCTACTCGGCCTTCCGGATCGTGGCCGCCCACGAGCGCCGTCACCTCTGGCAGGCCGAACAGACCGTGGCCGAACTGCGCAAGTGATGTGTGCGAAACACAGAGGCGCAGCCCGCGCTGTGTCTCCGTGGTGAAACGCCTTTCGGATCTTGATCGGCTGGTCTGTTTCGGCCGATCGGAACCTGCCCGGCCCCTGGATCGTCCCACGTCCAACCAGCGCAGGGTCTCGGTTTCGGCCCCCTGGGTTAGGATGTGCGCCGCATGAAATCGATTGTCCTCGCATTGTGTGTTGTCTGGGCCGGCGCGACGTTCGCGCAGGAAACGCGCTACCGGCTGGAGCGCATCGTCGTGGAAGGCTCCAACGTGGCGGAGGACATCGTCCGCGGCGAGGCCAGGCTGGACGAAGAGCAGAGCTATACGGAAGAGGATTTCCGTCAGGCGCTGTACCGGATCCGCCGCTTGCCCTTCGTCACCGACGCCACCTATCGGATCGAGCCCGGGGTCGCTCCGGGAGGAACGGCGTTGGTCGTGCGTATTCTCGACACGACCGCGGTCTTCTACGAGGCTGAGGCGCGCGCCACTTCGTTCTCCGAGGGCGAGACCGACACCACGGGCCGCCTCCTTCTGGGCGGACGCTGGCTGCTGGACAACCTGGGCGTCCTGGAAGGCGCCGTGCAGAAAGCGGATGACGACGATGGCTTCCTGGCCGGCGTGGCGTACCGCGCCTACGACATCTACGGCACCGGCGCCACCGCTTCACTGGCCATCGCCCAACGCTTCCAGGCGACCGAGCGCACGTACGATCCCGAAGCGGTGATCAACCTCGGCTGGCCGCTGACTCAGCGCCAGACCCTCACCCTCACCGCCTCCCGCTCGAAATCCCGCGTCACGCGCGACTTCGACGTCAACAACGACGATGACGCCGATGACGAGGACGATGCCGATCGCGACGACAATCTCGACCTGACCAACCGCGATCGCTTTACCTTCGCGGAACTGCGCTGGTGGTACGAGACCATCGACGATCCGCTCGTCCCCACCCTCGGGGTCTCAGTCTCCGGCGGTCCCCGCTACTTCAATACCGAGAACATCGTGCAGACCTACGACGCCGTGGGAAGAAAGATCGTCGGCACCGAGACCAAGGCCAACGCCCTCGGAGTGGTGCTGGACGCAGCCGCCTATCGCGCGCTCTATGGGCGCACGGTCGGATTCGTCCGCATTGGCGCCGAAGGCTCGCGCACGGATGAGGCGGAGATCGAGAGCCGCACCGGCGCGGCCCGGGCCGGCCTGGCCTTCGACTTCCATCGCAACGTCGAAGGATCCCTGCGGCCCTACAAGTCCCGCCTCGAAGTCGGCGGCGGCTATCGCAGCTTCAGCGTCGAAGGTCCCGGGAACGCCGAGTTCACCGACGACGGAGCGTTCGCCGAAGGAGGCTTCGTGCTGCGCCACCGCTTTGGGACCATCCGGATCACCGGCACTTACTCGTTCGAGTAGCTGCTTGCGTGATGCGTGCGAGTTGCGAGTGGCGAGTTGCGAGTAAGTGATTAGCGAGTGAGTGAGTAGCGTAGAGTAGCGATTCGAAGTTCGTATCGCTTCGCGGGTACGATGTAGCCGCGCGGTTCCTGCCGACTCGCAACCCGAACGCAACTAAGACGGAGGGTTTCCATCGGGGACGCAAAATCCTAACATGGCCACGATGCAGGACCGGTACGATGTCGTCATCCTCGGCGGCGCCTTCAGTGGCGCTTCGGCGGCCATTCTTCTTCGCCGCGAGCGGCCCGAACTGCGGGTGCTGATCGTCGAAAAGGCCTTGCAGTTCGACGAGAAAGTGGGCGAGGCCACCACCGAGATGTCGGCCATGTTCCTCACGCGCCGGCTGGCCATGTGGCGCCACCTCGAGAACGAACAGCTTCCCAAGGAAGGGCTGCGCTACTGGTTCTCGAACGACAAGGTGACCGGCCACATCAACGCCAGCGAGACGGGTGGGTTCATCCGCAGCACTGTCCCGGCGTTCCAGCTTCGGCGCGACGCGCTGGATGAGCATCTCCTGGCCACGGCCATCGCCGAGGGCGCGGAGATCTGGCGCCCGGCCCGGGCCACCGACGTCGTGATCGGAGACTTCGAGCAGAAACTGACGGTGATCGCCGGCGAGGAGACTCGGGAGATCACCTGCCGGTGGGTGATCGACGCGTCGGGCCGTGCGAATTTCCTGGGTCGCAAGCTCAACCTCATCGAGCGCAACGACGAGCACCCGACGGCCGCGATCTGGTGTCGCTGGAAGAACGTCAAGCACATCGACGATCTGGCCGTGAAACTCGGCCTGGCGCCGGGGAACGTCAGCTCGCGCCGCCTGGCCACGAATCACTACACCGGCTATGGCTACTGGATCTGGGTCATTCCGCTCGGCAACGGCGAGACCAGCATCGGCGTGGTCTTCGACAAGCGGCTCATCGATCTGCACCAGAGCAAAGACCGCGCGGCCGACTTCTTCGCGTTCCTCAAGGCCATTCCTTCTCTGGCCGAGCTCATCGAAGGTGCGGAGCCGCGACTCGAGGATCTGCGCTTCTATTCACACCTGGCCTACGCCACGAAGCAATACATGGGCAAGGGCTGGGCGATGATCGGCGATGCTGCGGCGTTCCTCGATCCCTACTACTCGCCGGGCCTGGACCACGCGTCGTTCAGCAGTGAGGCCACCGTGGAGATCATCAAAGAAGACTCCATGGGCAAGGACGTCACCGCGCGGATCGCGGAGCACAACGAGACGTTCCTGCGCTCCTACTGGCGTTTCTTCCGGGCCGTGTACAAGGACAAGTACTACTACATGGGCGAGAGCGATCTGCTCAGCGCGGCCATGCTCATCGACACGGCGCAGTACTACATCTTCGTGGTCATGCCCGCGTACAAGATCTACAAACGCTTCGACTGGATGCCCGTGCTCGGACCGAAGCCGGCGTTCCTCAGCTACAAGATGATGTTGATGTACAACCGCCGCTTCAAGGCCATCGCCTTGAAGCGCCGTGCCTCCGGCCACGGAGGACTGCTCAACGACGGGCGTCGCGTGAAGGCCTACTTCAACCTGGCCTTCGCCCCGCTCCAAATGGCCGCGCGCGGCGTGAAGCTCTGGATGAAGGCGGAGTGGGGCGCCTTCTTCATGCGCCGCACCGATCAGAAGGTGCCGCTCCCCGCGCCCGTCGAAGAGCGCTGAGCCTCGCCCGTTTTCGAGCCGCCGCCTGCGCTCAAGTGACCGCGATTCAGAGCGACGCGAGGGCGGCGCGTTTGACCTTGCCCCGTTCGTCGAGGGGCATGTGGTCGATCAGCTTCACGATGCGCGGGACTTTGTGGAGCGAGAGGCGTTGCCGGCAGAACTCGCGGACGAGCTCGCGGGTGACATCCGGCGTGGCCACGATGGCCGCGGCCACGACCTCCCCGCGTGCGCCCGCGGGCTCGCCGTAGACTTTCGCCTCGCGCACGCCTTCGATCTGCAGGAGCACGGCTTCGACTTCGCGCGGGTTCACTTTCTTGCCGGCGGTGTTGATCAGGTCGGATGACCTGCCCACGAGCAGGAGCTCTCCTTCCTGCAACTCCACCAGATCATCGGTGACGAAGGTGTGGTCGGGGAAAGGTTGAAAGGTCGTGGCATCGAACAGGTAACCGGCCGCGACCGATGCGCCTTTCACGGACAGCCGCCGCGTCCCGGTCGCGAGCGTCACTCCGTCCAGCGCCGAGCCGACCGTGCCCCGTTCCACCGCACCGCCGCGACGGTCATAGGTGATGCCGCCGCACTCGCTGCAGCCGTAGAGCGAGTGGACTTCGTGGTGGAAGCGCTCGCGGAAGCGGCGAGAGGTCGAGGGCGTCAGCGGTGCGCCTGCGGAGATGAACGTGCGCACGGTTTCGAAGCGTCCCTGTGCGGCCGCGATGAGGTGCTCGAACACCATGGGGATGAGCGGTGCCACGGTGCATCGGTATCGGTTCGCGAGCTCGATCAGCGATTGGGGCAGGTAGTCGTTCGAGACGACCACCGCCGTTCCGTTCGCGAGCAGTTGCGTCACCAGGTTGGAGAATCCATAGGAGTGGGAGAAGGGGATGGCCCCCAGGTTCACGTCGTCGGGCCGGATGTCCATGGAGCGCCGGATGTTCTCGGCGTCGGCCAGCAAGTTTGCCTCGGTGGTCACGATGCCTTTGGGCCGGCCCGTCGAGCCCGAGGTCAGCTTGACCATGCGCGTGCCCGCGGGGGTGATCAGGCGATCGGTGAGCTCGCGCACGGAAAGCCCTTGCCGGTGCACGAGGGCGCGGATCGCGAAGTGAGACAGGATGGAGCCGGCTTCACTCTCAGTTGCGTCGCGGTCGATGGGGAAGACCACCAGATCGAGCTTCAGAGCGGCCAGAAACGTGGCCACGAATTCAACAGAATTGGGGAGCTGGATCGCGACCGCTTCCCGGGCGCGCACGCCGGACTCTTCGAGTCGCGCGGCGAGCTCGCCGGCGGAAGCCAGCAGCGCCTTTCGCGTCGTGACCGCGCCGGTGTCGCCGTCGATCAGCGCTGCCGCGCCCGGATTTTCCTGAGCCAGAGAGACGAATGATTGGAGCATGGGCCGCTCAGAATAGTAACAGCGGCCGGGCAAGCTCCCGAGTCGTGAATTGCGAGTTTCGAGTAGCGGGTAGCGAGCGGCGAGGATCGCCGTGCCGCATTCGCGAGCGGACGCCTGCTAAACTCCGGAAACGAATGACGACGACGGACCTGAAACGCAAACTCAAGGAGCTGCTCATCGAGCGGCTGAAGTTCGAAGACATGACCCCGGACGACATCCCCGACGAAGATCCGCTGTTCGCTGGCGGCCTCGGCCTCGACTCGATCGATGCCTTGGAGATCGTAGTGATGCTGGAAAGCGAGTTCGGCATCAAGGTGAAAAACGAAGCCTCTGCGCGCGACTCGTTCAAGTCCATCGCCACCCTCGCCGATTTCGTGGAGAGCCGGCTCGCTCAAGCCCAGCGCGCCTAGGCGGCACGGCCGCCAGCGCTGGTTGGCATAGCCTTGGGCACGTGCGGCAGCTCCGAGGCAAACGTATCTCCGGAGGAACTGCTTTTCGCCACAGAGCCACAGAGCCACAGAGCCACAGAGATCACGGAGAACTCTCGGTGCTTTCTGCTACCAACCTCGAGTTTTCGCGAGGCGCACACAACCTGTCATCCTGAGCGGGTGGCGGGTGGGTGCGAAGGATCCCCCGCCGACGGAGCGAGTGTCGTGCAT